>ERZ808274.89-NODE-89-length-51284-cov-4.148744_pt1 | contig 51284 bp, 52 predicted proteins | sample MGYA00521277_ERZ808274 | MGnify/ENA primary metagenome ERZ808274 (study PRJEB31516, sample SAMN03275597) | gut metagenome | biome: mammalia-associated habitat; material: feces | host: Papio cynocephalus | place: Kenya | collected 2012-07-28 ... | reverse complement strand
ATTCTTTTGTTTATGTTCTGTTTATGTGCTGGAAAAAATTAATTATGAGTCACAGTAGTCAGACTAGTCTACTTTCTTATTTAATAATAGAATAGCTCCCATGAAGATACTTAGAGAGCTATTTTTACTTCCTGTCCACTTTTACCGATATGTTATAAGTCCACTTAAAGGCGGCGCAGTCTGTAGATACACTCCTTCTTGCTCTACATATTTTATTTTGGCAGTGAGAAAATTTGGACCAATAAAAGGCTCTATCCTTGGCTGGGCGCGTATCTTCAGGTGTCGTAATCGCTACTTTGGAGGCTATGATCCAATTCCTGAAAAGTATTGCTTTCGCTATGTAAAGGAGCAGTACATTGTCAGAAGAAAACCAAAGGGGTTTGACAAGAGCCTAAAGGAAAATCAGGCCAATAAAATGAACAAGAAAAGCAACTAAATAAGCTACTACGCACTGTAATACTACAACTGTAACTGCCCAAGATCTCCCAAGTTCTCTCTTTACTGTTGCGATTGCAGCAACACATGGCGTATATAAAAGCGTAAAGACTAAAAAGACGTATGCTGTAAACGGTGTAAATAGAGATAACAATAAATTAGCGTTACCTCCAAGAAGTATTACAAGCGTTGAAACAACACTTTCCTTAGCTGTAAAGCCTGTAATTAATGCTGTAGATATTCTCCAATCTGAGAATCCTAATGGCTTAAAGATAGGAGAAAGGAAGGAACCAATTATTGCCAATAAGCTATTGGAAGCATCGCTTACAACATTAAGACGCCAATCAAATGACTCTAAGAACCATATGATAATTGAGGAGATAAATATAATCGTAAAGGCTTTTGTTACAAAGTCTTTTGTCTTTTCCCACATTAACTGGAGAACAGACTTTGCTGTTGGCATACGATAATTTGGAAGCTCTAGAACAAATGGAACTGGATTACCTTTAAAGCCAAACTTCTTCATTATTAAGGCAGCTATTATGCCTACAACAATACCCAAAAGGTAGAGTGAAATCATAACAAGTGCTTTGTATTTTGAGAAAAAAGCTGCTGTGAAAAGAGCATAAATTGGGAGCTTAGCTGAGCAAGATGCAAAAGGAACAAGAAGGATTGTCATCTTTCTATCTCTATCAGAAGAGAGCGTTCTTGTTGCCATTATTGCAGGAACAGAACAACCAAAACCTATTAGCATAGGAACAAAGCTTCTTCCTGAGAGACCAATTTTTCTTAAGGCTTTATCCATTACAAAGCTAACACGTGCCATGTAGCCAGTATCTTCAAGTATTGATAAAAAGAAGAATAGGACAACAATAACAGGCAAAAAGCTTAATACACTGCCAACTCCAGCGAATATTCCATCAATAACAAGCGAGTGTACAACCTCATTAACACCCCAGAGAGAAAGAAGCTTATCTACAGTTGAAGTAAAAAGCCCGATGAGAGAATCAAGAAGATTAGATAGTACAGTTCCAACAGGCCCAAATGTTAAGTAGAAAATAGTAGCCATAATGAGTATAAACGAAGGAATGGCTGTATACTTACCTGTTAATATTTTATCTATCTTAATTGATCTTTCTCTAGCTTTTGAGACATGCGGTTTTACAACTGTAAGCTTGCATACTCCCTCAATGAAAGAAAAACGAGTATCAACAAGAGCAGCTTCTCTATCTGTTCCGCTCTCACTTTCAAGTTGTTTGATGATATGATCTAATGTTTCTTTCTCGTTTTCATCGAGATTAAGACTCTCTAGTATAGGCTTATCTTCTTCAATAAGTTTACTTGCAGCAAAACGAAGAGGAATATCTGCTCGCTCTGCATGGTCTTCAATTAAATGCATTATGGCATGAAGGCATCTATGAACGGCGACTTCTTCAGTCTTACCATCTTTTTGACAAAAATCTTGTCTAAGAGGAAGCTCTTTGTAACGTGCAACATGGATAGCATGCTCAATAAGTTCCTCTACCCCTTCATCTTTACTAGCCGAAATTGGAACAACAGGAACACCTAGTATTGATTCAAGCTTATTTACATTTATAGTACCACCATTCTCTCTAACTTCATCCATCATGTTTAGAGCAATAACGAGTGGAATATTCAACTCAAGAAGCTGCAACGTTAAAAATAAGTTTCTCTCAATATTTGTTGCATCGATTATATTAATAATCCCATCAGGCTTGTCTTTAAGAAGAAAATCTCTTGTTACAATCTCTTCACTAGTAAATGGAGAAAGAGAATAAATTCCAGGAAGATCTACAACTGTAGCGTTCTCTCCTCTAACTGTGCCATCCTTTCTGTCGACAGTAACACCAGGAAAATTTCCTACATGTTGATTTGATCCTGTTAGTTGGTTAAAAAGTGTTGTTTTTCCACAATTCTGGTTGCCAGCAAGGGCAAAGACAACTCTCTTCTCTTCTGGAATAACAATCTTTTCACTTTTATCGTGATAGATACCACTCTCTCCAATGTGTGGATGGTCGGAATCGTTGTCTACTTCATCTAGTGACGGCTTATCATCAGAAACTGGACATTCTGTCTTAGCTACAACTATTTTTTTCGCATCATCAGAGCGAAGTGTTAACTCATATCCTCTGACATTTAATTCAAGAGGGTCACCCATAGGAGCAACCTTAGTTAAAGTTACAGTTGTCTCCGGAGTAAGACCCATGTCTAAAAAGTGATGCCTTAATTCTTTTGAGGCATCAACAGATAGAATTGTTGCACTCTCTCCAACTTTCAAATCATTTAGTGTCATATTGTCTACTCAAGCATCATGGAGCCTATGAAAGAAAACAAAACTTCCATAGCATTATCATTGTATCCACCTTCTGGGATAATCAGATCTGCATAGGCCTTACTTGGCTCTATAAAATTATAGTGACCAGGTCTAACTACATTTGTATATTGCTCGATTACAGATTCAACAGTTCTTCCTCTCTCTTTAACATCTCTTTTTAATCTTCTAATAAAGCGTATGTCTGGTGGAGTATCTACGTAGAGCTTTAAATCGAGCATCTCTCTGATCCTCTCATCATAGAAGACCATTAAACCATCAATGATTATGATAGATGAAGGCTTTACAACAACATATTCATCTCTTCGCGTATGATGGACAAAATCATATTGAGGCATTTTACAGCACTTTCCATCCTTTAAATCCTTCAAATTAGATAGAAGCAAATCCATATCGAAAGCATCAGGATGGTCAAAATTGTAAGCAGTAATATTATGGTTATTAACAAATGTTGCTGACTTATAGTAATTATCTTGCTCTATCAACACTGCATTTGGATAGCGCTCTTTGATTCTTTTTACAACAGTACTCTTACCTGAGCCAGAACCACCTGTAATACCAATAATCTTTACTTCCATTTTTAAGCCTCTTTTATTTTTAATCTGTATGATGTAACAGATTCATAGACAGTATTTTTATCAGTATATACTCCAGGGAAATCAGGTCTATTAGGAGTATTTGGGAATCGCCCAGTCTCTAATGCTACCCCCTGGAAAGGCCTAAAGTCATCAGAAAGATGCTCACCTGTATAAATTTGTATTCCAGGCTCTGTAGTTTTACACCATATTTCAGCTTTGTTTCCTTCTAAGTGAATAACTGCTCCCTCATCAAGCACCCAAGTATTGTCATACTTACCGTCTCTTCTTGCGCCGATAAGAGTTGGATGAGTAAAATCAAAAGGAGTATTCTCAACTGCAACTGGGTTATTTTCTTTAGGAATTAAAAGTGGGTCTACATCTACATATGAAAAAGCAGGAACTTCTAAAAGATCATGTCGGCAGTCTCTATCATCGACAACAAAATATGCATGGTTTGTTAAGCATACAGGACATTTTTTACTTGATAGACTCTTATAATAAAGAGTTAAGATGCCGTCAGAGGAAAGATGGTATGTTATCTCACACTCCTTATCGCCAGGCCATCCACCCTCTTCTTCTCTCTTTATGCCAAGGGTAACAGAGTCTTCACCAAGCGCAAGAATAGACCAAATCTTATCGCCGTAATTTGCACTTCCAGAGTGAAGAGTATTCACACCATTATCGTTTTTATCGAGATTATACTTTACTCCATCAAGAGTGAAAGAAGCATTACTTACTCTATTAGCATAGGGGCCAACAACTTCTCCAGGATGGCCCTTTCCATTTACATATTCTTCTAATGTTTTATGTGCTAAAACAGCGTTATAGCTATCTGTACCAAAGTATAAAAGAGTAGCACCACGTGTCATCACACTAACTTTATACTCACCTACAGTGATAGTAATAGCGTAAACATCAACGTCTCCAATATGGCCAAAAAGTGTCTTACTTATCATTTCTTTTCATCCTCCGTCTTTAAAACAGCAAGGAAAGCAGATTGTGGTATCTCAACATTACCGACCATCTTCATTCTCTTCTTTCCTTCTTTCTGCTTCTCTAAAAGCTTTCTCTTACGTGAAATATCACCACCATAACACTTTGCTGTAACATCTTTTCTAAATGCATTTACAGTTTCGCGCGCGATAATCGTGCCACCAAGCGCAGCTTGAATAGCTATCTTAAATTGCTGACGAGGAATCTCTTTCTGTAGGCGTTCAACTATCTGTCGTCCTCTTAGCTGTGCATTTCCTCTAAAGACTAAGCATGAAAGCGCATCTACAGGTTCACCATTAACAAGAATTTCCATTCTTACAAGATCTGTCTTTCTCTCACCTATTACATTGTAGTCGAATGAGGCATAGCCTCGAGATATGCTCTTTAACCTATCATAGAAGTCGAAGAGAACTTCAGAGAGTGGCATTTCATATATAAGCTCAACACGCTTAGTATCAAGATAGTTCATTTGAGTCTGAACGCCACGCTTTTCCAAACATAGCGTAATAATTGGACCAACATATTCTGTAGGCGTTATGATATTAGCCTGTATATATGGTTCTTCAGCCCAATCAACTCTCATAGGATCAGGATATTCTAATGGGTTATCTATATGGAGGACCTCTCCATCTTTCATGTGGACTGTGTAACGTACACTAGGAGAAGTAAATACAATAGAAAGATCAAATTCACGTTCAATTCTTTCTTGTATTACCTCTAAGTGAAGCATACCTAAGAAGCCGCATCTAAAGCCGAAGCCAAGAGCTGCCGAGTTGTCTTTTTCATACATCAGCGATGCATCATTGAGCTTCAATCTCTCAATTGCATCTTGTAGCTCTTCATAGTCGTTTGAATCTACTGGGTAGATAGAAGAGAAGACTACAGGCTTAACTTCTTTAAAGCCAGGAAGAGGCTCAAGAGCAGGATTAGACTTCGCTGTTACTGTATCGCCAACACGAATATCAGATATGGTCTTGATGCCAGCAATGAAATAGCCAACATCTCCTGCTTCTAATTTATCTTTTGGAACAAGAGATATCTGAAAAAGACCTAAATCTTCAACTTTATATGTTGCATTTGAATGCATGAAGAGAATCTCATCTCCGACCTTTACTGTACCAGAAACTATTCTTGCATGAACAATAACACCTCTATATGGGTCATAGTGTGAATCGAAAATAAGGGCTTTTAGAGGATCATCAGTCTTTCCACTAGGGGATGGAATATAATTGACAATGGCCTCATAGAGATTATCGACACCTTCGCCTGTCTTTGCCGAAACTTTAACAGTCATTGAGCTATCGAGCCCTAAATCGTGGTCTATTTGATGTAAGCAGGAGTCAATATCAGCAGAAGCCAAATCAATCTTGTTTATAACAGGAATAATCTCAAGGTTATGCTCCATCGCTAAATATAAATTTGCGAGTGTTTGAGCCTCAACACCCTGAGTTGCATCAATTAAAAGCAAAGCTCCTTCACATGAGCTTATCGCTCTAGATACTTCATATGTAAAGTCAACATGGCCCGGAGTATCTACAAGATTAAGTTCGTACTCTTCACCATCTTTTGCTATGTATGGAATAGTAACGGCTTGGCTTTTTATTGTGATTCCCCTCTCTCGTTCAATATCCATATTATCGAGAATCTGATTTTGTTGAGGACCACGAGACTGAACAAGTCTAGCCTTTTCAATAAAACGATCGGCAAGAGTACTCTTGCCATGATCGATGTGTGCTATAATACAAAAGTTTCTTTTATGAGAAGTATCTACTGCCATATTCCTTACTTTAAATCAGTTATGTGTTCAACAGGAGCAAAGCCAAACATCTCTCTGATTTCCTTATCATCAAGAGTTTCTTTCTCAACAAGAGCATCTGTAAGCTTATCAAGTTGATCACGATGCTCAGTAAGAATTCTCATAGTGTCATCCATGCAAGAAGCTAAAATTGCACGCATTTCACTATCGATTTTCTTTGCTGTATCTTCTGAATAGTCTTTATGCTGTGTAATCTCACGCCCTAAGAAGAGAGGTTCTCCTTCGTCTGAGAGATTTATAAAGCCAAGATCAGACATACCCCACTCTGTAACCATTCTATGAGCAAGATCTGTAGCTTGCTTAATATCGTTACTTGTTCCTGTTGTTGTCTCACCATATACAATCTTTTCTGCAGCATAGCCACCCATACAAATCTTTATTCTATCAACAAGATAGCTCTTTTGAATTGTATACTGATCCTTTTCAGGTAAGCTCATTGTAATACCAAGAGCTTGGCCGTGAGGAATGATAGTGACCTTATGTAATGGGTCAACGTGCTTGAGGTAATAGTGAAGAAGAGTATGTCCTGCTTCGTGGTAAGCAGTAGCTCTCTTTTCATCATCTGTCATGAACGCACTCTTCTTTGCAACACCAAGGATAATCTTATCTCTAGCTGACTCAAAGTCATCCATATCGACAATGGTCTGATTGTTTCTTGCGGCAAAGAGAGCTGCTTCGTTAACGAGATTAGCCAAATCTGCTCCACTTGTTCCTGGAGTTGCCCTAGCAATACGTGCAAGATCGACATCGGAAGCAAGATGGACCTTCTTAGTATGTATTTTCAAAATATCTAATCTTTCTTGAACATCTGGAAGTGCAACAGTAACCTGACGGTCAAATCTTCCTGGTCTCAAAAGAGCTGGGTCAAGAACATCAGGACGGTTAGTTGCAGCAAGAACAATAACTCCAGGCTCAGAAGAGAATCCATCCATCTCTACAAGGAGTTGGTTTAAAGTCTGCTCTCTTTCATCATGGCCACCACCAAGGCCAGAACCACGTGAACGACCTACAGCGTCAAGCTCATCAATAAATATAATACATGGAGCGCTCTTTCTTGCATGTTCAAATAAATCTCTTACTCTTGCGGCACCCATACCAACAAACATTTCAACAAAGTCTGATCCTGAAGTATGTAAGAAGGAAACACCTGCCTCTCCTGCAACAGCACGAGCAAGAAGAGTCTTACCTGTTCCTGGAGGGCCTACGAGCAAGCATCCCTTAGGGATTTTTGCACCAATCTTTGTAAACTTTTGCGGATCTTTCAGAAAATCAACAATTTCCTGAAGTTCATACTTTGCTTCTTTCTGGCCAGCAACATCCTTAAATGTTGTTTTGTTATCCTTTGCTTGATACTCTCTAGCAAGAGATTTGCCAAAGGATCCCATCATCTTATTGCCACCCATTGCACCTGTAGAGCGCATCATGGAGACCATAAGAACAATAAATATAATCCAAGGAAGGAGTTCTAAGAGAACAAGCCAGAATGAGGTTGTCTCTGCACTTCCAGAAACATTAACACCATTGTTTAAGAGTGTGTTAACAAGAGTAATATCAGAGTAAGGTATGCGTGTAGAATAGTAAGAACCATCTGTCGAGTAGTAATTAATTGTTGTTCCACCAACAATATCTGCACTAGCAACCTTTTTACTTTCAACAAGAGAGATAAACTCACTATATGTTGTTTTTGTAGCCTTAGCACTCTTTGAATCTTGGAAGAAAACAAAGAAGAAAGATAATGCAAGAACAATAAGAACGATTAACGCTATTCTGTTGTGAACAGAAGATTTAGAGTTTCCATTCTTAGGTCCCTTATTAGAGTTATCTTCACTTCCCCAATAGCGGAATTTATCATATACATTTTCTTTCTTTTCTTTATCTGAATTCGGCTTCTTTTCTTCATCCATTTTTGGAGAAGAATCTTCCTTTTTTCCTTCGTTTTCTTTTTCAGAAAGCTCAGCCTGCACTACGTCCGGCTTTTTCTCTTTATCTTCGTTGTCCATAAAATTCCTTTCTTAAGAAAATATAATATCTTTTATAGAGACTTCTCACAAGTAAGAGCCCCTTAGAGAAGTTAACCAAAAAAAGACAATTAGTTAACACATACAGATGTATTTTCTGTGGAATCAGATAACCTTCTTTTTATCTTCATCTTTCTTGCTTTTGACCTTTTTAAGGATAGTTAAAGCATCTTTTAGTGTTTTACGCATCTTTTCTATTTCCTTTATCTGTGCCTCGGTCTTTCCTTCATTGAAGTAGAGAGCCACATTGTCGCAAGACTGAAGCATCTGATTTAATCTCTTAATAACGCTTCTTAAATCAGGGTTATCTTCACTTTCATAGAGCATAACTTGTAATGAAGAAGATGAATCTTTTATTGTTAGCCTTATCTTCAACAGAAGTCTTCTTGCCTTCTCTCTCTTAAAACTCTTCTTTTTTGAAAGAGATAAAAATAGAGCAAGATTTCTATCAATGTCATTAAATCTCTTAAATGTTCTATTTAGAGAGTCTTTTGTTATCCCATAAAAGTGACATAAGAGATATGTTGCAAGGTAGACAATTAAGGCTATAACCACAGAAAAAAAGGAAGTTAAAAAACTATCACTTGTTAAGAATTCAATCATTTCTTTTTCTCTCCTTTTCTATAGCTCAGCGTTAACTGAGGATAAGGCACCTCTATACCTTCCTTTACTAAAGCATCTAATCCCTTCTCATTTAAAAACCAAGTTAAATCCCAATAGTCTTTTGAATTAACCCATACACGTAGAAGCAAATCAACTTCACTGTCTTTAAGTTCTTTAACAACAATCATTGGCTTAGGATCTTTCAAAACTAAAGGAGAAGAAGAAGCTAATTCTAGTAATACTCTCTTCGCTTTTTCTACATTTGAATCATAATCAATTCCAAAGATTGTATCTAATCGTCTTACCTTATACTCGGAATAATTTGTAATAGAAGAAGAAAAAACAACCTTGTTTGGAATTGTTATTGTTTTATTGTCTGGCGTAACAAGCACAGTATGTAAAAGCTTTATCTCTTTAACAGAACCAGAATAATCACCAATATCTACATAGTCATTAACTTTAAAGAGCTTACTTGTTACCATCATTATTCCATTGGCAACACCACCGATAATATCTTGAACGGCAAGGCCTATTGCAAGTGTGATTGCGCTTAAAGCAGAAACAACACCATTAAGAGGAACATTCAATCTTCCTAAGCAAATAAAAAGCAAAGCTAAATATAGTAATATTTTTACTATCGTAGAAATAAAGTTGATAAGAGAAGCATCAACAGTGCTTCCTATTAATAGCTTTTCGACAATACGAATAATATTTCTTATAGTAAGTATACCCAAGAAAGCTATTATTATGGTCGAAGTATATAATAGACCATAGTTTTCAAAAAATAGTTCAACGTTTTCCATTTCCGCCTTTACCGTCCCAATTCTATTCTGACACACTCTCCCTTTTTTCCGATTAAAGAAGAAGTAATCCTATCTCTTTCACCTAAGAAAGAAGAAAAGAAAGCTAAGATCTTGCCCTCTTTCTCCATCACTATAGCATAAGGTAGTTTTTTCTCTTTGAGTAGCGAACTTATCTTTCTCTCTCCATCTTTTAAGAGAATAACATCATCTTTTCTTGTTTTTCTAATTATGCTCTTTTCTGATACAGCTCTATCTATTTTTAAATCAAGAGAACTCTTCTCTTTTGTAGACACTTTCAAAGAATAAGGCAGAGCAGTGTCAGAGAATAAAAAAAGAGAAGAGAAATCATCAATCTTTTTATAAGCTTTTATTTTGTCTTTTGAAAAATAAAAGACATATCTTTTGCTTTCATATTTGCTTCTACCATCCTTTATTCCTTCATCTATCTCTTTTAAGTGGCCTCTACTTATCCTATTTTCTTCACCAAAAGCAGAAAAAATTGAGTAAAGAGTCTCTTCTTTTTGTAGTGGAGAAAGAGCAAGATACTCTGAACGCAAAAAAGAAGCATAGAGACTAGAAAGAGTAATGAACTTAACTTCTTCGTCATTAAGTGCAGAAACATTCTTTGCAATTTTTGAAATTACGTCTTTCTCACTGTCAGATAAAGAAGGAAGGATGAAAGATCGAATATAATTTCTTTTATAGTGTGTATCGCTATTAGTTGAATCAGAAAGTGTTTGTATAGCCTCTTTTATGTCTTTCTTTTTGGTATCTAAAAGCGGACGGACGAGCATGCCATCACGCTCTCTAATACCTCCCCATGCCCAAAAAGGAGAGAAAGAAAGCATTCGCATTAAAATAGTTTCAGTTTGATCGTCCTGATGATGAGCTGTCAAAATGAAGCTAAAATTGTTTTCTCTAGCATAGCTATAGAGGAGACTATATCGCTCTTTTCTCGCAGAAGCTTCAATACCACACTTATCTATTTTTGCTCTTCTCTCTATCACACCTCTTTCTATCGTTTTAATGACAAGAGGAATACCTAACTTAGAGGCATTATGCTTATTTCTTTCTATTTCTTTTTTTAGTTCTTCTTCTCCTCGAAGATTATGGTTCACATACAAAGCCTCAGCCCTATCAGAAAAGTAGAGAGAAAGCAAATACATTAAAAAGAGAGAATCTTCTCCGCCAGAAAAAGCGAGAAGTAGCTTACCTTCCTGTGGAATCTTAGAGCGTAAACGAATTAACATCTCTGATAATTTCATCTATCTCTTTTCCTTCTGTTATCTCAAGAATCTTTGGGGCTAGAAAATCTAATGCTTTATCAAGCTTAAGTTTTTCTTCGTCAGAGAAAGAAGAAAGCACATAGTCAGCAACACCAACTCCTTCCTTTGGGTGGTCAATCCCAACATAGACATGAATAAAGTCTTCACTCCATGCGTTTATGATTGACTTCAAGCCATTATGTCCTGCGCTTCCGCCCTTCTTCTTTATTCTAATCTTTCCAACAGGAAGATCCATTTGGTCACATATAACAATTAACCTATCGCCATCTTTTAAAAGAGAGGTTGTAGCTAATCCAGAATTATTCATATATGTTAAGGGTTCTACCAAGGCAGTCTTCTTGTCGCAGAAATAGGCAATTTTATATGGATAAAAACAGCGCTTTCGGAGCTTTAAACCCTTAAGCGCTGCTATTTTATCTACGGTCATAAAACCGACATTATGCCTTGTTCCTTTGTACTCAGAACCTGGATTCCCGAGTCCAAATATAAAAGTCATTATTTTGTTGCACTAGCATCAGCAGTAGTAGCATCAGCATTTGCTGCAGCACCTGTTGTAACTTCTGGAGCAGCATTCTCATCTGTGCTTGGCTCAGCGATATCTTCTCTAACCATCTTAACAGAAGCAATTGTTACATCGCCATCTTCAAGAACCTTAATTGTTGATGGAATTTCGAGATCTGAAATTCTGAATGTCTCATTAACATCAAGCTTAGAAACATCTGCAACAAGCTTTTCAGGGAGGTTACGTGGGAAACACTCGATTTCGATTTCGTGTGTAACCTGCTCAAGAACACCACCATTCTTAACACCAACTGGAGAACCTTCGAGAACAACAGAAACCTTTGTTCTGAGAAGCTGACCAAATGTAACTTCGAAGAGGTCAACGTGCTGGATACAATTCTTTAAGAGGTTTTCCTGAACATCCTTAACGAATACATTCTTATCTTCTTCACCATTAATCTTAAGTGTAATAAGAGTTGTTTCAGTGAAGGTATTCTTCTTCATATTAAATTCTCTAGCATCTAGAGTTACATATACTGGAGCAACGCCCTTCTTTCCATAGATAACTGCTGGAATACGTCCGCTTCTTACTACTCTTCTAGATCCTGCAGAACCAAAATCACTTGTTCTTAATTCAGCTGAAAGTGTTTTTTCTTTAGCCATTTTTTTCTCCTTAACTCTCATGGGCTTTAAATCCCATTACCATTTTTTTCACGCCGCAAGACGCTTTATAAGGGCGTGCGGAGTCGAACCGCAATATGGAGAATCAAAATCTCCTGCCTTAACCATTGGGCTACGCCCCTATGTAACAATGAAGAAAGATATCAGAAATATCGATTTCAGTCTATATTATCTTTTTACAACTTAAGAAATATTCACTTTTTGAGCAATAGGGTTCTTTGGAAAGTAAAAACCAAACACTGCCACTACCACTAAGTGAAAGATAATCATCTTCTTTTATTGTATTCTTTATTTCATCAAACATGCTTTTACCTTCTATAAGTTCAAAATCATTTGGAAATTCACTGCGCTTTAGAGGATAAACAAGATTAGAAAGCGGTGTTGTATTAAGATTGTATTCATCTAGTTTTCTATAAGCTTCTATTGTTGATACTCCACTTCCCTTTGCTCTGAAAAGCGAAACATATTTGTACTCTTTGAGCCATTCTCTCTCTTCAACCCTTTCCCCTATTCCACTTACATATGCACATTTATAGCCAGAAGTGAAGAATGGAACATCAGCGCCAATCAATTGAGAAAAGTCTATTAATTCTTCTTGCGAAAAGTATTTAAAATAGTTATTAAGTGCAATTAAGACAGAAGCAGCATCACTGCTTCCTCCACCTAGCCCCGCTTGTAGAGGAATATTCTTTTTAATTTCAATCTTTAGAGAAAAGGAAAGCCCAGTTTCAAGAGAGAAGAGACGCGCACTCTTCTCCATTAAATCCTCTTTACTTCCTATGTAGCTTTCATTTCCTTTTATTGATACAGAATATGATCCTTCTTCAATGGACACCTTTATTTCATCATAAAAAGGCAAAAGAAGGAAATATGACGAGATTGTATGATAACCATCTTCTCGTTTTCCTACTATCTTCAGTCCAATATTTGCTTTTGCATAAGAGCGAACATTCATTTGCATAGCATCATTCTACAAAAAAGATTGAATAAGGATAACTGAAATTTTCATTAGCTGTTTCAAATCAATTAGAATAGAAAAAAAGCAGAAGTAAGAATAAAATAAGTTAGATTTATGGTAGGTATTAAAGCACTTATATTTGATAAAGATGGCACATTATTTCCATATAACCTATGGAGAGAGCCCCTTTATAAGCTTTTGTGTGAAAATCTTCCCTTATCAAAATTAAAAGAGAGCAAGAAGGAAGAATGTATTTCTTCTTTTATGTCTCTTCTCTCTTTTTCTAAAGATGGCTCAATAGACACAAAATCATTCGTATTTGATAGAAAAAAAAGACTTTTTGCAATCTTTAAGTTAATTAAAATCACAATCAAGTATAATCTTCCTCCATTTAAAACAATGAAGGGATTTCTAGAGATAAAGAACCGTTATAAATACTTTGATGGTTCTTCTTATGACTGGAAAACCACAATTGATACGCTCTCTTTTTTTAAAAATAAGGGAATTCTTCTTGCTCTCTTTTCTAATGATAAAATGGCATCTGTTGAAAAAATCGAAGAATATATTGGCTCTAATTACTTTAGCTACATAATTACAAATGAAAGCAAGATTAAAAAGCCAAGCAAAAAGACATTCTTAGAAGCAGAAAGAGAGTTAAAAATTCCTAGATCTAGCATGTGTTTTGTTTCTGACACACCTGAAGATTTAATGATGGCAAGAAAAGCTAAAGTTAAAGCTATAGCAATTGAAGGAACCTTTTCAAAGAACGAATTAAAGCCTTATGCAGATATTATAATCTCATCACTAGAAGAGCTTAAAAGCATAATTGAGTAAACAGTAGATATCGGCAATATTTTAGCTATAATTAAAATATTAATTGCCGATAACTAGGAATACAAAATGGGATTTATTTCTGTAAAAGAAGCAGCAAAAAAATGGAACATCTCTGAGCGTAGTGTAAGAAATTACTGTAAAAACAATCTTATCGATAGTGCTTTTTTAAAAGGTAAAACTTGGTACATACCATCAAATGCTATAAAACCATCAAGAAGAAACATTCTTCTAGATGTATTGAAAGACGAAAAAAATAGAAAATATTCCGGAGGCATTTATCATAAAACTCAGATAGAACTTACCTATAACTCAAATCATATAGAAGGAAGCAAGCTCACATATGATGAAACACGCTATATTTATGAGACAAACACGATTGGAATTGATAATAAAGCTATCAATGTTAATGACATAATTGAGACTGTTAATCATTTTAGATGTATAGATTACATAATTGACAACGGAGACAAAAAACTATCTGAGACTATGATAAAAGAGATCCATAGAATCTTAAAAAGTGGCTCTCTGGACCAATACAAATACTCTTTCAAAGTTGGTAGATACAAAGCTCTTCCTAATGAGGTCGGAGGAAGAGAAACAACACTTCCTGAAAATGTAAGTAAAGAGATGAAGGAGCTTCTTTCTTCTTATAATTTGAAGAAGAAAAAATCTCTTTTTGACATAATCGACTTTCATGTTCAGTTTGAAAGAATTCACCCATTTCAAGATGGAAACGGCAGAGTTGGAAGGCTAATCATGTTTAAAGAATGCTTAAGAAATAACATAACTCCATTCATAATCTCTGATGATCTTAAAATGTTCTATTATCGTGGCCTTAATGAATGGGGAATAATAAATGAATATCTTCTAGATACAGTGCTAACAACACAAGATATTTACAAAAGTTATTTGAATTATTTTCAAATCCCGTTTAATTAAAAGTGCCCTCTTAGTCGAAGGCACTTACTCTAACTATAATTCCTATTTAATAAGAACTCTCATAAACTTTTTCTTTCCAGCTTTGAGAATGAAGACACCATTCTTGCTATCGTCATAGCTAAATGTTTTTTTAATATCACCAACCTTTTCGCCATTAACTTCAGCTCCGCCCTGTGTAACAAGACGTCGTGCGTCTCCGTTAGACTGTGTTAAGCCACTCTTTGTAAAGAGATCTAATACTCCAATACCATTATCAAAGAGGCTCTTTTCTAACTCAACAGTTGGAAGATTATCATTGTTTTCGAGTGAAGCAGAACTAAATAGATGAGTTGCCGCATCTTTAGCCTTCTCAGCTTCTTCCTCGCCATGAATAATCTTTGTTACTTCGTAAGCAAGTTTTGCTTTAGCATCATTGATATTTCTCTTTTCGTCTGCATACTCAGCAACTTCATCAAGATCCATAAATGTGAAGAGCTTCATAAACTTTATTGTATCTGCATCACTTACGTTTCTCCAATACTGGTAGAAATCATATGGAGAGTAGAGATTCTTATCCAAAAATACTGCGCCCTTCTCACTCTTACCCATCTTCTTTCCATCAGCACGCATAATAAGATTGAATGTTAAACCAAAACATTCAGGACCACCCATTCTCTGGATGAGGTCAATTCCTGCTACAATGTTTCCCCACTGGTCTGCGCCACCGATTTGAAGACGTGTGCCATACTTCTCATTAAGCTTATGGAAGTCGTAAGACTGTAGTAACTGGTAGTTAAACTCTATGAATGATAAGCCTCTCTCTAAACGTTGCTTTACACCTTCAAAGGTTAACATTCTATTAACTGAGAAGTACTTACCAACATCTCTAAGGAAAGAGATGTAATTTAAATCAACAAGCCAATCAGCATTATTAGCAATAACAGCTTTTCCGTACCCCTCAGGAGGATTCTCAGAAAAATCTACAACTTTTGCGAGCTGCGAAGCAATGTTCTTTGCATTCTTCTCAATCTCTTCGACAGGAAGAATCTTTCTCATCTCAGTCTTTCCTGAAGGGTCTCCAATAAGGCCTGTACCACCACCAACTAAGGCAACTGGCTTATGGCCAAACTGCTGCAAGTGATGCATAGCAAAGAATGGGACGATATGACCAACATGTAAGGATGGTCCTGTTGGATCTGTTCCACAGTAGAAGGAGACACTTTCTTTATCCATCAAGTCGCTTAGACCATCAAGATTAGTGCAATCTTTTATAAAGCCTCTATCGAAGAGAACCTGGAGCGCTTTGTTCATACTCTCTTGTACTCCTTCATCTTATCTTTAATAAACTGAACAAGACCATCAACACTGACTCTTTCTTGCTTCATTGAATCACGGAATCTAACTGTTACTGTATGGTCATCAAGTGTCTGGTAATCAACTGTTACACAGTATGGTGTACCAATCTCATCCTGACGGCGATAGCGTCTACCAACAGCGCCAGACTGGTCAAAGAATGTATTAAATTCATCTCTAAGAGAATGCTCTAAGCGAGAAGCATATTCTCCAAGACCATCTTTCTTAACAAGTGGAAGAACAGCAACCTTAACAGGTGCAATCTGTGGAGCAAAGTGAAGAACTGTTCTTACATCTCCTTCTGGAGTTGCTTCTTCATCATAAGCATCGCTAAGTGCCATTAAGACGTTTCTTGTAAGACCTGCAGATGTTTCAACAACATAAGGGATATATCTTTCATTAGTTTCTGGATCAAGATATGTAAGATCCTTGCCACTAAACTTAGTGTGCTGAGTAAGGTCATAGTCAGTTCTAGAATGAACACCTTCAAGCTCCTGCCATCCCATTGGGAATAGAAATTGGATGTCGTAAGCATCTTTAGCATAGAAAGCAAGTTCATCTGGACCATGCTGGTGCCATCTGAGGTGTTCTGGATGGATACCCATCTTCTCATAGAACTTCATTCTCTCTGCTCTCCAGTATGGGAACCACTCTTCATCTGTTCCAGGCTTACAGAAGAACTGCATCTCCATCTGCTCGAATTCACAAGAACGGAATATAAAGTTCTTTGTAGTAATTTCATTTCTGAAAGACTTACCAACCTGAGCAATACCAAATGGAACCTTAACTCTGCTTGACTGCAATACGTTCTTATAGTCTACATATATACCCTGAGCTGTTTCTGGTCTGAGATAGATTACAGATGCAGCATCTCTGTTAGCTCCGATATGTGTTTCGAACATAAGATTAAAGTTTCTAGGCTCAGTAAATGTTCCCTTATTGCCACAAACTGGACATGGAGCATTTAAATCAATCTGGTCTGCACGGAAACGAGACTTACAAACTTTACAGTCAACCATTGGGTCTGTGAAGTTAGATACGTGGCCACTAGCTTCCCAAACACGTGGGTGCATCAAAATTGAAGCATCAAGGCCAACAATATTGTCGTGCATTCTTGTCATCTCTTTCCACCAGAAGTCACGAATATTGTTCTTGAGTTCTACACCCATTGGGCCATAGTCATAAGCACCATTTAAGCCACCATAGATTTCTGATGACTGAAATATAAAACCTCTTCGTCTACATAATGAGACTATTTTATCCATTGTAACTGTTGTTGCCATTTTTTAGCTCCTTAAAAATTTGATTGCTCGCTCTAATCTCTTCTTTGTCTCATCCATTCCAAGTAGACGAATTGAGTCAAACAAAGGAAGTGACACTGTTGAGTTAGTTAGAGCGACTCTTATTGGTTGGAATACACCATTAACCTTAATTGATAACTCTTCAGAAAGCTTTACAAGTTCATTTTCAATCTCTTCTTCACTCTTACCACCCTCTAAACCTGAAAGAAGAATCTTAGAGCCCTTTTCTAAAGCAGAGAGTGTATTTTCTTCATTGCTACCTTTTGCTATATATGTCTCTTTTGTCTCTACAGGTTTATCAACAAAGAGGAACTCTGTGAGAGGAACAACATCTGAAAGCACCTTCATTCTTTCCTTAACGCTTGGCATAAGAGAAAGAACAAGCTTCTTCTCCTCTTCTGTTGGCTCCGGAGAGATAAACTCTGCTTTCTGTAAGTAAGGCATACAGAGTTCAGCGAGCTTCTCATCATTCTCCTTTCTGATGTACTGACCATTAAACCAATCAAGCTTCTTATAATCGAAGACAGCAGGAGATGTGTGAATATTCTCTAGCTTAAAGCACTTCTCTAAGTCTTCCTTACTGAAGAATTCAGTATGATCGTCTAGAGACCATCCAACAAGTGTTACATAGTTAATTATTGCTTCAGGAAGGTAACCTTTTAATCTAAAGTCTCTTACAGCAGTAGAACCATGACGCTTACTAAGTTTCTGACCATCTTTACCCATAACCATAGGAAGATGGCAATAAACTGGAGGCTCCCAGCCAAATGCTTCATAGAGAAGAATATGCAGTGGCCCCGATGGAATCCACTCCTGAGCTCTCATAATGTGTGTAATTCCCATCATGTGGTCATCAATTACGTTTGCAAGATGATATGTAGGAAAGCCATCGCTCTTAAGGAGGATTGGATCTGGAGATACATCCTTATTTTTACGGGTAATATCACCCATAAGAATATCATGGAAAGTTGTCTTGCCCTCTGTTGGGACCTTAAGTCTAATAACAGGTTTAATGCCCTGGGCTTCTAACTCTTTTCTCTCTTCTTCTGTTAAAGATGCACAATGTCTATCATAGCCTTGGTATTGGCTCTTTGACTTAACTTGCTCTTCTCTAAGCTTTTCAAGTCTTTCTGGAGAACAATAGCAATAATATGCTTTGCCATCTCTAACAAGCTTCTCGGCATACTCTTTATAGATGTCGAATCTTTCAGATTGAACATATGGACCATAAGGGCCACCTACAACAGGGCCTTCATCCCACTTAATGCCAAGCCAAGAAAGAGTATCATATAAATCCTGAAGAGATTCTTCTGTATACCTTTCTCTGTCTGTGTCCTCTACACGAAGTATAAACTTACCTCCCATAGATTTAGCGAAAAAATAGTTAAAAAGTGCGGTTCTAATACCACCAATATGCTGCAACCCAGTTGGAGACGGGGCGTAGCGTACACGAACTTCCATCGTTTTCTCCTAAGTTAAAGTTGGTAAAATTCTAAACTGTTGAAAAGAAAAGAACAACATAAGAGTAGCAATTTGTAAGAAAGAAGCTCTATTCTTGTAGCATGAGTAAATACAACCCACTATGGGATTATTTGAAGAATACTAATCTAGACCAAGTTCTACTTACTTTTGAAGAAATTGAAAAGGAAATAGGCCTTTCTATTAATCACTCATTTCTTACCTTTAAGAAAGAGCTACTTGAGTACGGATATGAAGTGAAAAAAATATCAATAAGGGATAAAACAGTATTATTTAAAAGACTTAATTAATAAAAGGTTGCTACCTATTAAGTAACAACTCAATAGATAACAACCCAATACTAGGATTAAAATTATATTTAGTCAAAGTACTCTTCAAGTGTAACAGTTATAGTTGTTGTTTCACCTTCTCTTATTACAAAGTTTTCAGGTGTGAATGTTGGGTAGTATTCTTTTCCTGAAGTATCATAAATACGACTCCACCAACCATTCTGCGAATAGCTTCCTGCTTCAAGTTTTAAAGTAATAGATTCATTTGATTTAACAGGAATATATGCTCTTTCTTTCTCACTATTTTTATATACTCCTACAGATGATCTATTATTTGTTGAAAGCTCAATATTTTCGGGAATATCGTAATTAACAACGAGTGTTCCTGTGTGTTCAAAATCTTTATCTAAAGTAAATTTCACTAAAGTATAACTTCCATTTGAATCAGTTTTGCTTTCTGTAGTTACATTTATAATGTAATCAGAGGAAGATAAATTACAGTAATGTAGTCTACCCTCTTGGTTTAAGTAAAAATCGTCTCCCCAATTACAATCTAAATAACCATTTTTATCTATTCTTCCTCTATTCTTCATATTCCAAAGAATTAAGGAAACATCCTCACTTATTAGTGCCTTAGAGGCTGTATCAATAACGACTCTTCCTGATGGAATGTCAATACCAGTATCAATATAGTTAATTGTGTTTCCAACAACAGAAACAGTAATCTGTTCTCCATTTGAAACCTTTTCAATTGTCTCATAATAAGTCTCAGGACTATTCTGTTTTACAATTAGGATTTTGTCATAATAACAATCACTAGAGTCAATATCTACCACTAGCTTACCTTGTTTAGCTCTAAACCAAGTATAGTTCGGGTTATTTCCATTCATAAGATAAACATAATAACTTTCGCCATCTATAAAGTCGGGATTTTCGAATATGATAGTACCATATGTTGTATAGGCTGTAATTTCAGTTGTTTCGCCTTCTTTTATAGATATATAATCTTTACTCATTTTCGGCCAAACAAAGCCTACATTGTCTCCTGTATACCCATAGTTATTTGGCTCATAAGTTCCAACCTCTAGCTTTATTGTTCGGCCTTTGTTATATGGAAGAATAGGTATATAACCATTTCTACAAATAAATTTACCAACATACTTATTATAAGGAGTTAAATCGTAGTTCGTCTCATTAGTGATATTTAGATAGCCATAACTCTCTAACTCTTTATCGATAACGATAAGAACAAGCGTTTTGTTCTCGCTTTCTAGATATTCTGTTTCAAAATAGTAGTAATAACCTTCATTAGTAAATTCTTCGTCTAAGGAACAAGTAAATGTTGCCTCGTCTTCGTAGTAGTTTATGTAATGGCGAATATTTCTAGCTCTCGAACCACCATCGTAAAGATTAACATAATATAATCCTCTTGGAACTAAAACATCCGAAGCAAGATAGAACTCCACACTACCTTTTAACGTAACGCTTTGTGGGCGATAATCCTTACTATGTACTTCAAAAGATTTTGACTCAGACCAAATAATGGATGCAGAATCATGTACTATGCAGGTTATTTCATATTCGCCTTGAACAGAAAGACTATCAATTGTTACTGTATTTGTCACTGCTCCTTCAATTTTCTTTTTATCTAAAAACCATTCAAAAGTGCCGACCATTCCTTCTGCAGTAACTGTTAGAGAATCTCCTTCTTTTAATAAAGAGGATGATAGTTTTAATTTCAAACTAGGAGTGGGAACAATAGCATCTACTATTGTTAATTTTCCATCACCCATTTCACTTGTTTGAATTTCGTATTCCACAGAAATGCTGTCACCTTTTACTATTCTTACAGCTTCTGGAGCAGGAACTGTCTCTTTAGAAGAAGATGACTCAATTTGGAATGAATAAAAACCATTATCAAGGGAGACCTCTGCTTTTAAAACACCATTAACATTGGTAAAATCTACTTTCGTTACTTCTTCTAGTGTTCCACTATTATTCTTTTTGATACTCAAACTATAAGTGGAGTTATTGGGATTATTTCCAGCAATCGTTACAGTTAATGTTCCCTCTCCAGAGACTTCTTTTACAGTAACAGAAACACTATTAATTTTGTCCTTTTCAATATTTACTTTTTCTGTTCCTTCTCCAATTACATCACCATTTAAATTCAAAGCTTCAACTTTAATGTTCCAGGTACCAACCATTAACCCCTTTAGGGTTCCAAATTCTGCATTTGGAGATAAGCTATACTCACCTGATTCCCCATTTGGAGCAGTTACTGTAATCCTGTAGGTATCTGTTTTTAGTGAAATGTTTGGCTCTAGCCCTCGGACAGTATTATCTATCTTGATTTCAAGAGAACCAGTTTCTGTCATTATGTTGTTTTCACAAGAGACAGACAAGAAAATAAGCACTAATAATGCAACAACAACGTATAAGTTTCTTTTCATCATTGTTCCCCCTTATTTATAAGCACCCTGATTATATGTCGTGATTTTCTATTTATTAACGACTTATCAAGAGAGCTTTTGTTTAGTTTAGAGGGAATTATGAAAGTATAAAAAAATTACAACTCATGTTGTTGCATAATTATTATATTTCTGATTTGTTGCTATTTAGAAAAGCGACTGTTTCCTCTATAGCCTTTTCTTCAGTACCATCAACTTTATCGTAATAGATATAGTGAGTTGCATTCTCTATTGTTACTACTTTGATTTTGCTATTGTTTTCTTTTATGTACTCAATCGCGCTATGTGGTACAAGAGCATCATTACCAGCTCTAATAACTAAAGTTGCTACTCTTATACTCTTAATACTTTCCTTAGCTTCTTTTGCGATTTTATCTAGCTCAATTATTTCTTTCGGAAACATGTAAGACCAATATTCTTTACCAAGATATTCGTCGTCGCATGGGGCATTTTCATAGTGCATTTTGTATTCACTATCACTATGCCAATCTTGCTTTATTCTTTTTTTGACCTTTGCAATAAGCTTTAAACCACTTACTGTTTTGTCATCTAAGCCATTTACAACAATTGCAGGGCAAACAGAAACCACTCTATTTAGCTGAGGATACTCACTAGCCATGATTAGAGAAATTGCCCCGCCCATAGAGTGGCCTACGATAGATACCTTCTCATATCTCCTAAATAAATCGTCAAGGGCATTGCGACATAAAGTAAGCCAATCAGAGGAAGAGGAAGAAAGAAAATCATCTCCTGTTGTCCCGTTACCTGGAAGACGAGGGACAAAAGCATCATAACCAGAAAGAAACAAAGCTTCTGCTGGCGTAATAAGTTCCCCAGGATATCCTGCATAACCATGGACAAGAAGCACTGCTTTTTCTTTATTATCACTATGACAAATAGAGAAGGAGCGAGAAGCACTACACTCCGCTCCTTTATCTATATAACAATTTGTATACCATTCTTTTGGAACACTAAAACTATATGGGAGATCCTCTCTCACCAGGTAGCCTCCTCAAGTACATTTAGTAAGTCAATACGAGATTTTACTCCAGTCTTCTGGAATATATTTGCTATATGATTATTAACTGTATTAACACTAATTCCTAGTTCATAACCAATCTCTTTATTAGTTAAGCCCTTCTTAATTAGCTTAATAACCTCAAACTCTCGTTCTGTGATTTTAAACTCACTATAGTCTTCAAGCTTAGGTTCCCCTTCCCTCTTCTCCTTTGCATTTTTTTCTTCAGCCCTTTCTAGCGCAATAAACATAAATGTTAGGTGCATTATGAAATAAGCAATTTCAACAGTAGCAAATACAAGTTGCCTTGTATTAGTAAATATTGAAGAAATGACTAAAAGAGGAACAGTTGTAAATGTAATAATTGCAAAAACAGTGACCACATCTTTTATAAGTTTATTAGAGATATTTGACCTGTAATAGAGCATAATTATTAAGCAATAGATTACATTTATGGCGACAACAAGAGGTTGTAAGACTTTTAATAATGGCAAATCCATTATCGTAGTAAGAGTAGAAAAAGCCAAATAAACAACGCCAATGACAAATGTTAAAACAATCTCTAGTTTGCCCATTGGTCGTGCGATGAGCCAAGATGCAAAACGACAAATAAACACAACAATAAATGATGTGTCGATTATATAAAATGCATCAAAGACATATCTCAAAACAACCAAAGGGATTCCTGTAAAAAGAAATCCCGAAAGCAAATTAAGCGTATAAAAAACTGCCATTGCTAAAAGAGTAGCGGCAAGTACAATATTCCATTGAGCCCATCTCTCTTTCGATTTTTTTGAAAACACAATCGAAAGAGAAAGGTTCATAGATGCAATGACCAATGAGGCCATACTTACTATTGTGGCAGCTTTGTCCATTAGAATCTATTTCTAGCGTGAGACATATCTGCCTGACCACAAACACTCTTGAGGTCTTCAAAGAAGAGAGGAAGAGTTGTTGCCTTATAGCCAGTATCCATATCGCATAGGTCGTTGTAAGATCTTGCGTTCTGATCTGCAACAGCCAAGCGAGGATAAATCTTAAAGTTAAGATTGAGTCCTGTTGTAAGGAAGTACTTTGTTGTTAGCTCATAGCCAGGGAATGCCTGCTGGCATCTTCTTTCGAGCTCTTCTTTTGTAACAACCTTTCTTGGAGACATCTCAAAGAGAGCAAAGTAGAGATCAAATGATGGATCAAAATAGAGCATCTTAACTCTCTTCTTGTCTGCCATTTCCTCTGCAGATGCTACATCTTCTCTTGATGCATTAACTTCATCTAGGCCAAATACACACCAAACAGTTGTGTATTTACCCTTTGTTCTGAGACTACCTGCTTCACTAAGAAGTTTTTCGAGATTATTTGATGAGCTCTTTAAAACTGTGAGGTTAGAGTATCTGCAGTCTTTTCTGAACTGAGAAAAGAAAGCAACCTCAGCATCTGTAGCACAAACCATTAACATTGAGCCCTTAGCTTCGACTTTATTCTTCTTTCTAATTGCCATCTTACTTAGTCTCCTTTACTGGATTATTCTGAAAGCAGAAATCACTCTCAATAGGAACAGCACCAAAGACACCCTGTAAGTAAGAGTCATAGATGCTAACCTTACCCTTTACACCTCTGAAGTCAGCAAGAGAAACAAACTCTGTAGAACTATCTGTTCCCTTCTCTGCAAACCAGATGCTATCCTTTCTCATAAGTCCCTTCTGTAATAGAGCTGGGTTACAATCAACAACAATTAACTGAGACTCTGTGTCATTTGCATGGAAGAGTTCAACAATGTGACAGAGAACATAAGGATGTAAGAGCTGACCGAAGTCATCGATTACAATTGTTTTCTTGTCAATGAATGCATTGAAGAATGATACTGCAATCAAAATCAATCTTCTTAAAGATAGAGATTCATTCATGAATGTCTGACCATAAGCTTCAGTACCCTTAGCATTTACAAAGCAGTGACTAATACCTACAGTCTCCATACCTTTATCATTTTTAATTACCTGTAAGCGGTAGATATCTGTTACGTCTAAAGCCCAAAGGAAATTAACAATCTGATCTGACCAATCTGGATGAGCTTTTAAGCCCTCAATAATGACCTTTTCTGCACTCTGACCATAACCAAGAGGAAGTACATCAAGAGATTTATCAAGCCAAGAATATAGCTCAGATGCTGTCTGACCGCCCTTAAGAGCTGCTCCCTGTAAGAAGGATCTATCTTCAGCAAGCTTACTTGCCTGTCTCTTCTTTTCTCCTCTGTAATATTTACCGAAGCGATATGTATACTCACCATTATTCCAAACACGTTCAAACATTATTTTCTTTGAACCGTTAATAATGTAGTGGAGAGATTCTTCATAGAAACGCTCCTGAGTAGCTTTAATTGTATAGCGAGCTATAATGCTAGGCTGATTTTCGTCTTCAGGGTTTCCTTTATTGAGAAGGACATCCATTGAGATTTCACTAGGTCTTGTCTTTCCGTCACCATAAGCAAAAGCAGCTTTTGCTAAGTATCTGCGTAAAGGATTAGGTGAATCCTCTGGGGCAAAAAGAATGCCTTTTACAGCTTCAAGCGCTCTGACAAAAGAGCTCTTTCCAGCTCCATTTGGACCGATGATGGCGCTAGACTTTAGAACATCAAACTTATCTGTTCCACTAATAGTCTTTGTAGCATCCATCCTTTTATCGCTAAGCGCGATGAATGAAATAGTCTGAGGATCCTTCACAGACTTGTAATTTGCAAGTGTCATTGACAATAGCATGGGACTTCCTCCATTTACTTTTTTTATAATAGCAGAAGTAAAAAAAAAATCAAAAAAACTGAAAAAACTTTTAAATAAACAAAATGATGTCCCCTAGCCTGTCAAATAAACTATCAAAAATGAATGCTTTTATTACAGTAAACTTCATTTTTTGAGTAATACCTAACAAAAATGAGAACATCATTTTTATTTTTTAATCGAAAAATACTTAATCTTTATTAAGTTTTTCTATTCTTCTTAATTAAAGAGATAGCTATATGGACTTTCCGTTGTTGTTATTTCACCTGTTTTAGGTGTCATCTGTTCTTTAGCCTTCTCATTTCTTTCCTTTAAGTCGGTAAGAGTTAGATAGAGTTTGTTAATATCTCTATCATTTGTTTCGTTTCTTATCACATCAAGAATAGAAAGAGCAGAGTCAATATCACCACGAGAGGCGAGAATCAAAGCAGCATTATAACCAGAAGGAATATGTCCACTTGTATTGTATTCTCTTTCAAAGCTCTGAAGAGCATAATCAAGGTTTCCATCTTCTGCTGCTTTATATGCTTCCTTTAAGCTCTTAATCTCTGGCTTATTATCCTTAAGCGTTATACTTGCATATCTTTTTGTAGGGATAAAGTCGCTAATCATGCTATTAATAAGAGAAGAAAGCGCTCTACTAACTAAGTCTTGTTCGCTTAAACCATAGCCATAAAGGAATGTTAGCTTTGGATCAAACTCTTCATAATCATAATCTGATGTATTGTATTCCCTAACTGTTACTATCCTGTTAGTAGATGTATCTAGAACAGTTAAAGAAACAGATAGCTCTATATATCTGTGGATATAGTATCTTATTTTTTCCAAACCTGAACTATCAACAGTCCTTTTAGCGTCAATATACTCATCTGTGTGCAGATAAGTAATCTTAGGTATTACAAGAGCGTCAACTCCATCTTCTTTAAGCATTTGAGATGGATCTTTACCTATCTTATACAATGAGACATATGCGTCTGTCTTATCAGAAGGAAGAACAGAATAGTAAGATGATGAAGTAAATACCTTATTTACCATCTTTGTTAGCTCTTTAGCTGTCGTTCTATTTATTGAATTGTAGTCATAGGATGTCATTATTGTATAAAGCTGAATTTTTGGATCAGTAATATCTAATCTGATAAAGAGTGGGATAGATTGGCTACCACTATATTCACTACTAGAAGCAATAGCAATGTTACGATAGTTTCCCATATTAACATTTGATGGTTGTGTATATGGAACACTTAAACTTGTTGCACAAGAAGAAAGAAGTAGTACTAATGATAGGAGTAAAAATAAAATAATATTTTTTTTCATATATTTTTTCCTTATTTTAGGAATTATAAACGAAATAAACTCCTTTAAAAAGACTAATAAATTAGCGCTTTCAATGGACAATATTTTACCTTTTTATATAATCAATTGCATGGAAGAGAAAGAGAAGACAGAACGCAAAAAGACAGAGACAGTCGTTTTTGAGGTTATACTAGATACCTCTGACCTCTCATCTTTAGAACCAGACGAGATGGAAGATTTAGAAGATGAGGAGCTAGATTGTGATTTTTAAGCCACTTAACATCAACAAATCAAAACTGCCATTTTCGAATAAATACCTTATAAACCTTATTCTTCCTCTTGTTGCAGATACTGCTCTTTCTGTAGCAGTAGGTGTTGCAGACACTCTAATGGTAGCACAAGCTGGAGAAGCAGCTGTCAGCGGAGTTAGTTGCATTAACACAATACAAAACCTTCTTATTGGCGTAATCATGGCTTTCTCTACAGGAGGTGCAGTTGTTGCTTGCCAACTACTTGGAATGAAGGAAAATGAAAGAGCAAAAAAAGCATGCAAAGAATTAATGAATATCGTTTTGCTATTTTCTATTGCAACAAGTGCCCTTCTCTTAATCTTTTCTTCAGAGATAATAGATTTCATATATGGAAATATAGAAAGCGATGTCTTCTTAAGTGCTTTAGACTACTCCATTCCTATATACATTAGTATGCCATTTTATGCCCTAATGAGTGCATCTAACGCCATTAGTAGGTCGATGGGAAGAAGCAAAATTACTATGAATGTTTCTCTCTTAGCTAATGTAATAAACATTATAGGAAATGCAGTCTTCCTTTTTGTTTTTAAGCTCGGGGCTCTAGGGGTTGCTGCATCATCACTCATTTCACGAATAATTGGTGCTCTTATAATGTTTATTGTTGTGTGCGATAAGAGAAAAGAGCTATATATTCCATCCCCTCTTAAACCTTCATTTGATTTAAAGATAGCAAAGATGATTCTCTCCCAAGCTCTTCCTGCTGGTACTGAAAAGTCTCTCTTTCATGTAGGAAAGATCTTAATTAGTTCAACAATCGCATCTTTTGGCACAGCATCAATTGCAGCATATGCTGTCTTCAATAATTTTGAAACATTAATAGATATTCCGGGAACTGCAATCTCGCTAGCATCAATCACGGTAGTTGGGCAATGTTGTGGAGCACGCGAATATGATGAGGCAAGGTACTATATAAGAAAGCTACTCGCTGTTTCATTTGTATCAATGTTTATTCTTTCTCTTATCTTCTTCATTTTTACTCCATATCTTCTTACGTTCTATGCACTCTCTGATGAGGCTATAGACTTGGCACTTCTCACAGTAAGAATTGACTGTATTTGCAGAGCTATTCTTTGGACGTTCGCTTTTGTATCACCAAATATGCTTCATGCTGCTGGAGATGTAAAGCTAGTTATGATAACAGCCATTTTAGATATGTGGATATGTAGAGTCTTATTTGCAAACATTCTTGGAGTTTATTTTGGTCTTGGACTCTTAGGAACACAAATTGGAATGTGGTTAGATTGGGTTGTTCGAGTGCTTGTATTTATTCCTCGCCTTCTTGGTGGAAAATGGACAACGAAAGGAATACAAGAAAAAGGGATTATTGCCTCTTGAGAAAATTAGGTTCATACTTCTCTTATGAATAAAGAAGCTATTAATTGTACAAAGAACCTAATGAATTTTATATCGCACTCACCTTCTTGTTATCATGTTGTTAACAATGCAAAGAATAAGCTTGAAGAAAATGGTTTTATTGAACTCCACGAGAATAAGCCATTTAATCTAGAAAGAGGAAAATCTTATTTTGTTAAGCGTTCCTCATCTTCTTTAATTGGCTTTCGCATTCCAGAAAACCCTTCATTTTTTCATATAGTTGCATCTCACACAGATAGCCCAAACTTTAAACTAAAGTGGAATTCAGTTGTTGAGTCTTCACCTATTAGATTGAATGTCGAAGGCTATGGCGGATTACTAATATACTCATGGCTAGATAGGCCTCTTTCTGTTGCAGGAAGAGTCTTTCTTAAGAAGAATGGCAAAATAGAAGAACGTCTTGTTGACTTAAAAGATAAACTCAACGTTACAATTCCATCGCTTGCAATACACCAAAACAGAGAAGCCAATAACGGATGGAAAATATCAATTCAAAAAGAAATGCTCCCTCTCTTTTCCGATACAGAAAAAGATTTCTTGCCATACCTTTCTTCTCTTATAGGTGAAGATAAGGATTCGATAATTGATTATGATTTATTCCTCTATAATCTAACCTCTCCTTCATTTTCTGGAGCAAATAAAGAGTATTTCTCTGCTCCAAAAATTGATGACTTGGGTTGTGTTTTTTCTTCTCTTGAAGCACTCTGCGAAGAAAAGAGCAATAATGCAATTAGCATGATTTGTCTTTTCGATAACGAGGAAACAGGTAGTGGAACAAGAGATGGAGCGCTCTCAGATTTCCTTACATCAACTCTTAATAGAATTGCATTCTCTCTTAACTGGAATGAAGAGGAACGCTATATCGCACTTTCTTCCTCATTTATGCTTAGTGCAGATAATGGACATGCTGTCCATCCTGCCTTCCCTGAAAAGAGTGATATTACAAATAAGCCAAAGATGAATGGTGGAGTTCTACTTAAATATGCTGCATCTCAAAAGTATACTACAAACGGAGAAACTGGTGCTTTTACAAAGGCTCTTCTAGAAAATAACAATATTCCGTACCAAATTTTTCACAATAATAGTGACTTACCTGGTGGTTCAACACTTGGAAATCTATCTACACAGAAAGTCTCTATCAAAACTAGTGACGTTGGAATAGCTGAACTTGCTATGCATTCTTCTTATGAGACAGCTGGGAGTTTTGATACTCTTTTACTAAAGAATCTATTTAAGGCCTTCTTTAAGTTTTAGGAGAAAAAATGGGATAAACACACTACTAGATTGTGTTTATCCTAGATTTATTTGTGGCTTTCGGTATCTATAGAATAGCCCTTTGTAGAGAATTCTGCTTTTGGCCAAGATAAAGGTTTTCCTTTATGCTTTAATAGATACTCAACACTAAGGTCTTGAACATCTTTATCTAGTATTCTTATTACCTTGCATTTTGGGTAAATATCATAACCTCCAGCACCAGTTATACGATAGTTATTAAGAACAAGCGAAAGCTTTCTAGATCCTATCTCTTCACCCTTGTATCTTAACTTAGTAACTCTCTCACCTACTTTTTTAGATATGTCAAATTCATATTCAATACCATAATAGTAGTCGTAGTTATACATCTCCATCTTAGGACAAAGGAACTTTTGGTCTATAGTTGGTCCCCACTGTGTGAGAGAAAAGAACTCTGCAGTTCTTTCAAGAGCGCTCTTCAGTCCTTCTTCATCAATTTCAACTACGCATAGGCTATTTGGGTATTGATATGAAGCAAGAATTTCACGAATAGTAACCTCTTTTGAAAAAGAGAAAAGGTTATTATTAAGTGCGCAAACACTTATATCTGCACCTGTTGCTTGCATCTGTATGTAGTTAAAGAAATCTGCTATGTGGTTTCCTTTCAAAAGAGACTCTATCTGAGATGGAGCTTTTATTTCTTCTTCAATTTCACCACATGCTTTATCTAGCCAAGATTCAACATTCTCTCTCAGCTCGATATGCTTTTTCTCTTCTCCTGTTGCCTCAGCATTAGGTGCTTTAAGTTCCCCTCTTATGCCATCTTTAGTTAATTCTACCAAGCAATATGCCGAAGCAAATGAAGGACATTGCATTACATAGGTATTATTTACCTTTGTAAAATCAACGCCTAAATGCTGATGACCAGACAAAAGGAGAGAGTAATCTAAATCTTGGCAAATTTCATATCCTATATTCTCTCTGCTATCGAGAAGCTTTTTGCCTGTTTTAAGGTCACACTCAAAGCCACCATGATAAATAAGAACAGAATAATCTGAATTACTCTTAAGCCACTTTAGCTCCCGCTCTGCTGCCTCTTTAACATCACTAACAATAAAGCTTTCAATGTTTTCCTTGCTTTCCCAAACATTAACATAATCTGTAACAAGACCAGTAAAGCCTACTCTTAGTCCTGTAGAATCTGTTAAAACAATGTGCTTTTTGATATCGAGTAAACCACGTTTATCTTCTAAATTGGCACAAAGAATCTGAGCTCCAAGTTCCTTGAAGAAGAGAGAAAAGATATCACGTCCGTAATTAAAATCATGGTTTCCTGGAACAGCTAAGTCCAATCCCCCTTTTCTAAAAGTCTCTGCTTGAGGAAATGGATTGAAAAGCTTATTTTCGATTACATACTTGCTTAATGCTGAACCTTGGATATTATCTCCACCATCAACAACAACAGTATCTTTATCTTTTTCGTATGAGCTAATGATACGATAGTGGCCAATATTTCTATCGGCCTTCTCTGCAAACGTTGTTGGAAAGAGGTATGAGTGTATATCGCTAGTAAAAATAAGTCGCATCAAACACCTCGCGCAAGCTTGTTTCTTAGCTTATTTGAGAACCACTCAATGATAAGAATAAGAATAATTAATCCTACAAGTATTGCACCAGCCTGATCCCACTTGTAACAATTCATAGCAAAAATTAAAGGAGCACCAATACCACCAGCGCCAACTAAGCCAAGGACAGTTGTATCTCTTAAATTCATGTCGAAACGATAAATAAGAGTAGAAGCAAAATCTGCACTTATCTGTGGAACAATACCATACCTTATCTTCTCAAATGTATTACAACCTGAAGCATCCAATGACTCAAGAATACGTGGATCCAAGTCTTCAATTGATTCGATAAACATCTTACTTATCATACCAATTGAACAAACACTCATAGTCAATAATCCAGCTGCTGCGCCAGGCCCTGTGACTCTAATAAACATTAAGCCATATACAAAAGCAGGGATAGTTCTTATTGCCATAACAACAGTTCTAAAGAAAATAGCAATTGGCTTTGGAACAATGTTAGTAGCACCTAAAAAGGCAAATGGTATAGCTAAAATAGCACCAACTAACGTGCCCATAAATGCGATTGCCAATGTCTCTAGTAATAGATATGGAACACCCTCTTTAGTTAAATTAAAGAGAAGCTCTCTATTAGGACTGAAGATTCCTTTAACAATACTTAGAGCAACAGCTCTACCATCGACCTCAGTACCATCTGTTTTTTTGAATGCAGAAGATGACCAAGCAAGAATCAAGGCCACAATTACAATTGTAATTATGGTATATATCCAAAGCTTTGGACGAGCTTCGTACATCTCTTGTACTGTCATTGTGTTAGTATACTTAGAGGAGTTCTTTTTTATTGTATTTTTCATTTTATTCTCCTCATGTAAGCTTTTTTCTTAAATAGAAACTCAAATATTCAATAACTACAACAGTAACGAAAAGAATGACGAGAATCATTCCAACTCTATCGTAGTTTCTCCAACCAATTTGTGAATTAAGAATTAAACCAATACCACCAGCACCGACGTAACCAAGTATTGCTGCATACCTAACATTTCCTTCGAAACAGTAGAGGCTGTTAGATAGATAGCCTGGTAATACTTGAGGTAGTAGTGCGTATTGGAAAGCCTCAGCTTTTGTTGCGCCTAAAGCTATCATAGCTTCATAAGGTCCCATGTCTGTTGTTTCAATCTGCTCATAGAGAAGCTTACCTACATAAGCAAATGTAAAGATTGCAATTGAAACTGTTCCCGCTGTTGTTCCAAGACCAAAGATAAATGTAGCTATTAATGCAGTAACAAGAGTAGGAAGTGTTCTTGTTATTGAGAAAAATAGTCTAAATAAGAAGATTACTATTTTGTTCTTTACAATATTTGATGATGAAACAATTGCAAAAGGAATAGCAACAATAGCGCCAATTAAAGAGCCAATAATACTCATTTTGATGGTATCAAAAAGAGGTGTCCATATTGAGGAAGAGTACGACCAATCAGGTGGAAACATTCGCTTTAAAATAACAAAAAACTGATTTCCTCTCTGAATAAGAACCTTTAGGGAGAACCCTGTAACCTTTATTGATATAACAGAACACACAACAAGAATAAAAAGAACAAGAGGTGCTCTGCTTCTTTTCTCAACAACCTTCTTTCCATTCTCTAGCGTATATTCTTTTGGCTTAAATATCTTATCATACAAGGACATAATCATTCCTTCCTTGCTAGCTCTTCACTAGACCCTACCTTAGCGAGGTCTCCACCATATATTTCAGAAAGAATTTCGTTGTTAATCTCACTGCTCTTTCCATCAAATACAATCTTTCCCATCTTTATGCCAATAATTCTATCGACATACTCAAGGGCTAAGTCTACATGGTGAATATTTATTAATACTGTAATATTTCTTTCTCTATTAATTTTTTTGAAATCATCCATTACCTGTCTTGCTGTAATTGGGTCAAGAGCAGCAACAGGCTCATCTGCAAGGATGATTGTTGGATCCTGGGCAAGAGTACGAGCAAGAGCAACACGTTGTTGCTGACCACCTGATAGCTCGTCACACCTATTATAGGCCTTATCCAAAATACCCATATTATCTAAAGCTTCTAAAGCTTTTATTTTTGCTTCCTTAGGAAATATGCCCAAAAGCACTCTCCAGAAAGGAAGATCAGGAACAAAAGATGTCAAAACGTTCTTAATAACACTAGCTCTAGTAACAAGATTAAACGACTGGAAAATCATACCAATCTTACGTCTAAAGCTTCGAAGCTCCTTTCCCTTAAGACTATCAACTTCAACACCATCTACAGTTAAAGAGCCACTTGTAATATCGTGCATTCTATTAATTGATCTAATTAGAGTCGATTTTCCTGCACCAGAGAGACCAATAATACCAACAAATTCACCCTGGTCAATGGAGAGTGATACGTTATCCAAACCCTTAACTCCATTAGGATAAACCTTACTAACTGAATCAAAAACAATCATATAACCTCCATAAGATGGGTAGAGAACCTACCCATCTTATATTTAAAATTACTTAAATAATTTGTTAATTGTTCTAGCTGCGTTGTAGTCTGAATCAACAGCCTTCTGGTAGCCAGCGTGGTTATAAATACTAATTACAGCCTTTCCTTCATCTGTCTTTGCGATAGCAATGAATGCATCCTGGAGAGCAGCGATAAATTCTGGTGTCATCTTAGCAGAGTTCTTACTAGCAGAGATTGTGTCGTTCATGACAAAATCTGTAACACCGATAACATCTGTGTCTTCCCAAATTGTATTTGGTCTACCCCAATCTGCCTGCCAACTCTTTTCATAATCCATTCTTCCGTCAGCGTAACATACAACGATGTCATACATACCAGAAGCAAGACCTGCAAATGCAGCTGCATAACCTGTCTGAACAGCCTTATCGAGATCAGCAACTGTCTTGCCATATCTGTCATAAAGCCAAACTGATGGATAGATGTATCCAGCAGAACTTGTTGTGCTACTTACACCCCAAGAACAAGCATTGAGTTCATCCCATGTAAGAGCTTCACCCTTGTTAACTTTCTCAGCTAAAGCCTTTGCCTTCTCTGTAATACCAGAGTAGATAAGAGCACGGTAACCAACAACAAGTTCATCACTATTTGTTATAGGTTCATTGTTGTTCCAATCAATAGGATTGTCAGAGTTAACACTCTTACCAGCTCTTGTAGCTGTTAAAATTGCTGTTGCACCATCTTCATACTGAACATATGTTCCAGCAGGGATGAATGCTAAGTCTGTTGTACCAGCATCGAGAGCTTCACCAGCTGCTTCATAAGTTGTGCTGACGTTGATGTTAACATTGCCAACTGTCCAACCCTGAGTTGCTAACTGATCTTTAAGAAGATTCTTTAGTGGCTCTGTTGCAACAACAATCTTGTCGACATCCATTGATGGGACAAATGTGATATTAAGCTCACTAACTTCTTTTGAATTTTTAACTTCACTAGCACCCTGTGCAAATACACAGCTAAGTGCGAGCATGACAACAAGTGCCAAAGCTAATACTTTTTTCATTTTTTCCTCCATTCTATTCTTCAAATGCCGCTTCTATATAAACAGTCAAAGGGGGTTCTTCCGCCTTACTCCTCATATAGATAAGCATTAAAGTTATCTGCCAAAGCTGTTCTGATGACATTCTAACAACTGGATGATTTGATTCTTTGTGTCCTAAATCGATATCTCTTCTTAGAATAATCTCTGGAGGATTTTCAAGTTTATTATATACCTCCATGACACCATTTTCTAAGAGCTGAGAACCAAGAACAATTGCATCAGGATTTCTTAAAAGAGCCTTGTTTATCATCTCTTTTCCTGATTCATCGGTCATCCTTCCAATAAAGAATAAGTCTTCATCATAGACGCCCTTCTCTTTCATAATTGCTCTAACGCCATCAATTCTTCTCTGTCCAATTACAATGCCATTTTCTTCACTTAATCCGGTGATAAAGGCAATTCTTTTATGACCTTTATTTATTAAATAATCAAAAGATTTTTTAACTGGTGTATTGTAATCAATGAACATTCGATCAAAAGGAATATCTTTATCATGATTGTTCAAGAAAACAATATTTGTAGAAGAGAACATAAGCTCATCAATTTCTTCGCTATTGAAGATTCCAACCCCGATGATAGCATCAACTTTTCTAGATTTACCCTTTTCTAAGCGAGAAAATATATAATCAACTCCCGTCTCTGAAAGAGGAACTAAATCATCATAGTTTATTTCATCTCTTCTTGATTCTGGAACAACATGCCAATCAGCTATTCCAACTTCGATTACTCTGTAATCTTCTTTCTTCTGTCTAGGTGTTTTGTATCCATACTCTACAGCAGCCTTCATAATCGCGAGCCTTACTTCTTTGCTTACAACGAAGGAAGGATCATGATTTAAAACCCTACTAGCAGCTGCAGGCGATACATTTGCTTTTTTTGCGATATCAGATAATGTAGCCATTTGTTGGAATTGTACCCTGTTGTTTTTTGTTGCACAAGATTTTTTAACTAAAACTTTACCGGCTTCACCGATTCTTCATATTTAGCGAAAAAAAAGAGAGCCAATGCAAGCTCTCTATAAACTATTTTCGATCTTCTGTAGCCTTCCATAGCTTCTCTAAACTATAGAATTCTCTTAAATCTGGGCTCATTAGGTGGATGACAATATCACCACAATCAATTAATTCCCATCCATCATCGCCAGGAGTCTTATGTCTATTATTAACAGAAAGTCCCATTTCATTTAAGAAGCCCCAAAGCTGATGAACAACACCCTTGAGGTGACCAACGCTTGTTACTGTGCCAATAACAAAACAAGAAGCCCAAGAACAATCGTTGAGATCTACAACTACAACATCGCCAACATTATGTTCTTTTAAATATGCTTCTATCTTACTTGCCTTTTCTTTAATCTTCTCATCCATATATATACCTCTTATAATTTTCCACCATCTTTAATAAAAGAGTAAAGTTCACTAGAAATTTTTGCTTCTTTTATTCCTTCTTTAACAAAATAAGGACGTTGCATCTCTATTATAGAAAGAACCATTTCCTCAATTGTTTCCTTTTCAAGTATTCTGATTCTATCGCTATCCTCTAAATGCTTCCTTCCAGGTTCGATATAATCAGAAATATATATAATTCCACCAAGTTTGCCCATACTAGCAGAGCCAAGAGTATGAAAACGAACAGCATCCTTCATGTCTTGAGTTACATCTAATAATGTATCTCTCTCAAAATATAAAGAAGCAAGAGCACCATGAAGAAGCATAACATCATCCTCTTCTTCCTTCTCTATTTTATATCCATTAGCTAAGAGAAGCGACACTGTGTTTTCATCTGTGCTATAGCGATAACTATCGTGGTAGATACCACAAATAAGAGCTTTCTCTTCATCAAGAGAGAAACGCACAGCAAGCATTCTTGCTGTTTCGGCAACTCCCAATGAATGGATAAATCTACTCTCTTTGATCATAGACTTAACCTTATCTCTTATTCTGATATAGTCCTTCACTCTCTATATACTCCATAACAGAAGGCGTAATTAAGCCCTCTTCTCCATCTCTAAACATCGTACTTGATGCAATTGTTTGAGGACTATCTATGTATATTACTTCAACACCCTCAATATTCTTCTTTTCTCCTCCATCACGAGTAAAACAATAAAATCGAACATGACTTTTCAAGTATTCGTAATCATGCCAACGAGGTAGTCCTTCTATTAAATCATCACCAATGACAAAATTAACCTTGCCATTATCTTCTAGTTTGTCAAAGAGTTCTCTTATAGTCTCGCTTGTATAGCTTATGCCTTTTTTCTTTCCTTCAAAATCAGAAACAACTATGTTTAGAGCATCTAATGGGTAAATATCTGCATAGTCTATGATTGCAAGGTTTAGCATAGCCATTCTGTCGGAGAAAGATGCAGACTTTTTCCCTTTCTTAAAAGCAGAAACATAGGCAGGAATTACATATAGTGTTGTAATATCTGTAAATTCTGAAATTGAATGAAAGAGATTAATATGCCCAATATGAACAGGATCAAATGTTCCACCTAAGATGGCTTTCTTCTCACTCTTCATCTCTGTAGTAAGCATCCTTATCCATTTTAGAGGTAAAACCTCCATCCATCTTCTCTTCTTTCTCTACATTAGCTAATTTAGCAAAGGCAACCTTTACAGGCTCAAGAAGAGAATCATCATATATAGACAAAGGAAGAACTGTAAGCGAAGAAGAATATTTCTCCTTCAACTCTTCAAATCTCTCTGCAGCGCCATCTTCATCTATCTTAGTGCCAATCAAAATTGATGGCTTATCTGCTAGCTCTGGTGAGTATTTTTCCAATTCATTCTTGAGTATTTGATAGGCATCTAAGTAATTGTCATCACTAAGATCAACTAAGTATGCAAGCCCCTTTGTTCTAGATATGTGACGCAGGAACTTGAAGCCCATCCCCTGTCCTTCTGATGCCCCCTCAATAATACCAGGTATATCTGCAAGAACAATATCTTTATCCCAAATTCTCATTACTCCAAGCTGTGGAATCTTAGTAGTAAATGGATACCCAGCAACTTTACTTCTTGCATTTGTTAATAGATTTAAAAGACTAGACTTTCCTGCATTAGGAAACCCAACAAAGCCAATGTCTGCTATAACAAGTAGCTCAACTCCTATTCTCATGCTCACGCCCTTTTCTCCTGGCTGAGCAAAACGAGGAGTTTGATGAGTTGAAGTACGGAAATGCCAATTGCCAAGACCACCCTTTCCACCTTTTAGGAAGACAAATCTCTCCTCTCCAGAAAGGTCCTTAATTATCTCACCTGTCTCAGCATTTTTTATAACTGTTCCTGGTGGAACTGGAATTTCGATGTCTCTTCCATCACGGCCATACATTCTTGCGCCTTGTCCACCACGACCATTTTCGGCACGAAAAACACGGATCATCTTTAAGTGACCCAAAGTTCTCAAATTGTCTTTGACGACAAAGATGACATCGCCACCTCTTCCGCCGTCTCCTCCATCCGGACCACCTTTAGGTACGAACTTTTCACGACGGAAGGAGACGCAACCTGCGCCTCCATCGCCTGACTGAACATCAATATATGTCTCGTCTGAAAATCCAAACATAATATGGATAAATAAATTAGTTTTCTGCCTCTACAGCTACGATTGAACAGTACTTTCTATTCTTTCTTTCATAGAACTTTACTGTACCTGTAACTTTAGCAAAGAGTGTATAGTCAGTACCACAGCCACAATTCTCACCTGCGTGAATCTTTGTGCCATGCTGACGAACAATGATCTCACCAGCCTTTACAAGCTGTCCACCAAATCTTTTGACGCCAAGGCGCTGAGCATTGGAATCACGACCGTTGCGGCTTGAACCACCACCTTTCTTATGTGCCATTCTTTTGCCTCCTTAGCATTCAATCTTATTGATTGTAATCTGGGTGTACTTCTCTCTATGTCCCTGAGTTCTTCTATAACCCTTTCTTCTGCGGAACTTGTAGACCTTCACCTTGTCGCCTTTTACTTCTTCACCGACTGTAGCGAGAACTTTTGCATTTTCAACACATGGTGTGCCAAAAACAGCCTTTTCTCCATCTACGACAGCAAGAACCTTACTAATCTCATAAGAGGAACCAGCCTCCTGAGGGATTCTATCAACAAGAAGTACCTTGCCTTCTTCTGCTTTGTACTGCTTGCCTAGGATTTCTACTAATGCGTACATGTATTTGTCCTTTTCAATTAAGTTACTAAGATTCTCTTCTTTTTCATATTTTTTGTTCAACAAGGAAAAGTTTGAAAGAAACAAAAATAAGTAAAAAACCAGCATAGACAACCAACCGTTCGGTTGGTATTCTTATATTATGACAGCCTCAAAAAAAGAGTTAATTATAAAAGAAGCATCTGAGATTATTGCTTATGACGGGATAGAGAACTTTTCTCTCTCAGTTTTAGCAAAGAGAGTTAATATCTCAAAGGCAACTCTCTATAACTATTTCACCTCAAAAGAAGAAATAATTAGTGTGATAATATCTTCAGGACATAAGGCCTTTATGAAGCAAGGTTTCTCTTTAAACTTAAATGGAAACGTTCAAGATGTTCTCCTCTCTGCAACTTCTCATTGGATAAATTTATTTTTAAAAGATGAAAATAGAAGGTGGTTAAGAGTCATCTTCTCAACACACTTCGTAAACAATGAAAGTCAAAGTGAGTATAGGTTGATAACACTAATGCTCAATTCACAAGCAGAAGTTGTTATCTCATCATTTTCTCTTCCTCCACTCTACCATCAAACTATTACAGAACTTTTTTCATCTCTATTACTAACTAGATTAGAGCTAGCATTAGAGGAAGAAGAGATACACTTAGAAGACGAAGTAAAGAGAATTAGTCACTTAATTAATTTGATAAAGGAAAAGAATTAACAATTATCTCGCCATCACTATTTAATATGCCATTCTCTTGAAGATATTTTTCAAGGATAGAAGCAGCAGAAAAACAGTATCCTGGACATGGACGACGAATATAGTAGTCACTATTTCTTTCTTCTGGAATTGGACTACTTTTACCCTTTAGGCCCAACAAGTCTCTACAAATTATACTTGAATTTTCTTTTTCAAAGAGAGAGGCAAAGTTGTGAATGTGAGAATATAACTTGGCTTTTTTCTCTCGCTCTTTTGCTTCATGATATCCATAAACTCTTCCAAGGATTAAGAATGCCCCGCTAACTGTTCCACAAACTTCTCTTAGTCTTCCCATACCACCACCAAAGGATGAAGAAGAATCTAAGATTAAGCTAAAATAATCTTTGGGAAAGAAATCTTTATAGGCCATCAAAACAGACTGGGTGCAGTTATAACCTTCAAGAAAAAAGTTATAGGCAGCCTCTCCTCTATTCATCTTTTACCTCAGTTATTATCTTTGCACACCCTATATCATGAACAAGAACTTTTTGATCAAGAATATATGCTTCTTTCGCATCTGTTCCGTGTTTAATAACTCTTGTGGCACCATCTATTAATTTATCTATAAGAGAAGGAGCAACAGGAAGGCTTCCATGAGAAGGATATAATACGTCATATTGGCCTTTCCACTTTGAAATTCTTTTAAGACCTAACACATATGCGTGGATATCGCGCATTGGACCAAAAAGAAATATGTTGCCATCTTGAACAGAGTCACCTGAGAAGATTACACCTTTTGACTTATCTAGAAGCATAATCGAGCCTGGAGTATGACCAGGAGTAAGCATAACCTCAAGCTCTCTCTCACCTAAATCTATTATGTCGCCATCATAGATAGGTTCAATTATGCCGACTTTTTTTTGTATTTTATAATAATTAATAGCTTCAGAAGGGTGCATCATAAAGGACGAAAACTCATCATTTCCTCCTATATGATCTATATCTGCATGAGTATTAAGTAGTTTTAGAGGTAAATTACATATTTTTTCAGCTAAGGCTTTTACATATGGAACATCCATTCCACTATCTATTAACAAAGCTTTTTCTTTACCCTTTAAGAGAAAAAACCTAACACCATTATTCTCAATACTCCAAGTTTCATTATCTAATTTATTAATAAGAGGTTCAGACATATATTTCTTATATAACACAAAGCTTCAAGAATTAACACAACCACTAGGTTGAAAAAACTTTTAAAAAAATAATTAAAAGGCTGTTGACAGTGTTATTTAAATTGTCTATATTTTCTTTGTCATGTGGGAGTAGCGAAGCTGGTTATCGCGCTGGCCTGTCACGCCGGAGATCGCGGGTTCGATCCCCGTCTCTCACGAACACATGTAAGTCCTTGTTAAGCAAGGACTTATTTTTTTGCATGAATTCTAAAACACGAAATATCTAACCTCCACTCTTATCTAAAATAAATCAACATACTCTAGTGTTGTATTGAGCAAAAAGCAATAATGTGGAAAAATTCTAAATACAAGTGAGCAAATTTCCATACTTTGGATTTTTGCGCAATAGGATTATGCAATGATAAAAAGAGAAAAATACATCGCTGAAATAAGAGGTTTCTATGATAGTGACCTTATAAAAGTGATAACTGGTGTAAGAAGATGCGGAAAAAGTGTAATTCTTGAACAAATAAAAGATGAAATATTAAAGAAATCCAATAACACTATTTCAATCGACTTTGAAGACAAAGCTGAAGCAAGAACAATTGAAACTTGGTCTGATATCGTCACATATGTAAAAGATCATAGAAATGAAGGGCTATGCTATGTATTTTTAGACGAAATTCAAGAAATTGAAAATTGGGTCATTGCAGTCAAATCTCTTAGGAAAGAGAATTGTTCTGTCTTTATTACAGGCTCCAATTCTAAACTTCTTTCTAGCGAATTCACGAAAGAACTATCAGGAAGGTTTGTTTCATTCAGAATACGGCCATTTATTTATAAAGAACTTCTTTCTTATGCATCTGAACTTGGAAAAACAATGACTATATCTGATTACCTTGTATGGGGAGGATTCCCAAAACGAATAGAATTATCACCATCAGACCAAAGAAGATATCTTAATGACTTAGATGAAACAATTGTAATTAATGATATTATACGTCGCTACAATATAAAGAAATTCTCCGATTTTAAAAAGGTTGTATCTTTTGTTCTTATATCAAATTCAAGAATTTACTCATCAAGATCCATATCCGCCTATTTGAAGGGACAAGGGCTTTCTGTTTCTCCAAACACTATTCAAAAGTGGATATCATATCTAAGAGAAGCTTATGTAATTGATCAAGTTCCACGATATTCAACTAAAGCAAAAAAAGAATTAGAAGACAGCAAAAAACTATATGATTGCGACGTCGCCTTGAATTCCATACGGGTTAAAGATAATAGATTTGACCTTACACACAATATGGAAAACATTGTTTACAATGAACTCATATACAGGGGTTACGCTGTAAGTGTTTTTGATAACAATGGCAAAGAAATAGATTTTTTAGCAGAGAAAAATTCTAAGCGATACTATGTTCAAGTCACTTACTCTGTAGTAGATGATAATACCTACAAAAGAGAATTTGGGGCTTTTGGAAATCTTGATCAAAAAGATAAAAGAATTCTCATAACAAATGATGAAATAGATTATTCGACAAGCACAGTTGAACATATAAAACTTTCAGATTTTCTTCTGTCAAATGATCTTTAACTAAAGTGTTTAAAAATTGGAAATCTTTAATCAACATTTTTACTTGTCTTTCTCTCGTACTTATTGGGATAATGCTCTATAACGATTTTAAGAAATGAAAATCTTCATAACAAATGACGAGATAGATTATTCAACAAGGCCAGTAGAGAGTATATAAGGCTTAAAGACTTTATAATGTCTGAAGACCTATGATTCTCTTTGTTAAAAAAGGTAGCATAGATTGAAAAATGGAATTAGGTGAGAAAATAAAAAAATTAAGGCGCAGTAAAAACTTAACCCAAGAAGAGCTTGGGGAGAAGCTTAATATTTCTAGAGTTGCTATTTCAAAGTGGGAAACAGGAAGAGGCTATCCTAATATAGATTCTCTTCTATTGTTAGCAAAAATATTCGATGTTTCAGTCGACTCTCTTCTTTCTACAGAAGAAGTTATCACAATCGCAAAAGAAGAAATAATAAATGAAAAAGATAGCACTTGCTCTAAAATAATAGCGTTATTCAACTTTATGCCATTGTCACTTTTATTTTTACCGTTTTTCAGATCATTAGGAGAAAATGAAGTTTTTTGCTCTGTCTTCCTCTTTCAATCCAAATCTACTTCTACTCTTTCACTTATTTTCTATTTCATTTCAATTTTCGCCTCAATTGGAGTAGCTTTTACAGTTTTATTTTGGAATGCATTTACTCTAAAAGAGAAAGTGCTATTGTCTATCTTAAGTCTTTCATTTTTGGTACTAGTATTTGCTCTAACTCTGCAACCATATCCTGCAACACTTGCTATTTGTTTGATAGTGTCAGAGCTTCTTTTTCTCTTTTTTGAAAGAAAGTAACCAAAAGTAACATAGATGTAAAAAGAAGTTTATTTAGTTTTGTCCTCCTCTCTGCAATATTTAGGCAAGGAGAATAAAATGAAAAAAACACTTATTATTTTATTTCTAGTTTTATTTATAGTTTTTAACTTAAGTGCAGCAGTAAAATGCAAAATCAACTCTTTTGATAGCATCACTGTAATGTCTTATAACGCTAAATTAGATGAAACTAGCACTGCTTTAAGCCTCACGAGTCTATCAATTCCTATTTTGTTCGCTTTTACCGAAAATAGTCTAAAAGATAAGTTTACGGTTGGGCTAATGTATGCAGAAACTATTGCATTAACATATGGTTTAAAAGAATTAGGAAAAAACCTTATTAATAGAGATAGGCCTTACACATACTTTGAAAATCATCCATCTTTTGGAGAAGATGATATAAGATCTTTTCCTTCAGGTCATACAGCTCTCTCCTTTGCTAGTGCCTCCTTTACTAGTTACGTTTTTTCTCTTTTTTACTCTGACTCGAATTGGAGAATTCCAGTAACACTAATTAGTTTTTCTTCTGCGATAACTATAGCTGTTTTACGTGTTTATAGTGGTTCTCATTTTCTAACTGATGTAATAGCAGGTGCGCTAATGGGAAGTATAATTGGTATAACAATTCCACTTTTACATACACTTAAAACTGAAGATGTATCACTTTCAGCCTCACCATTTCACCTTGCTTTCAATTTTAATTTTTAAGGATATAAACATGAGAAAAAAATCTAAGCCATTAACTTATTTGTCATTTTTTCTACTTTTAATAGTGTTTCTAAAAAATATTGATGTAACAGAGTACTGTGCAAATAAAGCAAAAATAGGACTTTCACACTTTAACATTTGGTTTCACAAAGCAACTGGTGTTAATCTTTTTTGGTATACTATTACTGATTATTTAGGCCTTGTTGCAATTTTAATTTGCTTTGCATTTGCCTTATTGGGACTAATGGAGTTGATAAAATTTAAAAGCATTCTAAAAGTAGATAAATCTCTAATAGCTCTAGGTATTTTGTATTTAGTCCTTTTTGCGACATATATCTTTTTTGAGAAGATAGTAATTAACTATCGTCCAATTATGCTAAATGGTTCAAAAGAATTAGAACCATCATTTCCATCATCGCATGTCTTGTTGGTTTTTACTGTTCTAACTAGTGCAATAATCATAATAAAGAAAAGATTAAATAGTAAAAGGCTTATAATAGTTATAAAAACTCTACTAAATCTAATCATTGCTATTACGGTCATTGGACGATTACTCTCAGGAGTTCATTGGTTAACGGATATAATTGGCGCAATAATACTGAGTCAATTTTTCCTTTCAAGTTTTAGACTCTATCTTGACTCTTCTGAAAATAATTACTAGTGTCTTGTTTTTTTGCTTTGGTTACAAAGTAACTGTGTAAACAAAGAGCATACAAGAATATTTCTAAAGAAAACTAAAAAAGATTTGGGGGCTATTGCACTTCTTTAACTAAGCAGTAGCCCCCCACAATTCATTTCTTACTTTCCAAGAGCAATTCGGCCAAGTCTGTCTGTTGCTACAATTGCATCATGAAGCTCTACTGGCTGAACATCTCCAGCTAGGTTGTGAATAGTCTCGCCTGGGGCACAAGCATTTTTCGCAATAGTCCAAATCTGCTCATCTGTTGTAACACCAATCTCTTCAAGAGTAACAGGAAGGCCAACTTCTAAGCAGAAGTCTTGAACTTCCTTAAATTCTTCTTTTTCTACTCCCTCAAGAGAAAGCTGTACAAGAGTTCCAAAAGCAACACATGCACCATGATCAGCATGTTTACCACCAAGAGAAGTAACACCATTATAGAAAGAGTGAGCAGCAGCACAGTTTACGTTATCTGCACCAACACCAGAAAGGTATACATTCGCTTCTATTACATTCTCCAAAGCTGGTGTAACTACCTTAGCTTTACATGCCTCTATTGCTGCCTTTCCATACTCACGGAGTGTATCATAACATAGTCTAGCTAATGCCTGACCAGCTCTTGTAATACCTGTCCCCTCAAGAGATGAAGACTCTGTTCTAATTGAAGCTCTTCCTTCAAAATATGTTCCAAGAGCATCTCCCATCCCTGCAATAAGGAATCTTACAGGTGCATTGGCAATAACAACAGTATCAACAATAACTGCATCAGGATTTTCTGGATAGAAAAGATACTTATCAAAGCTACCATCATCGTTATAAATAACAGAAAGTCCTGTACAAGGTGCATCTGTTGCAACTACTGTAGGAATAATAACAATTCTTTTTCCTGTATAGTATGCTGTTGCCTTTGCAGTATCTATAGCACTTCCACCACCGACAGCAACTACTGTGTCAATTTTGTCATCCTCAACAATGGCTTTCATCTTATTAATTTCACCATTACTTGAGATTCCACCAAAGATTTCATACCTTCTATAATCATCTTTGCCTTCAAAACTCTTTTCGAGCTTATCCTTACAAGCCTTGTATCCGCTATTGGAACAGACAAAGAGCCATCTCTTTCCCATGAAACCCATTTCTTCATAGAACTTTAAAAGAGCGTCTCTTCCCTGTACATACTTCAAAGGCTCACGCATTGCTCTTAAACGACCCATCATAATGATAATCCTCCAATACTTGAATTTTGTTGGCTTGAGTATATGCATATTGATTTTCAAAATCAATACTTTTTTAGCGATATGTTTTAATCGTATTACACCATCAAATCGTTTCTCGAGAAAATGAAATCTCTATTTTGTACCATAGAAACCAAACTACATGACTTACAGAGAAGTATTCACTGTTTTTTATTAACCACATAGTTGCTCATACAAAACAAAAAAGAATAGCTTATTTTAAGAATAAAGGTATCAAATTTTTTGTCTGGAATAAAAACGTATAGAAACTAAATTGAACTAATTGCCATTTTACAACCGATGTTATCTCTAATACTACTATTTTGCGTTTTTGAAAAGACAAAACGAAGATGATAGTCTTTTTATATGCTTAACAATAACTCATCGCTATTTTTAATTCTTAAATCTTATTTTTTTGAAAAAAAATGTTAATTATTATTACGTTTTCGAAAATATTCTTGCAAACTGTATTTTGAAGAGTATACTAAGTCAAAAAGGTTAAAATACCTAAATCCACATTGGAGGATAAAATGAAAAGAATTATTGCTCTTGCACTCGTTGCACTCCTCGCTATAGGAGCAACATTCGCACAGGGTCTACAGGAAGAGACTCAGTCATTCCCAGATCCAGAAAAAACAATCACTATTATTTGTCCACAGGGCGCTGGTGGTGGTACAGACACACAGACAAGACAGCTTGTTGAAGCTATGAAAGCTGTATCTGGTTTCAACAATATCATCGTAGACAACATTACTGGCGGTTCAACAGGTATTGGTACAAACTATGTTATCGATTCTGAGAATGATGGTTATACACTTCTTATGTATGGTACATATGTCATCTGCGGAACAATGACAGGATTTACAGATGGTTTTGAAAAGATGGATATGATCTGTGGTCTTGACCTTGAGCCATTCATGATTGCTGTTAACAAAAATAGCCAGTTTAAGTCTCTCAAAGACGTTGTTGAATATGCAAAGGCTAACCCAGGAACAGTGACTCTCGGTAACGCTGGTGCTACAGCCACAACAGGCGTTGTTGCTTATGGTCTTAACGTTGCACTCGATAATATCTTCAACGTTGTATCTTTCAAGGGTGGCGCAGAGCTTATTCCAGCTGTTCTTGGTGGACACTGTGATGTTGGTATCTTCTCTCAGTCAGAAGTTCTCGCAAACCTCGACCAGATGCTTCCAATCGCATTCCTTGGCGATGGACACTCTCTTATCACAGAATTTGCTAAAGTTCCAACACTTAGTGAAGCAGGATATCCAGACTTAAAGGTTCCAGGAGGATGTTTCAGAGGTATTACAGCTGCCAAAGATACTCCAGAAGAAGCTAAAGTTTGGCTTGCTGATACAATTGAAAAGGCATTCTACTCAGAGTCTTTCCAGTCCTGGTTACAGAAGAATGGTATTCTTAACCAGTTCACAAAGCTTTATGAATTTGAAGCATTTAACAACGATCTCGTAGAGACAATGAAGCCAATTCTAAAGGCTACAGGTCTTGCTAAGGGTAAGTACGCTGAATAATGTACTTCATTCCCGGTCATATCTTGACCGGGATATTCTTTTTTTTATTTAGGACTAGCTCATGAAATTAAAATTTAAGCCGCTTCCTGCTGTTATGACAGTAATTTCGGCACTTTATCTAATTTACGTCATCTCTAGTGAAAGCACTACACTAGTTGCAGACACAGTTGGAGGAGATCCAGGTGGAAAACTTTTACCAACAATCATTGCAGTTTTCCTTCTCGTTGGATTCTTATTTATTACATTAAAAGAAAGACCAACTGGAGAAGAAATGAACAAGGAAACCTTTGCTCTTTTCTTAATCACCCTTGGTGCAACAATTTTATATGTTTTATTGATCAAAACCTTTGGTTTTATCATCCTTTCTTCTGTTCTTCTCTATTCATTAGAATATATTTACACAACAATCGGAGAAAAAAGAAAACCTCTTTCTGCAATAATTGGTGGAGTTATTACAGTAGCTGCTACTAGTGGTGTATATACCCTAATGAGACTCATTTCAAAGACACTTGGAAGACTTGCTCGTAGAGATGCTATCGCTTCTTTCTTTGGCAACAACACTGTTTTAGCAGTAATATGCCTTGCCTTTATACTTTTAGTTGTAGTTCTTTTAGCATTATTTGTTGTAAAGCCACTTTCAAAGAAAGGTTTAAAAAGAGAAAGCAACGCAGCAATTATTACTCTTGCAACAATTCTTCTAATATATGTAATTTTCAAGCAGTTCTTCCTAGTTGCTTTAGCACCAGGCTTACTTAATTTCTAAGGAGATATAACTATGAATAATTTCTTAGCTGGACTTAGTCTAATTTCAAATGTCTCAACTATTTTATGGTGTGCATTTGGATCTGTTTTAGGTATTATCCTTGGTGCTCTCCCTGGACTTACAGCAACAATGGGTATTGCTCTTGTTATACCAATTTCGTACCAACTTGACACAGCAACAGGAATTGGTCTTCTTCTTGCTGTCTATTGTGGAGCCGTTTGTGGAGCTTCTATTCCTGCAATTTTACTTGGTATTCCAGGAAACCCAAATGCCATTGCGACTGTCGATGATGGTCAAAAGATGACAAAGAAAGGCTTAGCAGGCCAGGCCCTTGGCGGAGCTGTAATAGCATCTATGATTGGTGGTCTTGGATCTGAAATATTCTTAATTTTCTTCTCTCCAATGATTGCTAAGATGACACTTGCATTTGGTCCTGCTGAAAAATGTACCCTTTCACTTGTTGGTATTATTATCATTGCAGCAGTCTCTGGAAAAGACCTGCTTAAGGGTCTTTTAATGGGTGCTATGGGCTTTGTTTTTGCCTTCTTAGGACCAGACCCAATGTCGGGAGCTGTACGTATTCCATTTGCTTCAGTCTTACAGAAAACTCCTCTTTCTAATGGCTTAGATTTAACCTCTACCCTCATTGGTTTATATGGTGTTAGCCAGGTCTTCTTTGAATTAGATAATCTTAGAAAGGACCAGAATGGAGAGATTTGCGAAGATATTGGAAAGGTCTTCCCTCCTTTTAAGAAAGTTGCATCTATGTGGAAGATTATTCTTTCATCCCTAGGTATTGGAACAATTATTGGTGCTATTCCAGGAACAGGTGCTTCTATCGCTGTCTTCATGAGTAGAAATGCTGCAGATACAATTTGTGAGCATTCTAACGGAAAACTTGATAGACCTGGCACAGGTTGTTTAGAGGGAGTCTTCGCTCCAGAAGTTGCTAACAACGCATGTGTAGGTGGAGCTCTAATTCCTGCCCTATCACTAGGTATACCAGGAGACTCAGCAACTGCAGTTCTTATTGGTGCTTTGATGATTAATGGTGTAACTCCAGGCTTTGCTCTATTTAGCCAAAATATGCCACTTGTCTACTCAATATTCTGTACGCTATTTATTGCAAATATCTTCATGGGACTTTTCCAACTTGCAGGTGTCCGTGTTTATCCTAAAGTCTTAAAGATTAGCCAGAGAGTACTCATGCCTATAGTCCTAATATTATCTTTCGTTGGAGCTTATGCTCTTGCAGGAACAAGCGTTAGCAAGGGTATATTTAACCTTGGAACAGCTCTCTTTATGGGTATTTTCGGTTACCTTATGAAGAAGAACAACTATCCAATTGCACCTGTTGTACTTGGCTTAATTCTTGGCGGAATGTTCGAAGAACAGTTCAGAAGAGCTATTAAGCTTGGAGCTGGAACACTAAGCAGATTCTATACATCCCCTATTTGCTGGTTCTTCATTCTTCTTGTTGTTGCTATTATTGCTTCAACAGTTATAAGCAGAAGAAAAGATAAAAAGAGTGCAAAATGATTAAAATAACATTTTTAGGTTCAAATGGATCAATACAAGAGAGGGAGAGTGGAAATACCTCCCTCCTTGTAAAAACTCAAAATACTTCAGTCTTAGTAGACACATCCACTCATATTGAAGAAGCCGTCGTAAACCAAATTGATGGCGTAATTCTTACCCATGAACATACAGACCATCTTTATGGACTACCTTCTCTTGTTCATCAGTTGTGGCTAAAAGGAAGAACAAAAGAGCTCATTGTTCTTCTTCCTGAAGGTATGACAAAAATGGTTGAAAGCTTACTTAAGGTATTTTCTTTAAGAGAAAAGAAAGCCATGTTCCCAATTACGCTAGTTACGGACAATGAGTATAAGATAAAAGCTCTCTCTATGACATTCTTTAAGACTGATCATACTCCACTGTCTCGTGGCGTTATATTCTCATCAGGTGACACAAGAGTTGTGTATACATCAGATACTAGACCTATATTAGATGCCCCAAAAACATGGAAAGATGTGGATCTTCTAATTCATGAGGCTTCTGGTGTATCTGAAGGAGAAGAAACTCTTATTAAGAAGGGACACTCCAGTGCAAAAGATGCAGCACTTCTTGCCTCATCAATCAATGCAAAAAAAGTATTTCTATGTCACCTTCCACAAGACAAAGATAGCATAAAGAAAGAAGCAATAAGCTATTATGATAAATGTGCTATACCAACACCATTAGAAGAGTATGTAATTGGAGAATGATAAAGAATAGTCTTCAGCTTATCGCTGAGGACTTTTTTATAGCATTTTTAACTCTTTTATTTCTCCTTCACAAAGTTCTCTAACTTCTCCCCTTTCAAGTCCAGAAAGAGTTATGTTAGCTTCTCTAATTCTCTCTAAGTAAGTTACATCTAAGCCCTTTTGTCCCATCATTCTTCTTACTTGATGGTATTTTCCTTCACGAATTATGAGTAAGCTTTTACCCTTCTCCAATCTTATGAGCTTTGCACTTTTACAAATAGTTCCATCTAGAAGAACAAGACCTTGTCTAAATTCTTCTATTACATCATTACCATAGTCGCCTTTATGAATGACAAAGTATTCTTTCTCTATCTCTTTTTTGGGAGAAATAAGGCGGTGAGCTAGCTCTCCATCATTTGTAAAAAGCAAAAGTCCCTCAGTCTCCTTGTCTAGTCGACCAACAGGAAAAACCTTAAGACGAATAAAACGTGGAGGTAATAGCTCCATTACTGTTTTATCTCTATTGTCACTTGTACTTGTAACATAACCAGCAGGTTTATTCATTACAATCACTACATGATGAAAAGGCTCTATAATGCGTCCATCAACCTTAATTAAGTCCTTTTCTTCATCAATCTTGTCATCAGAACGAACAGCAAGATTTCCATTAATTGTAATTCGATGCTCTCTAACAAGCTTAATTGTTTCTTTTCGAGTTGCTTCTCCATTTGACGAGAGAAATCTATCTAATCTAACCACAGCTATTTTATAAAACGAAAGCTCTTATTTGTCTATGCGTCAGTGAACTACTCCAACTTTCGCTTCGCTTAGAAGTCGGAGCTTCTTGCTTCAACC
>ERZ808274.88-NODE-88-length-51459-cov-5.218368_pt1 | contig 51459 bp, 34 predicted proteins | sample MGYA00521277_ERZ808274 | MGnify/ENA primary metagenome ERZ808274 (study PRJEB31516, sample SAMN03275597) | gut metagenome | biome: mammalia-associated habitat; material: feces | host: Papio cynocephalus | place: Kenya | collected 2012-07-28 ... | reverse complement strand
ATTGAGAAGAAAGATGGAAGAGTCTTCGTCTTATTGCCTGTTCCTATCTAATGGCCGATTGTTTTTTATCTCTGCTTCTCCTCATCGGAACAGCTGGGCAAGTCTTTTGGGGTAAGAAATTTCGCAGCACCTATGAGCCGAAATCCGGCAAAGACTCAACCTTTACGAGCAGTCTCTTCTTCCCTGTTGCTTGTCGGTGATTGCCCTCCCACATCCGGCATCTATCACTCCTCGCTGAGCTGTTCCTTTGGCCAGTTGACCAGATAGAGCCGTTCTGTGGCACGAGTGAAGGCCGTATAGAGCCAATGGAGGTAGTCGGGCGTGAGCATTTCCTGGGTCATGTAGCCTTGGTCAATATACACATGCGCCTACTGCCCGCCCTGTGCTTTATGACAGGTGACGGCATAGCCAAACTTGATTTGCAGCGCATTGTAGTAGTCGTCCGCACGCAACATCTTCATTCGGTCAGCCTTTCTTGGCACGTCGGCATAGTCTTCGGCCACCCGTTGGAACAGCTCCTCATCCTGTTGCCGCGTCAGGGAGGGAGCGTCGGAGCGGAGTGTGTCGAGCACGGCGGTGGTATCGATCTCCACGCCGCCATAGTCGAGCATGGAAAGCGTGATGTCGGCAAAGTGGAACCCATAGAGCTGGCGGGTGTTCCTTACCCTTACGATGCGCGCACGGTCTCCATTGGCGAGCATTGGCATGGTTTTCTGCTGCTCCCCGTCAAGATACTTGTTGCGCACGATCGTCACGATGTCGCCCGTGGACAGTTCGTCCTCCCTGTCGAGTACCGTCCTGCGGATGCCCTGGTTGTAGATGTTGGCCCGCTTGTTGCTCCGCGTAATGACCATGGTCTCGTCCTCCCCCACCTCGGAGTATGACGATGCCAGCGTGTCAATCAGCTCGTCACCCGACACAATGGCCACGTCGGCGAATCCTTTCACGCTGATGCGCGGCAACATCGAGGCCGTGTCGCGCTCGATAAGCTGCCGCACGGTCGTCGCATTGGCCAAAATGCCCGATTCATTGCCCTGCCTCAGCACCTCGTCGAGGTCGCAGGAGCAAGGGGCAAGGCCCATTCCCTCGAGCACATCGTCACTCAGGGCCGGACTTTCCTGCTCGCCTACCGGCGGCAACTGCGCCCGGTCGCCGATGAGCATGAGCCGGCACGCATGGCCGCCATAGACGAAACGCACAAGGTCGTCGAGCAGCCGGCCACTCCCGAAGGCCGACTCGTGACTGCCGTAGTTGGCTATCATCGAAGCCTCATCGACAATAAAGAGCGTGTCGGAGGTCAGATTGGCATTAAGACTGAACATTCCGTCGGGTCCAGCGAACGCCTGCTCACGATAGATGCGGCGGTGAATGGTCGACGCAGGCATCCCTGCATGGAGCGAAAAGACCATGGCCGCACGGCCGGTCGGGGCAAGGAGGACGACCCGCTGCCCCATTTGCCGCATCGTCCGGACCATCGCACTGGCCAAGGCCGTCTTGCCCGTGCCCGCCGACCCACGGAGAATCATCACACTTCGGCTGTCGCGGTCGAGCAAAAAGTTTGCAAATGTCTCCACGGCACGCTGCTGGTCGGCCGTAGGGGAGAGGCGGAAAGTCCTCAGTATCTGATGGATAATCTCGTCACTGAGCATTTTTCTCTAAGAGTGAATGATAAAGAAGCAACTGCAAAGTTACAAAAAAACGGCAACAAGGGGTATCGCCCGGTTGTCGATTTTGCATATATGGCAGAAAATGTGTAACTTTGCCCACATCATGGCAAGCAACGGCAATCCATCCGACAAGATGCTTCGGCTGACCCTCCGCATGACTCGCGGCAACTGGTCGGCCTCAGTGGGCGACCCACAGTCGCGGGGGAGCATTGTCTATGAGCCTTACGAGCTGAACAATGGCATCTCTCCGGCCGCCAACTTGCGTGAGGCCTTTCTCCAGTCGGAGCTGCTGAAGAGTGGCTACCGCCGTGTGCTCGTGCTCACGGATGCCCCCGTACTGCTCATCCCGGAGGAGGAGTATGTGGCCGAGGAGTATGCAACGCTCTTCCAGTACACCTTTGCAACAGAGAGTAGCGAAGAGGTGGTGTGCCGACGGCTGTCCTCTCTGGGCTGCGTGTCGGCCTTTGCGGTGAACAAAGACCTGTTGATGGTGCTGAAAGACCACTTCGAGGACATCCGCATCGCACCGCTCTGCGAGCCGGTGTGGACCCATCTCTACAAGCGTAACTTTGTCGGACCGCGGCATAAGCTGTTCGCTTACTTCTTCGGGAAGCAGGTGTGCGTGTTCAGCTTTGCCCAGGGGCGGTTTAAGTTCTGCAATACTTTCGACGCACCCAACGACCAAGACGCGCTCTACTATCTGCTTTACGTCTGGCGGCAGCTGGGCATGAACGCAGAGAAGGATGAGCTTCACCTTGTCGGCGAAGTGGACGACAATGGCGGACTTTGCACGCAGCTGCGCCAATATGTGCGCCGTGTGGTGGCGATACCCCCACAAGCTGACTTCCGCAACATTGCCATGGCGAAGCGCCCTGACATACCCTACGACCTCAAGGCAGCCTATCTCGACGAGGACGGATGGCGGAGCACCACTTTGAATGGGTCTTCCGAGGCAGCTGAGGGATGCGAACAGTAGTGCGCGCTGAATGAGACGACATCTGCTTGACACCCAAACAGCACCATGCCATACCTATAATATACTGCCCGCCCAGCGCATTGGCGCATATCATGCAGATCATACTGCCCAACGCTCCCCCACTTCCGGCACGGCCATGCGACCTTTTTGGGCAGAGACTATTCACTATCAAGTTATTTGGAGCACCTGATTATCCCATAAAAAGTATTATCCCATGCGCATCATCACCGGCCTCTACAAGGGGCGTCATTTTGAAATTCCCCGCACATTCAAGGCGCGGCCGACAACTGATTTCGCCAAGGAGAACATCTTCAACGTCATCCGTGGCTACCTGGATTTGGACGAAGCCTCAGCTCTTGACCTTTTCTCGGGCACCGGGAGCATCTCGCTCGAACTGCTCTCCCGCGGATGCAGCCGCGTCGTGAGCGTGGAGAAGGACCGCGACCATGCCCGCTTCATCCAACAGTGTATCGATAAAATCGGTGCGCATAACCATTTTCTCATCCGCGGCGACGTGTTTCGGTTTATCAAGTCGTGCCATGAAACGTTCGATTTGGTATTCGCCGACCCTCCCTACGCGCTTCCCGAGCTGCCCACAGTGCCCGATCTGGTCATCAATGGAGGCTTGTTGAAGCCTGGCGGTCTGCTCATCTTCGAGCATGGCAAGCACAACGACTTCTCCCATCACCCCCATTTCGTGGAGCACAGAAGCTACGGCAGCGTCAACTTCAGCCTTTTTTCGGCCAATCAGCGAAAGGAGTCTGAGGAGAAAGCGTGAACAGATGGCGAGGCGTCGCATGACAAAAGCTCCTGTTTTTAGAATCGACCTTAAAGGAATGTTGAAGCAGATTGTTTTTTCAGGCTGCCTGCTGTTGGTAAGCCTTGGGGCGTTTGCCCAAGCCGACACCAGTTGCTTGCCTGCCGATACCATAGGAAAGAAGCCGTTTGCAGACCGGCTGTCGCAGGCCAAATGGTTTCAAGCCACGTACATTGGCGCACCACTGATTGTCGGAGGGTTGATAGAAAAACATCAAGACACAAAGTTTCGGAAACTGCGCAACGACTTTATGCCTAAGTTCAAGAGACCCTTGGACAATTACACCCAGTTTCTTCCGGCAGCCGTGATGGTGGGCATGAAGGCGGCAGGTGTGGAAAGCAGAAGCTCCTGGGGACGGATGTTGCTGAGCGACGCCTTCTCCGTGGCCATCATGGCCGGTACGGTGCAGGGGCTGAAGAGGATGACCCACGTCGTGCGCCCAGATGGTTCGGACAGCCACAGCTTTCCTTCTGGCCATACGGCCACTGCCTTTATGACGGCCACGATGCTCAGCAAGGAATATGGATACAAAAGCCCTTGGATAAGCGTTGGCGCATACGCCGTGTCCACTGCGACAGGACTTATGCGGGTGGCGAACAACAAACACTGGCTGAGCGACGTGATGGTGGGTGCTGGAGTGGGCATCATGGCCACAGAGTTTGGATACTGGTTGGCCGATGTTATCTGCAAAGATCGCGGGCTTAACCATCGTGCAGTGAGTGATAACAATCTGGTGTTTTATCGTGAGCGGCCTTCTTTTATAGGCTTATACATGGGGTTCAACCTGCCGATGAGCAAGTATGACTTGAACGAAGACAATGAGCTTCAGACCTCCACAGGCACAACAATAGGTCTGGAAGGGGCTTGGTTCTTCAGCCGCAATATCGGGTTGGGAGGAAGAGCTTCCGTGTCTAATCTGCAATATATCGTCAATACGAATGAGGCCCCAGAACATACCTTCAACTTCAATAGCGTCATGGCAGGCCCTTACTTCTCCCTCCCTTTGATGCCGCGGTGGAGTTTGGGGAGCAAACTGATTGTGGGCAGCGTGCGGTATGCCAATACCCATATCAACGGAGTGGCGGTCGGCGACCGTCATGTGCTCGCTGCGGGCACAGGGATTGCGCTAAACTACCAAATTCGTTCGCGTCTTGCGGGAAGCCTTTTCCTTGACTATAACCTACAAGGTCCCGCAAGCAGTGGCAGCAAGGAGTATATGCACTTCATGACCTTGGGAGCAAAGGTGGATGTACGGTTGTAGGCTGACACTGTGAGAGAAACAGTGTTGCCATCCTGTCGGGAAGGATTAAAATTATTATACCTTGCTGCCGACATGACATGAAAGCGTTGAATGGCACGAAGGTTGCGTGAAGAAACCATGAAAGCGGAAAGCTCCAAGAGGCTGCAAGAAGCCACGAGAAGCTCGAAGCTCAAAAGTAGAATAAAAGAAAAATAAAATAGGAGGTTATTATGTTACCAGTTTTGAATTCTAACACTTGGTTTCCAACAACGTTTGATGATTTCTTCAACAACGATTGGATGCCTAAGGCAAAGGCCACAGCACCCGCAGTCAATGTGAAGGAAGATGACAATGCCTACACCATGGAGGTTGCCATTCCGGGTGTGAAGAAGGATTCTTGCAAGGTGAACATTGATGCCGACGGCAATCTCGAGGTCTCAATAGAGAACAAGACAGAGCAGAAGGAGGAAGAGAAGAAGAACCATTATCTGCGCCGTGAGTTCAGCTATGCCAACTATCAGCAGGTGTACACACTGCCTGATGACATTGACAAGGACAAGATTGCAGCAAAGGTGGAGCATGGTATGCTGACCATCACCATGCCGAAACAATGCTGTGAGAAAGAGAAGAAAATCGAGCGTCAGATTGAAATCGGCTAAGCTGCTGAAAGTCTATAGCAAAGAAGATCTGCCCCAACACTTGTGCAGCAGATAATCTTAGGTGTTTTCAAAGCATTGAAGGACAACAAAAAGAGTGACTTGTTGAGTCACTCTTTTTGTTGTCATATTCCCTCTTTATTATTGAATGCTATATTGAGGCATTTACTTTCAAGGCTCTTTTACAGTCTCATCTCATGATCTTTTTTACTCTTCCGTCACTATACTGAACGATGACAAGACCATGCTGAGATTCAGCAACACGTTGTCCTGCACAGTTATAAATAGCTTTGACACAAGCAGGGCTATCTTCAGGCGCACTACAGATTCCTGTAGGGTCGTAGGCAGTCATGTGGTGTCGTGCCGCATTGACTACTTTTCCGCTTTTATCCATAACAATGGCCGTGACAGAAACTTTTTCTTTCTTGATAGCCTTGAGTAGTTGACGAGCCTTAGGCATGTCTAATTGATAACTTTTGCTCACGATATCCCCCTCGTTGATATGTCCCAACGTAGCTTGATTGACAGATTGTTGGTAACTGCTTCCGATGAGAACGTCATTGAATGTCCATTGGAAGGCTTCCTGTCCATATTCACCTCCTTTGCAGAACTGTGCCAACAACGAGTCATTAGAAGCGCCCACTTCATCTTTATCAAACTGATAGTAATAGTTATGTTGCCTCCACCGGGATGTGGTTCCTGTCAGGCTATCGGCAGTTAGCACAAAGCAGATGTCGTAATCGCCATCAGACAGCGCTTCGACATTGGCTGTAGCCGTAATGAAAGTAGAGTCTTGACTCCACTCCCCTGTTACATCTACTCCTACGAGCGGCAAGCCACTCAGCGCATACCCAAAGTCAACATCTATACCACTGTACATTTCCCCGTAGTAGCTGTCGACAATCTTGCCTGAACGGTTGATGATAGACGACGGAACTTCGGTAAATCCCAAATCGGCATAGTCCTCACACTGCATAATATCGTTGGTTGTGGCTTGATGGATATTGATAGCCAAACATTGGTTTTCATACATTGCTCGCAGGTGTTCCATGCCTGCAATTCCTCGCGGGGCAAATCCCTCTCCAGTCCCTGTGTAGGTCTCTACTACAACACTTTTTGGAAGAGCCTTGGACAAGGTTACCATCGTTCCACTTGCAGAATTGTCTTGCGACTCATTCTGTTGCCCGTTTACTTTAGTCACTTTGAGCTGCACATTCTGTGTGCCAACAGACTGTGCGCCTTTGAAGGGTATGCCCATCGTTATAGCTCCGCCAGCACCCAAAGGGTGGTCTATTGACAGATGCTGCTCCATTCCATCAACACCGTCTATGGAAACCATGTAGTCTATACTCTCCAGCTTAGCGCCATTATTGAGAAAGGTGACGGGTACAATCACCTCACCCTCAACACTGGTATAGAAACTTCCAAAATCCTGAGGTGTTACAGCGTCTTTGGGGAACTTATCACTTTCTACTATCAACTGTATAGAAACAGCTCCATATTTGCTGCCCATGTTGTACCACCCCTCTCCGTTTCCACCATCTGACACTGGAACGTTGGCATAAACGTACAGGTTGCGGGCGGGTCCCTTGGAATAAACACAGATAGGATAGTTGCCCGTGGTCTGAGTGAAGCCGTAGGCGATCAACATCGCATTGATTGAGTCGGCAATCTCAAAGCACTTGTCTGCTGGAAACATCACCGTGTTCCACCCTTGGTTCGAGGTAACTTGCTCGCTTGAAGCCTTCAGATCAAGTTGTCTCATAGAATTACCCGCATAGACAAGTACAGCATTTGCAGAGGCATCGCTTCCCAGCGCATACCGCATTCCCACCACTTTTGCTCCGATGTAGTTGGAGAAGTCCGTACGCTCCAGCATGGCTCCAGCGAGTTGCTCGCCAGGATAAGCTGCAAGGCCAAGCGCATTGTCATAGTCGTCCGTGACATAATAACCAACCAGCCGTTGATTGTAATTGAGATCTGCCTTACGCAAACTTTTTTTCATCGGAGCGCACGACATAATACCTTGTCTGGCCAACGGTTTTTCATAAGGAACAAATGGCCGTTGTGCCGATGCTTGTGTAAGCTGTATCAGTGCGACCATAACGAGTAATGCAAACTTTTTCATACTTGTCTTGAATTAATAGAATACTTTATTTTTGGCTGCAAAGCTAACAAAAAAGGCAGGGAAGTCGTTCCTCCTTGCCTTTTCAAATGTTACTTATAATTATTCTGAACGTGTTTAACCCTTGCTGCTGCCCGTCCGCCCATATTCACGTCCCATTCTAATGTATTCTGACGGTGTGAGACCAACGTTCTTCTTAAAAGTGTTGACGAAACTGGTTCGTGACTTAAAGCCTACGCTTATTCCTACAGCCTCAATAGTGAACTTCATGGCCTGTGTAGGGTCATTGAAAATCCGGCATGCTTCCCGCACGCGGTATTCGCCTAACAGCGTGCTGAAATTCTTATGAAACCGTTCATTGATTACTTGTGAAACATAGGTAGTGTTTTCTCCAACTTTTTCGGAGAGTACAGCGAGAGAAAAATCTTGTGAACAAATGATAGTTGTGTCTTCCAGTACACCTCTCACTGCTTCATGTATCCTTTGCTGCCTTTCCTCACTCAACTTGATGGTTTTATACTTTTTATGCTCACCGGTATCTTTCTGCACTTGACTCCGCAACAAGTCCACCTCCGCACGATATTGCTCTATAATCTGACGGTTTTCCTTGTCATTCTCCAATGCTTCCAGATTACTTGTATATAGTACACGATTTTTGTTCCTGATTTTCAGATATAAAGTTTGCAGACCGATAAAGAGTACTAAGATAACTACAGAAAACCCACATGAGATGGCGAGTTTCTGATGGAGCTCTTTACTTTTCCGCTCTACCTCATTCATGTGATTTTGTACCGCCTGTAAATCATTCATGAACTTTGCCTCCTTGATACCAGAGAGCTTGCTGGCAACAATGATAGTATCCTTGACACGCAAGGCTTTCAATTCATACTGTTCTGCCTTCCGAGTGTCTCCTAATTTCATATAGAGCTGTTGAATTACTTCATAGGCCGATTGCCTATAGTCTCTTGTCATGGCATTTTGGGCGATCTTCTCAAGTTTTGTTGCATAGCGTAAGCATTCCATACGCTTTTGAGGAAAAAGGCCTTGCTGCATAAACAATTCTATTTTGTTGGCATATACCATGAACAAGCATTGTTGACTGAGCGGATATTGTCCTTTTCCAAAGTGGGCACAGATGTTTTCCATAGCGTCAAGCTCATGCTGGGCTCTCACATAGTCGTGGTGCGAAGAGGAAAGAAGCGCCAGACATAGATGCCGCGTGAACGCATACATAGTCTTTTCTTTTGGTATGGGATGGCTTACAAACCAATCTATTTCTTTACGGATTTTGCTTAAAGCATGGTTGCTGTACGCAAAATTAATCATATTGAGCATTGCGTTGACATAGGTTTCCCAGTTTTTTGCCTTCCATGCCGCAGCTATCGCTTTTCGGTTCATTGTCATGGCAGTAGTCTCTGAAGAAGTATCCTTGACAAACAGGCTGTTAATCTGCGAGAGAATTGCCGTACTCATATAGATGTTAGGCAAAAGGTCTGTCAGGTGATACTGCTCACCTATCCTGCGAGCTCGCAACAGGTAGTAATAAGATTTCTCGTAATTGTAGTTGTAGTAACCGTACAGGTATCCAAGTTGCCCCATTGCTTTACACGACTGCCATAGTTTATGCTTGTCGTTGCTTTCGGGCTTATACCTATTTGCAATAATCGTGTAGCAAAGCAACGTGCTGTCAATCATACCTTTTCGCTCGTAATGCTCTGCTTTTCTAATCAACTGTACATTATTGAATTGTGAAAATACTCGGTGGACATGCAGACTGTAATCGGCACTTGCAATCAACTTGAAAGGACACTGCAGCAAGACAATTAGCAATAGTAGTTTGTGAAGGGAACGGGAATACATGTCCATGATCATCTATACATTTAGAAAACACAGACAAAGATACGACTTTTTTTAAACACCTATGCTATGGAGAAACAAAAAATAAGAAAAGATCTTTCTCTTACGGTATTCATCGATTTGTGTTCTCTCGTCTCTTTAATTTGTAAGAGGAAGTTGAGAAAAAAATTAATGTACACAAAACAAAGACAGGCAAAACAAATGCCATCTCTTTCCGAAAAGAGATACGGAAAGGAATGGCATCTGTCTTTATAAGAGAAAGTGTATTAACCTGCTTATCGGATAATATACTTGCGGTTATTGATGAGGTAGACTCCCGGCTTCAACCCGTGTAGCGATTTTGCATTGCACATTATCAGTTTACCGTCAGCCGTGTATACATTGTAGAGTCCGTGACTATCGGCTGCAATGCTATATATACCATTCGCCACCATTACAACAGCATCGTTTGAGAACGGAGACTCGTTTACATTTCCAACTGCATCCTTAAAAAGTACAGTAACATTATAAGTGTGCTCGCCATCTGTGACATTTTTGTCAGTGTAGTCCATCTGCCCTTCTGCGAGGCTCTCTATCTTTTCGCCGTCCCTATAAAGGTTATAGCCAATAATTTGATCGCAAATACCTACACATCCTTTCTCAAACGTTACGTTATCAATACCGAATAGGTAAGCCCCATCTTCGCGTTTGGTGTTGTGGTGAATAGCGAAATAAGTTGCTCCCTGTGGAAGATCAATGTTGAATTCTTTCCAGTTCGGGCCTTGATTCCATGCAAATCCTCCATCGGCAACATCCTGTTCTATAAGCCTGAAGCTTGTTGTATCATTGTCTGTTGTCGAATAGAGAACATCAAAGTTCTCCTTATAAACATAATTTGGATAAGCGTAGTTGAACGCAAAAAATTGTATATTCTGTGCATTACCAGACAATGGTGGCGAGATCAACCAGTTGTCAGCATCTAACGTAGTTGTCTCTGCCTTGTCTAAGTGATAGACAGCTGCTGCGAATTGGTCACCATCATAGGGTGTTAAGCCTGGTATCTCTTCAGTCACATTAATGCGTTTGCTGGAAGCATTGGGATTGAATGTCATAAAGGCAAAGTTGGTATCCTTCAATCCATAATTAACATAGATATCAATATTCTGCGCTTTCCCGTCATCACCGCACACAGAAGTCCATTCTCCAAGATCAGTACTGTTGGGACTATACGTCTCAAAACTCTCGGTGACTTCTTCTGGCTGTGCAATCTCCGGATTACCCCACTGAAGGTTAACCTGATTGCCCTCATTCGTAGCATCTGCTGATAACGACGTGACTGCAGGATATTGCGACGCTGTTACAGTCATGGTGGAGGTCAGGCTATTATTTTCTTTGTTTTCATCAGCATCATAGTCAATGACAGCCTTGACGGTAATGTCTCCCTTATCATTTATCTTAGTTGGAATACTCAAGACAATGTCTTTTTCTCCCAGTACTGGGATATAATCGTTTATGGCCTGGCGGAACAGTTCCTTGTCGTCTTTGTAAACAACGATATCGAAGTTGTTGGCTTCTTCCGACCCAAGGTTGATGAGCTTCAGTGTAGCCTTCCCTTCTTTCCCGGCTGTCACTTGCTTAGGCACGTTCAACTTAAGACCGCTTAAATCATATTTCTGCTGGTCAATGACATTGATGTTATCGAGTCCGATATAGGTATCGTCGCCTTCACTTACGCCTACAAATTTAATCACGATATAGCGATTGTTGATGAAGTCCTGCAATGGCATCATATTGCGTGTCCACCCATCTGCAGTACCTTTGCTAAGATCGACAACTCCAATTGTGCCCTGCGACCCGTCGGGTCTCATTGCCTCCACTCTTATTTCGGCTTTCTCCCCCGCTTTGGCATAATAGTCAAAATAGAGTACAGGGGTTTCCATTTCTTCAATGGACACCTTGGGTAGGCAGAGTGCGCATTCGTCGCCGTTTTCAATGGTGTACTGCGAGTAGCCTGGCTGACCATGAGGTGCCCAAAGTGCAGATCCATTGTCATCGTCTGAAGACTGCTCAACAGTCAGATCCCAAGTAGCTGGTGTACTGCGGCTATTGAGTTGGTCGTTACCCTCGATATATGCGAATCTGTTATCAAACGCAGCATTAGTGAAAGTCTCTTTGAATGGTGCGTAAATCGTCGGGCCGATGACAATCGGTGTAGAGGCTACGAATTTGCTCATTCCTGCTTTTCCGTTGGCAGCAGCAGCTACATAGAATAATTCTTGTACCCCCTCTTGTGAGGAAACTTCTGGGTTGGAACTGATGGTGAGCGACGTAGCCCCATTCTTACTCGTTCCGATGAGATCACCTACTTGGACTCCCTGGCTACTTTGAACAATTTGATAGATGCTGACATTGGTCTGACTTGGGTTGACATATCCTTTATTAGCACCAATTTCAGCAATTGAATCCCACGTTGTGAGTATTGTAGATTCATTGTCATGCAACTGCAAATTCTTCGGACTGCAAGGTACGTCTTGCCCAATGTATGACATTGCCGATGCTCCCCGCCCATATTCGTCAGCAAGATAGCAGGTCACAAGGTAAGTATGGTATCCATCTGTGGGCACATCCTGGTCCAAATAAGTTCCCAGCGAGCCGGCATCCATCCGACCCAAGGTGGTTATCAGATTGCCATCTCGCTCTATCTGCACACTGTCCACATAAGAAAGGGTTTCCCCATTGATAGTGGTTGTCGGTACTTGGAACGAAATGGTAGCTTCCAGCGTGCCGTGTTCTGCAGCCACTACTGCAACATTTCTCACAGAATCTGGGGAGGTTGGCAGACTTCCCTTGGTTATCTTAATGTCGTCAAGATCGATGGCATACTGGTTCGGTTTTGCTGTGTTATCGTGGAAACCGACGTAGTAAACTCCACTTTCAGCAGGGTTTATCTCATAACTATACTCTGTCCACTCTCCTGATGGGGCAGTTGTCTCCATGATTGGCATCGTCAGCTTTTGTGCGTCAGCACGTTTTCCGCACATTACCTCAAGCGTATTCTTGTAGTTGGCACTACGATTCTTAGCCTTGAAGCTGAGAATATAATTTCGGTCGCTCTTCATGTGTAGTGGAGGGGTGATGAGCCAGTCGTCATTACCTGTTTGTTCGCTGTAGTCACTGCGGGCGAACATTTCACTATTCCAACTCCAAGTCTTCCCGTCCCCGTTGGCATCCACGACGGTGAACAACCGGAAGTCTTTGAGGTTGTCAAAATTCTCTCCCCATGTAGGCTCATAGGGATTCCCTACGACAACATTGTTTGAAAACGCCTTCTCTGTGCTTACCATGTCTCCGTTATGAGTTATGATGGCGTATGTATAACTTTCCAAAGCCGTTGAGGCGATGTTATCAGTTAGCTTGGTTGTCTGAAGGTTAGTAGCGACAGTCGTCGTGTCCTTTGTCCCATTGTTGACTCTCAGCACATCATAGACGAGTGCTCCGAGGAATCCGTTGTGAACACCCTCAGTAGGTGCTGTCCAGGTGAGGGATATGTTTTGTCCATCAGCTATGGCGAGAACATTTGTTGCCACATTGGGCTCGTCAAACCCTACCCATTGATTAATGGTTGTCTTGGGTGATCGCCCCGCCCCGTTGCTAAGTTCTATTGAGAAGAAATAGCTTCCACTATTATGAAGGGTGACATTGGCACTGACCTGCTCTCCAGTATTAGCAGTTCCTGTGGCAACCTGCTCCCCGTTAGCATAGATGGTGTAAATGACTGACGCGCCTAAAGGATCTCCACCATAGGTTGTTGTAGGTGTGGTGAAGTTTATCTTGCCTTCCAAACTACCCGGCACGAAATCGGCAGAGGCATTCTCCACTGCCGCAGGTGCATCATTGTGAGCCTCTGAACCAGGGAAAATCATACCATGCATGGTACCCACAAATTGTCCGAGATAGGTTGCAGCTCCCGTTGTTAAGTCTACGGTATATATACCACATGTTCCATCCAACAAGACAGCAGCCCAATAAAAGATATTTGTCTCTGGGTCTATTTCTCCTGTTTGATTGTAATACCCATCGGCATCGACCAATTGCTCCTTTGTAAAACCTGTCGGCCCTACCAGTTCCTCTTCTCCAGTCTCCTTGTCAATTTTGTAGAGATTACCATTGGTAGCCACACCATAAAGCTGTCCTTCGTGCGTTATGCCCATGGCAAGGTATGTATAAAGAGATGTGGCAATTTTGGTGCGTTTGAGGGTTCGGTAATCAACAATTCCAAGTTCGCGCCTATTCAAGCTCTTATTATAGAATTGACCATAAACGGTTCCGTCTTCGGCTTGCGCTGTCTCAGTGGCTACGAGGTCATAATGGTCTTGACCGTACTTTTTACTGGTGCCTGTCCATGTTTCTGTATCATAGTCGCTGATGTAGAGTTGGTACTGGTTTCCTTCCATCGGCATCATGTAAGCACCATAGATGTGCCCGTCGGCAATTTGTACCCCAAACTCGGCAATCGGAAACTCTGTCTCACACAATGGGTAGAGCGTAATAGAGTCTGAAGGTTCAAAGGAATAATAACCGATGTGGTAGTTGTTTCCCCATGATGGCATATAACTAACGTTTCCCCATATTCTTTTCTTTGCAGCAGCCGTCACTACTTGTAGGGGGTTGCGACCTGCAAGGAAATTAGTGCGTGGAAATTGCATCAAAGAAGATTTCAAACTTCGCTGTTGTGCAACCAGGGGACAACTTTCGCCGTTTTGACGTTGTCCCTGCGTGCGTTCAATCTGTTTCCCAGTCTCCAAAGGATTGTACCAGGGTATGCTACCCTGCGACCATCCTCCCGTTGGGGCACCCAGCATCATTGCAAGCGCACTGAAGATGACTTTCATCAGATGACTTTTTTTCTTCATAATTCTGACATAGTTTAATGTTAAAGTATACTTGGGACTTCTTCTCTATCAAAGTTGTCCGACAATTATGGCGAAGCTATAATGTGGTGGCAAAATTAGCAAAAAGTCTTCCCATCTACTTTATTTTCCACCCACACTGTGTTGTATATAATTATTTGCGACAGTATCGTAAAGTACTTACATCTGATTATAGAGGACTCTACATTTTAGAACACAACGTGCTAAACTTGGATGGATGGATTTGGTATACTGGATAAATTATTTCAAAAGAAACAAACATGGCAAATAAATATATCCTATCGTCCATCAGACTCTTAAAGTTCCGACCGGTGGAGGATAGCAGTAAATGAGGAGAAAGAGAAGAAGCACGATGTCATTCTGTCAGCAAACATTTTGGTTTTCTTCAGTTTACTGTCATCCTGTCACTAAAAGACAAATGGCACACCAATTGCAATAGATAAGGGTGAAAGCGGAAAGCTCCAAGGGGCTGCAAGAAGCCACGAGAAGCTCGAAGCGCAAAAGTAGAATAAAAGAAAATAAAATAGGAGGTTATTATGTTACCAGTTTTGAATTCTAATTATTGGTTCCCAACAGTGTTTGATGACATCTTCAACAATAGTTGGACGCCAACCACCAAGGTCACAGCACCGGCCGTCAATGTGAAGGAGGACGCTAAATCCTACACGATGGAAGTGGCTGTTCCTGGTGTGAAGAAGGAATACTGCAGAGTTAGCATCAACGAAGACGGCAATCTTGTGGTAGCCATCGAGAACAAGTTGGAGCATAAAGAGGAAGAAGGTAAAGAAGAGAAGAAGGAGCATTATCTGCGCCGGGAGTTCAGCTACTCCAACTATGAGCAGGCTTACGCTCTTCCTGAGGACATTGTCAAGGACGAGATTTCTGCCAAGGTAGAGCACGGTGTGCTGACCATCACCATGCCTAAAGTCCATAAAGAGGAAGAGAAGAAGATTCAGCGTCAGGTTGAGATAGGCTAATAACTGCCTGCTGAAAGGCTTTTCGGGAGAAAAGTTCACGCAGAAGCCCCAGAGAGGAGGAGCTTGCAGCGATGCTAATCAAGCAGTTTTTTGTTAGTTAATACAGAAAGAGGATGACTCATTGAGCATCCTCTTTTTTGTTGGTATATCCTTCTTATCGGCCTCAATAAGAGGGAGCGGCTTATCGTGCACAACTATTTCTTGCGGTCCATGACGCGCCACACATAGGCGATATAGGCGAAGACGAACGGGATGAGGACGGAGACAAAGGCCATAGTCTGGAGGGTAAACTCGCTGCTGCAACTGTTGTGGATGGTGAGCGAGCTTTGCAGGTCGACGTTGGAGGGGTAGAAGGCTGTACCGTTGAGTCCCGCACAGAGCAGAAGACACAGCACAACAAGTACCACTCCGATGCCTGCGGGCCATATTCCCTTCGTGTAGGCTGGGCGAAGGAGCGTCCGACCGACACCATAAAGCAGCGATGCCACACCTATAAGGGTGAGCACGGCAAGCGGCCAAAGCTCCATGTAATTGTGCAGGTACTTCATCGGCTCAACAAAGACCACCCCCGTCTGCTCATCGACGGCGTATCCGTCCTTGAGCAGTGTGCGAACGAAGAACGTAAGGAAGAGAATAAGGAAGGGAACGGCATTGGGCAGGAGTTGCTTTCTTCCTCGCAAGCGGATACCATCGTCCTCTACATTGTTAATGATATACAGTGTGCCGAGCACACGGGCAAGGAACATCACGGCCAGTCCCAGCACCAAATTCCACACATCCAGCAGCGCGTCGAGTCCCGCCGAGGCGTTGGCCCACCGGCTGATCACCGGAGAGCCAATGGCGGTGAGCGACGCTTTGTCGACGATGAAGTTGGAACCATTGAAAAACGTAGCCACCGCACCACCGAGTAGCAGCGGCCCAACGATTCCGTTGAAGATGAGAAAGCAGCGATAGACGCGCGTGCCCAGCAGATTGCCCCGCCTCAACTGAAACTCATAGCTCACCGCCTGAAGCACGAAGGAGAAGAGGATAATCATCCAAAGCCAGTAGGCTCCACCGAAACTGGTGCTGTAAAAGAGGGGGAACGATGCGAAAAACGCACCGCCGAAAGTAACCAGTGTCGTGAAGGTGATTTCCCATTTTCGGCCTGTCGATGCCAACACCTTGCGCCGTTCGTTCTCCGTCGCACCGAGGTTGTACACCAGAGAGTTGGCGCCCTGCACAAAAAGAAGGAACACGAGCAGCGCGCCGAGCAGCGAAACGATAAACCACCAGTATTGTTGAAGGAAGGTATAACTCATCATCTTGTTTTCTGTTTTATTGTTATTCTGTCCCTGCCGTGCGGCATCATTGCGCGTCGGGCAATAGGGTCTTGTGGTTTTTGATGACTTGGCACATAATCCTTATCTCGGCAATGAGCAGCACCGTAAAGAGGATAAGGAACAGAAAGAAAGTCAAGGAGACACTTCCCGCCCTCAAGTCTGACACCGCCGCCACCGTAGGCATCATATCCTGGATGACCCAGGGCTGCCGTCCGAGCTCGGCAACCACCCATCCTGCCTCGCTCGCCACATAGGCCAAGGGCAGCATGGCCAGTGCCGTGACGTAGAGCCAACGCCTCTTTTGTGCCACATCCATGCGCCAAGCCACATGGCCGATAACGAGGAAGAAGAGGATGAGCAGCGCGCCTGCGCCGACCATGATGCGGAAAGCATAGAACGTGATGGGGATGTTGGGCACCAGTTCTGCCCGGTCCTTGATGTATCCGTAGCCGAAATAAGGCATGTCCGCCTTCAGTTGCGCCGCCAGTTTCCGCAATTTCGTGTCGTTGTCGGGGTGCTTTGTGCGCAATTCCCGGTACTGTGCCAGTGTGGCGATGGCGCGTCTTCCCCGCTTCATCTTCTCCTCTGCCGACAGCTCACGCTTGCCGTCGGGGCGCGTATAGCCGTTGAGCAGGTCGTTGATTCCTGGAACGTAGCCGTCCACAGTGTGCGTGGCGAGCAGTGAAAGCCCATTCGGCACAGCCAATCGAAGCGGGGGCTCGTCCTCAGTGGCGTAATCGGGTTGCTTCAGGGGATTGACGGCAGCCACCATGGCCAGCCCTACGCCCTCGCTTCCATTATAGAGCATCTCCATGGCGGCCAACTTCATGGGCTGACCTTGTGCCACCTTGTAGGCCGACAGGTCGCCGGTGAGCAGGGTGAGGAGCGAGGAAGCCAGGCCAACGATGGCTGCTACCTTGATACTTTCCCTTGCTAACCGCTGCTCTCGGCGGCGCATCAGAAGCCAGCAGCTTACCGCACAGACGAACACTGCACCGACAATCCACGACGAGGTGACCGTGTGGCAGAACTTACCGACGGCATAGGGCGACAAGGCGACCTCCGCAAAGCTCACCATCTCGTTGCGCACCGTGTCGGGATTGAACGCGCAGCCGACCGGATGCTGCATCCATGCGTTGGCAACGAGTATCCACCACGCCGAGATGGTGGCCCCCAAGCCGGTCAGCCAGGTAGAGGCAAGGTGGAATCCGCGTGACACTTTGTCCCACCCAAAGAACATCACAGCCACGAAGGTGCTCTCCATGAAGAAGGCCACAATGCCCTCCACGGCCAGTGGCGCGCCGAAAATGTCGCCCACAAACCATGAGTAGTTGCTCCAGTTGGTGCCGAACTCAAACTCGAGGATGATGCCAGTGGCCACGCCCATGGCGAAGTTCACACCGAAAAGGCGCTGCCAGAAGCGTGCTGCCTCGCGCCAGAATGGCTTTCCCGTGCGGTAATAGATGGTCTCGATGACGCCCATCACGACGGCAAGGCCGAGCGTAAGGGGGACGAATAACCAGTGATAGATGGCCGTAAGGGCAAATTGTGCGCGCGACCAGTCGATGACTGCGGGGTCAATAGTGAGTAGTTGATGCATAGGAAATGAGTTGAATATGGGTGAACACTATATTTTCAATGACCCGTCAGCTCCTTGGCCACTACCTCGGCCTTGTCGCCACCTTGGGCTTTTTGGCTCAGCACATCGGGGAAGAAAAAGACCTTCAGCACCAGAAAGATCACAAAAAGCTTGATGAGGATAATCGCCCACAGCGTCCGTCCCACGGTCATTTGGCGGAAACCATCGGCGTAAAACTGGTAGATTTGGCGTATCAGCAACTTGCGCGTCATATAGATTAGCTTTATGGATGTGCTCTCTTTTGAGAAAAGAAAGGCGCATCCGCAGTCTTAACTCATGCCTTTATAAAGGCAAAGAACTATCTCTTGCCTGCAAATTTACGAAATAGAAATGGAATGTACTGCCTCCAAATTGGAAAATTTACAGCACATTCCGCATTTTTCATGTCCATCCTTCCTTCAACAATAAAGTAACCTTACAACTCATTACCTGAACCCAGTACGTATCAAATTAAAAAAATCCCCCAGCACGAAGAGTTCCGCACTGGGGGATTATGTTTTCTACTACCAAAGAATCAAATTCCTTGGCAATGTTTTTCTATGCTTACTTCACATAGACGATGGCCAGACGGTTGGAGGTTACACCCTGGACACCCTTACCGGTAGCCTCATCGACTTTCACGCCACGGTTCTTGAGGTACTTAGCAACAACATCGGCACGAGCCTGAGACAGGCGGTCGTTGACTTGCTTTGAGCCCTCAGGAGATGCAGTACCGACAATCTGTACGTGAGCACCCTCCTTCACAGCGTCGAGAGCCTTCTTGGCTGCGCTGGTGAGGCTGGCTTTACCCTGTGCAAATGTGACAAAGATAAGGTCGGAAACGCTAACAGTATTGGTTGAAGGAACCTCTACACGCTTCTCGACAATCTTCTCAACAACCTCCGGCTTACGGTTGCGCAGCTCGTTGATCTGTGCGTTGAGGGCGTCAACCTCTGACTGGTGCTGTGCGTTGATAGCATCCACATCCGGGGTGCGACTCCACGTGGCCTTGCCGAGATTGTAGGTCAGACCCACCTCTGCATAGAGACGATTGTCGTGGCTGTCCCATCCGCGGTTACCGTCAGAAATATCAATACCATCGGCATCGCCTTCCAGACGATCCCAGCCCAACTCAAGGTTGACGGCCAGTTTCGGGCTGACACGGAAAGTATTCAGCACACCGACACCCAGCTGCATGGCGTAGGTATTGTAGGTCATGTTGCGGGTAATGCCGCCACCTACGAAAGGAATGAGATTCCAAATGCGCTTCTCGTTGTAGCCGCAAATCAGGTTGCTGAGGTTGAAGAGCACCTGCTCGTTGGCTGTCCAGTACTTAGTGATCTCGCTGTTGTTGTCGCCAAGCACGGTCTTTCCCCAGACACCATTGATCTTCGTGCGGAGACCAAGACCCGGAGTGAACCACTTACCAACGGCTAACGAAGCACCCACGTTGGAGCGGAAGCCCTCCAACGGGCTCTTGCTGTTGCTTGACCCATGCTCCTGACCTGAGTACCAGGCGTTCCACTGGGCACCTGCCTGAATGAACCAGTTGCTCCAGAAGGAGTTAGTAGCCACACTGTACTTCTGTACAGGAGCCTCCTGTGCAAAGCCCGTTGCCGTCATGCCGGCAAGAGCCATAACCATTAAAAGCTTTTTCATGTTTTTTTATTATTTAAATAATTGATATAAAATTGTCCTTTATATGTCCAATTCTCGATATTACTTACAGTTCTATTCGAGTGCAAAGTTAAATATTATTTTCCAAAGTGATAGGGATAAAATGAAAAATTTTTCAAAAAACTCACTTTTTTTGACTTGAATCATGCACAGTCGCATTTATTGTGCGAAAAGATGGTCGATCTCTTGCTGGGAGAGAATGGCGACAATGGGCTTTCCATCGGGCGTGTACTTCATGTTTTCGCAGGAGAACAGCTTGTTGACGATGTTCTCCATCTCCTCGTTGCTGAGCACCTGACCCACCGGTATGGCCGCGCTGCGCGCCATGGAGAGCGCGAGCGACCGGTCGATCTCGTCCTTCACCTCGCTGGCCTTGGCTTCCGTGTCGCCCACCATGCGCTGGAGCAAGTCGGGAATGCTGAGTCCCTCGAGTCCCGTAGGGGCTGCCACTACCGAGTAGCAGCCGCTGCCAAGGTCAGACAGCTCAAAGCCCATCGCCTCCAGTTCGGGGACAACGGCGGACAGATGCTCCCGCAAAGCAGGGGCAAACTGCACCATCTCGGGAAAGAGCAGGCGCTGTGCGCTGGGGTTGCGGTGCGCCAATTGGCGCAGGTACTCCTCGTAGAGGATGCGAATGTGGGCGCGATGCTGGTCGATCATCATCAAGCCCGACTTCACGGAAGTCATCACATATTGCCCCTTGAACTGATAATGGGTGGGCGAGCTCTCCTCCACCGGCTTTTCAGTAGGCTCGTCCACCGACTCGGGTTGGAACAAACTCTGTTGCTGCCCGGTAGATTTCGGACCCTTCAAGCCCTCATAGAGCTGTTCCCACCCATCTGGGGTGGTGGACTGCTGATAGTCTTCCGACGGCGTTTCCTTGAACGGATTGTAGTTGGGATTGTACTGAACCTTCGGCGCGCAGATATTTCTTGACGCGCCATCGAACACGGGAATGTCGGGCTTCGCCTCGGAATCGAAGTCGATGGTGGGGATGTCGTTGAACTTTCCCACCGCGTCTTTGACCGATGCCATGAGAATCTGCCAGACTGCCTGTTCGTTCTCAAACTTGATTTCGGTCTTGGTGGGGTGGATATTCACGTCGATGTCCTCGGGCCGCACCTTGAAATAGATGAAGTAGGGCACCTGCTCATCGGCGGAAATGAGCCGGTCGAACGCCGACATGACCGCCTTGTGAAAATAGGGGTGGCGCATATAGCGGCCATTGACGAAGAAATACTGCGTGTGGCACTTCTTCCTTGCCGACTCCGGCTTGCCAACGAAGCCCTGCAGCGTACAGATAGAGGTCTCAATCTCCCTGACGGGCAGCAAGTCCTTGTCGAGTTTTCTGCCGAAGATGTCGACGATGCGCTTGTGGAGGTTGCCCTCCTTGAGGTTGAACACCTCCGCCCCGTTGCTCCGCAGGGTAAAGCTGATGTCGTTGTACACCAGCGCAATGCGCTCAAAGGCAGCGATGATGTTATTCAGCTCGGTGGCGTTAGACTTGAGAAATTTTCTTCGCGCGGGTACATTATAGAACAGGTTCTCCACCATGAAGTTGGCCCCCACGGGGCAGGCACACGGCTCTTGCCCCTGAAAACGGCTGCCGGCGATGGTCAGATGGGTGCCCACTTCCTCGTCCTCAGTCCGGGTCTTGAGGTCAACCTGCGACACCGCCACTATCGAAGGCAACGCCTCGCCACGGAAACCCATCGTGTGGAGGGCGAAAAGGTCGTCAGCCTTTCGGATTTTAGAGGTGGCATGGCGCTCAAACGCCAGCCGTGCGTCGGTGTCGGACATGCCCTTGCCGTCATCGATGACTTGTATGGAGGTGCGTCCCGCATCTACAACGAGCACGTCAATGTGGCGCGCCCCTGCATCGACGGCGTTCTCTACCAGCTCCTTGATGACGGAGGCCGGACGCTGAATCACCTCGCCAGCCGCAATTTGGTTGGCTACACTGTCGGGAAGCAATTGGATAATATCGCTCATTTCTTGTTGTCTTGTTTTTTTATTTCCCCCTCACTCGCTCTTCAGCCCGTTTTTCTTCATGTAACACCCTGAAAATAAGCGTGTTGCAAAACAGGCTGAATTATCTCGCAATACAGCCCCTTTGGCGTTGCAATACCATCGATATGGCGTGCCAAAAGAGCCGATATTACAAGTCGATATCAACCCTGTCGTTCACCGCTTCCTATTTGTAAAGACAATTTCGCTGCAGTTTAGCTTCCATGAGTAGCCTTTCCCCGTTGCTTCGGCAGCAACTCGCGGCGCGCATTTGCGGAGAATCATCTTACGGGTGGACAGAAGTCTCACGCTAATTCACCGAGCAAAAGCAATGCCAAAGTGGCGGCCAGCGCCACTATCATCCCCCACTGCCACGCCGAGGCCGTCGCCCCGCGCCGTCGTGCGCTGCGTTGCCGCGCGGCCTCGGCAAAGCGGGCGTGGAGCTTTGCCCGTAGTTCCGCCTCATGGTCTGCTGCCTTTGGCTGCCCTTCGTCATGGAGTTGCTCCCTGAGCAAGCGCAACTGCTCTTGCCGCTCATCGATAAACTTGTAGCGGTGGGAGAAGTGTCGCGGTTTGGGCTGATGAAATATTCCCCTCATGGCTGCCTTGTGGTGGAGGTAAGGGTGTCGGCGATGCGCTGGCGGGGCGGCGCAGCCATCTTGCGGTATTGCCTGCGCTGACTGTCGGCCTTGTTCACGCGGCGGAACACGTCGTCCTTGTCACGCGGCCGGAGGTTCTCCAACCAGGCAAATCCGCGCAGCTGCCGTCGTTCGGCGGGAATCTGGTTCATCGGGTACATCGTGCCCTCGGTCTTGGGCATCCATATCTTTTCCATCTTGCGCTGGGGGGAAAGATACATCCGCATCGTGTCGGTCTCGACATAGACCATGCCGGTGAGTGTGCTGTCCTTGTCGTCGGTGGGATGGAATATGGCCAGCACGTTGTCGATGGCGGTGGTCTGTCGGACGACCCCTTCGATGAAATGGGCGTGCATCGACTTGGCGCTGATCTGGTTGAAGTGTTCCTTATCGGGCATGCGCTCTATCGAGAAGGCATCGCCCATGACGAAAGCGTCGCGCACGGTAGAGTCGTTCATGAAGGCACGGATGCTGTCTCCCATGATTTGTCGTTCGCCACTCCACAGCACGGGGTTGTCGTAGAGGGTGACACAGGAGTCGAGCGTATTGGCAACGAGCAGCCCACAGACCGCCTGTATGTCCGTTCGGTAGGCGCGCACATTGTCCACGCCATACACTTCGCGGTACACCGAGTCGGTATTGACATTCCATGCCCGCATCCTCACGGTGTCGGCATGGACGTAGAGGGTGTCGCGCTGCGAGAAGTCGAGGGCAAGTGGCCCTGGCGTTCCGCCGTATGCGAGCGCAGCCTCATCGGTATAGAAGCAGTCTTCGGCGCGGAAGGCGTTCTTGTTTTTGCGGTCAAGATAATCGACGCGCCCGTGGGCTTCTCCCATGCGTGTCTTCTCGTTGTATATCAGGGTGTCGCCCTTGATGACGCGCTGCGACGAACGGTCGTCGACAAAGGCGTTGCCATAGTTCTCCATCTTGCCTGTCGAGGCGTTGTAGACCACATGCTGGCCACGGATGGTGCGGTTGTTCTGCTTGTCCTCAATGTCCACATTGACCCGACCCTCCATATATCCGGAGTGGCTGTTGTACCAAACGTCCTTTCCCTTGATGATGCGGCGCGCCTTCTTGTCGTTGATGTTCACGCCATCGTGTCCTTCGGCATCGCCGGTCTCGTTGTTGAACGCAATGTTCTTGCCCGTGATGTCGCGCTCCGGCGACGTGATGGTGGCGGGTCCTACCGTGCGTGCCGAGCCAGAAATCTGATTGAAGTAGCCCTCGCTGGTGTGGATCACCCCGCCGTCGCTCATGCGCAGCGTCGATTTTCCCACCACATGGACGTCGCCCGTCTCCATGTTGCCATCCGCCGAAGGAGTATGAACCGACCGTATGCGCCCCTGCACGGCGCGCATCACGACGTTGCCCGTGAAGCGGAAGTCCTTGGTCTTGGTGTTGTAGTGGCCCTCGTCGGCAATGATCGTGTTGGGTCCGATGACGAGCGTGCCTCTTCCGCCAAAGAATGTGCCGTCATGGGACAGCATGCTGTAGTCGAGGCTGTCGCAACGGAGCTGGCGGCCCGGCTCGCGGAGCACCACCTGGCCGCGCGCCTGGAGCATCTGCCCGAGTCCTTCATAGTGAAGTCGATGGCAGTTGAGCGACACACCGTCGGGGCGGGTCACCCTGACGTGTCCAAAAGCGGTGAAAAAGGACCGCTCCTGACTCAGCCAGGCGCTGTCGCAACGCAGGGTCATGCCGTTGTAGCGGAAGCGCACGCGGCCTCGCGCCACCTGGATGTCGGGGCGGACGGACTGGTCGTGCCACAGGATGTCGGCATGGTCTATATAGACTTTCTCCGTGGGGCGGTTGTTCTTCTTGTGCTTTTGTGCCTGCACAAAGGTGGGGAAGAGCAGCAAGCATAAGCCAAAAAGGCATAGAACCCGCCAAAGGGAAGTTCTATGCCCGCTTTGTAGAAGAATGGGGTTGGCGTGCATGCTCATCTCATCTGACCCAACCCTCGTATTGGAAATTGCAACCACGATACTGTGGACTAATCCATACATAGGTGTCCTTGATTTTCTTCACCACCCAATCATGGATTTTCTTCTGCCGCGCATGTTCCATCACGATGTTGCTCAAGGCCTGGAAGTCTTCCTGAATATTGGCCTTATGGGCATCGGTACGTGACATCAGGCGGACAATGGCGGTAGTGACCTTGCCACGGTCGGTGGTCATCCGGAACGCCTCAGACACTTCTCCCACCTTCATGGTGTCTACCACGGCAGCCACCTCGTGGGGCAAATCCTGCATGCGGAAGCGCGAGGTGCGCGACGACTCGGTGCTGTTGACCATCACGCCATGGTTGGCCTTGGTGTCCTTGTCGTCGGAAAGGTAGGCGGTGGCGGCACCAAACTCAAACTTTCCGGCCCGAATGTCGCTGGCTATGCTGTCCAAATGTGCCTCGGCAGCGGCTACTGCCGCATCAGAAACACGCGGACGGAGCAGAATGTGACGCACATTGACCTTGTCGCCGCGGCGGTCGATGAGCTGAATGATATGGTATCCAAACTCTGTCTCGACGATCTTGGAAATCTTGTTGGGGTCGGTGAGGTTGAATGCAGCCTTGGCGAAGGCCGGATCGAGCAAGCCACGGCCTGTGTAACCCAGCTCACCGCCCTGTCGCGCCGTTCCCTTGTCCTCGGAGTAGAGTCGCGCCAACGTGGAGAAGGAGGTTTCCTTCTTGTTCACGCGGTCGGTAAACTCGCGCAACTGGTTCTTGATGCGGTTGATTTCCTCCTGCTCAATGACAGGATTCTTGGTCAAAATCTGCACCTCTACGGTGGTGGGAATCTCGGGAAGGCTGTCCGTCGGCAGGTCTTTGAAGTAGGCACGCACCTCGGCCGGGCTGACTTCAATGTCCTTCACCAGCTCTTGTTGCTCCTTCTGGACGAGTTGTCGGTCGCGGAAGTCGTCGTGCATGTCCTGCCGCATCTGCGAGATGGTCTTGCGCTGATACTGCTCCAGCCGCTCGCGTGAGCCGTCGATGGTGGGCAAGGAGAGCCAGTAGTTGATCTGTTGGTCCACGGCTTGGCTGATTTCCGACTCCGTAACCTCGATGCTGTCGAGTGCCGCCTGGTGGAGAAACAGCTTCTGCACGGCAATTTGCTCAGGGATGCGGCAGTCGGGATCGCTGTCCCATTTGATGCCTTCTGCCTCGCTTTGCAGTCGGGTAATTTCCACCTCCGATTTCAATATCGGCTCGTCGCCGACCACCCATATCACCTCATCGATGACGCTTTGGGGCGCGGGGGTGCCCGATGGGGCGGATGTGCTGACGGAGTCATGGGCAGGCCATGCCGTCGGGCGAGTGGCATTGCCGGCGTTAAGTCCCGCCATGGCCAGCATGGAGACGGGCAGCAACAGTGCCATTATCGCTTGGTTTCTCTTCATACGATAGGATTTCATGAATGTTTATGTGCAGCTTCGGTGAGAGAAGCTGCCACTTTTCATCATCTTTAGTTGGTTTAAGATAATGTCAGGCCTCAAAGGCACAAACACAGATGGGCCTTGAAGCCTGACAATTTCTTGCCGTGGGAGCGTCGTGTATCAGTGCTTGTTGACCGTGGCCAAGACCTCGCGGTTGACGACTACGGGATACTTCTTGCGCAGTTCCTTGACCCACTGTTCCTCCAAAAGGTTCTGGTAGTCGGCCGTCACCTGCCCACGCACGTCGTCCATCTCCTCAGGAGCCTTGATGATTTTGCCGTAGGTGGCATCGATGGGGTAGTCCTTCATCGGCGTAACTTTGGCATCCGCCTTGAATTCGTTGCGGTCAACGAGTGGGTTGTCCCCTTTCTTGAAGATGCCTTTCTCCACACGAATGCGGATGACGGAGTCGTTATTGAACGTGCTGCGCAGCTTGTCGGCCCATTGACTGAACGGCAACCCCTTAACAGCATCGCGCACTGCGGCCACGTCGGCTTCCGTTTTGACGTGGTAGGCCATTCCCTTGAAGCGTGGTTCGGCCCACTTGTAGTTTTTCTTGTGCTTCTTGAAGTACTTCTGCAGGCCTTGCTCATCTTGTGAGGCCTTTCCCCAAATAGTGCGGTTGCTGATTTCAAAGAGCAGCAAACCATCGTGGTATTCTCGCACAAGGTTGGTCAAATTGGGGTCTTTGGCCTCCAATTGAACGAGCTTCTTGTCGAGGATGGCCTCTGGGGTCGTATTTTGTGCCTTGGCAAGGGAGTCGAGTTTCTCGTTGATAATTTTCTCGCGGAGGCCGCGCATCTCAATAAACTTTATGATATCCGTCCTCAACGAGTCGTAATCGAAGAAGTTGCGCTTTGCATCCATACGGATGATGTGCCAGCCAAAGGGCGACTTGACCGGACGGGAAATCTCGCCCGGCTTCATCGAGAAGGCTGCATTCTCAAACGTAGGGACCGTCTGACCCTTGGAAATCCAGGACAACTGACCTCCCTTTGCGGCCGAAGCCTTGTCGTCGGAGTATTTCTTGGCCATCTCATTGAAGTCGGCCCCTTTCATAATGGCTTGGTAAATGGAGTCGGCACGCACGGAGTCGGCAGCCATTTCAGCTTTCGTGGCCTTCGGAAGCACCTGAATGAGGATATGGGAAACCTGCCGCATGCCCCCTGAGCCGTCGATACGCTCCTGTGTCTCCTTGTAAATCTTGCGTGCCTCTGCCTCCACATCGGCGTCTGTTATCATCGACGGGCGAATCTGTTGGTCGCGATAATTGAGGAACTCGCGCTTGTAAGCAAGCATGGTATCAATCTTCGCGTCGAGCGCTGCCTGCACCTTCAGCTTGTAATTGATGAACAGGTCTACGTATTCATCAACGGTTTTCTTGTCGATTACCCCCTCTGAATTGTTCTTGTTATAGGAATATTCAAACTCCGAACGGCTGATCGGCTGGCCGTTGATGGTCATTATCGTCGGGTCGTCGGTGCTTTGAGCCTGCGCCATCATGGCACAACCCAGCAGCAAAGCCGAAAAAAGTGACTTCAGTTTCATATTTATTTGCTTCTTATTCTTTGTATATAGATGAGTGCTGTGAGCCTGCCGTACAGGTATTGCTTCCCGCGACAGAGCGCTTATGCTTAGGGTTCCTGATTATTCGGGGCGTGAATAGTTGGGCGCCTCGCTCGTGATGGTGATGTCGTGCGGATGGCTTTCGAGCACGCCGGCATTGGTAATGCGGGTGAACTTGGCCCCATGGAGCTTCTCAATGTTGCTGGCACCACAGTAGCCCATGCCTGAACGCAGGCCGCCGAGCAGCTGATAGACCACCTCCAAGACAGTGCCTTTGTACGGCACACGGCCGGCAATGCCCTCCGGCACGAGTTTCTTCACATCGGTAGTAGCGCTTTGGAAATAGCGATCCTTGCTGCCATTCTTCTGTCCCATGGCCTCCATCGACCCCATTCCACGGTAGCTCTTGAACTTACGGCCGTTGTAAATGATGGTGTCACCGGGCGATTCCTCCGTTCCTGCGACCAAAGAACCAATCATGACGGAGCTTCCTCCCGCCGCAAGTGCCTTGACAATGTCGCCCGAATAGCGCAGTCCGCCATCGGCTATCAATGGTATGCCTGTCCCTTTCAGCGCCATAAACACGTCATAGATGGCGGAAAGCTGCGGCACACCCACTCCTGCTACAATGCGGGTAGTACAGATGCTGCCCGGACCTATGCCCACCTTGATGGCGTCAGCACCGTGGTCGGCGAGGAATTTGGCCGCTTCGCCCGTCGCAACGTTGCCCACAACGACGTCCACATCGGGGAAACGCTCCTTGACAGCCTCCAATGTGCCAATGACACCTTTGCTATGGCCGTGGGCAGTGTCGATGACAATAGCGTCGACGCCAGCATATACCAGCGCCTCGGCACGCTGAAGGGAATCTGCTGTCACGCCAATGCCCGCGGCAACGCGCAGCCGTCCCTTGCTGTCCTTGCACGCCATCGGCTTGTTTTTGGCCTTGGTGATGTCTTTATAAGTAATGAGACCGATGAGGTGGTTGTCCTTATCGACCACGGGGAGCTTCTCTATCTTGTTCTCCTGGAGGATGGTGGCCGCTGCCTTCAAGTCGGTCTGCTGATGCGTCGTGACCAGGTTCTCGGAAGTCATGACCTCTTCCACCTTCTTGTCCAGGTGGGTCTCGAAGCGCAAATCACGGTTAGTGACGATGCCAACAAGGTGGCGCTCGTCGTCAACGACGGGGATTCCGCCGATATGGTAGTCGTGCATCATCTGCAGTGCGTCAGCCACCGTACTTCCCTCGTGGATGGTAACGGGGTCAAAGATCATGCCATTCTCCGCTCGCTTGACGATAGCGACCTGCCTTGCCTGCTCCTCGATGGTCATATTCTTATGGATTACGCCGATACCGCCTTCCCGTGCGATGGCAATAGCCATTGCACTCTCGGTCACCGTGTCCATGGCTGCCGTCACGATAGGCACATTAAGAGTGATATTGCGCGAGAATTGCGTTTTCAACTCCACCTCTCTGGGCAGCACTTCCGAATAAGCTGGGATGAGCAGGACGTCGTCGAAGGTCAAGCCGTCCATCGCTACTTTATCTGCAATAAATGATGACATAAATAGAAACTTTAGAAAATTATTGCGTGCAAATTTAGCAATTATTTTTCACTTTTCGTCCGGTCCTTGCCGAAAACTATTGGCATTAATGCTATTTAACGCACATACTGACTTTCCCCTGTATTTCTTCCGTCACTGCCCAACCATTCTCTGGCCCATTCTATGAGGCTGTCGCGTCCCCGGAGAAAGTCGGCATCGCTCTGGCTAACGAAATAGTCGGGGTCGATACCGAACTCGGTACACTGCCGGTCACGGTCGTACATGGGACATGCTGAGAACCGTACGCCCCAGCCGTTGGGCAACTCTGCCGAGAAGGGCAGGCCCGCCCCGCCGCCTGTCCTATCGCCTACGATGGTGACTTTGGGGAAGCACTTCATGTACTTTACAAACTCATTGGCGGCGGAGAAGACTCCACGGTTGGTGAGCACGACTACTTTCTTCTGCCATCGCAGCCCCTTTGCCGGACGAATGGTCTGCGCTTCCATCTCGGAGAAGTCGTTATGGCCGCGCCCCGCCTTGTGCCGCATGTAGCCCACTGTGGTTTCCTCGTTGCAGAAGCGTGCCGCCAGGCGCTCGGCATTGGTCAACGCGCCGCCCCCATTGCTCCGAATGTCAATGATTAGGCCGTTGCAAGCCGTCAGATGGAGCAACACCTGGTCGAGATTGGCATCGCTCATGCCCTGCTGAAAGGACTCGTAGCGCAGATAGCCGACGTTGTCATCGAGGATGGTATAGTCCACTCCACCCGCGATGAGGTAGTCAGTCTGAAGATATTTTCGCAGCAGGGTGTCGCTGAAATTGGTGGGATAATTCTCCTTCCAACTCCAGTAGCGCCCCGTGTTGAATGTGGTGTAGAGGTTAACATGGCCGTCGCGGAGCTCAGATAGCATGTTGGTCATCACCTCAAACTGCTGACTCTCGCTCATCTGCGCATCCATTTGGACGGCATATTTATCGTGTACGGCATCCCAGTCCACCCCTTTCTCCTCGAAAAAGCAGTAGTGTTCGTCCATGATTTTCCACAAGGCTTCAAGATTTCCCTGCGGATTATCCTCATAAGTGTCATTGTCCACGCACGAAGACAACATGATTAGCAAAAGAAGCAAGGAGGATATGACGCGGATCATAGGGGGCGATGGTTGATGGTGAATGATTTTACGAAACCGATAATGAAAAGATGTGACCAGTCGTGAAACTTGAGTTGGTTGAACTTCGACTGCTGGCAATCGCCGCGATAGCCCACGCGGAGCGCACTATGGGGCGACAACCGGAAGTCGGCGGTGAGCATCTGCCGCACCGACGGGGCGTTGAACGGCGTGGCTACTATCAGGTTGTGGTCGTAATTTCCTTGGGTGAAGATTTCGTAATAAGACTGTCCGAAGTTGGGCGAGAACTGAAGTCCGAGCAAGGGCAACTGCAACTCGTAGTGGAAGGCGACGGGGACTATCCATCTCCACCACCTCGACTGCACCTTAGGGAGCGCATAGTCGGCCACGAAAGAAGCCGTCCCCATCATTCCGAAGTGAGCCTGGGCAGGGTTGTTTCCGTTGCGTGTGCTGTACACGAATCCCGCCATCGCATCCACTCCCGGCCCGGCCTTCAGCCGGAGTATGCCTCTCCAGAGGGGGATGGCGGCCAACCGGCGGTGCCAGTCGTACTCAAAATGGTAGAAAGCCGAGAGGTAACTGGCATTGTCGGCACGGTTTCTGGACGAGGAGACGCTGACCTCGTTCACCATCTGTCGCGTCCAGAGCGGATGAGACGAGTTGGCAAGCGTGACGTGCTGCATCACCCGCCATGCTGTGCCCGTATACTTCTCAGGCGACAGGTAGGTCTCCAGCAGGTTCGTACCGCCCACTCCTATCATCGTGGCACGCGTGATGTCGCGCGATGCCGGCTCCTGAGCGGCCGACGGCATGGCGGCAAGACCCCACAGGAGCACCGGCAATATTGCCCTAAAGAATCTATTTCCCATCATCATCAAAGAGGTTGAGCTGTCCTGTAATCTCGTCAATCACCTGCTGTTGGCTCTTTCCGCAGTCAGGGTCAAGATTGTCTTGCGGCTGCTCCGTGGCTGCATTCAGCTCTGGCTTTGTCTCCGTAGTGCCTGTATGCGCCTCCTCTGGGGCTTCGTAGCTGGGCGTGTCCTCCTCTTCTATCTTACCCACGGTGAGCGTGGTGAGGCGCTTTCCCTTGGCTTTGAAACTCTTCACGCCCACAAACGGCGCGCCTTCCACCTCCTCCGAACCGTGGCCCGCGTCCTCGCCCCCGAAGGTAATGAGAAACTTGGGGTGTGGCCTGTCCGTCAGAAGCAACATCTTGCTGTCGGCATTGTCGCCCACAAAGCTCTGCGGCTTCTTCGTCGCATCCATCGTAAACCGCTTCAGATAGGGGTAGCCCTGGTTGTCGGCGTCCATGACAATGGCCGTCCACACCTTCGCCTTGTCCCACTTTTCCAAGCGGAGGATGTTGGGCTCATAGTGGTTGTTGGTGTCGAAGGAAGAGACATAAAACTCCCCCGTGTCGAGGACTACGAGGATGCGGTCCTGGTCACCAAACTCCCCGAGGTAGCGTCCATGCTCCTCATAGTTGATGCGCTGTACGTCGGGGTCGAACCATACCTTCCTTCCGCCCAGCGTGGAGTGGCCATGGCTCTTTAAGGAAATGCGGTGAACGGACTCTCGGGTGAGCAGGTTGCCTTTCACCCCACGCCCTTTGATAAGGATGTCGCTGAAGTCCACCTCCCTGAAAATGTTCTGCCGACGCTTCTTGATGTTTGGGTCGAGCGTCACCTTGATGACCTCCGCCTCGCCATTGGGGTTGGCGGTGAAGTACATGATGCGTGAGCCGGGCGTGCCTTGCGTCACGTCATACTCTCGGTCGCGGGTGCAGGAGGTGACGTTGAAGCGCTTGATGTAGTACGGTCCTTTCTGCCCGTCACGATAGACGACATTGAAGATCGTGCGGTGGTCGTTTTTCTTGAACACCTGCACGTGCAGGACATTCTTGCCGACAAACACCTTATCCTGTATCTTGATGACCTTATACTTGCCGTCGCGGTAGAAGATGATCACGTCGTCGATGTCGGAACAGTTCTCCACAAACTCTGCTTTCTTCAGCCCTGTGCCAATAAAGCCTGCCTGCCGGTCGATGTACAGCTTCTCATTGCGCTCGGCCACCTTGGCGGCGATGATGGTGTCGAAGCTCTTGATCTCCGTCCTGCGCGGATGTTCCTTGCCATATTTCTCCTTGAGCATCGTGAACCACTCTATCGTGACACGCGTCATCTCGCTCAAGTCTTTGTCGATGCGGGCTATCTCGGCGCGTATCTTGGCAATCAGTTCCTCGTTCTTGTCTTTGGAAAACTTGGCGATGCGCTGCATCTTGATTTCCAGAAGATGGAGCAGGTCGTCGCGCGTCACCTTCCGGATGAGCTGCGGATAGAACGGCTGCAGCCGCTCGTCGATATACCCCAGGAGGTCTTCCGTGTTCTTGGCATTCTCAAATGGCTTGCCTTTGTATATGCGCTCCTCGATGAACAGCTGCTCCAACGAGGCGAAGAACAGCTGCTCCTCCAGCTCGCCCTTCCTGATGTTCAGCTCTTGGCGCAGCAGTTCCTTGGTATGCTCCACACTGTGGCGCAGCACGTCGCTGACGGTCAGGAACTGGGGCTTCTGCCCCTCAATGACGCAGCAGTTGGGCGAAAGATTGATTTCGCAGTCGGTAAAGGCGTAGAGTGCGTCAATGGTCTTGTCGCTCGACGTGCCCGGTGCCAGATGCACCTGTATCTCCACCTGCGAGGAAGTCATGTCATCGACACGCCTTATCTTCAGCTTTCCCTTCTCCACGGCCTTCGTGATGGAGTCCTGCACGCTCTCGGCCGTCTTGGTAAACGGTACCTCACGGATGACAAGCGTCTTCTGGTCGAGCTTCTCTATCTTCGCTCTCACTTTCACCACGCCGCCCCGTTGCCCGTCGTTATAGCGCGACACGTCGATGCTTCCGCCCGTGGGGAAGTCGGGATAGAGATGGAACGCCTCGCCGCGGAGACAGCTCACGGCGGCATCGCACAACTCATTGAAGTTGTGGGGAAGTATCTTGGACGACAGGCCCACGGCAATGCCCTCCGCACCCTGGGCGAGAAGGAGCGGGAACTTGACAGGAAGCGTTACCGGCTCCTTGTTTCTTCCATCATAGGAGTACTGCCACTCGGTAGTCTTCGGGTTGAAAACCGTCTCCAGGGCAAACTTCGACAGCCGGGCTTCTATGTATCGCGGTGCCGCCGCACGGTCGCCAGTGAGGATGTTTCCCCAGTTGCCTTGCGTGTCGATGAGCAGGTCCTTCTGCCCGAGTTGCACAAGTGCGTCGCCGATAGAGGCATCGCCGTGAGGGTGAAACTGCATCGTGTGCCCCACGATGTTGGCCACCTTGTTGTAGCGACCGTCGTCCATCCGCTTCATAGAGTGCAGGATGCGGCGCTGCACCGGCTTCAGTCCGTCGTCAATGGCGGGCACGGCGCGCTCCAATATCACATAGCTCGCATAGTCGAGGAACCAGTTCTTGTACATGCCCGAGAGATGATGAACCGCCGAGGCATCAAAGCGGCTTGCGGGTTGATAGTCGCTGTGGCTGTCGGTTGCCTCCTCTTCCTCAGGGGATGTCGTTGACTCTCCTGCCGGGACGGTCTCCTCATGCGGCACTACGCCGTCTTGAGACCTTTCAGCATCTTTTCTCTTGTCGTCGTCCATGATGGGTTATTGGTGGGGTGGCGGCACGCTTGGAAACAGTTTGCCGCCACCCCGTTATTTCCGTTTCATGCGCAAAGGTACAAAAAATATTTGAAACAGCCAACCCGATTCACGCTAATGACAGACGGGCAGAAGCCTTCCTGCCAGAGGGAAAAGGGCAGTATGGCACACAGGGAAAAGTTAATTGTGCATAAATAAAGTTGGGCATGAACGGCCAATGGCATATTCTTTTCTATCTTTGCAATGAACGGCGACCTCCTCCAAGGGAGAGGAAGGCGACACGCGGTGTAAAGAAAGAATAACCAACAGAAAGGAAAAGCAATATGAAAAGAGCAAGCAAACTGGCCACGCTGGCCGTGGCGGTCGCCATGAGCACAGGGTTGGCCTTGGCAATAGGAAAGGGCGACAAAGTGATGCAGCGTCACAGCGACGGCACCTATGTGGTCAACACGGTCACATTGTGTCCGAAGGTGCGCGGATTCAAGGGAGCTACCCCGCTGTTCGTCTATATCAAGAACGGCAAGGTGGTGAAAGTCGAGGCGCAGAAGAACCACGAGAGTCCGAAGTTTTTCCAGAAAGTGCGCCAGGCTCTGCTCCCCAAATTCTCGGGAATGAAGCTCAGCAAAGCCGCCAATGCGTCGCAGGTGGATGGCGTGACTGGCGCGACCTACTCGAGCAAGGCCGTCAAAAAGAACGTGGAGGCTGCGGTGAAATATTACAAGGCCAATAAGTAAGCTGGCCAACAGCAGCTTACACTGAGGCTGACTCATATAAACAAGGAGCCTGCATCATAAAAACAAATCGCACAGAGCGATCGCCCCTTCCTTTTGAAAGCGTTCAAAGGGAAGGGGCTTCTTGGCTGTGTCAGGGAATGAATAAGCCGGACAGAAATGTCATTCAGCCTAAAACGGAAGAATTTTTAAATTAAAAATCTGAGAAAAATAAATTAAAAATTTCTGGTTTTTAATTTAAAAATATCACTGACAGCTAAAGCCTTGAAAGGCCAACGGATACGAACATGAAAACCTTATCGCCAAGAAGACACCCTTAGACAAATCCAATGACCGATTGGGGATAAAAAAAGCAGAAGACTCCTGGGTGAGGAACCTTCTGCTTGCTATATCATGCCATTCTTAAAAATGGCGATGTGGGGACAGCGCTTCCGGCAGATTTTCTTTCCGCATCAGCACCTATCAGCACCCCTTATGGGCAATGTAGCCGTGGACACGCAGCTCATTACGGCTACAGGATTTCGGCAATCTGGACGGCATTCAGCGCCGCGCCCTTGCGGATCTGGTCGCCCGTGAGCCAGAGTGTGCAGCTGTTGTCGGCTGCGAGGTCTTTGCGAATGCGCCCGACAAGTACGTTGTCCTTCCCCGTCGAATCCAAAGGCATGGGGTAAACATAGCGTTGGGGATCGTCGTCGAGGGTGACGCCCGGGGCAGACCGCAACGCACTGCGGATCTCCTCGACCGACAAAGGACGCTCGGTCTCAAACCATACGCTCTCAGAATGGCTGCGGAGCGTGCTCACCCTTACGCAGGTGGCACTCGTGCGCACATCGGAGTGCATGATTTTCCGGGTCTCGTTGAACATCTTCATCTCCTCCTTCGTGTAGTCGTTGGGGGTCATCTTGTCAATTTGCGGGATGACATTGTAGGCTAACTGGTGAGGGAAGTGCTCGATAGTGTGCGCGCTTCCCGTCTCGATGATTTCCTTATACTGCTGTTGCAGCTCGCGCATGGCCGCCGCTCCGGCTCCCGAAGCGCTCTGATAGCTCGCCACGTGGATGCGACGGATGTGCGACAGCTGCTCGATGGGGTTGAGCACGACCACCATCATGATGGTAGTGCAGTTGGGATTGGCGATAATGTTGCGCGGATGTTGCTTGGCGTCCTCCGGATTGATTTCGGGCACGACCAGCGGCACGTCCTCATCCATGCGAAACTGGCTGCTGTTGTCTATCATCAACGCCCCGTAGCGGGTGATGGTGGACGCGTAGCGGGCCGCGACGCTGCCTCCCGCACTCGTGAAGGCGATGTCCACGCCACGGAAGTCGTCGTTGTCCTGAAGCAGGCGGACGGTGCACGGCTCGCCTTTGAAACGGTATTGGCGGCCCGCACTGCGCTCGGAGCCAAACAATAGGAGTTCATCGACAGGGAAATTACGTTCTTCGAGTATGCGGAGAAGCTCCTGGCCCACTGCGCCGCTTGCGCCAACGATAGCTATTTTCATGTTTTAATCTTGTTCTTTCCAAATGTTTATATGGCGCAAATTTACGAAAAAGCAAGCACACCGTGATGCGATATCGTGTGTTTTTTGTTACCTTTGCAAAAAATTAAGGAATACACATGCTGCTCATGACTCAGTATTTTCCCATATCGCAGCCTCCGCTCATTTTTCTGACGGTGCTCCTGATTATTCTCTTTGCGCCGATTGTCATGGGCAGGCTCCGCATCCCTCACATCATCGGGCTGGTACTGGCCGGCGTGGCCATAGGTCCTTATGGGCTGAAGGTGCTTGAGCGCGATGCCTCATTCAGCCTTTTCGGGTTCGTGGGACTGTTCTACATCATGTTTCTTGCCGGCCTTGAGATGGACATGGAGGGCTTGCGGCGCAGTCGTGGACGCGTGCTGCTGTTTGGTGTGCTGACGTTTCTGCTGCCCTTCTTGCTGACTTTCTACATGGCAGCGGGCCTGCTGGGCTACTCACGGATGGCATCACTGCTGCTGGGATGCCTCATGGCGTCGAACACTCTGGTGGCCTACCCCATCGTAGGGCGCTATGGACTGGGGCGTCATGCGGCCACCACGCTGAGCGTAGGGGCGACAATGGCCTCACTGTTTGCCGCCCTGGTCGTCCTCGCCATGATTGTCAACCGGTTTCATGGGGAGTCGGGGGCTGGCTTCTGGCTCTGGTTCGTGGCTAAGTTTGCGGCCTTTTGCGCAGGCACCATCTTCTTCATCCCCCGACTGACACGCTGGTTTCTGCGCCGTTACAGCGACGCAGTGATGCAGTTTATCTTTGTCTTGAGCATCCTGTTTCTCTGCGGCGCACTCTCCCAGATGATTGGTCTGGAAGGCATTTTCGGCGCATTCATGGCAGGATTGATCCTCAACCGCTTCATCCCCAAGGTCTCTCCGCTCATGAACCGGCTGGAGTTCACGGGCAACGCCCTCTTCATCCCTTACTTCCTCATCGGTGTGGGCATGCAAATCAACCTTGGTTTGCTTTTCGAGGGGGGAAGGATTCTGCTCGTCGTGGCGTGCATCACCATCTTCGGTACACTGGGCAAGGCCCTCGCCGCTTATCTCACAGGCTGGCTTCTGCGCTTCAACCTACAGGCGCAACACCTGATGTTCGGCCTCACCTCCGCCCATGCGGCAGGCGCCATCGCCATGGTAATGGTGGGATTGCGACTGCAAGTGGCACCGGGGAAATTTCTTTTTGACGACGAGGTGCTCAACGGCATCGTCATCATGATTCTCATTACCTGCATCATCTCCAGCCTGGTGACGGAGCAGGCAGCCAAGCACATCGTCCTGGCTGAGCGGGAACGCCCCGTCGAGGACACGGAGCCGAAGCACGAGACGGTGCTCATCCCCGTGAAATACCCCGAGTATGCCAACCGGTTGACCAACCTTGCGATGCTCATGCGCAATCCCAAACGCGACAATTACTTCGTGGCACTCAGCGTGGTCTACGACGACGACAACATCGACCGGAAGCGTATGGAGGGCACAAAGCTGCTCGAACAGGTGGCCGACTACGCCGCATCGGCCGACGTGCGGGTGCATACACAGCTCCGGGTGGCGGCAAACATTGCCAATGGCATCATGCACGCCTTCAAAGAGTGTAGGGCCACGGAGATTGTCATCGGCATGCACATGCACTTTACCGACTCGACCACCTTCTGGGGAAAGTTTCACCAAAGCCTGTTTGGCGGTCTGTCGCGGCAGATTATCATGGCAAGACTGGTGCAACCGCTATCCACCCTGCGGCGCATAGTGGTGAGTGTGCCATCGCGCGCACAGTTTGAGCCGGGCTTCTACCGCTGGTTGGAGCGGCTGTCGCGGCTGGCCGGCAACCTCGACTGCCGCATTGCGTTCCACGGACGGAGCGACACGCTGGAGCTGATTCAGCAATATGAGCGCAACCATCACGAGAGCGTGAGGGCCGAATATGTCGATATGGAGCATTGGAACGAACTGCCCAAGCTGGCCTCACAGATCAAGGACGACCACGTTTTCGTCGTCGTCACCGCCAGAAAGGGCACCGTATCGTTCAAGAATGCGATGGAGCGACTGCCTGAGGAGTTGACCAAATACTTCTCAGGAAAGAACCTCATGATCATCTTCCCCGACCAGTACGGCGACGACAAGACCGATGTGATGACCTTTGCTCAGTCGCAACACTTCGAAGACCGCTCTGCCTATGAGGTTATCATAGGCTGGGTTTACCGCAACATCTGCCGCTGGAAGACTGCGGTAGGGAGAAAAATCATCCGAAAAAAGAATACAAAGAAATGATAGACATCAAGGGAATAACGAAGAGCTTCGGCTCGTTGCAGGTGCTCAAGGGCATCGACTTGCACATTGCCAAGGGCGAAGTGGTGAGTATCGTGGGACCTTCGGGGGCGGGGAAGACCACCCTCCTCCAGATTATCGGCACACTGGACCGGCCCGACAGTGGCTCCATGGTGGTCGATGGCGTGGATACGGGACAGCTGTCGGGCAGCAAACTCAGCGAGTTTCGCAACCGTCATGTGGGTTTTGTCTTTCAGTTTCATCAGCTGTTGCCCGAGTTCACGGCCTTGGAGAACGTGATGATTCCCGCCTTCATTGCCGGGAAGTCCACCAAAGAGGCACGGGAGCGTGCCGAGGAACTGCTCCACTTCATGGGATTGGCCGACCGCGCACGCCACAAACCGAACGAATTGTCGGGCGGTGAGAAGCAAAGGGTGGCCGTGGCGCGCGCCCTTGTCAATCATCCGGCGGTCATATTGGCTGACGAGCCGTCGGGAAGCCTTGACAGTAAGAACAAGGCGGAGCTGCATCATCTCTTCTTCGACCTCCGCGACAAGTTCGGACAGACATTTGTCATCGTCACCCATGACGAGACACTCGCCCGCATTACCGACCGCACCATCCACCTGCGCGATGGGCTGATCGTCGACGACAAGGTAGCGGAGAACGGCAAATAGGGAAGGACACAGGGCATTTTGCACCGCGGTCTACCATAAATAATAATGAAAAACGCTCAAGAACAACAAAAAAATGATTAAGATAAAACTCGGCGACTACAATGATCTGACCGTTCAGGAGGTGGCTTACCGAGAGGGAAAGGGCGAAAGATTCGGGTTGTACCTCGATGGTGGGCGCGACGGTGAGATTCTCATGCCCGACAAGTATGTGCCCGAAGGCACGCAGGTGGGCGACACCGTGCGCGTTTTTGTGTATCTCGACCAGGAGGAAAGACCCATTGCCACGACCGAGAAGCCCCTGGCCCTGGTCGATGAGTTTGCCTATTTGCAGTGTGCGTGGGTCAATCAGTATGGCGCTTTCCTCAACTGGGGAGTGACCAAAGACCTATTTTGCCCGTTCCGTGAGCAGAAAAAGCGCATGGAGGTGGGATTGAAGTACATCGTCTACATCCATCCTGACGAAGAGAGCTACCGACTTGTGGCCTCAGCCAAGGTGGAACATTACCTCCACGACTACGCTGAGGATTACGATGCAGCGCTCCGCGAGCAGCAGGAGGGCGAAGATACGGATTTCCATCCCTACCAAGTGGGCGATGAAGTGGACCTGCTGGTATGGCAAAAGACCGACCTCGGATTCAAGGTTATCATCGACAACCGTTACCCGGGCATCATCTATGAGGACCAAATCTTTCAGTATGTGCACTCCGGCGACCGTCTGAAGGGATTCATCAGCAACATCCGCGACGACGGAAAGCTCGACTGTTCGCTCCAGCCCACGGGCATAAGGCAGACCAAGGACTTTGCCGACACGCTGTTGGACTACCTCCGCGAGCACGACGGACGGTGTCCTTTGGGCGACAAGAGCGACAGCGAGGACATCAAGCGCGTCTTCCATGTGAGCAAGAAGGTGTTCAAACGTGCCGTCGGCGACCTCTACAAGCGCCGTCTGGTCATCCCCGGGCCCACGTCGGTGGTGCTATCAAAGTGAATTATCTCAGCACATGGGCGTAATGAAAGGAGTCTCCACCCCCAAAAAACTGTGGTAAAAAATGAGAAGTCTTTAACTATAAGGATATGTACAAGGTCTGTGCTAATCGTTAGATAGAGGCATTATCATCTTGAAATACAATAGCTATGAGCCATCACTTTGCAGAGGGAAAGAGGGCTACAGGGCAATCCCTGCTGCTGGGTGGAGCCAAACACAGTATCGGCCTAACCTGTCTCTATTGGAAGGTTAGGTCGATTGACGATATGATAGATGCTATTGCTTAATCATTGAGAGGAAATACTGGTGCACGCGCAGGTCGCTGTCCAACTCCGGATGGAATGCCGTGACAAGCTGATTGCCCTGACGTGCCGCCACGATATGGCCATCGACGGAGGCCAGGGCGCGGGCATCGCCCTTCACTTGCTCAATGTAGGGTGCGCGGATAAACGTCGCGGGGATGTCGCGCCCCACCCCTTCCATGTCGAGCGTGGCATGGAAGCTGCCCAGTTGCCGTCCATAGGCGTTGCGGCGCGCACGGACGTCCATGGTGGAAAGGTGCGGGAAGTCCTCGCCTTCCACCTCCTTGGCCAGCAGAATCAGGCCGGCACAGGTGCCGAAGACGGGCAGGCCGCCTTCGATGGAAGCGCGGATGGGCTGGAGCAAGTCCAATTCTCGAAGCAGCTTCAGCATCGTTGTCGACTCTCCCCCGGGGATAATCAGTCCGTCCTTCGGCTCGTCCCAGTCCTTCCGCTGGCGAATCTCGAAGCATTCCGCGCCCAGCCGGCGGAGCATCCGCTCATGTTCGGCGAACGCCCCCTGCAAGGCTAATACTGCGATGCGCATCATTTTCCACGCTCAGCCATGAGGACTTTGATCTCCTCCTCGTTGATGCCGACCATCGCCTCGCCCAGGTCCTCGCTCAGTTCGGCTATCATCTTGGCATCCTTGTAGTTGGTCACGGCCTTCACGATGGCAGCGGCGCGCTTCTCGGGGTTGCCGCTTTTGAAGATGCCGGAGCCGACAAACACGCCCTCTGCGCCCAACTGCATCATCAGAGCCGCGTCAGCAGGGGTGGCCACACCGCCGGCGGCGAAGTTCACCACGGGCAGTTTGCCATGGTCATGCACATACTTCACCAGGTCGTAGGGGGCCTGGAACTGCTTGGCAGCCTCGAAAAGCTCATCGGTGCTCATGCCCACGAGACGGCGAATCTCCGACTGCATGAGCCGCATGTGGCTCACGGCCTGCACCACGTCGCCCGTGCCCGGCTCGCCCTTGGTGCGGATCATCGTAGCACCCTCGGCGATACGGCGCAGCGCCTCGCCCAGATTGCGCGCCCCGCAGACGAAAGGCACCTGAAACTGGTTCTTGTCGATGTGGTAGATGTTGTCGGCAGGACTGAGCACCTCGCTCTCATCGATGTAGTCTATCTCAATGGCCTGCAGAATCTGAGCCTCCACGAAGTGGCCGATGCGGCACTTGGCCATCACCGGAATGGAGACAGCAGCCTGTATTCCCTTGATCATCTTCGGGTCGCTCATGCGGCTCACGCCACCGGCGGCGCGTATATCGGCGGGGATACGCTCCAGTGCCATCACGGCACACGCGCCAGAAGCCTCGGCGATGCGGGCCTGTTCGGGGGTTGTCACGTCCATGATCACACCGCCCTTGAGCATCTGGGCGAGATTGCGGTTCAATTCTTGTCTGTTCTGTTCCATGATATTATTGTTGTTTTGATGATTGATGTTGCTCTATGATAGGTAGCGGGGCGACACAGTGGGGGTATGTCCAGCTAAGTGACGCGCTGGAGCGGAAGACCGGCTCCGCCCACCCTACTTCTTCTCCTGCCGCCGAAACGCGCTGGGCGTCATTCCCGTGAGCTTCTTGAAGAACTTCGAGAAGTGGGCTTGCGTGGTGAAACCGCACGCGTAGGCTATCTCCTGAAAGGTGCGGCTCGTGTGCAGCAGCTCCTGTTGGATGCACTCCAGCAGCGCACTGTCGATGACCTGCTTCGGTGTTTTAGCTCCCAACTTGCGACATACCTGCGACAGGTAGCGCGGCGAGACGTTGAGGCAGTCGGCATAGAAGGCCACGTCGCTGTTGGTCTTGGCGTGAGTCTCCACGGCCTTCACAAACTCCTGATACAGCGCCATGCTTCGTCCTTGGGGCGCGGCCGTGCGGGCCATCAGCCCTTTGGCAAACTGGGTGGCGCGCTCCTGGGCCTCGGCGATGGAGAATCCCTGACTCAAGTACACCGCCGCTGCGCTGCAATAGGCGTTTTGCGCACCGTGGAGCGTGTGGCGCTGGGGTGCGACGAGCGTGCAGAGCGGGAGCAGCCGAAGCCGCACCTGGGCCAGCACGTCCTCGCCCATCAGCCGTTCGCCCTTCGACGACACCGCCGAGGGGGCATAGACCACGAAGCGCGGCCGGTAGCGAAGGATGGCATCGACGATGACGTCGAGCGTCTCGACGGAGCGAATCAGACCCACCTTAATCACCTCCGGCTCTATGTCGTTGATCACCGCGTCGATCTGGCTGCGCACCACGGCGGCGGGGAGGTCGTAGAACTCCTGGATGCCAATCGTGTTCTGCATCGTGATGCACGTGATGGCGGACATCGCATAGCCCCCGAGGGCAGAGATGGTCTTCATGTCGGCCTGAACGCCGGAAAGACCTGTGCCGTCGGAACCCGTTATCGTCAGTATCGCATGGGTGGTTTTCACGCCTGCAAAGGAAAGCATTTTACTTGGAACGTCCTAAAATTGTTCCCTATTTGACAACGGAAAAGCACGTTTGGCAAAACTTTGCCCGGTTTTGCAGCACCGCTTGACGGCTTTTTCCGCCTTTCGTCGTAACTTTGCAGGAGCAAAACAAGGACATACAGATGATGCAAAAACAATTCTCCAGGACGCAGCTTCTCCTCGGAAGGCCTGCCATCGAGACGCTTGCGGCAAGCCGTGTGGCGGTCTTTGGCGTAGGGGGAGTGGGCGGATATGTGCTCGAGGTGCTGGCAAGGAGTGGCGTGGGGGCCATCGACGTGATCGACAACGACCGGGTCTGCGTGACCAACGTCAACCGGCAACTCCTCGCCACGCTCCAGACGGTGGGCAGAAGAAAGGTGGATGTGGCTCAGGAGCGGGTGCATGCCATCAACCCGCAATGCACGGTGACTAAGTTTCCGATGTTCTTCCTTCCCGACAATGCGGAAGAAATTGACCTCCCCGCGTACGATTATGTGGTGGACTGTGTCGACACCGTGACGGCAAAGCTGGAGCTGATCCGCCGCTGCCATGCCCAGAACGTGCCGCTGCTGTGCTGTCTGGGGGCGGCGTATAAGCTCGATGCGACGCAATTTCAGGTCACCGACCTCGCCAAGACCATCAACGACCCGCTCGCCAAGGTGCTCCGCAAGCGGCTGCGCAAGGAGAACATCCGCCATGTGAAGGTGGTCTATAGTCCGGAACTGCCCCTGGAGCGCATCCCGCAGGAGGACATCGCTTGCGACTTTAGGCAGCTGTGCAGCGAGGAAGACCGCCTTAAATGCCGGCAAGAGCAGGACGTGCCGCCTTCTAATGCCTGGGTCCCGGCCACAGAGGGGCTGATCGCGGGCGGCGAGGTGGTGAAGGACCTCATCCTTCGGGCAGGCACCATGCGCATCCCGTCGCCCACTCAGGACACCAACTCCAGTGTGTCGGGCAGCAAGCGAGGAGTGTGAGTAAGGTATGGGGGTACGGCCGCAATGAATCGTCCGCCCCTACAATGGGCACAGTTTGCTGTCTCCCCTGCCCTTTCGGAAACTGAAGACTTGTTATGCTCCACTTGCTTGCTCTGCCTACAGTGCGGCAGGTGGAAACGGAACATACAATTTCATCCAAAGTCTCCTTCACTATCACGCAACTTATTGAAGACCAGCACATTACAAATTCAGTCATATTGCGTTGCAATAGGGGCTGAATGACCATGCAATATCGGCTGAATCGCAACGTCAAAGGGGCTCTATCGCAATGCGAAAGAGGCTGAATTGGCAAGCAGGCGAAAGTGGCAGTTCATGGTGAATCCTCAGGAAAGGGAGATGGTGCAGTCAGCCTTGTGCCACGATGCAAGCTGGTGCGCAAAACGGGTGAGATGGGAAGAAAACACGAAAACGGTGGGGACATGCCAATGGATTGACGGAAAGATACAACAATATGACCAATCTTGCCTGATGTGGAGGATGGGAGAAAGCGATGGAATGGGGGCATCTCGTAGTGCAGAAGGGACATTTTACTGGAATGCTCCGCCCTTTGGCTGGTGTAGAGTGACGGGCTACAGCTCATCGAGCACGAGATTTTGCCTTACCATTCCGCCTTTATTTGCTCCGCCCACCCACTTTGATTTAACCCAAATCGGTCATTAGATTTCGTCCCAGGTTGCTGTATATTTCGTGCAGGTTGCAACGTAAGTGTTAAAGGCATAGCGGGCTATGGCGAAACACTTACGGCAGCAAGATGCCGAAAGAAACAGTGACAAGGGGCGAAAAGATGGAAAACGTCTCGTTTTTTTTGTCGATTTCAGTCTAATGACCGATTTGGGTTTAATGAATAAACTTGTAATCTCCACCTTCATGCTGGAAAAATATTTCCTATTTTTCTTAGCATAGAATAGTCAGTCTGCGAACCACACATTGTAAGGCATAGGGGATTAAATCATCTTATGCACGGAAATTTCTTAATAATATTAAGTTTTACCCCCCCCCGATTGATTTAAGTCAAGATTTATTAAATAGTCTATATCTTTTATTGATAAAAATTATATAGATGAAAAATAGTGCTTAAATTCGTCCCGACAACCAATCAAATAACATAAACATGAAAAAAATCTATCTTTTAGCGACGATGTTTGCTGTCTTTGCACTGGGAGCAAGCGGCCAGACTCTTCTTGATGAAGGGTTTGAGGATAGTGGTTCAGCTCTTTTTAATGAAAATAGCTAGCACATCAATAATCTCACATTTATTACACAACAACGCATATGAAAAAGAAATTAGTTTCAGCTTTTCTGGTATTATGTACCACAGTATTCGGTCAAGGACAAATTGTCAAATACCCGATATCAAAAGTTTCCAAAACAAAAGGAAAACAAATCACGACTGTGAAAAAAAACATTTTTTCACCGTTCTACGGCGAAAAAAAATTCAAAACATCTTTTAATAGTCCCCCCGCTTTCATCAAATCAGTTGGTGATAACAGCGATATATACGGCAATTTGGTTTTCTCAGATGCTATGACCGATGAGAGTCTATATGGCATCTATAGTTTTACAGCAAAACCTTCTACTTCAGTTAAAGCAGTGAAGACCGATGCTGGATTCAAGTCAAAAGCAGCTGTATACGCAAATGGAAAATACTACACCTTCTATATGGAAGAAGCATGGGGATGGGTGATGTATGTGGCATGCAACGTATACAACCAAGAGACATGGGAGGTAGAAAAAATTCTGGAGCCTTCCACTGAATGGAAAAACTATATAAACTCATCGGCAATAACCTATGACGAGCAAACAAAGAAGATTTATGCCGTGACGAGTGAGGATTACGGCGGACCGTATATCCTCAGCACAATGAATGAAGAGGATGGAGAATTCGAAAAAGTAGCAAATCTAGAACGTTCATATCTCACACTGGCTGCATCTCCGAATGGAGTACTTTATGGCATCTCTGACTTTGGTTTGCTTTACAAGATTGACAAGTCAACAGGTTTATCGACACTCGTCGGCGACACCAAACAGAGACCGAAGTATTCACAGTCGATGACATTCGATCCGAACACCGGGCTACTCTATTGGGGGTTCATGAACGAAAATCAATCGGCACTCTATCAGATAAACACTTCCACCGCAACAGCATATAAAATTTGCGACATGCCAGGGCACGAGGAATTTATCGGACTTTATATAAAGCGAGCTGCAGTAGCCGACAAAGCGCCAATGCCCGTGACCAACCTTTCCTTCATTCCTAATGTTAACGGCGGCACCACAGGCAGTGTCCTGTGCGAAGCCCCCACAAAAGCTACTGATGGCACAGATCTCACAGGGTTGACAACTATTAGGATATGCTCAGGTGACGAAATCTTAACCGAACAGAACGTAACCCCTGGTGCTGTGGTGAAAAAAGAAAACGTATCATTTGACAATAACAAACTCTATTCGCTATTCGCTAATGCATCAAACAATGCTGGACAAAGCAGCAAAACTACAACAACGGTATTCATCGGTAAGGACGTGGCAACTGCGCCATCGAATGTTAATTTCACACTTAATGAGAAAACAGCCACCATCAGATGGAATGCCCCTACTGCTGGGGTGAACGATGGCTACATTAACCCAGACGAAGTAACCTACAACGTGACTCGAATTATGGGGAATACACTTACTGTTGTAGCAAAAGACATTAAGGAGACAACCTTTCAGGAAACGCTGCCTAACACTACTGGAAAATACAGCTATACAATAACTGCATGTAGCAACGGAAGTGAAGGCGGAAGTACTACGTCAAACTCGGTACTATCGATTGGTAACTACGAACTACCCTATTCAGAGGACTTCAATGATGGTGACGCATGCAAACAGTTATTTACTATCATTGATGTGGACAAAGACGGACATGATAACCAATCAACATGGTTCTGGAAAGAAGATGAAAGGCTTATGCAATTTTGCTCTGACAAAGTAAACAAAGGCAATGACTGGCTTTTTACCCCAGCTATTCACTTCGATGGGAAGCACTTGTACAAGCTTAAATTCGACATCAACATGGGTGCAGCCTCAAATCTTAAAGTTACCGTAGGCAAGACGACCAACCCCAAAGAACAAATTGAGATTATTGATCTCAACGGCATTTACGAGTCCTGGCAGACACAACACGAGGCTACATTTACGGTACCAGAGGACGGCAATTACTATATTGGCTTCTACAACTACAACGACGCCGGTAGCTCATACTTCAACCTGTTCAACATTAATATCGAACAGGGTATAGAGTCGGACGTACCAGAGGAAGTAAGTGATTACACAGTAACTGCAGACTCGAATGGAGCCAATACTGCAACACTACAATTCAAAGCGCCAGAGAAACTGCTTAACGGCAAGGACATCAACGGCAACATGAAAATTCATATTTACACTGTGGAGAAGCAGGAGAACGAAGGAGGCACAGAAGGAAGCGCAGAAACTTCGGGCATAGAGATTAAGACTCTCACAGCAGCAGCAGGGCAGGCATTAACATACAAAGACGATAAGGCTCTTAACGGCAACAACACATATAAAGTTTTTGCTGAATACAACGGAAAGAAAGGTATCGATGTCACCAAAACTATATGGGTAGGTACTGATATCTCAGAACCCGTGAAGAACCTCAAAGCTAAAACCATCGATGGCAACATGCACGTGAAACTCTCTTGGGAAGCTCCAGAAAAGGGAGAAAATGGCGGATACTTCAATATTAACGACATCTCATACACCGTATGGCGCAGTACCAATAAAAATGACTTCTCCCCGATTGCTACCGAAATCAAGGATTTAGCTTACACTGATATCAGTGTAGAGAATGAGGTGCAGGACATGCAAGAGGTATTTTATTATGCAGTGACAGCCGACAATCAGGCTGGAAGAAGTAAAGCTGTCACACAGTTTATCGGTGTAGGCAAACTCTATAATTTTCCTGTCAATGAATCTTTCCAGAACGGGATACTCAGCCTTAACCCATGGCAATACAAAAATTTGCAGGGGTCTCTTGGATGGGAAACTCTTCGTTCCGATGATGGTGGTGGATCACCTCAGGATAACGATGGCGGATTTATAAAGTTCGAAAACCAGTGGGGTGACAACTGTGTGGACAGCCGGCTCATTACTCCTGCCGTGTCCATGGATGGTACATCGACCCCAACTTTCAGCTTCTATATGTTCCACTGGGAGGAGAATTCCATCGCGGCAGACAACAAGCAGACAAAACTAATGATTGAGGTTGCCCCAGATGGCGGAGACTTCGATGAGCCTATTGACACGTTCACAGCAGCAAATGAAAAATATGGATGGATTGAACACCGTGTATCTCTTGAAAAATACAAGAACTGCAAATACATTCAGGTGGCTCTTAGAGGGTATACGAACAACAACTGGATGTACTATTATGTTGATAACATCCACTTCGACGAGCAAAAGGACAACGACCTCGCCATTGTCGCTTTTTCTGGATCAGAGAGCGTCAACATCAACGACTCCTGCACATTCAATTTAACATACACCAATAGAGGAAGTAAGGAAGCAAAGGACTACGCCATTGTACTGATACAGGACAACGAGGTCATCACCACTATTGAAGGAGAAAAGATTGAACCAAGAGAAACCAAGACCGTAGAGTTTTCTGCCAATATGAATGCAGCAACGGCTGGAAAGAATTTAGAATTCAAGGCAGAGATAGTGTACGACAAAGACGAATACGCAGAAAACAACACATCTGCCCCCATATATACCTATGTAAGCACTTCCTCCTATCCTTGTATTTCCAACCTAAATGCCACAAAGAACGGCAATAATGCAGAACTCACATGGAATGCTCCTTCTCTTCCTACAGCAGACGAAGCTACTGTCGACGGAATTGAAGAATACAAATCATTTGCAATATCAGATTTGGGAGACTGGATTACTTATGATGGAGACAAGCTCGGCAGCGGAAAACTTAGCCAACTCCCATACTTTGATTACGAAAACGAAAACAAAGCATTTCAGGTATAGAGTCCACTTGATCTTGGTCTTGATACAGAGTCATATTCTAACCTCATGCCTTACAGCGGAAGTAAGTGCCTTATAGCTTGGTATGCAAATATTAGTATGGACGGTGCTGAGCCGTACAACGATGACTACCTCATATCACCTAAAATAAAGGGCGGCACAGAGTTATCCTTCTACTTGAAGAAAATCGACAAGAACCAGTCTGGTGAGACATATGAAATCATGTACTCTACCACAACACAAGAGCCTACTGCTTTCAAAGTTCTCTCTTCTGGCCAGGCTCCAGGTGAATGGCAAAAAATCACAGCAAATTTACCAGCAAATGCCAAATATTTCGCCATACACTACACAGGAAAGCTCAAAACCGGCATTATGATTGATGACATCAGTTATATACCAGTACTATACGCCCTGTCTATCAATGGATTCAACGTGTTTCGCAATGGTGAGAAGATCAACAAAGATACCATTAAATCAACTAACTTCACCGACATGAATATTAGCGAAGAATATCAAGGGTATCAGGTTTCTGTGGTATACAACCTTGGGGAATCTAATGCCTCCGAGATCGTATACGTCAACGATCCAACCGAGATTAATAACATAGCAGAACTCAAGAGTAATAGCTATACAATATTCACAATTGACGGCAAACTCATTGGTCTCAATTTGAAGACAATGCCAACGCTCCGTGCTGGCTCTTACATCATCAATAGCAAAAAAGTGATTATCAATAAATAACAAATTTCTGTTATCAAGAAAAGCCCTTTCTCATGATAATTTTCCTGATTTAGGGCTTTTCTTAGGGTCTTTCCGGAATTTGGAGTGATGGCGTAAAAAAGAAGGACGTGCCGTTTTAGCTTTAACTTTTGCAAGTTCTTCACAACAAGTAATTTGTGTAAAACTTACATCTATAAACGACATTGTTCCTATATTGTTTCCAATTTAAGGCTTTCGAGCTCTCATTATCTTGTATCCTTAAATTAGCAGATAAAGTGTTTCTGTATATTCTTTAGATTTTTATCGTGTACAAACGCACATGCAAGCGGTAAAAATCTAAAGCTATTCAATTTAGGGCACAATGCCCCCTTTCCTCAACCTGGGGATTAAATTGAAAAAGCCTCAAGAATTTCGCCCTATCCAAAAGATAGCTTGTCATACGGCATGCCGGTATACAAGTTCAGACACCATCTTCTTACCGTCCTTGTCCATTTCGCACATACTGTCGTAAAGTGAAACACGAACGTTTTTACCCTACTGGTTGGCGTGAGTTTCGTGAATACGGACGCTATGCGACCTATGAAAAACGAGAAGAAATTCATGCATATGGCCGTAAGAACCATAAAGACCATATTCTCGTTCATGAAAGAGCACGGTAGGTGTTTCCATCCGAAATCATTCTTGAGCCGCACGAAATCACGTCCCTCGCCACGCGCCTGTTTTATGTCTCGATGCTGCTCCTCTCATCGCTGTCCCAGTCGTTGGTGATGATGCTGCGGTGACGTATCTCTCCCCGAAGAGGTCCGGCTTCCCGTCCTCAACGTTTGTGCGCTGGACGACAATGCGATAGTGCGAGCCCACCATGAAGCGTGTGCACATGAACGATGCCTCCTCCGTCTCTTGCCACCCAATCTCGACACGCTTCCATTCCTTCACGCCCTGTATGTCGCTGTACATGGACGCGCTGTTTGAGGCACGGATGTAGAAGAAACGGCAGTTTCCGTCAACCGTCCTTATTATGTCCTCGGAGTATATGCCGCAATCGGCGCGGAACATGCCGACAAGCAGACCGTGGGAGTGAAGCAAGCTGAATGCCCTTGACAGCGTGTCGGCCTGATGGAACTTTACGGGAGTGTTGCCGTCTCGGCTCTCAACATAGGCGATGATCCGTTCACGGACACGACGCAGGGAAAATTGGCGTTGAAGTTCTTGTATGAGTATTTGGCGTCGCACCTGTCGGTTTCCAAGGCGACATGGTCAAAGTCCACGTTGACTGTCTGCCCGCACCTGAAAATCCCCATGGCCATGTTCGTTCTCATGAGCAGGTCGTTGAGCCTTGGGTTGGTGTTGAACCGGAACACGTTCCCCGCAGGGGACGTGTATTCAATGTCCTCACACGCAAGTTCCTGATGGCACGCCCGACAGTGTGCCTGCTCGGTATACGGGCGGCGGGAGACTCGCGCAGGTGGAACTCGCTTCTGTTCACGTCTTCCAAGCAGTCACCACCACAGAGATAAACATCGAGCAACGCACACGCTATCTCGTCCCACTGGTAGGCATTATAAGTCAAGCTGCGCCTTCCAAGTGCCTCGTTGATTACCTTGCCAAGTAAAAGGGCGTTAAATGCCTTGTTCGTGAAATAAATACCACCGATGGGGTGTGTTCTTCAAATTTTATGCTTACCTTTGCAATAAGTCAGATGCTCCTTATTTGAGTTTTCTGCAGCACTAAGATAAGTGAATCTTCTTACATATGCAAGCATTGGACTACTTAATGTTATCCAACGACTTGCTTTTGTGAATAATTAAAAGTCTGCTAATTTAAGGAATTCCAACTCAAAATGTACACCCTTGCTATTGGCTAGACGATTCCAATATTTGGGTACGTTAGGGACTTACGCCAATTAGGCAATGCTCGTGCCGAGCATACAAAAAAAAGGAGCCCAAAGGCTTGTTGCCCAGGGACTCCTGACTGAAAAAAGAGGG
>ERZ808274.85-NODE-85-length-51686-cov-5.254033_pt1 | contig 51686 bp, 33 predicted proteins | sample MGYA00521277_ERZ808274 | MGnify/ENA primary metagenome ERZ808274 (study PRJEB31516, sample SAMN03275597) | gut metagenome | biome: mammalia-associated habitat; material: feces | host: Papio cynocephalus | place: Kenya | collected 2012-07-28 ... | reverse complement strand
CGGAAGCAGGGGCGGGGAAAATAGGCATAGGGGGCATAAGAGGCTCATGGGGCGGGGGGATGGAAGCGGGAAACGGAAAGAAAGAGGCGGTGGGAAGCAGACTATGGGCACCTTGGCTCTGGGAATGGGAACGTGTGCAATGCGCTGACGGTCAGCCACTTGCAAACAAGCGTGCTTTTGCGCTGCCGTTCAGCCCCTATTGAGACGCCATTCAGCCCCTTTCGCAGCACGATTCAGCCCCTATCATGACACAATAGGGGCTGAATCGTGGGCACACTTTCCTAACCAATATAACTGACTGGTAGTCAACGTATTGAGAAATTCAACTTCAAACAGCAAAAGTAGAAGTGAAAATATACGATTGAACTATGGAAACAGGCGATAGATAGCAAGCACTCAAGCGGAGAATGCAGCCATCTTATTCAAAGCTAAAAGGTGCATTATCCTCCCCTATGCCATCGCCCTCGACTTGATAGATGATGAGAAACTCCCCTTCTTGGTCGACAATGCCCGAATACTTCACCCGCCCGTTGGGGCTTACAATAGTGGCCGGCGCAAGATGGTCAGCTGAGAAATTGCCTATCTCCCACTCCATTGAGTACTGAGACCCCTTGCCAAGCACTGAGGTTTGGGACTGAGAATAATGCGTCACGCCATCGTCGTCAATCCATGGGATGCCCCACTGCGCGGTATGGAAATCCACTTCGTATGGCGTATGCCCCTCTCCGATACCGGCTGACTCCATCAATGCGGTGCGCTCTTCGCCAGTATCTGGATCGGTATAGCGCATGAAAGCAGTGCCATTGTGGAACGCCGTGCCCCATAACGCCTTGCCTCGACAGCTCCCGTCGGCTGTGTAATAGGTCGCATAATAACCATCACCCGACTCATTCTCACCGCCTAAGGGCATTGGCTCAATCGTACAGAGATGCGACTTAGGGTCGAAATCGCTCACGGCTTCTTCATCTACGAGCGTCGGAATGGCCTTGCGCGGCTCAAAGCGGCGTACGCCATCGAGGTTGACAAAATAGAATTCAGGGTTGAAATCGCCCTCAACTACCATCGCCAGTTCCCCAGAATAAGAACGGACCCGGCTATAGCGGGGTGGAATGGCAAGTGAGCCATCGTTGCGCATGAACCCCCATGCGCCACTAAATTCATCCTTCGCCACATAAACAGCCCGCCGTTCCTCGCGTTCAGGGGCCAAGGTGAAGTTGCAACCATCAAAGTGCTGTGGTTGAGTTTTGATGTGCGGAAACCGCAGTTGGAGTTTTGTGTCAATGAAACGCCACTCACGCGCCAGACCATTGACTCTCTTTGCCACCATGGCCAACCCATCGACAAAGTTGGTTGCATCGATAAATTCCTTGGGCATCGGTTTCTGAAGCCCATCCACACTGATGAACCAGAGCTGTGGGTCGCCCAGATTATTGCCCTGACTTTCCGCTTTCTGCAACAGCAAACCAGGAAATTCCATCACAGGCACACGGTTCATCGTTGACACCTTCCACTCGTTTTCTTTGCTTAGCCGCATTCCCGTAATGGAATAGAGCGTATAGTGGAATCCGTCTTCCGTCAGTCCGAACACGCCGTTGCGCACAGGAGTGATACGCCGCGACTTACCATCGGTACTACAATAGAGAAACTTGGTTCTCCCCTGGACCAACTTCAGCGGCATCTCCAGCATCGCCGCGTCACCTTGCGCATCCGTCTCGCCCGCTGCTACCAGCTCCGCCGCACGGTTGTCTCCTCCCTTCGCTGGGTCAGTGGAACGTTGGGAGAATGTCCATGCAGCCACCTCCACGCTGCCTTTCCATGCCATTGCGCCCACCTTGGTGGATGCCTCGTCCAGCTTTTTGAGCCCCTCGCTCGCAGTAGCGTTCACTTGCGCCTTGCCAGGCAACGTGTAAATGACAAACAACACGATGCCTGTCAGAAGTTTCTTCGTCATGTGATGTTTCATATTCTTTTAGGTTTTTATATACATTATTCCACCGCTTCAGCTTCAGGAGAAGTGGTGCAAATGTAGTTTTGTCAGCCTATCCACTTCGTTTTGGTAGCTAAGAAGCGAGGAAAACTTCAAGATACGCCACAAAGTTACATATATTATTTTACATAACGCATATTTTACGTCTAAATATTTTCAAGCTGGAAGAAGTTTGTTCCCAGCCAGCCTAATAAGCGATTAGTGGCAAACACTATTGGTTTTGTTTCCCAACTATCCCTAATCTCCCATTTTCTCGCATGAAGGAAATCGGACTAAGATGGGGAAACTGTGACAAGGGCATGAAGGAGCACTGCACAAAGTCACGCCCACCTTTGTCGAGACAGACAAAGGAAGGGGGAATGGACACAGGACGGATGGCGGTCAGCTTTGGCTCTTCTTGACACGATAAATGTAATAGCCCATAACCACAAACATCGCCAACACATCAATAAGGACAATCCATGCGGCGAGAGGGTACAGCTGAGCGACGGCTCCTACGACGTAGAGGAAAATCAGACAGACAAAGAAAGTCATCCACGCCAAGAGCATTTTTATTAATGGTCGGGCGCGCTCGGGGTCGGAAACGGTGAAGGGGACGTCCAAAGAAGCCACCTTCTGCTGAAGCAACAAAAGCAAATAGACCCCCACGCCTACAGCGGCAAGGACAAGAATAGTCCATGTCTTGCCGTAGTTGTCGATGTCGCCGATGGCATTCCAGTGCATCGGCACGACCATCTTGTCGGTAGTAAGATAAAACCAAAGGGCGACAGAGACCATCATCACCATTGCGAGCATGGAAAGCACATTGAGAAATTTCCTCATTTTTCAGAAAGAATAAAATCCGCTATATCGTCTATCACTTCCTTGGCGACATGTCCAGGCTTGTTGTATTCCTCGGGCAAGCTCCTTCCCTCACCAGGTATAAAGAGGTGATTGAGCGACGGATAGGACTTCATCACCACATCCTCACGCCGCCCCACAGCATCATGCCACGCCTTATAGTCGTTCATCGTAACCTGATAGTCGCGGCCTCCTTGCAATATCAGCAGCGGAATCGACAGATGATGTGCCGTACCCGTGGGGGAACAGTGTGCGTCAAAGTCGAGGTAAGCATCTGGAAGCTGCGACAACACCTGGTCGGTCGCCCGACGCGCCTCGTCTTCCGACTTGCCCAAGTAAATCAGCTGCCGCTCCATCGTGGGGCGCAACTTGCCAGTCGGGGCCGCAAGCAGCACAAGACCTGCCACGCGTCCGCTCCGTTCGGCAATGCGTGGTGCCAACATTCCGCCGAGACTATGTCCAATAATGTACACGCGAGAGGAATCGATGGCCAGCCCGCTGTCATGGGACAGCGAGTCCTTCACCAGCCGAATAGCTGTCAAAGCATCGTCTACAGTCTCGTCATCGTAGGTATATTGGCTTTCCTTCCCGATAAATAGTTGCGGGTAAACGTACGTTCGCTTGTCATATCGCAGTACCGCCACGCCACGACGTGACAGCCCTTCAGCCAGATCACGAAACGGAGCGTTTGGTCCAATGGACTCGTCCATGTTGGAAGGTCCGCTGCCATGGACGAGAATGGCCACGGGCACACGCCCTTTAGCCACCGAAGGGGTTGGCAACGTGAGGCGTGCAGGCAAACGGACAGAGTCGGAAACCGTCAGCGTCAAATCACGTTCGCCATGGGCTACCCTCGACTTTTCATTGCCCAAGGTGAAGCCTACAAGCTCTCCCGCAGAATCAAAAGCGACCGTAAGGGTGGCCGTATGTCGTGGGAAAATAATGTTCCGGGAATACACTTCATAGCCTTGCGCCCGTCGGGTCTCCCAAAACGAAGCCTCAACGGGTTGCCCCAACCGCTCGTCCAACGCACGTATCTGACTGGAGAACTGTTCGGACGTGAAATATGCAGAGAAAGTCTTGACACCCATAGAATAAATGCTGTCCGGCTGATGATGGACATAATACTGGTAGACGCGCTCAGGTTTGGCATAGGTCTGTGCCATTATTTCCATAAAGCGCGACTGAGCCAAAGCCGAAATGGCAAAAACACACAACAACAGCAAACACAAGTTTCGCTTCATACTTACAGCTTAACCATTCATTTTAGACGAACAACCATCCAGAGCCTTTAACTCCTCGACCCTCAACCCTGTCAATTTAGAAAGCATCTTCACGTCTGCCCCATTGCGAAGCATCGTCTTCAGCATTTCCTCTCGGCCTTTCTCAAGACCTTCTCGGCGACCTTCCTCAAGGCCCTCTCGGCGGCCTTCCTCCTTAGCAGTGTCAATAGAATTCTTCACATCACGGTAAGCCTTCAGGCTGTCCTCATACTCCCGAAGCTCATCGGGGGAAAACTTGGCAATCTCCGCCTCCTCAAACAACTTGGTGAAAATCTTTTCCCGCAGCGCGGCAGGGCGGCTGTCCAGACGAGAAAGGTTCTTCAACACATACAGCCATTTGTCATACAGCGTGACCAGCTCACTCTCTGTCTTGTTGAATTTAGCCACCTCAACGTATTTGAACGATAGTTTGTCGTTGAATACACGATGGGTCTGCTTGTCCAGTAGCCCCACATCATGGTTGACCTCGCTGCGATCGAATGCCGGTTCATCCAAATCGAAGTTCAGCAAGGCCACAGTATAGACATTGCTCAAGGAGAAATCCCAGTCAGTGCCTTTAGGAGCCTGCTCCCGAATAGGGAAAGTGGAGTAGAAGAGCGAGCGGTCCTTGAAATGCTTCTGGTAGGCGTTCTGCATCTCAACGATGAACTTTCCACCCTGCTCGTTCTCACAATAAACATCGAAGATAGCCTTCCGCTCGGCATAGACATCTCCGACGTGCTCACTGTTGAGGTAACGGACATCCCTGATGACCTGAAAACCATCAAACAGGGAGTTCAGAAAACTAATAAGCAACTCCTTATTGGGCTTTGTGCCAAAGATGCGCTTGAAGCCAAAATCGGTCAGCAAGCTGATATAACGATCCTCCGACTGTCTCATTGTATGATATTGTCAATATGACGATTTAGGCTACAAAGATAGTCATTTTCTAAGGGCTCACAAAAAAATGGATGTGGTTTTTAACCGGTCCTCTACAATTTTCAGGCATTCTCTGCTTGAACCACACACCTTTTCATGGCGCATTTTGGGAGTACGACCATCTTTGTCCATTGGCGAAGCCAACAGAGGCTTACCCCAACAAAACGTGGACAGACAACAAATTTGATGTCTTTAATCCATGAAAGACATTTTCTCGGAGACAGAATTGATGCCGTATAAGGACGGCACAGGACTAATGTCGGGACAGAATGAAAGAAGAAGACTTTGTCAGTCCAGCTCATTTGCAAACGTTTGCGCTTCGGCGGGGCAATTTCATTTCCACCCTTGAATCCCCCTAAAAAGGAAAAAACGTAACTTTGAAACCCAAATAACTGACCAAAATAATGAACATCAAATTCAGCGTAGAATACCGAACTGAGTACGGACAGGAGCTGATGCTCCATCTCTCAGAGGCTGCAAGAGAAGGCGCAACACCTCCCACCGAATACAGGATGCACACTTTGAATGGCCAAACGTGGCAGTGCGACATTCAGAAGGACTGGCCCCAAGGCTCTATTCTCTCCTATTATTATAGTGTAGAACGCAACGGAAGCACCGAACGAAAGGAATGGCCACTGGCTCCCCACCGCCTTGAGCTGACCGCAGGGGGAAGCAACTATCGTCTCTATGACCATTGGAGCGACCTTCCCGAGGACTCCTACCTTTACTCCTCCGCCGTCAGCGACTGTCTGATGGCGGCCAAGACACCACTTCCCCCAGCTACCCACTTTACCCAAACAGTGCGCCTCAAGGTGCGCGCCCCCCAGCTACGGAAGGGGCAACGGCTCTGTGTCGTAGGCCAGCAACCCGCTCTCGGCCAGTGGAAGGTGGATCGAGCCGTCGCCATGACGGAGCATGCGGTGGGCGAATGGGTGGCCGACATCGACGCAACGCGTCTTTATGGCAATCAGATGGAACTGAAATTTGTTGTCGTGGAGGGCGCAAATGCTGGCAAGAGTATTTGGGAGACAGAGAGCAATCGCACCATCGCGCTTCCTCTGATGCATGATGGCGATGTCGTGGTCTACGATCTCACGGAGGCCTTCTTCCCCTTTGCTCCACTTCGCGTGGCGGGGACACTTGTTCCCGTGTTCTCCTTACGCAGCAAGAGCAGCTTCGGTGTGGGCGACTTCGGCGACCTGAAGCGGATGATTGACTGGGTGGCGCTCACCCATCAGCGCATCTTGCAGGTGCTCCCCATCAACGACACCACACAGACTCACACCTGGACCGACTCCTACCCATACAGCTGCATCTCCGTATTCGCCATTCACCCGCAGTATGTCGACCTCAGCGCACTGCCCGCACTGGCCGACAAGAAAGCCCGCATTGCCTATGAGCAGCTGCGCAGCGAGCTGAACGACTTGCCACAGATAGACTACGAGCGCGTCGAAGTGGCCAAAACTGGCTACCTCCGCAAGCTGTTCACTCAAGAGGGAGGGCGCGTGATGAAGTCAGAGCAGTTTAAGCGATTCTTCGAGGAGAACAAGCAGTGGCTCGTTCCCTACGCACAATACTGCCATCTCCGCGACCTTTACGGCACGGCAGATTTCTCTACGTGGCCTGACCACCATCAGTGGGACGAGCAAGAGCGCGGTACGCTGTCCACACCTGGAACGGAAGCCTATGCCGAAGTGGCGTTCTTCTACTACGTCCAATACATTCTCTTCTCTCAGATGGCAGATGTGCATGCCTATGCGCGCCAAAAGAACGTGATTCTCAAGGGCGACATACCCATTGGGGTGAACCGTCACGGTTGTGATGTGTGGACCGAGCCGCGTTATTTCAACCTCAACGGGCAGGCAGGCGCGCCGCCCGACGACTTCTCCGTCAATGGTCAGAACTGGGGATTTCCCACCTACAACTGGCAAGAGATGCTCCTCGACGGCTGTCAGTGGTGGATTCGCCGCTTCCAGGGAATGGCACGCTTCTTCGATGCCTACCGTATCGACCATGTGCTGGGATTCTTCCGCATTTGGGAGATACCCGTCCATGCTGTCCATGGACTGCTCGGACAATTTCAGCCCGCGCTCGCACTGACGCGTGAAGAGGTGGAAGGCTACGGATTGCATTGGCAAGAGGACCTTTTCACCACTCCTTTCATCACCGACTGGGTGCTCGACCGTATGTTTGGGAAGCGAGCTGGGCTGGTGATCGACCGATTCTTGGAGCATAAGACTGTCTATTATTATAAGATGAAAGAGGCTTTCGACACCCAGAGAAAGGTGGAAGCATTCTTCAATGTTCTTGTCGCCGACAGTCAAAAGCGCCGTGACTTCTTCGGCAGCGAGGTAAGTGAGCAGGAGGCCACTGACCTTCGTGACGGCCTTTATGCGCTGATCAGCGACGTGCTTTTCGTGCGCGACCACCGCGACAGCAACAAGTTCCACCCGAGAATCTGCGCCCAGCTCGACTTCGTCTACGAGAGTTTGTACGACAGCGACAAAGCCTTATTCAACCGATTGTACGACGATTACTATTACAGACGCAACAACCAGTACTGGTATGGAGAGGCCATGCGGAAGCTGCCTCGGCTGGTCGAGGCCACGCGAATGCTGGTATGTGCCGAGGACTTGGGCATGGTGCCCTCGTGTGTGCCTTGGGCACTCGATGCCTTGCGCATCCTTTCGCTCGAAGTACAGAGCATGCCGAAAGACCCTGCCGACGAATTTGGCCACACCGACAGCTTCCCCTACCGCTCCGTCTGCACTTTCTCCTCCCACGACATGCCCACAATGCGCCAATGGTGGGACGAGGATCATGAGCGGACACAGCACTATTATCACACAATGCTTCACCATGACGGCGAAGCTCCCCACCCACTTCCCGGCTGGCTGGCGCGCGACATCGTGGCCGATCAGCTCGCCTCACCGTCCATGCTCTGCGTGTTGAGCATACAGGACTGGATGGCCATTGACGAGAAATTGCGCCGCAAAGACGCCGATGCGGAGCGAATCAACATCCCGTCTAATCCCCGTCACTACTGGAGATATCGTATGCACGTCGGCATCGAGGAACTGATGAGCAATCAGGACTTCAACGCCAACCTGCAAGAACTGATTGCCAGAGCGGGCCGCAATGCCATATCATGAAGCCATAAGTTGCCGCAGCTTTGGTCAGCAGCCCGACTTGACCAAGCCGGCATATTTGACTTAACCAACAAGAGTACTCAAAATAATGAAAACGAAACTAATTCTTTCCGCCTTGTTGCTTCCGCTTTCGGTCGCGGCACAGACGGTGTCGTCGCCCAATGGCAACGTAAGCCTCTCCTTCTCTCTGGCAGACGGAGGCACGCCGACCTACGAGATGTCCTACAAGGGACGCCATGTCGTCAAGCCTTCACGCCTCGGGTTGGAGCTGGCCAAGGACAAGCACGCCACCAAGGGGCTTAGGGAGACGAGTCTTATGGAAGGATTCAGTGAGACCAACTCGCAGGTATCGTCTTTTGACGAGACGTGGAAGCCCGTCTGGGGAGAGACGGCCACCATCAGAAACCACTACAACGAGTTGCTCGTAAGCCTTTGCCAAGACCACACTGGACGCAAAATGAACATCCGTTTCCGCGTCTATGACGACGGGATGGGACTCCGCTACGAGTTTCCCCAGCAGGACAGTTTGGTGTATTTCATCGTAAAGGAGGAGCATACGCAGTTTGCCATGACCGGAGACCACACTGCTTGGTGGCTTCCAGGCGACTATGACACGCAGGAGCAGGAGACGCAGGAAAGCCGTTTGTCCGAGATACGAGGACGATTCCACGATGCCGTCAACTGGACCAACTCCTCCGTGGCGGTGTTTTCCGAGACAGGCGTGCAGACATCCCTCCAGATGAAGTCGCAGGACGGACTGTACATCAACATCCATGAGGCAGCATTGGTCAACTATCCGGCCATGCATCTCAACCTGGACGACAAGAACATGGTCTTCGAGTCATGGCTCACACCCGACGCCACGGGCAACAAGGCCTATGTGCAGACTCCCTTCAACACACCGTGGCGCACGGTGATGGTGAGCGACGATGCCCGCGACATACTCTCGTCTAACCTGATTCTCAACCTCAATGAGCCTTGCAAAATCAAGGACACGTCTTGGATACACCCCACAAAATACTGTGGCGTGTGGTGGGAGATGATTGTTGGCAAAAGCTCCTGGAGCTACACGGACGATCTTCCGAGCGTGAACATTTACCAAGTGGACTGGAACAGCGTCAAGCCCAACGGGCGTCACGGCGCGACTACGGCCAATGTGAAACGCTATATAGACTTTGCGGCGAAAAATGGCTTGCAGGAAGTACTGGTGGAAGGCTGGAACGTGGGCTGGGAGGACTGGGCCAACCGTTGGAAATGGGACGTATTCGACTTCGTCACGCCCTATCCCGACTTTGACTTGAAGTATCTCAACGACTACGCCCACTCCAAAGGCGTGAAGCTGCTGATGCACCACGAGACCAGTTCAAGCACCATCAACTACGAACGCCACCTGGAGGACGCGCTCAACTTGATGAACCGCTACGGGTACGATGCCGTAAAGACGGGCTATGTGGGCGACATCATCCCCCGAGGCGACCATCACTTCAGCCAATCGATGGTCAACCATTACCAATACGTCGTCGAACAGGCCGCCAAACACCATGTGATGGTCAACGCCCACGAGGCCGTTCGCCCCACCGGACTGTGTCGCACATGGCCCAATTTGGTCGGAAACGAGAGTGCGCGAGGCGGAGAGTACGAGGCATTCGGCGGAAATGCGCCCTATCACACGGTCATCTTGCCGTTTACCCGGCTCCAAGGCGGCCCGATGGACTACACTCCGGGCATATTTGAGACCCAACTGAAGAACTGGAGCGACAACCCGAGCTGGGTTCGCTCCACGCTTTGCGGGCAGTTGGCACTCTATCTGACCATGTACAGCCCTCTCCAGATGGCCGCCGACCTGCCTGAGCACTACGAAAAATACGATGACGCCTTCCAGTTCATCCGCGACGTGGCGACCGACTGGGACGACAGCCGCTACCTGGAGGCAGAACCGGCACGCTACATCACCGTGGCGCGCAAGGCAAAGGGCACCGACAACTGGTTCATCGGTGGAAAGTGCAACGAGGACGGGCACAAGTCGGAGCTTCGGCTCGACTTCCTCGACAAGGGAAAGAAGTACGTATGTACGGTCTATTCCGACGCGAAGGATGCCCACTACGAGAAGAACCCGAAGGCATACGTCATATCCAAGCGCATCGTGAAGCTGGGCGACAAGCTCCGTCTGACGATGGCACCAGGCGGAGGCTACGCCGTCTCGCTCTTTCCGGTTTCCAAATAAAGAGCCAATCTGTGTGGGCAAGCAACGGGGGAATACCACCCGGCTTGCCCACTCGTTTCTCGGCACAACATAAGATTTCCGGTTTTGGAGCGTTATATATTATAGATAACCCTACCAACAGACAATGATGAGAAAGCTGATGATGGCCACTTGTTTGGCAATGGTCCTCTCCTCGCAGCCCCTGATGGCACAGGAGACATTCAACGAGATGCAATATTCGCCCAAGGGCACGGTGTTCACCCTCAACGCCCCTACCCGTCCTACCCTGCGTCTTTACCATGCGGGGCGCGGTGACAAGTATTTTAAGAAGGTCAAGATGAAGCCGGCGGGCACCAAAAACCTGTGGAAGGCCGAAGTGAAGGGCAACCTGAAAGGCATGTTCTACACCTTCGACATCGGACGGGGGGAGACCCCTGGCGTGTTTGCCAAGGCAGTAGGATGCAACGGCGGGCGCGCGGCAGTCATCGATATGGCCGACACCAACCCGGTAGGTTGGGAGGACGACCATCGGTTGACCACAAAAAGCATGGCCGACCTGGTGCTCTACGAGCTGCATCACCGTGACTTCTCCATCGATGCCTCCTCGGGACTGGTCAACAAGGGCAAGTTTCTCGCCCTGACGGAGAAGAAAGCCATCGCCCACCTGAAGGAATTGGGCATAAATGCGGTGCACATTCTGCCGTCGTTCGACTTTGCCTCTATCGATGAGGCTAAGTATAACACACCACAATACAACTGGGGCTACGATCCACTCAACTACAATGTGCCGGAGGGCAGCTACTCCTTCGACGCAGAATTGCCCACCCGCCGCATCCTGGAGTTCAAGCAAATGGTGCAAGCCTTGCACCAAGCGGGCATCCGTGTTGTCCTCGATGTAGTGTACAACCACACCTACAGCCTGGAGGGAAGCAACTTCGACCGCACTTTCCCAGGGGCTTACTACCGCTATCTGCCCGACGGAACTCCCTCCAACGGGTCGGGCTGCGGCAACGAGACGGCCTCGGAGCGGCCTCTGATGCGCGAGTTCATGCTCGAAAGCATGAAGTACTGGGTAGAGGAGTACCACATCGACGGATTCAGAGTGGATCTCATGGGATGCCATGACATCGAGACGATGAACCTCATCCGCAAGGAGCTACAGCAGATTGACCCCTCCGTCTTCATCTATGGAGAAGGATGGAGCGCAGGGAAATGCGCCCTCGACGACCAGAAGCTCGCCACCAAGGCCCACATCAAGCAGATGCCAGGTATTGCCGCCTTCAGTGATGAACTGCGCGATGCCCTCCGCGGACCATTCAACGATGATGCACAGGGGGCTTTCCTCGCTGGCATCCCTGGCCACGAGGAGAGTATCAAGGCTGGCATCGTGGGGCTTACGGCGCATCCACAGGTGGATTACAGCCTCGTGAACTACTCCAAAACGCCATGGGCCAGCGAACCTACGCAGATGATTGCTTACGTCAGCTGCCACGACGACCTCTGTCTGACCGACCGTCTCCGCACCTCCGTGCCCGAAACGCAGTATGACGAGGAGGAGTTGATACGCCTTGACCTGCTTGCCCAGACTGCCGTGCTAACCTCGCAAGGCGTGCCTTTCATCCTGAGCGGCGAAGAAATGCTGCGCACGAAGCAGGGAGTGCGCAACTCCTACAATGCTCCCGACAGCATCAACCACCTCGATTGGAACAATCTGAAGACCTATCCACAGGTGTTCGACTACTACAAGGAGCTCATTCACATCCGCCTCGCCCACCCCGCCTTCCGCCTCGGCAGCGCCGAACTGGTCAGAAAGCACCTCGAGTTCCTTCCCACACAGAACTGTCTTGTGGCCTTCCGACTGAAGAACCATGCAGGAGGCGACACTTGGAACAACATCTATGTCATCCTCAACAGCAGCCAAGACTTCCAGACTGTGCAGATTCCTGAAGGTAACTACACCATCGTGGCGGCCAACGGGCAAGCCAATGAGGCTGGACTGGGCGAAATGCAAGGCGGCGAGGTGATGATTGACGGCCAGTCGGCACTGATACTCCACGATTAGTCCTATGAGAAATGAGGGCGGGAGGACGGTCAAAGCCGCACTTCCCCACCCTTCTTACTTGTTCTATCACACCATTTACTTTTTTTGAAACAAATGAAAAGATCCATTACCCTACTCATTTTATTGCACATTCTCCTTTCCGCCAACGCAAAGGTGAAAATAACGCGCATCGACCCGACCGACTGGTATGTCGGGATGAAAGATCCCACCCTCCAACTGATGGTCTACGGCGAAGGAATACGCGACGCACAGGTGTCCACCGACTACCCCAACGCGCGCATCGACTCCCTTGTCCGCCTCGACTCGCCCAACTATCTGCTCGTTTACATGAACCTGCAAGGGGCACAACCCGGCGAGATGAAACTTCAGTTTTCCCTCAACGGGCAACGAACAACGGAGAAATATGTTCTCCGCAGCCGCACAAAGGCAGCCGAGAAGCGTGTGGGATTCAGCAATGCCGATGTGCTCTACCTGCTCATGCCCGACCGCTTTGCCAATGGCGACACGCGCAACGACGTGGTCAAAGGGATGCGCGACCAGTGCTGCGACCGCTCACAGCCCTCGCTTCGCCACGGTGGCGACCTCGCTGGCATAGCCCGTCACCTCGACTACTTCACCCAGTTGGGAGTCACAGCCCTTTGGTTCACGCCCATTTTAGAGAACAACTCGCCCAGCACCGAGCAGAAGCAAAGCTGCTATCACGGCTATGCGACGACCGACTACTATAAGGTTGACCCTCGCTTTGGCTCCAACGAGGAGTACCGCGCATTGATACGGGCGTGCCACGAGCGTGGGCTGAAGGTGGTCATGGACATGATCTTCAACCATTGCGGCAGCAGCCATCCCTGGCAGCAGGACACTCCATCACACGATTGGTTCAACCATCCCGGCTATGGGCTGCAAACCAGCTACAAACTCACGCCGGTCCTCGACCCCTACGCCGCCGAGGTGGACAAGGAGGAAACCACCGACGGATGGTTTGTAGAGTCGATGCCCGACCTCAACCAGCGCAACCCGCACGTCATCCGCTACCTCATACAAAACAGCATCTGGTGGATAGAGACCGCCGACATCGACGGCATACGGATGGACACCTACCCCTATGCCGACCGCAAGGCGATGGCGGAGTGGATGAAGGTCATCGACACGGAGTACCCTAACTTCAACACCGTGGGCGAGACCTGGGTCACGGAGCCGGCCTATACCGCCGCATGGCAGAAAGACTCACGCCTCAGCAAGGAGAACAGCTACCTGAAAACGGTGATGGACTTCGCCTTCTTCGACCGGCTGAGCCAAGCAAAGAATGAGGAAACAGACGGCTGGTGGAAGGGGTTCAACCGCATCTACAACTCGCTTTGCTACGATTATCTCTACGAAAACCCGTCGAGTGTGCTGGCATTCATAGAGAATCACGACACCGACCGCTTCTTGGGCAACGGCAAAGACGCAACTGCGCTGAAGCAAGCCCTGGCACTTCTGTTAACCATCAACCGCATTCCACAACTCTACTACGGCACGGAGGTGCTTCTCAACGGCACGAAAGAAGTGACCGACGGGAATGTGCGCCGCGACTTTCCCGGCGGATTCCCCGGCGACACCCACGACTGCTTCACGTCAACGGGGCGCAACACTGCCGAGAACGGCATGTACGAGTGGCTGAGCCGGGTGCTCCACTGGCGCAAGGGCAACGCCATCATCACACAGGGCAGCCAAAAGCAGTTCATCCCGTACCAGGGCGTGTATGTGATTTGCCGTCAACTGAATGGCAAAACCGTCATGACCGTACTCAATGGCCGCCGGTCGGCCGCCGAGTTGAATGTGCGCCGCTATGCCGAAGTGATCGGAAATCATACCTCGGCCCGCGACATCACGACGGGAACCACGATAGACCTGACCCGCAACGTGCCTCTGTCGGAGCGTCAAACCATGATACTGGAATTCTAATCCTGCAGCTAATACATCCTCACACCTTCCCCTCCGTCCCCTCTTGCGGGATGGGAGGGCGGGTGAATGGGAGCAGGAGTGTAACCCGAACCGTCACCCGAAGTCGGCCACATCGCAGACTACCAACCCAAACGAAGCATATAGGACATGAAGATACTTGCAGTAGGCATGAATTACTTGGAGCACAACCTCGCGCTCCATGGCGCGGCAAAGAAGCCCGAACGCCCGGTGTTGTTTATGAAGTCGGACTCGGCTGTGCTGAAGAACGGCAAACCTTTCTTCATTCCCGACGACATGGGACGCATCGAATATGAGACAGAAGTAGTCGTACGCATCTGCCGTCTGGGCAAGTGCATACCCAAAGAGTTTGCCCACAGGTACTATGACGCCTACACGGTGGGCATAGACTTCACTGCCCGCGACCTGCAAAAGGAACTGAAAGCCAAGGGGCAACCGTGGGAACTGGCCAAGAGCTTCGACGGTTCGGCGGTACTTGGTCAATGGATGCCAAAGGAAATGTTTCTTGGCCCGCAACAGCTTCACTTTCATTTGGACATCAACGGCAAGACTGTCCAGACGGGATGCACGGCAGATATGCTCTACAGCGTCGACGAGTTGATCAGCTATGCCTCACGCTACTTCACGTTCAAGACTGGCGACCTCTTCTACACGGGTTGTCCCACAGGGTGCGGTCCCGTGGCCATCGACGACCATTTGGAGGGCTATCTGGAAGAGCGCAAGGTGCTTGATTTCCGCTGCAAATGAGCGGCTTCGACCGTTCCGTGCCTCACAACGCCCTACACCTTGCCGAAGAACACCTCCCATCGGCAAGGCGTTTTTTATGCCCCGCTCCCATTCTGTGAGCGGTTTATTTTGTCATTTGTGCTTTTTTGGCTATCTTTGCACCATTATTATACTAATTTTTCTCGACAGATTATGATTCTTTTTTTCAGGACAAGGTCGAAAAGTGTGATCGCCACGGAGGCGGATCACAAACTTTCCAAAGATGAAATAAGCGAACTTAGATGGCTTTACGGCGATGCCGAGCTGGTGGATAATGAGCAACTGAGTGGGTATTTCGTAGGCCCGCGTCGTGAAATGGTGACTCCCTGGAGCACCAATGCGGTGGAAATCACCCAGAACATGGCCCTGAAGGGAATCAGTCGCATCGAGGAATACTTCCCGGTGGACTCCCCTGATGCCGAGCATGACCCCATGCTGCAGCGCCTGTATGATGGTCTCGACCAGCAGATCTTCACCATCGACCATGAGCCGGAGCCCATCAAGCACGTCGATGACCTCGAAAAGTTCAACGAGGAGGAGGGACTGGCACTCTCACCAGAGGAGATTGCCTACCTGCACAAGATAGAGAAGGAGAATGACCGGCCACTGACGGACAGCGAAATATTTGGTTTCGCACAGATTAACTCCGAACATTGCCGGCATAAGATATTCGGTGGCACGTTCATTATTGACGGAAAGGAGATGGAGTCGTCCCTTTTCAACCTCATTAAGAAGACCACACGCGAGAATCCGGGCAGGATTCTCTCCGCCTACAAGGACAACGTGGCTTTCGCACAAGGCCCTGTCATAGAGCAGTTTGCCCCGAAGAATCAATCTACGGCCGACTATTTCCGCGTGAAACCAGTGGAAAGCGTCATCTCCCTCAAGGCTGAGACCCACAATTTCCCCACGACCGTGGAGCCTTTCAACGGCGCGGCGACAGGTACAGGAGGCGAAATCCGCGACCGTATGGCCGGAGGCGTAGGCTCTTGGCCTATCGCGGGGACGGCAGTTTACATGACCGCCTACCCCAGACTGAAGGAAGATGACGGCAAACAGCCCGCATTGCGCGACTGGGAGGACATACTGCCCGTGCGCAAGTGGCTCTATCAGACCCCGGAGCAGATTCTCATCAAGGCTTCCAACGGCGCAAGCGACTTCGGAAACAAGTTTGGCCAGCCGCTCATCACGGGTTCCCTGCTCACCTTTGAGCACCAGGAGAACGGCGAAAAGTACGCCTACGACAAAGTCATCATGCTCGCCGGCGGCGTGGGCTACGGCACAAAGCGCGACTGCCTGAAGAAAGAGCCGCAGCCAGGCAACAAGATTGTGGTCGTGGGAGGCGACAATTACCGCATCGGACTGGGCGGAGGCTCGGTGTCGTCGGTCGATACGGGCCGCTACAGCAACGGCATAGAGCTGAATGCCGTGCAGCGCGCCAACCCAGAGATGCAGAAACGCGACTACAACCTGGTGCGGGCGCTGACCGAGGAAGACGAGAATCCAGTCGTATCCATTCACGATCACGGCTCTGCAGGGCACCTCAACTGCCTCTCCGAGCTGGTAGAGGAGTGTGGAGGAACCATCGACATGACGAAACTTCCCATCGGCGACAAGACGTTGAGCGCAAAAGAGATTATCGCCAACGAGTCGCAGGAGCGCATGGGCATCCTCATCGACGAGAAACACCTCTCCCATGTGGCGAAGATTGCGGCACGCGAGCGGGCGCCGATGTATGTGGTCGGCGAGACAACGGGCGACGCCCACTTCTCCTTTGTGCAGGGCGACGGGGTGAAACCGTTTGATTTGGATGTCGCTCAGATGTTCGGCCACTCGCCAAAGACCATCATGCGCGATGAGACTGTGGTGCGCCACTACAAGGATGTGACCTATGACACGGCACAACTCGACGCCTATCTCCGTCGCGTACTGCAACTCGAGGCCGTCGCTTGCAAGGATTGGCTGACCAATAAGGTGGACCGCAGCGTGACGGGAAAGGTGGCCCGCCAGCAATGTCAGGGACAATTGCAGCTGCCTTTAAGCGACTGCGGCGTGGTGGCACTCGACTATCGTGGCGTGGAAGGTATCGCCACGGCACTCGGACACGCCCCACAGGCAGGATTGGCATCGCCAGAAGCCGGCAGCGTACTGAGCGTTGCGGAGTCCTTAACCAACATTGTGTGGGCGCCTCTGGCCGAGGGCATGGATTCATTGAGCCTCTCTGCCAACTGGATGTGGCCGTGCCGGTCGCAGAAGGGAGAGGATGCGCGCCTCTATCGCGCCGTTCAGGCTCTGTCTGACTTCTGCTGCGCCATCGGCGTAAACGTGCCTACGGGCAAGGACTCGCTTTCCTTGAGCCAGCAATACCCCAACGGCGAGAAGATTATCTCACCGGGTACGGTCATCGTTACGAGCGGAGGCGAGGTCAGCGACATCCGGAAGGTGGTGTCGCCCGTGCTGGTCAATGACAAGAACTCGCGCCTCTACCACATCGACTTCTCTTTCTGTGAGCAGGAGCTCGGCGGAAGCGCATTCGCACAAAGTCTCAACAAGGTGGGCGACAACGTGCCCACGGTCAAGAATCCACAGTATTTCTGCCAGTGTTTCGAGGCGGTACAGGAGCTGATCAAGCGGGGGTGGATTCTCGCAGGGCACGATATATCGGCCGGAGGACTCATTACCACACTGCTGGAGATGACGTTTGGCAACGTGGAGGGTGGACTTCGCGTGAACCTGCACGACATCAAGGGCGACGATGTGGGCCGCAAGCTCTTCGCAGAGAACCCAGGTGTGGTCATTCAGGTGAGCGACAAGCACGCCGATGAGGTGCGCGAATATCTCGAGGAGTGCTGCGTAGGCTACGCGCGCATAGCACAACCCATGCCTGAACGGCGCATATTGAGCCTCACCGACGGTGCGTTCAAGCAGGAATTCGACATCGATGACCTGCGCGATGTGTGGTACAAGACCTCTTACCTGCTCGACCGCGACCAGAGCCTGGGCGGAATGGCCAAGAAACGCTACACCAACTACAAGAAGCAGCCGGTCGAAATGCGGTTCAACCCCGACTTCACGGGCACATTGAAGCAGTATGGCCTCGACGCCGACCGGTGGAAGACGATGACCGACGCCGACCGACAGAAAGCCCCGAAAGCCGCCATCATCCGCGAGAAGGGCACCAACGGCGAGCGCGAAATGGCTTATGCGCTCTATCTGGCGGGCTTCGAGGTGAAGGATGTAATGATGACCGACCTCATTTCGGGCCGCGAAACGCTGGAGGAAATCAGTATGATTGTGTTCTGTGGGGGCTTCTCCAACTCCGATGTGCTGGGTTCAGCGAAGGGCTGGGCAGGCGCTTTCCTCTACAACCCGAAAGCAAAAGAGGCGCTTGACCGCTTCTATGCGCGCCAAGACACGCTCTCTCTCGGCATCTGCAACGGCTGTCAGCTGATGGCAGAGCTGAATTTGATCAACCCCGAGCATGCGCATCAGACGCATTTGCGGCACAATAACTCGAAGAAGTTTGAGAGTGCGTTCCTCACCGTGGACATACCCGAGAACGACAGCGTGATGTTCCACTCGCTGAGCGGCAACAAGCTCGGCATCTGGGTGGCGCACGGAGAAGGCCGCTTCTACCTTCCCGAGCCAGAAGACCGCTATCATGTCGTGGCAAAATACAACTATGCGCAATATCCCGGCAACCCCAACGGGTCGGATTATAACGTTGCGGGCATCTGTTCCGCCGACGGTCGCCACCTCGCCATGATGCCCCACCTGGAGCGGGCCATCTTCCCGTGGCAGCAAGGCTGGTATCCCCGCCACCGCAGGGCGGACGAAGTGACGCCCTGGATAGAGGCTTTCGTCAATGCGCGCAAGTGGGTGGAAGAGGCCAGAAGCAAATAACTCCTGCCCCATCGCTGACATAACATCTTTTCATGCAAGATGGAAGGGGGCACAAAAACCGCTTTCCTCCTGCACCTACAAGCAGGTCCAAACAGCCTTCCCATAGCTGATTGGACCTGCTGCTCAATCAAAAATGAAGATATGAATTTCTATTGGGATGCCTTTAAGACCTTTTTTAAGATAGGCGCATTCACCCTTGGCGGCGGCTATGCGATGATTCCCATCATCCAGTCGGAGGTGGTAGAGAAGCGGAAATGGGTGGAAAAAGACCAGTTTCTCGACCTCATCGCCATCGCACAAAGCTGCCCCGGCGTGTTTGCCATCAACATCAGCGTCTTCATCGGCTACAAGCTACGAAAGATTCCCGGTGCTCTTTGTACCGCATTGGGCACTGCCCTGCCCTCATTCCTCATCATCCTGCTTATCGCAATGTTCTTTCATCGCTTCATGGAGGTAGGCTGGGTGGCGGCGATGTTCCGTGGCATACGTCCTGCCGTGGTCGCTTTGATTGCCGTGCCTACATTCAATCTCGCTAAAAGTGCGAAAATAGGGCTGTCCAACTGTTGGATTCCCGTCATCTCAGCCCTCCTGATATGGAAGCTCGGCGTGAACCCCATCTTGATTATTGTCGCCGCCGGACTGGGCGGCTATGTTTACGGACGCTACATTAAACCAACGGAATAGGCGAATCATGATTTTCTTACAACTCTTCTATACGTTCTTCATCATCGGCCTGTTTGGCTTCGGTGGCGGCTACGGCATGCTCTCCCTCATCCAGACCGAGACCGTCGTGAAGCACCATTGGCTCTCCTCGGCAGAGTTTACCAACATCGTCGCCATCTCACAAATGACTCCCGGACCCATCGGAATCAACTCTGCGACCTACTGCGGCTACGCATCTGTCCACAATGCGGGGTACAACGGCGCAATGGCAGTGCTGGGAAGCGCGACGGCCACATTTGCCCTTGTCTTGCCGAGTCTTATTCTTATGATTCTCATCAGCAAGATGTTTATGAAGTATATGCGCACTACCACCGTGCAAAGTGTCTTCATGGGACTGCGCCCTGCCGTTGTCGGCCTGCTCGCCGCTGCCACCCTGATGCTCTGCGATGTGGAAAACTTTGCCTCACCGAGCATCAATGCCTGGCAGTTTGGGGTGAGCCTGTTTCTCTTCACCGCCACCTTCGTGGGCACGATGTGGCTAAAAATCAACCCCATCCGCATGATTTGCTTCGCTGCTTTCGCTGGGCTGGTATTGCTCTACTGAGAATGGCAGACGGACACAGGGAGCAAGTAGGGAAATGGCAATGTGGATAACAAAAGGTAATAGCACCTAATTCGCTACGCAGTAACAATAAACCCAAAATCCGTACAGGGAATACACAAGAAGGGAGAAAACGATTGTCCGTAAGGATATTTCGTTTTCTCCCTTCTCTATTGTGCGTATGAAACTTCTATATACCAGGCGCGAAGCTACCTAATAGACATTAGCCAGTACTGAGATGGCGTCATTTCACCAAGATCTTTTTGCCCTTGTGCAGGTAGATGCCACGGTGCAGTGGCTGCGACACGCGCTGACCCGACAGCGTATAGTAGTGGTCATCCTGCACCGCCTGGCTCTCCGCCGCCGCATCGTCGATGCCCATGGTGGCCGTCACGTCCTTGGCAAGATACTTGCTTTCTTCCTTGTCGCCCGTAATCTCGTAGTAAGCGTCGTGGGTGATGCTGTTGATGTCTACTGTCTGGTTCTGACTGGCAGTGGAGGATGTGCCGATGCTGAAGACGAGATTGACAAAATCGTCGGCGGAGGTCATGGTGTACGACTTGCAGAACCACTGCTTTCCACCCACTGTGCGGGTGGTCGTGACATGATCGCCTGGCCAGCTGGCGCCGGTATGGGAGCCGCCCCACGAGTAGAAGTTGACATAATCCTTCCATCCCACAGCCTCGGCATTGACAAAGACCGTGACATCGTAAGGCTTGAATTGGCTGACTTGATAGCGGCGGGTAATGACTCCGCTCACCTTTCCGCCAATCAACAGACCCACCTTGAGCACCGTCTCGCCCAGGGGTATCGTGATGCTGGCTCCACTTTTTGTCTTGGTGCTGGCAGAGGTAGGCTCACTTCCGTCGAGCGTATAGACGAGCTGCGCATCCTGAGAGGCCGACACGGCGACGAGACGCGCCGTTTGGACACCATCATCATAGCTCCCTGAGGGAAGGTCTGTCCATGCGCTCTCCACCTCTGGCGACAGATAATAGGCATAGTGATGGCCGCTGAGCACCTTGACATAGAAGCTCTTGTCCGGCTCTGCCATTCCACTGCCCACGGCCACGAGCAGCTTTCCGCGCGTTCCCTGAGTCGCCTCGGCATAGTATTCCGCCTTACTGCGATAGGTGCTGTAGGTGCTCGTGCTGGTGATGCCGGCCAGGTGGCGTGCATCGATCATCGCCTTGATTTGCCGCTTGTACGCCTGCCAGTGAGGAAGAAACACGCAAGGCGTGCCCGGCATGGCCAGCAGATAGGCGTTGGCAGCCAGCGTGTCCTTGCGTATCGGGTCGTTCTGTTCCGATGCCGAGCGGTATTGCGTGTCGTGGTTCTCCACAAACGTCACCGCATAGCGCCGGTAGGCCTCGTCACCCACCAGCGTGCTCTTGCTGGCGAGCTTGGACCAGTCGCCCGCATTGATGGCATCGCGCACCGTATAGCGGAAGGGGAAGTCGAAAGCCGCACTCTGTTTCTCAGCTTGGTCAATCCAACGCTTCACCTTGGTGACGTTGCCGTCGAAGTATTCGCCCACGGAAAACGACACGTTGGCTGCCCGATTGTAGGCAGCGACGTGAGAACCGGCAAAGCCCTTCACCATGTCATAGCGGAAGCCCGAGTAGCCCAGATCGTTCAACAGGTACTGCTCGTAAGCCTTTACGATGCGCTGCACGTTCGCACTTTGGTGATCGAGGTCGCGCATGCCGTCCCAGTCCTCACCGTCGTCGTTGTGCTGTCCGAGGGTCACACCTTGTTTTTTAGCCTCTGCGGCAGTCTTGCCGTTATCGTCGTCGGCCGTGATGTCCGACGGCTGCAGCTGGTAGGTGGCACCGTTGTACTCCTCTTTGGGGAAGGAGAACCAACCGCTGGTGTTGTGATGGTTGACCACCACGTCGGCCACCACGCCCACTCCGTGGCGCTTCATGGTCTGAATCATGGACCGGAGTTGCGACTCGGTACCGAAACTGGAGTTGTGGTTGAAGTAATAATAAGGCGTGTAGCCCATTACGTTGTACGACTCGAGGCACTTTCCGCTCTGTGGCACCCACACGAGGGAGAAGAAATTGCCCAACTCGTCGGCCTGCTGCTCGAGCTTGTTCCATTGGGTGTCGGAGAAGGAGTCCCAATAAAAGCCTTGGAGCATGACCCCTTCGTAGGCGGAAGGCCACCCCTGCGCAAGGGAGGGAGCTGCCATTGCGGCGCAAAAGGCCGCCGCGAGTATCCGTTTCTTGTTCATATCATTTGGTGATTTGGTTGCTTAACAAACGTTGATCTGATGCCGAAAGACTATCGCTTTGCGGCCGATTGTATGCTACAAAGTTAATCGTTTGCAGCCAAAGACTACCCTCCCCGCCCACTGTCTTCTGCGGGATGGACGAGCAAACGGTTGCGCACGTCTAATAATTTTCTGGGTATCATGCGCCGTAACCCGCTACCCTTCCCTTTGTCACGCATAGTATTGCAGTTCATATTCCCTTAGCCTGATGCGCCGTTGCTATTTATTTGCTAATCAATACGTTACGCTTCATGCGCCATTTTAGCCGCAATCGCACAAATTTTTAATTTATTTTTCATGGATTTTTAATTTAAAAATTTTCAATTATTAAATTAAATTTGTGCGCAAAGTGTATGTGTACAACTTGGTACAAAGGCAGAAACAAACTTTGATAGCTCCGATAAAAAAATGGTTGAAATAAGAATTGGGGCACAAATAAGGGGGACTTCCAAGCGGAAGTCCCCCTCTCATTCTCATGCTAACAATACGTTGGGCAACGAAAGTGCAAGGCGTTGAGCACGCTGTTTTCGTTGATGCAACGTGTGGGTTGTTTTGTTTACTTCTTCGTTATGACGACATGGTTCTTTCCCTCGCAGGAGAGATAGAGCTTGAAGTCGTACGTTCCAGCCTCGACATTGAGGTTGGTACCATTGTTCTGGGTGAGGTTATCGAAGTTGCTTCCGTCACCATTGGCACCACCCCAAGAGATGGACCAGTCGTGGTTCATGCGGAACTTCAGGCTTCCGGTCGTGCCAATCACTACATTGTTGGCCTCCCAGGCACCGCTTTCCTTGTTGTAGGTAAGGTCCACATCGCCGCCCCAAGAGTTGAAGTCGCCGATGATGGAAATGGTGTTCACCGGGTTCAAGTTGTATGTCATGTCGGAAAGGTTGACGTTGACCTGATAGAATCCAGCCGTGGTGGAGACATTCACTTCACCATCCTGCACAAGACGACCTGCCTCGCCGTTGGGATCCTGGCCCCAATCGCCATCCCAGTTGTCGGCATTGGGCCGGAACTTGAACTCGCCATCAAGGTAGTAGTAGCCCTGATAGTTGCCGTCGAAGTTGCCGCCCCACAACGGATGGGTAACGGTCCAACCGCTCTCGTTGCCAATCTCGTAGATGTACTCCGAGAAATCGAGGTCCTCGATCTTGTAGGTGTAGTTCATCATGTTGATGGTCATGCGGTGATAGCCGGCCCGCTCAATCATTCCAGCCTGAGGTTGGTTGGTGGTAAGGTTGCCTTCGGCAGAGGCATCGCCATTGGTCACGACACCTACCACGCCCTTATCGCCTTCAGCCCAAAGCTCTCCCTCGTAGTTGGTCTTCGGGATAATCTTCCAATACTGGTTGTCATTGGTTGTCTTGAAGACTATCTGGAAAGTGGGGTTGTCATACACATTGCCGTCACCGATGTGTGTAAAGGCATGTGCGCCCTCCTTGGACCAGCCTCCCACGTCGTTGGTGGTGAACATATCGCCGACCAAGTAGTAGGCTTCGTCGATGAATGGTGCCACTACGGTGACGTTGATGGTGGCCGAGCCGGTGTTGAGGATGGTCACACCATCGGGTGTGGTGGCGAAACCACGCACGTCGAGGGACACGCTGCGGTCGGCAGGACGCTTGCCATAGAGGTTCTCCACGGCGGTCTTGAACTCTTGTGAGGCCACACGACCTTGCTCGTCAGCCGTAAGGGTGACAGAGTTGGCCTTGTCGCCATCATTGACGGCCACGGTGTAGTAGCTGGTTGCTGTGGTGTTGGTTTCCTTCACCGTGGGGATGAACAGCTGGACACTGTCCGCGGAGAGCGTGCCGAAGTTGATGGCAGGCGCGTTTTCGATGGACAAGGTCACATCTTTAGACGCTTCGGGATCGCTGTGCTGCGGGTCTTCCCAAGCCTCATAGCTGTCGGAAGCGCAGGAGGCGAGTGCCAATGCGAATCCGAATATCAATAAACTATTTTTCATTGTTCTGTATTCTTTCGGTTATGGGCGGGGATGGACCTGACGGCCGTCCCCGCCTTGCTTGTGAAAAAGATTACTCTGCAGTCTCGATGAAGTGGTACTGACCCGTAATATCGTTGAAGAACACGCGGTATTTGCCGGCCTTCACGGGGATGTTGTGACCTCCCTTAGTGCCGTATCCGTACGGGAAACCAGTGTCGCCCCAATCGTTTGTCTTGTCGGGATCGGAGAAGAACTTGGCCTCTGCGGCGTCTGCCGAGACATCGAGGTCGTAGTACCAGTCGTGGTTCACAGCGCCATCATAGGTGCCGACGGGCTGCATCGTAGTGGTAGTGCCCCAGTTATTGAACGTACCGCTGATGAGCATGGAGGCAAATGTGGCCGGGCTTTGGTCGTCAACCTTCACCATCGTACAGGTACGCTTCACTGGATCGAGGGTGATCTTGTAATAACCCGCCTCGCTTACAGAGATATTGCCAGGGTCATCTCCGCCATCACGGAACACGAGATCCTTGCAAACGACATCTACTGTGTTGGCCCAGTTGTCGCCAATGGTGTGAATGATCTTGAATTCTCCACCTGCCGGGAAGTAGCCCGTGTAGGTAAGCGTTCCGATACCGGTCGACTTGCTGTACGTCTGACCAGCTTCGGTGTAGAGCGGAAGCACGGATGTGCCCACCGCACCCTTGTCATTGGTCCACTTGCCGTCGCCGATGCAGCCACCAATGAGGTACCACACGTCGATGGGCGCGTCCTTCAGCGATACATAATAAGGAAGCACCTTGACCTTGACAGCGTTGGAGAAGATAGTGTCGCCAGCATAGGCGGCACGCACACGGACATAAACCTCCTGTGATGCAGGCACGGCATTCTTGGGATAACGCTCCATTTCCTGCAAAGCTTTGGCCATGTCGGCTGCAAGTATCGTGCCCTTGACGACGGAGAACTCCGTGTCAAAGGTCTTGTAATCGCCAAGAGCCTGTCCGGAAGCGTCCAGCTCACCAGCCTGTATGTCCTTGGTCCACTTATTGGTGGTAGAAGCCTGGAGCTGATAAGAGGCGATTACAGGGAATCCGTAGTCTGGTTGCGACCAGGTAAAGGACAGCTGCTCCGAGGTGGCCAAGTCCACGTTGGCATTGGCATAGGCCGGCTCATTGAGCACGAAGGTCTTCGGAGTCTGTATCGTGGGGTTGTACTCTCTGTCGTCATCGCACGCCGTGAAGAGGGCGATGGAGCAGAGCAACAACACTGTTGACTTGATTATATTTTTCATCGTTGTTTCCTTTGGTTGTTAGTACAGGACGGCGTGTCCCGCAGGGGAACTGCCGCCCTGTGCGTTTGATGATGTTTAATAGCCAGGGTTCTGTGTGATTGCACCTTGTACCTGGGCCGCTGGGATGGCAAAGATGTTACGGGTAGCATCGAAATTGCGTCCCGTCTTGGCGCCTCCCTTGTAGCTCCAGTTGTAATTGTTATTGCCTCCGAAGCGTCCAAAGCGGATGAGCGTCGGACGACGAAGCCCCTCATAGTAGAACTCACGGCTCCATTCGTCGCAGATGTCGTCCAAGGAGTAACCCGAACGCTTTACTGCGTGGGCACGGTCGCGCAGGTCATTGATGGCCTCGGTGCCTTTTTGTGTGGTGGAACCGCCATTCAGGCGTGCCGTTGCCTCCGCATAAGTGAGGTAAGCCTCGGCGACACGGAAGAGGAAAAAGTCGGTATCGGGATAGGTATCGTTGTGTCCTACCGAGTTATCCGTCTTGAAGTTGTTCCATTTTGCCACGGCAAAGCCAGCCTTGAAGCTGCTCAAGTAGCCGTCTCCGTTGTCGAGGGTGCGGTCAACGCCGTCGAAAATGGCACGGTCATCGTTGGCTGCGGCCGGCATTTCAAGGCAACTGACGTTGGGTGCGTCCCCATTGGGGAAGAATTTCAGCACCAAATCCTTGCGCGCACGGTTTCCACCCCAGGTCTGTCCCGTGCCATTGGTGGCGGTGGGGTAGGTGCCAGATGCGTCAGCATGTACTTCTCCATCGTAGGTGGAAGCCATCAGGAAGAGCGTTCCGGCCCATGAGGTGGTGGTGACACCATCCTGTCCGATGCGGAACACGCCCTCGCGGGCTGCGCTCGTCTCACCATTGTCGCCCATGAAGAGCATCTGATAGGCGCTCCACTTGCCTACTCCCTTGGTGTTCAAGTGATAGTCAGACTTCATTACCTTCTCGGCGTAGTCGGCGGCTTTCTGCCATTGCGGCGTGCCGGTGTAGACTTCGGCGTTCAGGTAGAGCCGGGAAAGGAGCATCCACACGGCAGCTTTGTCGGCCCTATAGTAGCCGGCGTCGCTGGAAGTCTTCGACTTGGCGTCGCTCATGAGCGGCTCTATCTCCAGAAGTTCTTTCTCCAGCCATGCGTACATCTCCGCTCTGGTGTAGCGCTCAGGCGTACCCAGCACCGTAGAGAAGGGCACATTGCCAAACGCATCCATCAAAAAGTAGTACTCCAAGGCACGGAGGAAGCGCACTTCGGCGGTCTTCGTCTGGTCGACAGAGCCACACACGTTGATGTACTGGTTGCAATAGGAGATACCGGTGGTCAGTCTTGCGAAGAAACCGTTGAGCATCGGGTGGCTCGCATCGTAGGTATCGTAGCAGTATTCACGCACGCCCTCATCGCTCCAGTGGCAGATAGCCTCGTCGGTGGTAAGCTCATTGGAGTTCCAAAGCTGGCGGATAAATCCGCTGGTACCGCCATCCAGTCCGTCGATGTCGCAGGGATCATCGCCCGTACCGTTGCCCGACATGGCGAGATTGGCATAGCATTTGTTGAAAAGTCCGGTGGGGTTGACCTCCGTATTCATGTTCGGGTCGATGGGGGTAACGTCCAAATCGCCCGTACAGGAGGCTGTCATCCCCAGCAAAGAGAGGGAGACGACGGCTGCCGAAAATAGACTTTTAATATTCTTGTTCATGATGTTATAATCGCTGATGAATGAATTTAGAAGTTGAGGTTCAAGCCAAGGATGACGGAGAACGGCCGCGGATAAAGCTCATTGTCGAAACCATTGAAGATCTCGGGGTCGATACCGTCGTAGTTGGTGATGGTGAACACGTTGGAAGCCGTGGCGTATGCGCGGCCGGAGAGGCCTTGCCATCCGCTGGCCTTGAAGAGATTGCTGAAGCTGTAACCCAATGTAATGTTGTCGAGCTTCAGGAATGAAGCGTTATGCACCCAACGGTCGGTGAGTATAGCGGTGGCATCGTCGGTCTGCCAGTCGTCTGCGACAGCCTGAGCTGTCTTGTTACTCAAGAAGTTGGTGGATGCCCAGAGGGCGTTCGGGCTCACGTTGGCAAAGCCACGGCTGACATTATCATAGACATAGTTGCCGATATTGGCACGCAGACTGAATCCGAAATCCCAATTCTTGTACTCCAAGCGCGAGGCGAGACCCATCGTGACGGGTGGCGTGGGCGACTTGTAGAAGTAGCGGTCCTCATTGGTAATCTTGCCATCGCCGTTGCGATCGACGACCGCATTCTCAATAGCCTTGCCGTTTTTGTCGTAAGCCTGCTGATATACCCAGAAGGAATTGGCGGGATGACCAACTGCATTGTACTCCAGATACTTGTCTGTACCAATCACGATAGCCGTGTTCGGCACGGGCAGACCGTCGGAACTAACGCCCGTGAGGTTGTCGATGCGGTTTCTGTTGTACGTGAAGTTATAATCGATTGTCCAGTACCAGTCCTTCGTCTGGATGGCTTTCCATGACAAGGTGAACTCCACACCAGTGTTGCTCAGCGTACCTATGTTCTGCCAAGCTTGGTTACGGAAGGCCGACAGGGCCTTTGTAGGAGCGTAGTTGAGCAAGTCGGTGGTCTTGCGATAGTACCAATCGACCGTACCAGTGAGTCTTTGGTCAAAGATACCCCAGTCCAAACCGACGTTATAGGTGGTGGTGGTCTCCCACTTCAAGTCGGGAGTGTAGTTGTCCGGACGGTACAACACACCATTACCGTCGGCAAAGTAGTATGCGCCAGTGCCCGTATTGCGGGTATATGTCGGTATCCAGGCGTAGTCTTGATCCACATCTTGCTGTCCTGTCATACCCCATCCGAGGCGCAACTTCAAGTTGGAAAGCCAAGAGATTTCCTTGAGCATGTTCTCCTCGCTGGCCCTCCATGCGAAGGCGAACGACGGGAACCATGCCCAGTGCTCCTTGAATCGCGATGAGCCATCGTCACGAACGGTAGCCGTTAAGTAGTAGCGATCCATGAAGTTCCAGTTGGCACGCCCGAAGAAAGAGACAAGGTAGTTCTCCGTTTCCCAAGCATATTTCGACGCATTGTAGACGTGTCCGGCCAGCGAACCGCTCTGTGGATTGCCGTTGGCATCGAGAATCGGGTTGCCCCAGTTGTCCACATACTCGCCCGTCTTGGTGTTTCCGGCACCGTAGATTCCCCAGTAATTGTTGTCCTTTCCACGATAGAAATGCTGGTATTCGTAACCGGCCATGATATCGATGTGGTGCTTATTGGCATCGTTGAAATCGTGATAGTACTGCGCGTAGGCCGACAGCGAGAGGTTGCGCTTCACAATGCGCTCCCAACCGTGCTTGCCATAGTAGCTCTCGCCGTTACTTTGGTAAGCCGGCGTGAAGTCGGTGGCCTGTTTTCCGCTGGCGACATCGGCGCCCAACGTGGCATGCAGGCGCAGGTCCTCAAACCCATGCACCTTGTAATCGAAGTCCGCACTGCCGATGAACTCGCGGCTATGGGCCACGTCGTTCTTCTCATTGATGACGGCGAGCGGGTTTCTCGTGGCCAACTCGTTGTAGGTATACATCCAGTTGGGGTCACTATAGTTACCCGACTTCGGCCATGCGAAGTAGCCTCCGAAGTTGTTCAGCATCTGGTTGAGGTTGTCGCCGAAGAACTTCTTGTGGTATTCTGACGTGTAACCATACGGACTTTGCGTCGGATCCATGTACACAGCCGCGCTCACGGCAGAGCCATCGACGTAGCGGTTCTTCGCATACATGCCCTTTGCATTAAGGGTTATGTTCAAATGGTTGTTCAGAAGAGAAGGTGTAAGGGTGACGGAGGCCGTCGCACGCTGGAACCTTGAGGTCTTCAGAATACCTTGCTCGTCGGTGAATCCGGCACTTACGCGGTACGGAAGCTGCTTTCCGACGGCGCCACTGACCGTGAGATTGTGGTCATGGCTGACAGATGTCTGGTAGATCAGGTCCTGCCAGTCGGTGTCGGCCGTACCCAATGCGCGGTAAGGATCGCTGTCCTCACCCCATTTGTCGCGCACCAGGGCGCGGAATCCTGCGGCATCCAGCACGTCGATGGTCTTCTTCTTCCATCCCAGCGTCACGCTTCCGTTGTACGATACCTTCACACCACCGGCGCGTCCTTTCTTCGTCGTGATGATGATCACGCCGTTGGAGCCGCGACTACCATAGATGGCCGTGGCCGAAGCGTCCTTCAAGATGTTGAAAGACTCGATGTCCTGCGGGTTAATGATGGAGAGAATGTTCGACATTCCCTTCACACCGTTGTTGTCGATAGGCACGTTGTCGATGACAATCAACGGGTCGTTGCTGGCGTTAAGCGATGAGCCGCCACGGATACGGATGTTGGATTTGGCGCCCGGGGTACCTCCGTCGGTGGTGATGGCCACACCCGCCACCTTACCCATGAGCATATCCTGGGCATTGACGACCACACCTTTGTTCTTTGAGTCCGGCTTCAGTGCAGTGACAGAACCCGTCAAATCATTCTTCTTGGCCACACCATAACCGATGACGACCACCTCATTGAGCGACTGGTCGGCGTCGTTCTTCATGGTGATGACCATGTTGGACTGTGCCGCCACCTCCTGTTTCTGGTAGCCGATGTAGGAGATGGTCAAGGTCTGTCCGGGTTGCACGCTGAGCGAGAAGTTTCCATCAAGGTCGGTAACGGTTCCGGTACTCGTGCCATTGATGAGCACACTTGCGCCGATAATCGGCTCACCGGCGGCGTCTTTCACAGTGCCTTTCACCGTGTTCTGGGCAAAAGCACTTACTGAGAGCATCAAGCCGGCTGCAAGAGATAGCGTTCTCGCAGGGAGTTTTAGTTTTACCTGCTTCATCTTTTAGCTTTTTGTTAGTTATCTGTAAATGTTATCTGGTTTCAAAATAGGCCGTCCCGTTGGGTAGTTCGGGAGGGGTTGTGATTGCAAAGTTAGTTTTTTAAATATTTCCATATACTATATAATGCAAAAAATCGTTTATTATGGTGCGCAAACGTTTGTCTTGATAAAAATCAATCATAGTCGTTGATACAAATCAATAAATGACAACAAAACGGTATTTTTGCAACGGATATAACACAAAAAGACATGAAAGAGCAACCCATCCTGACGATGAAGGACATGGCCAAAGCCCTTGGCGTATCGGTTTCCACCGTCTCCCGCGCGCTGAAGGACAACCCCCGCATCAGCCCGGAGAAGCGCGAGGAAATTAAAAGGTACGCGCGCGAGCATAATTTCAGCCCCAATCCGCTGGCCGAGTCGCTCCGCAAGAGCCGCACGGAGGCTCCCCGGCTTATCGGGGTCATCATTCCGGAGTTTGTCCACTACTACTTCGCCTCCGTACTGACGGGCATTGAGGAGACAGCCTGGGCGCGCGGCTACCGCATTATGGTCGCCACGAGCGACGAGTGCTACGACCGCGAGGTCAAAATCTGCCGCTCTTTCTACGAGAATCGGGCTTGCGGCATCATCATATCGCAAGCCAAGGACACCCGACGCTATGACCATTTCACGGACTTGACCAGCCATGGCATCCCTCTTGTGTTCTACGACCGCATCTGTACGGGCGTAAATGCCTCGCGCGTGGTCGTCGACGACTATATGGGGGCATTCACTGCCGTGAGCCATCTCATCAAGACGGGATGCCGCCGCATTGCCTATTACAGCTCTCCGATGAACCTTGAGATTTCCAAAAACCGCTACAACGGGTGGCATGATGCCCTTACACAAAACGGACTTCCTGCCGATGACGACCTTTTGTTCATGTGCGACAGCCGCACCGAAGCCGAGCGCATCACCCCCAACGTGCTCTCCCGCGAGCAGATTCCAGACGCTTTCTTCGCCACCAACGACGATACGGCCATCGGCATCCTCTATACTGCCAAGCGCATGGGCTACCGCGTGCCGGAGGACCTGTCCATCTGCGGCTTCACCGACGGCGAGCGGGCCATCGCCTGCGACCCGATGCTCACCACTGTGGAGCAGCGTGGGCGCGCCGTGGGGGCAGAGGCGGCCTCCGTGCTCATCGATCAGGTGGAGGGCATTCTGCCCAAGGACAAGGTGGTGCGGCGCGTCGTGCGTACCCGACTCGTCCTAAGGGGCACGACACGATAGCCCACTGCGCCGATTCCCGACGTTTCAATGCCAATGTACAACACAGAAAATAACAACCGAAAATAACATGAAACAAAAACCCGATTTAAGCTTTTGGAAGCTGTGGAACCTCAGCTTCGGCTTCTTTGGCGTGCAAATTGCCTACGCTTTGCAGAGCGCCAACATCTCACGCATCTTCGCTACGCTTGGCGCCGACCCCCATTCGCTGAGCTACTTCTGGATTCTTCCGCCCCTGATGGGCATCCTCGTGCAGCCCATAGTAGGCTCTTGCAGCGACCGGACGTGGACGCGCTTCGGGCGACGCATCCCCTATCTCTTCGTTGGCGCGGCCGTAGCGGTGATCGTCATGTGCCTCCTTCCCAACGCGGGCAGCCTGGGCATGACCGTCTCGGCAGCCATGGTGTTCGGCTTGATCACCCTGATGTTTCTCGACACGAGCATCAACATGGCCATGCAACCGTTCAAAATGCTGGTCGGCGACATGGTCAACGAGAAGCAAAAGACGCTCGCCTACAGCATACAGAGCTTTCTCTGCAACGCCGGGTCGCTCGTCGGCTACGTGTTCCCGTTCTTCTTCACCGCCCTGGGCATTGCCAACACCGCCCCGTCGGGTGTGGTGCCCGACTCGGTCATCTGGTCTTTCTACATCGGCGCGGCCATTCTGATCCTCTGTGTCCTCTACACCACGGCCAAGGTGAGGGAGTGGAATCCCAAGGAATATGCCGAATACAACGGCACTACGGACGAGGTGCAGAAGGAGGAGGACGGGAAAGGCGACTGGCTGACGCTCCTCCGCCATGCGCCGGCCACGTTCTGGAAGGTCGGACTGGTGCAGTTCTTCTCCTGGTTTGCCTTCATGTACATGTGGACCTACACCAATGGCACGGTGGCTGCCAACTGCTGGGGGGTGGATATGCTCTCTCCTGACGCCACTTCCACCGCCGGCTACCAAGAAGCGGGCAACTGGGTGGGCATGCTCTTTGCCGTACAGGCCATCGGCTCGGTGGTGTGGGCGATGGTATTGCCACAGATTCGCCAGCGCAAACTGGCCTACTCCCTCAGCCTTCTCCTCGGGGGCGTGGGCTTTGTGATGGCGGCTTTCGTGATGAACAAGTACCTCATGTTCGTGCCTTTCCTCCTAATAGGATGCGCTTGGGCGGCAATGCTCGCCATGCCGTTCACCTTTGTCACCAACGCCTTGCAGGGATATGGGCACATGGGTGCTTACCTCGGACTGTTCAACGGCACGATTTGCGTCCCGCAAATTGTCGCCGCCGCCCTCGGAGGGGTGATTCTCTCGCTCGTCGGGTCGGTGCAAGCCCACATGATGATCGTGGCTGGCGTGGCATTGGCCATAGGTGCGTTGGCCGTGGGGACAATTAAGCTCCATTCGGCCAGTTGAGCAAGATGGGCTATACAATGACAAGCTCTTGTCTTACCGTTCCTTGTCACCGTTCCACTTGGCATCTTGATGCCGAAGAAACAGTGACAAGGGACGGAATCTAATGACAGATTTGGGCTAAAAGCAAAGAGACGGGGCAAGGACTTGCCCCGCTATGTTACCCATAAAGGCGGTACGCCGAGTAGTTGTGTAACGTATTGAAAGACAAGCAACTACGACAAGTACTCAATTCAAGCCCGAAAAGGTTGGGTTTTTAATTTATTTTTCTCAGATTTTTAAATTAAAAATTTGAAGTTTTTAATTTAAAAATTCTTCCCATTTCAGTTCTTTCGCCACGCCACAGTGGCTCGACTGCCCTCCCACACGGACTGAAGGAGAGCGGAAAGGAGGCAAAAGGGACGGTGGAAAGCGAGGGGGAGGACACTTATCCCTAATGGATCATGAGGCCAATATCGACCAAAACAAAGCGAAATTTTCCATCTTCACGACGAAATCTAAGGACCCATCCGGACTTATCAAGACACTCGCGGGCCAACGAAAAATCCCCACCCGTCTGCCCGATGGGGCTCACGAGTGGGGATTTTCCGTCATGTGGTCAGGCCATTTAGGCGCTGACAGCTAATAATTTACTCTTCCGGGGCCTTGTCGATGAGGTCCATGAACTGGTCAAGTTTCGGAGTAATGATGATCTGCGTGCGGCGGTTGCGCTGCTTGCCCAGCTCTGTGTCGTTGGAAACCAGCGGATTCCACTCGCCACGACCGCCCGCGGTGAGACGCTTCGGGTCTACACCGAAGTGCTGTTGCAGGTAGAGGGCCACGCTGGTGGCACGCAATGCCGAGAGATCCCAGTTGTTACGGATGTTGCGCATCTTCTCGTTGGCCGTATTGATGGGCACGTTATCCGTGTTGCCTTCGATGAGCACGTCGTAGTCTTTGTAGTCCGTGATGATCTTGGCAATCTTGCTCAGCGTCTGTTCTGCACGGTCATTGACCTCGTAGCTGCCGCTCTTGTAGAGCATGTTGTCAGCCAGCGAGATGTAAACCACACCCTTGAGCACCTGCACATCGACCTCCTTGAGCTCCTCACGCGACAGGGAACGGGTGAGATTGTTAGTCAACACCATGTTGAGCGAGTCGCTCTTGGTCTTCACCTCGACGAGATGGCGGATGTATTGGTTCGACTCGTTTATCTGATCCACCAACTTCGAGATGTTGATGTTGTTCTTGTCGGCGTTGTTCAAGCTCCTGTCAAGGCTTCCTTGCAGTGCCGCCGCGCTTTCCTTAGCCTGTGCAAGCTGGTCCTCCAGGCTTCTGATGCGCGCGTTGTTGGCTGCGATGGTCTCCTTCGCGCTCTGATATTCACTCGTCAGTTGTCGGTTCTCGTTCTGGCAATTTTCCAGGTCCTTCTTGCTGGCGCAACCCGACAGCACGAGGCAACCGATGGCCAGGGCGGATAATAACTTTCTTGTTTTCATAATTCTTATCTCCTTTTATTTTTGTTCTTGATATGCGTCGTCCTCTCAAAGGGGCGGCGTGAGGCGCAATGGAAGCTGACTTCCAACTGGCCTGTCGCACTCTTCTTTATGCAAAGATTGTGCCAAGGGGTGCTATGAAAGTTAGCTTCCCATTAGCCGCATGGCACTTATCCTGTTGCAAAGATATGATTTAGACGATGAATATCGCAGGTTGTTGCGCCCGATTAAACTAATTTAACTACTAACTTTCTCTATTATTGAATCTTAACGACAAAGGCATCGTCATGCGACTCACGCCACATGGTGGACTGACCGAGAAGCCTTTCCGCACCGCCTTATGCCGAATACCCTTTCATAAGGGGGTATGGGAGAACGCCAAAGGAGAATTTGCGCACAACCTTCCTGGCCGTCCCACCCTGTCACAACCGCCTTTACGGCGAGACATTCAGGCGCACCGATGCAGCTGCCTACCGGTTTTTCACCTCCACGATGTGGGTCTTCGGGAGCTGGGCATTGCGGCGATTGACCACCGTCACGACGCTTTGCGCCAGGCTGAGGAACGACTGTCCCACCACAGAGGAGCTGTCCACGGCGGCGGGAACGCCTTCATCGCCACTCTCGCAGATGCCTTGGACGATAGGAATCTGTGCCAACAGGGGCAGTTTCATCTCTTTTGCCAGGTTGGCGCAGCCGTCTTTGCCGAAGAGGTAGTACTTGTTGTCGGGCAATTCCTTCGGGGTGAACCACGCCATGTTCTCCACCAGTCCGAGAATAGGGACGTTCACCTTGTCGTTGAGGTACATATCGATGCCCTTGCGTGCGTCGGCGAGAGCCACCTTCTGCGGGGTCGACACGATGATGGCGCCTGTGATGGCGAGCGACTGGAGCAGGGTGAGGTGGATGTCGGAGGTGCCCGGAGGCGTATCGAGCACGAAATAGTCGAGCGATCCCCAGTCGGCGTCGGCTATAAGTTGCTTTAATGCGTTGGAAGCCATGCCGCCACGCCAAAGCGTAGCGGTCTCGGGATTGACGAAAAAGCCGATGGAGAGCAGCTTGACACCATACTTCTGCAGCGGCTCGATGAGCTGCCGGCCGTCTTTTTCCACACTATACACGGGCTGTTCCTCCACACCGAACATCTTGGGAAGACTCGGACCGAAGATGTCGGTATCGAGAATGCCCACCTTATAACCCAATTTCGCCAAGGAGATAGCCAGGTTTACCGCGACGGTACTCTTGCCCACGCCGCCTTTTCCGGAGCTGACGGCAATGATGTTCTTCACCTGCGGCAGCATCTTTCCGGGCTCCGGGCGCTTCGCAGAGCGGAATTCGGTGTGCACAGTCACCTCCACGTCCTTGCCTACGGAGTAGTGAATCTGCGCCTCGGCGGCCTTGATGGTCGACTGCATGAACGGGTCGGTGTCACGGGGGAATATCAGTGTGAAGCTCACCTTGTTGCCATCGATGCGGATACTGTCCGCCAACATCTCGCTCTCCACGAGGTTTTTCTTCGTGCCTGGGTAGATAACTTTCTCCAAGGCATCAGTAATCAGTTTGGGATATAATTGCATAATCGTTGTTCTTTTTGTGGCAAAGGTACAAAGTTTTTTCTTATTCCGGCCGCATGGACGGCTGAAAAGGGGGCTCGGCAAACCACGACGGCAACGGTTTGCAGCCGCAGCGGCTTGCCCGTCTGGGAGGATTTATTTACCTTTGCACTCCCATTGAGCAAGGAAACAGAAGATGACAGACGAACAATACCTTCGCAGACTCATCGACGAGGGAGAGCACGAGCAGCAGGATTTCAAGTATAAGGTACAGGAAGCCAACAAGTTGGCGCGGTCGGTATCGGCCTTTGCCAACACCCATGGCGGCCGTCTGCTCATCGGAGTGCGCGACGACGGCGAGATCGCCGGGGTGAGGAGCGAGGAGGAAATCTACATGATGCACGCCGCAGCGTTCAAGTATTGTGCGCCCGAGAGCGCCATCCGGTTCGACACACTGCACGTCAAAGGGCGGTCGGTGGTCATTGCCACCATCCCCCCGGCACAGCGAAAGCCCGTCAAGGCCATCGACACCGACGGGCAACAGCATGCCTATGTGCGCATTGGCGACGAGAACATAGCCGCCTCTCCCGTCCATCTGGAGATGTGGCAGCAGGAGCAACGCGCTTCCAACCAGATGGAATATGGCGGGACGGCACGCCAAATGATGCGCGCTTTGGGCGAGCACAGCGGCGAAACCCTCAACCGTCTGGTGCGACTTTCGCAGGTAAACCGCCGCGCAAGCATCACCCTGCTGGCACGGTTCGTCCGCTATGGGCTTGCGGAAATGAGGTTTGAGGACCAGCAGTTCCGCTTCTACCCCACCGAATAACAGCTGGACCGACTCGTTGGAAGAATGAGAGGGCACGGCAGTTTGTTGTCCGTTTTTTCCTCAAATTTGCCCTATTTACAAAAAATAAAGGTTTTGTAATCTATTTTTATAGGCTTTTTCCAAAAACAAGACTTACTTTTGCAAGGTGTTAACACTACAGGTCTTTTTAGCTCTATGAAGAAGTTTCTCATCTCGGCATGCTGCCTTTTCAGCATTGTCGGATCTCATGCGCAAGGCGTTCTCACGCTGGAGAAGTGCCGGGAGCTGGCCTTGCAGAACAACAGGCAGCTGAAAATCTCCAGCCTTGCCATCGATGTCGCGGAGCAAACCCACAAGGTAGCCAAAACAAAATACCTGCCCCGCGTGGATGGATTGGCTGGTTACACCCACTTCACCAAGGAGGTCTCGCTACTGAATAGCAGCCAGAAATCAGCACTTAGCAACCTGGGCAACAACTCCGTAGGGCAACTGGGCAACAGCCTGTCGGCCGACATTGCCAACTGGGCACAGCAGGGAATCATCAGTCAGGAGGTGGCTCAGCGGCTCAATGACATGCTGTCGCAGGTCGGAACGCCCGCTACGGACGCACTCAACAACGTCGGTCAGGCCGTGCGCGACGCCTTCCGGACCAACAACAAGAACATGTACACGGGCGCAATCATGCTCTCACAGCCCGTTTACATGGGCGGAGCCATCAAGACTGCGAACGATATGGCGGCCAAAACGGAAGAGTTGGCGCGCAATAACCTGGAGAACAAGCGGCAGACGGTGCTCTTTGCCGTCGACAATGCCTACTGGATGGCCGTGTCACTGAAGAACAAGGAGCGGCTGGCGGAGCAATACAAGTCGCTCGTGGAGCAGCTACAGTCGGATGTAAGGAAGCTGATCCGCGAGGGAGTGGCCACCCGTTCGGACGGATTGAAGGTCGATGTGGCCGTCAATACCGCCGACTTGGAGCTGACTCGCGCACGGGATGGCGTGGCATTAGTGAAGATGGCGCTGTGCGAACTGTGCGGAATCGACCTCAACGGCGACCTCCGTCTGGCCGACGAAGGGCTTTCCCAGCCTATGCCCGACCGCATGAGCATGGGCATTTATAGCACCGACACCACCTTCAACGCACGCCCGGAGGTGAGGATGCTGGCCAACATGGTCGAGCTGACGGAGCTGAACACCCGTCTCGTCCAGTCGCTCTACAAGCCCCACATCGCCCTCACGGGTGGCTATATGGTCTCCAACCCAAATGTTTACAACGGATTTGAGCAGAAATTTGCGGGCGTATGGAACATCGGTATCGTCATGCAAGTGCCCATTTGGAACTGGGGAGAGAGCAGGTACCGCACCCGTTCGGCCAAGACCATGACCACTATCGCCAACCTGGAGCTAAGCGATCTGCGCAGCAAAATCAACCTTCAGGTGGAGCAAAGCCGCTTCCAGCTGAAGGAAGCCACCCTGAAACTGGAGAAAACCCGCAAGAATCTGACCGCTGCGGAGGAGAATTTGCGCTGCGCCAACCTCGGTTTCAAGGAGGGAGTGATGACCGTTACCGACGTGGAACGGGCACAAACAGCATGGCTTATGGCACAGACACAGCTCCTGGACGCGGACATCGACGTGCGGTTGGCACAGACATCACTTCACAAAGCATTGGGAACCATCGGAAAATAATCACTTTAACAGCATACTATCATGTCAGCGAAATCACAGCACAACAATATTCTCCTTGCCATCCTGGGCTTCACCACCGTGGTCGTCATCGTGGGACTGGTGGGCTATTTCCTCTTCAAAGAAGACCCGGAGGTCATCCAAGGCTCGATAGAGGTGAGCGAATACCGCGTCTCCTGCAAGCTGCCAGGCCGCATTGTGGACCTGAAGGTGAAGGAGGGCGACCATGTAAGGAAGGGCGACACGCTCGCCATACTGGAGATTCCGGAGATGGACGCACAGGAAAAGGTGGCACAGGCCACTGCCAACGCGACCACCGCACTGAGCGAACTCGCCGCTGCGCCCACACGGGCTCAGACGGTAGAGAGCGCCTACCAGATTTACCGGCAGGCCGTAGCCGCCCGTGACGTGGCACAAAAGACCTACGGCCGCCTCAGCAGACTCTATGATGAGGGCGTGGTATCGGCCCAGAAGCGCGACGAGGCACAAGCCGCGCTGCAGGTGGCGGATGCACAATGCGTAGCCACCAAGGCCCAATGGGAGCTGGCCAAGGAGGGAGCGCGCGAGGAATCGAAACGCGCGGCACGCCAACAGGCACAGGCTGCCAAGGAGGCAGTGACGGTAGTGAAGTCCGTTTTGCGCGAGACGGTGCAGCTGGCCACCCACGACGGCGAGGTGTCCACCATCTATCCGAAGGTGGGAGAGCTGGTAGGACTGGGCAGTCCCATCATGAGCGTAGAGATGATGGACGACATTTGGGGCACGTTCAACGTGCGCGAAGACCAGCTTAGGGGGCTGAAAGTCGGCGATACCTTCTCCGCTTACGTCCCAGCACTGGACAAAAAGATCAAGATGCGCGTCTATGCCATCAAGGACCAAGGCTCCTATGCCGTGTGGAAAGCCACCAAAACGACGGGCCAGTACGACTTGAAGACCTTCGAGGTGAAGGCGCGTCCCGAGACGAAGGTAGAGGGATTGCGCCCAGGGATGTCCATCATCCTCAAGCGGTAGCCCCTCCACCGCTTCCCCGCCAAGCCCTCACCCCCGTCCCAGAAAGAAAAGAGAACAACGCTTTACGGCCGAAAGAGCCGGACGGCAACCACGGAAAGGCAAGGCGGAAGAGAGAAAGAAGCAAGTTGACATCCACTCCATACTATTGCAAACAAGCATGAAACCGGGCGAGATACTGACAAGAACGCTGCGCGTGGCGGCACGGGAATGCGGCCAGATAGCCCGCAACCCCATCTATTTGTTCTGCATGGTGGTGTTCCCCGTCATGGTAACGTATTTCTTTACGTCCATGCTGGGCGAGGGACAGCCCGAGAATCTGCCTGTGGGCGTGGTCGACCAGGACCGCACCGAGGTCACAAGGGCGATGACGCGCCGCCTGGATGGATTTCAGACCACACAGGTAAAGGACTATTATCCGTCCCCATCCGACGCGCGCAAGGCCATGCAACGCGGCGAGATCTACGGCTTTATCGTCTTTCCCGAAGGCATGACGGCCAGTCTTCTGGCCTCGAAGCAGCCACATGTGCCCTTCTATTACAGTTCGGTGACGATGCTTCCGGGCAGCCTGGTGTACCGCGACCTCGTGACAGTCACCTCCCTTGGCGCCGCCTCCGTGGGACAAGCGAAGCTCCAAATGTTGGGAAAGACAGACCAAGAGGTCATGAATTTCTTGCAACCCATCACCATCGACCTTCACATGACGGGCAACCCGTGGTCCAATTACAACGTCTATCTCAGCAGTATCATGGTGCCCGGCGTACTGGGTATCTTCATCTTCCTCATCACAGTCTATTCCATCGGGACGGAGCTGAAGTTTGGACGCGGCCGCGAATGGATTCGCCTGTCGGGCAACAACATTGTCGTCGCGCTGGCAGGGAAGTTCCTTCCCCAGTTTTTACTATTCACAGCGGTGTTCCTCGGCTACATGATCTACATCTTCGGCCGCCTCGATTTCCCCCACCCCGGGGGACTTTCGTCCATCCTTCTCCTCACGCTGCTGATGGTTCTCGCCAGCGAAGGCTTCGGCATCTTTATCTTCGGACTGTTGCCTTCGCTGCGAATGTCGATGAGCGTCAGCTCACTTTGGGGCGTCCTGGGCATCAGTATATGCGGCGCCACGTTTCCCGTCTTCGCCATGGACCCCGTTCTTCAGGGCCTCTCCTATCTCTTTCCGCTGCGCCATTACTGGATGATTTACCAGCTGAACGTCTTCAACGGATTCCCGCTTAGCGACGCCTACACCAACATAGCGGCCCTGTTGCTCTTCGCCCTGCTCCCCCTGCTGACGATGTACCGCACGAAGAAGGCCATGCTCGAATACGTTTACATCCCCTAACTGGCATGAAAAGAATCAAAGGAATATTCCATGCGATGTCCGAGGCCATCCACGACACGTGCTATATCTGGTGGCTGGAGATGAAGAACACCTTCAAGGACGAGGGCGTACTCATCTTCTTCGTCCTCGTTCCGCTGGGCTATCCGCTGCTCTACTCGTGGATTTACAACAACGAGAGGGTACACGACGTGCCCGTAGCCGTGGTGGACAACTCCCATTCCCAGCTTTCCCGCGAGCTGCTCCGGCGCATTGACGCGTCGCCCGACGTGCGTGTGGCCTACTATTGCGACAACCTGCCCGAGGCGAAAGCCCTCATTGGCAGGCAGGCCGCCAACGGTGTGCTCCTCATTCCCGATGATTTTGAGGAGAAAGTAGGGCGCGGCGAACAGGCACACCTGAGCGTTTACTGCGACATGAGCCTCATGTTGACCTACAAAGCCATCTACCAAACCGCCCAGACCGTGGCCACAGGAATCAACACGGAGATACAAAAGCCCGCCTCGATGAGCACCACCGAGCGCGACGAGGAGATCAACACCGCACCATTGGTCGTCGACGCGGTACAGCTATACAACCCGACAGGCGGCTATGGCAACTCGCTTTTGCCGGGCGTACTGGTCTTGATCCTCCAGCAGACGCTGCTGTTAGGCGTGGGCCTCTCCGCAGGCACAGCGCGGGAAAACAACCGCTACCGCGACCTGGTGCCCGTCAGCCGCCACTTCAACGGCATCTTCCGCATCGTGTGTGGCAAGTCGATGTGCTACTTCATGATCTACATGCTGCTCTCCTGCTACGTCCTGATTGGCGTGCCAAGGATGTTCAGCTTCACGCATTTGCTTCACTTTTCAGACTACATTGCCTTTATCATCCCCTTCCTGTTGGCCATCATTTTCTTTGGAATGACTATCTCCTGCATCGTCCGTTACCGCGAGAACATTCTGCTGCTGGTAGTGTTCACCTCCGTGCTTTTCCTGTTTCTCAGTGGCCTTAGTTGGCCAAGAGAAGACATACCCGGGGTATGGCAGACCATCGGGTGGCTCATTCCTTCGACCTTTGGCATCCGCGGCTTTGTGCGCATGAACTCGATGGGGGCGACGATTCAGGACATCCAAGTGGAGTACAACGCCTTATGGATGCAGGTGGTGTTCTACCTGCTCACGACTTGTCTGGTGTACAGCTATCAGATTCGCAGCGCATACCGACACGCCACCGACCAGATTTCGTCCATACAGGAGCGCATTCGCGCACGCCTTGACCGTCCGAAAGCAGAAGAAAAGACCGAGGAATCTACTTCTGAAGGCGTGTGAAGGATGGCGCTCGCAACGCATCAGGCGTCTTAGGGCGCGCAAAGGGGGCAGACCGCCATGTGGTTTGCCCCCTTTTTATGGGCAGGCAAAAAGCATCGTCGCACCCATTCTTGCCACCATCGACAGCCGTTCGTGCGCACTGACCAGGGCTGACACCCCGAAAGAGAACGTTCTCTCACTGCACTGTGGGTGCACCTTTTTCCGCCCGGTAAGGGGCAACGCAGCTGCAATGCCGCACATCCGTAAAGCCTCAACGACCACGACGGGAATGGCATACGGAAGCTACAGGGGCACAAAACGTAACCACTTGATTCACAATATCTTCTGATTAGTGCGAATTTTTAATTTAAAAACCGCCAATTTCTAAATTAAAAATTCAATGAAAATAAATTAAAAATTCACGGCATTCAGCCTAACACACACAGCAATCGTGTAGAAATGACCGCGCCATAAAATAGATAATCCCCTTCCCTTTGATGGCAATCAAGGGGAAGGGGACTTATAAGTCGGCTGCAATGCAGCTGATAAGACAGAATATTGAGGGCGATCCGACAGCTATCAGTTGGCCTGATACTTGAGCAGATTGCCCGGACTGATGGCAGTGTATGGGCCGATTCCGTTGAGCCTGCAGAGTCGTTCGACCGACATTCCACAAGCCTCGGCAATCGACTGGAGCGTCTCTCCGCGCCTCACCTTGTGATAACGGATTTCCTCCGAAGCAGCGTGACGCGTCTGTCGCGGATGCCTTGCTGCGACCTCTTCGGCCTCCTCGCGCTGCTCGGCAGCTGCCCTGCGGCTCTGATAGCTTGCGCCCTTGCCATCGCCCTGTATGTTTTCGCGGCTGTAGCTGCGGCTCTTGGATGCGCCGCGGAGTGCAGTTGCGCGTGCCGACTCTCTGGCAGTGTTGGCCTTATGATATGTATAGAAGTCGCCGGTGATGTCCTGATTGGGGAAGTCAAAGAAGAGTGCGGGATTCAAAGCGTGCCCGCAAAGACGGGTTTCAAAGTGAAGGTGTGAGCCGGTGGAGCGTCCTGTGTTGCCTCCTAAGCCGATAGGCTGTCCTGCTCTGACATACTCGTTGGGGCTGACGAGCTGTTTCGACATGTGGCCGTAGTAGGTTTCCAGGCCATTGGGGTGGCGGATGACAACGTATTTGCCATATCCGCCGGCATCATAGCGCACGATGCGCACCTTGCCCGACCATGCCGCGCGGATGGTATCGCCGATATATACCTTGATGTCAAGCCCTTGATGGGCGCGACCCCACCGGCGACCGAAGTTACTGGTGACCACCCGGCTCGGTGTGGGCATGTGGAAGCCCCGAAGATCTATGCGGTATTCATCTGGAAGCACGCCAGACACGTGTGTCTTGGAGTTGCTCCAGTTGTCGTACAAGTCACTTGCAGGCATCTCTTCGTTCTCTCTCATCCTCAAACGGTTGAATACCAAGGTGTCAACACTTGCCGCGCGCCGGTCGACGGGGGCTTGGCGGGCAATCAGATCCTGCGCCGCCGCATTATGGCAAGAGAGTGCCAAGACTGCTGTTATAGCGAATGTACGAACTATTTTTCTAAAACTCATATTCTGTCGTTGTCATTATTCAGTAATGATTGTCAGTGCGAAGAAAGGGCGAGGAGCTCTTCCAAAAAGATAAGGGAAGACGAGAAAGGTCTTCTCTAAAAATCAAACACACAGCTGCAAAGGTAACAAAAAGATTTCAAAAGGCGAATGAAGACTCTCTTTTTATGGAGTTTTTAACAGTGTAAGTTGACAATGAACAGTTTTTAATACGCCACTGTGCAGTGCTTTCCCATGGCTCATGGCTCGGGAAATGGGTCAGGAGATGGCCGCCCAGTTGATGTTTGTCTTCCTCAAAGCCCTCAGCCGGTCCCACAGCATGGCGTATTCCGCCCGCTCACAGGTGGGGTCAGCGTCGATAATCTTCTGTGCCTGCTCGCGCGCCATCTGCACTAATTGCCCGTCGCGGGCGATGTCCGCAATCTTCAAGTCGAAGGCAATGCCACTCTGTTGCGTCCCCTCCAGGTCGCCTGGGCCACGGAGCTTGAGGTCGGCCTCGGCTATCTCGAATCCGTCGTTGGTCTCGCACATGATGTCGATGCGTTTCCGCGTCTCGCGCGACAGCTCATATTTGGTCACGAGCACGCAGAAGCTCTGCTTCGCCCCACGCCCTACCCGGCCGCGAAGCTGGTGGAGCTGGGATAGCCCGAAGCGTTGGGCGTCGAGGATTACCATCACCGAGGCATTGGGAACGTTGACCCCTACCTCTATCACTGTGGTGGCAACGAGTATCTGGGTCTCCCCGTTCACGAAGCGGGCCATCTCCTCTTCCTTTTCCTTTGGCTTCATCTTGCCGTGGACTTTGCTCATGCGGATGTCGGGAAAGATTTCCTTGAGCGACTCAAATCCGTTCTCCAGGTCCTTGAGGTCTTGCTTCTCGCTCTCCTTGATGACGGGAAAGACTATGTAAGCCTGCCGCCCTTGCTGGATTTGCTTGCGTATTCCCTGATACAGGGAGGCAAGTTGGTTGTCGTATTTATGCAGCGTGACGATGGGTTTACGCCCTGGCGGCAACTCATCAATGACGCTCACGTCGAGGTCTCCATAGATAGTCATGGCCAATGTGCGCGGTATCGGGGTGGCGGTCATGACAAGAATGTGGGGCGGCGTGCTGCTCTTGGCCCACAACTTGGCCCGCTGTGCCACGCCGAAGCGGTGCTGCTCGTCGATGACGGCAAGCCCAAGCCGATGAAATTGCACACTTTCCTCTATCACGGCGTGCGTCCCTACGAGGATGTCCACGTCGCCATCGGCCAGTCCTTCGAGCACAGTCTTGCGGCGTTTGCCCTTTACTATGCCCGTGAGCAGCTCGCATCGCAAGCTCATCCCTTGGAGAAAGTCGCGTATGGTCTGCAAATGCTGCTCGGCAAGGATCTCCGTCGGGGCCATGATACAGGCCTGAAAACCGTTGTCTACGGCGATCAGCATGGCCATTAGCGCCACAAGTGTCTTGCCAGACCCCACATCTCCTTGGAGCAGACGGTTCATCTGGCGGCCGGATCGCAAGTCATCGCGTATCTCATGCATCACCCTTTTCTGTGCGTTGGTGAGCGAAAAGGGAAGGTGGTGGGCGTAGAAGTCGTTGAATTGCTCCCCTATCCTTCCAAAAACGTAGCCGCGATACTTGCGGCGGTGGTCGGAAGCGTAGCGTAGAATGTTGAGTTGGACGTAGAAGAGCTCCTCAAACTTCAGCCGAAGCCGTGCCTTCTGCGTGTCCTCTGCGGTCTTGGGGTAATGGATTTTGCGCATGGCTTCATCGCGAGACATAAGCCGAAGCGGTCCGGTAATGAAGGGAGGGAGCGTCTCCGGGAGTGGAAGGGCGAGCTTGGCAAGCAGCGTCTTGGTGAGTCTTTCCACGCTTCGGCTGGTCATGCCGGCCTTTTTCATGCGCTCGGTGGTGACGTAATAGGGCTGCATACCCATGTCGTTGAGCTGCAATTGGGACGCATCGTCGAGGTCGGGGTGCGTAAACTGGATGCGTCCGCCATAGATTCCGGGCTTGCCAAAGACGACATACTCCTTCCCTACCAGGTAGTTCTTCAACACATACGGCACGGAATTGAACCAGACCAAGTCGCAAACGGCCGTGCCATCGGTGAAATGGGCGACCAATCGCTTCTTCCTTGCCGACAAGGCGGATTCCTCAAAGCTGAGGATACGGCCTTTTACCTGCACAAAAGGCATGTCGCCAGTCAGCTCAGAGATACGGTATATCCTCGTGCGGTCAACGTATTTATAGGGGAAATACTCCAACAAGTCACCATAGGTGGCCACACCCAGCTCCTTGGAGAGCAGCTCCTTGCGTCGCGCCCCAACTCCTGGGAGATACATGATGTCTTGTTCGAGTAGGTTCATTGGCTATTTCCGTATGTGCGTACCGCATGAATCTGAAACCCATGACGGCGCAAAAGAGGTTATTCCGAGGTGTGGCCGTGGAGCAATGCCTCCGCCACACGCAGGTCAAAGGGCGTGGTCAGCTTGATGTTCTCGACATTTCCGTCGACAAGCGACACCCGATGGTCGCCCGAGAACTCATAGACGCTCGCATCATCGGTGTACTCCGGGCGGAAGGGCTGGGCATAAGCAGCCTTGAGCAGCGGCACATTGAAGACCTGTGGGGTCTGCACCCGACGGAAAAGAGAGCGGTCAACGGTCGCGCTTCCCTGCCCTTCCGTCACACGGCGGAGCGTGTCGGTGACGGGAAGTACGGGCACTGCGGCGCCCATCTCCTCTGCTTTGGCAAAGCAACGGGCTATGGTTGCGACGGAAACAAAGGGGCGCGCGCCGTCATGAACGGCCACAAGTGCCTGCGGTTCGTCGGGGATGAGGGCAAGACCGTTGCGGGATGACTCGAAGCGTGTGGCCCCACCGGTGGCCAAAGCGTGGGGCAACGCAAAGTGATACCGCTCACACAGTGCGCGCCAATAGGCTTGATGCCCGGCTGGCAAGACGACAATGAGACGCATTTGGGCGTCAAACTGCCGGAAACGCTCCATGGTTCGCATGAGCACAGGGCGGCCTCCAACGGGCAAAAACTGCTTGGGCACGTCGCCTCCCATGCGAGTTCCCTTGCCTCCAGCCACGATAATGGCGTAACGCTGCGTCACCCTTCGCGCATCAAACGGTCATAAATCATACCCTGGGCAATGCTCCGGGCAGTGGCTTCGTCGCGGAAATAGGACAGCAAACGGTAACTATAAGGCAATGCGGCGGCTGGACCTTCGGCCGTAGTGATGTTGCCGTCCTCCACTATTAGACGCTCCTCGTAGTGGGCATCGCCCAGATGGGCATCCATACCGGGATAAATCGTCGCATGACGGCCGTGCAACAGCCCTGCATGTGCCAGCACGAGGGGGGCTGCACAGATGGCTCCGATGCGCTTCCCGGCCTTGTCCTGACGCTGAAGGGCCGCTATCACGCCCCGATGGTCCCGCAAATTGGTGCTGCCGGGCATTCCTCCAGGCAGAAGAAGCATGTCTGCGTCGGCAAAATCGCCCGCGTCTTCCATCAACAGGTCGGCCAAGACCGTCACCCCATGGGCTGAACGCACCTCGCGACGGCCCATAATGCTCACCGTCAAGGCCTCTATGCCGCCACGACGGAGCACATCCACAGGCGCAAGTGCCTCGATTTCCTCGAAGCCGTCGGCCAAAAATTCATACACTTTTGCCATAATATTCTATGTTTAAGTCTTGTTTCTCGCTGGAAATTTCTATTTTTGCATTGTTTTTTACAGCTGCAAATATACGAAAACCTTTTGGAACGGCACGTTAATGCAGTGAAAATAATGAATAACCGACCTATTATGACGGAGCAAAAGCTACGTTTTGCCATTTTCGGCAACATATACAAGGCGCGCGACACCGCCCGCATCGGCTCGGTGCTGAGCGTCCTCCGCCAGCATGGAGCCACGATATTGATGGAGCGGCAGTTTGCCCAACAACTCTCCAAGACGCTTCATTACCAGCTGGACATCGACGAACTGATAGACGGACGCGACTTTGAAGCCGACTATGCCCTCTCCCTTGGCGGCGACGGAACGGTGCTCAAGGCGGCCTGTCGCGTCGGGAAGAAGCAGATTCCCATCCTCGGAATCAACATGGGAAGGCTCGGATTCCTCGCCAGTGTGCTGCCCGAGGAGTTCGCCACGGCCGTAGACGACATCTATCAGGGACGCTTCCGCATCTGCTCGCGGTCGGCAATCGGCATCGAGACCGAGGGGGAGACGCTCGGGATATACCCATACGCGCTCAACGACATATCGCTTTTCAAGCGCGACTTCGCCGCCATGATCACCGTCCGCGCCACCATCGACGGGCAATACCTCAACACCTATCAGGCCGACGGGCTCGTCGTGAGCACCCCGACCGGCTCCACGGCCTACTCGCTGAGCAACGGCGGACCCATCGTCGTGCCCCAAGCCAACGTGCTGACGCTCACGGCGGTGGCCCCTCACAGCATGAACACGCGACCTATCGTGCTTCCCGACAGCTGCGAGATACGCCTCGAGGTGAAGAGCAGAAGCCATAACTTCATGATTGCCATAGACGGAGAGACGGCCAAACTGCACGACAAGGCGGTGATGACCATCCGACGCGCACCCTATGACGTGCGGATGGTCGTGCGTGGGGAGACCTCCTACTTCGGCACATTGCGCGAAAAACTGATGTGGGGGGCCGACCCCAGACAATAAACACTCTCCCTTGGCCGTGCCGAAAGGCATAATTCGGGGGAAAAAGGACAAATGACACGGAAGGGAATAGCCCAATGAGCATTGGCAAGAAAATAGGAAACGCACTCAACCGGCTCTCCGGCGGCAAGCTGCGGGAGACCAACCGCCAGTACACGTCGGCGGAAATAGCGCGGTGGCTGTGGCGCGTCTGGCAGGGAAACCGCCGCCAAGCACTGCTCAACGCCCTCATCGGAGTGGGCGACGTGGCCGTGTCGCTCAGCTCGGTATGGGCGGTACAGCACGCCATCGACGTGGCATCTCACGCCACAGGGGGCAGCATTCTATGGGCGGTGGCCCTCATGGGCGCACTCATCCTCGCAGGATTCGCACTCAACGTGGCCGCCGTGTGGGTGAGCAACCTGCTCGGTATACGCGCGCAAAACCGCATGCAGCAGCAGATGCTCGACCGAATCCTGCGGTCAGTGTGGCGCGGAAAGGCGCAGAGACACTCCGGCGACGTGCTCAACCGGCTGGAAACCGACGTGAATAGCGTCGTACTCTTCCTCACAGAGACCATACCCGACACGCTCAGCAGGGTGCTGCTCTTCTGCGGCGCCTTCTTCTATCTCCTGCAAATGGACTGGAGACTGTCGCTGATTATCGTCCTCGCGATACCCCTCTTCGCCGCGTTCAGCAAGATTTACATCCTCCGTATGCGACGGTTGTCGCGCGAAGTGCGCAAGAGCGACTCCATCGTGCAGAGCGTCTTGCAGGAGACCGTGCAGCACCAGACGCTCATCAAGGCCCTCGAAGACACCGACCACGCCGTCAACCGGCTCGAGGGGGAGCAGCGGAAGCTGCGGAAGAACGTCGTGAGGCGGACGAAATTCTCGGTCTTTTCCAACCTCATCCTCAACCTGGGCTTCTCCCTTTGCTACCTCGTTGCGTTCGCATGGGCGGCGGTAAGGATGTCCTTGGGCACGCTGACGTTCGGCGGCATGACGGCATTCCTACAGTTAGTCGCCCGCATACAGTCGCCTGCGCGTCAGCTCACGCGCCTTGTGCCGGCCATTGTCGGCGTGCTGACGGCGGCGGAGCGGCTCATGGAGCTGGAGGAGGAGCCGATGGAGGAGCAGGGAGAGCCGATCTGGATGGATGCCCCATGCGGAATCAGGCTCGACAACGTCACCTATCACTATGATGATGGCACGGAAAACATCATCGACCAACTCTCGTTCGACTTCCGTCCAGGCTCGTGCACCGCCATACTCGGCCCCACCGGGGCGGGAAAGACCACGCTCGTGCGACTGCTGCTCGCTCTCGTGCAGCCCAAAGGCGGACGCCTGGAGCTGTATGACGGCACGTCGACGCGCACCCTCTCGCCCCGCACGCGTTGCAACCTGGCCTATGTGCCTCAGGGCAACACGCTGCTCAGCGGCACGATACGCGACAACTTGCGGCTCGGGAAGCTCGAAGCGACCGACGAGGAGATGAACAACGCACTGCGGAAGGCGTGTGCCGACTTCGTCTTTGAGCTGCCCGACGGACTCGACACCGCCTGCACGGAGCAGGGAGGAGGACTGAGCGAGGGGCAGGCACAGCGCATCGCCATCGCCCGCGCACTGCTTCGCGACCGCAGCATCATGCTCTTCGACGAGGCAACATCGGCACTCGACCCCGAGACGGAGCGGCAACTGCTCGCCAATATTCTCCAAGACACAGGCAAGACCATCATCTTTGTCACCCACCGCATGGCGGTAACGGACTATTGCGACCAGACATTGACCATCGGAAGGGAGTGAACGGGGCAGCTCTCCTTGTAGATAGGATAGAAAGAAAGGGTGGAAATGTACAAGGATTTCCGCCCTTTCTTTTGCTTTTCTTAGCCGATGCCCACCGTCTTCTGCCAAAATCACAAGGAGAAAGCAAACCGCTTTGCCCATCAAAGTGGGAACAACAGCTACTCGACGAGGCTAAAAAGCTGTGCCAATGGGCCGAATCGCACTCAACTTATCGCCCAACTGAGTCCGCCATACAGCAATCCGAGAACAAGCCCACCGGCCAATCCTACCCAGAATCGCTTCTTCTTATTGGGAACATTTCTTTCCAACACGCTCCCCACCCAGGTAAGCAAAGCGGAGCACAACACCACCAACACCGCCTCAGGCAGTATATTCGCTGCATCTATTTGCGTGAGCCTCTGAGGAAACAACACGAAAAATAAAATGGCAGTCATTACCAAATAGATGGTCAGGCAGACAAGAAACAGCCTCTTTCTCCCACGAATCCGACGACGAAGAAACACTAAGATGCCAAAAAGCATAAAAAGCCAGAAAGTGCAAACGCCGATTACTACAAAAACATTCATCATAATTCTACTATTTAGGTTTTGGAAAAATTCAGACTTGCCTAAAGTATCATAGCTCAGGAGCGACCATTAACTTTGGCAACACCAGCACTTTTAGTCCTATTAGTGGTGACTGTTGCTTCGTTTGCGAATTTAGTATAAATACTTGAAACAAAAAAACACCCCCTCGGCCTTTTTGTTTTTTTAACATAATGGTGGCTCTATTATAGATTAAATCCCATCAATTCCTGTTCAGGACGGGGAGTTTGGCGATGGATTCTGCCATAAGTCATAGAGTCAAGGTTCAGATTTTGCAAGAGATGCTGGGCAAACTGACAAAACAATGAACCGAGGAAAAGATTGGGATATGACATGGTGATGGGTGCGAAAAGCAACTATCGCACCGAAAAGGCCACCCCATGACAAGTGAAGTTGGTCGTAGAAGTGTAGAGAAAAGGGTGGTATCGAAATTATTTTTAATTTATTTTTCTTCAATTTTTAAATTAAAAATTGAAGAAAAATAAATT
>ERZ808274.83-NODE-83-length-52739-cov-3.828620_pt1 | contig 52739 bp, 46 predicted proteins | sample MGYA00521277_ERZ808274 | MGnify/ENA primary metagenome ERZ808274 (study PRJEB31516, sample SAMN03275597) | gut metagenome | biome: mammalia-associated habitat; material: feces | host: Papio cynocephalus | place: Kenya | collected 2012-07-28 ... | reverse complement strand
GAAAAGAGATTTGATTTCGTCATCAAATGTCCGAATATGATTTATGGCATCGAGACGAACTTCTATTCCAGTTCTGGTTCCAAGCTGAATGAGACCGCGCGGAGTTATAAGACAATAACATTGGAGACCAAGGATTTGGATTTCTTCAAGTTTGTGTGGTTCACTGATGGTCAAGGCTGGATAAATGCCCGGAACAATCTGAAAGAGACTTTCGATGTTCTTGAGAATCTCTATAATATCAAGGATTTGGAGGATGGTGTTATTTCAAATCTGATTCGTGTATGATTACTCCTTTCTTCAAGTCTGAAAATAAGGATTTCACTTTGGCTAAAGGTGATTGTATCAAACTTTTATCTCAATTTGAGTTCAAGTTTGATATGATTTTCGCTGATCCGCCATACCATCTGTCTAATGGGGGCATCAGCGTTCAGAGTGGGAAGATGGTGTCTGTAAATAAAGGCGAGTGGGATAAATCTAAGGGATTTGAGGAAGATTATCGGTTTGACAAGGCTTGGCTTTCGGCTTGCCGAGAGAAGTTAAAGAGCAACGGTACAATCTGGGTAAGCGGGACATATCACAATATCTTTTCTATCGCCCGATGCCTGACGGAACTTGGATTCAAGATTTTGAATTGCATTACTTGGGTGAAGACCAATCCCCCACCAAACCTTTCGTGCCGGTATTTCACGTACTCTGCTGAATATATCCTTTGGGCTCGAAAGGAGCAGAAAGTCGCTCACTACTTCAATTATGAGTTGATGAAAGAGATAAATGGGGGTACTCAGATGCGTGATGTTTGGACACTTCCTGCGATTGCCAAATGGGAGAAATCGTGTGGGAAGCATCCTACGCAGAAGCCACTGTGTGTATTGTCGAGAATAATTCAGGCTTCCACAGAACCTGGAGCTTGGATATTGGATCCATTTACCGGAAGCAGCACGACAGGGATAGCGGCCAACTTGCTTGGGCGCAGGTTCTTGGGAATAGATATGGAGGATAAGTTTCTGGAGATTAGCAAGGCACGAAGAGAAGAACTTGACAATTTGTCTCTTCGCACTGAGTATCTGGAGAAACTGCAAAAACAGGCAAAACTCTTCGAGGATAAGGATATTCGTGTCCTCAGCGAGCCGCCTGTTTATTATGGTGCAGGGTTGCCGTTTTAATATTCAAAATGACTTTAAAATACATAAGTTTTTTGACTTTATTATATTTTTAATATTATTTATTATATTTGAGTGTTAGTTAGTTTTTAGAATATGAAGTCAAGTCTTATCAAACATGCAGTAATGGTCTGCATGACACTTATTGCGTTGGTGTCCTGCAATAAAGAAAAGGGACCAGAAACCACCAAAGACAAGGTGGAAGTAAATATGGAAATCACGGAGATTGGCAATGATCACATCTCGTTTTCCGTATCTGCCAAGCACTCGGATTCATTTGCATGGTACTGCACCTCTAACCCGGAAGAGGAAGTAAATGGAGTCGAATACATTTTCCAGCACGGCAATTTAGAGAAGGTTACAGAAGAGCCCCAAACTATCACAGTAGAAGCCCTCACCGCCAATACCAAGTATTGGATTTACGTGGCTGCAAGAAATGAAGTCTCTGAAATGGAGAGTTCCATCTCCGTGAGCACGGCTGAAGCAGAAGCGAAGTTGGTACTCTCCCCAGGAGATGTATCCAAAACCAGCCTTTCTTATCACGTTAATTCAGAGCCGGGACGAACCTACCGTCATGCTTACATCGAAGGATGGTATTTCAACCACCTCCTTGCTTCAAGCATGGAAGATGAGGGATCAGAGTTTGACATGAACGTTTTCCTCTGGAATCTCCTTGCAAGTTACGGTTCAGAGGCCTCAGAGCCATCTGACTACACTTGGGCCAATGATCAGGAGAATACATTACGCAACCAAGAAGTCACACTATATGGCGGTCAGTCATATTATGCCCTCTTTAGTTACGTTGACGGCGAGACTGGCTGGACCGGAACACCTGAATATATCGAAATGACTCTGCCTGAGGCAGGTTCAACCACTGGAGAAGTAAACTTTACCGATGAAACGGTGAGCCCAGAACGCATCTCTGTGAGAATGGAGTTCTCCGATTATGCTATCAGCTATATTTGCTACGACCTGTACAAAAAAGACCAGTACGACGCTAAGTTCGAAGGCTCGGACGAGAAGAGGATAAAGGACTTCCTCTATGAATATGGGCTTCACGCCGGTAACACCTATACAGACTCATGGAAAGTTGAGCCAGGGAGAGAATATGTGCTGGCAATAATGGGTGTGGATCCTAACGGGGACTCTTTCCTTCAGACCAAGATGTACACGACCCCAGTTCCTGAACCAGAACTCGAAGTAAGTCTTTGTGCATACGATAGAGAACTTGAAGGCTATCACGGATACAATACTGCTCGTGCTGATGTTACCATAAGGAACTTCATGGAGCTTGACCCTTCAACCATCTTCGCTACTCTGATGAGCAAGACACAGTGGGACGCCACATGCATGGCCATCTTCGAGGGAATGTCAGTGAATGATGTTCTTGCGTCATCGCCAGAACTTATGACCTACGTAGTCAACACGCCCCTCCAAGAGAACGAAGTATCTGATATTCAAGGCAAGGGAGGATTCTCAAGGATCACAAGTGACCTAGACCCAGAAACAGAATATATCTTCGCCGTTCTCTTCCCTTACAATGGCAAGTGGTATTTCAAGTCAGCAACTGCAACTCTTGAAGCGGAACCGACAGGAGAGATTGATGACGCATACAAAGCTTTCCTTGGAGAATGGACCGTTACCGGGAAAACCACCAAGGACTGGAAGTCTTCCCTAACATATACCATCAAGATCGAACAATTGACCCCCAATAAATCTTTCAAGGTAAGCGGATGGTCAGAGAGCAATGCAGGAATAGACTTCCCTTTCGTGGCAAAATATGACGCAGCCACGAAAAAAATCATCATAGACGGATACCAGTACCTCGGAAAGACCTCTATTGGCGGAGTAGAATATGAAGTCCGTCTTATGGCATGTCTGTCATATAGCGGATCATTGTATACGTCAGACTATGACGACGTCATATACAAAGGTTCCATTGTGGATGCCGGAGCAGGAAAAGAGAAAATCTCCATGTTCCCTGAGTTCTTCCAGAAAGACGGAAAGTACTTCGAAGTCCAGACAATGTCTTATGGATTCGTGAAAGATGGGAAAATTGCCGGAAGCCCTGACGAGTATGATATCGTAGAATTCCAGATTACTAGAGAGAAGTAATTAATTACAGATAAAAGCAGTTCTTTTGAGCTTCATCAAGTTTTTCTGGAGAGCCGATATCTATCATCCGAAAACCCTGAGGGACTATCACTCCTCGGATAATCTCATGAGCTGCAGCGGCAAGATAAAAATCAATAATGGAGAACCGCTCTGGCCAAGACTCCATCATGGGTAGAATTCTCGCAGATAGAATATGTATCCCGCAGAAAGACAATCTGCGGGATTTTTTTACATCAAACCCAGGAAAAGGTGTCTTAACTTCTCCAGTGCGCACATTGGTCCAGCCAACAAGCCTCATACCTTCATCGAAAAGGAGATATCGATCTGACTCAGAAGACTCGCATACAAGAAGGCTCGCAAGAGGCTCTTCAGCAAAGGCAGCATCCTCAGATATGAACCATCTTATGTCCAAATTGCTTAAGATATCCACATTGTGCACAAGAAAACGTGCTTCCTTATCAAGAAAACGCGCAGCCCTCTTAATTCCTCCGCCTGTCTCCAACGGCTCCGTCCCCGGACGACCATCGATGAAACGATCTTCGCGTGAAATACATATATGTGAGCCAAAGCCATCATGTTCACAAAGGAACTTCTCCACCATGTCTGCAAAATGGAAGACATTGATTACAAATTCATTGATACCAGCAGACTGGAGTTTTCGAATCACCATCTCAAGCACAGGAGTTCCGTTCACCGGAACAAGAGCCTTGGGCATATTATCAGTAATAGGCCGCAATCTGGTACCAAGTCCGGCAGCAAAGATCAGGGCTTTCATAAGTTAACCTTTAACCCAGGAAGAACTGTACTTCCATCCCATTCTTCTGATAGACGACCAAGGAGACTATTGAGATAAGGATACCTCGAGAACGGCTCAGAAATCAACTCTCTTATACAGCGGAGCCCCGGGGCGAAACAGTCAATAAAGAGCTGCTTCCTCTCCACAAGGCCTCTAAAGCCATAGGCTCCGAATTCTTGGAGCAGTCTCACAAGGGTAATCAGGCGGTACTTCTCCCGAAATGTTTTCTCATCAAATGTGATAAAATTGGAAAGTGAGCGCAGATAACACTCCTCAAACTCTCCCCTCAACTCCGGGCTGAAAGACGTGCCGGCATTCCATAGAAAAGACGCAAGGTCATATTGCAACGGTCCACGGCGGCCACCCTGAAAGTCAATAAAGCAAGGCTCTCCATTCTTGATTATAATATTACGCGCCTGAAAATCCCTGTACATAAAGCAGTTGCCGTCATAGTCAAGCGAATCAGCACGAAGCCTGTCCAGATCATCTTGGAGTTTTATTTCATCGAATTCGAGTCCGGTAAGCTTTAAAAAGTCGTATTTGAAATAATTAAGGTCGAAATTGACCATGCGCTCGTTGAACTCCTGATCCGGAAAGCATACGCTCCAATCCATCCTCTCCCCCACTTTGAACTGCACAGCTGGTAGAAGAGACAGAGTGTCCCGAAGCCAGTTCTTCTGATCAGAAGAAAAATTCCCGGATGGAATCTGTGGTTTGAGAAGCTCAAACAATTGCCCATCTCCCAAGTCCTCCTGAATATATTCCATTCCATCTTCCGACACAGCATAGACTCTAGGAGCATGGAAACCAGCATCACAGAAGGCTTCATCAATAGAGAGGAAAGCCTTGTTTTCAGCAGGATTTGTTCCGATGCAGCCTATTAAAGTACCGCCTTCTCCGGAAAGCCGATAATATTTGCGTGCACTGCCAGAAAGCGGCAAAAGATTCATTTCGAAAGGCTTGTAGCCTGTAAATGACTGATATAAAGACTCGAGTCGTGACATTGTATTATTTGGTTTTGTCCTACGAAGATATGCATTTTACTCAGGTTTCGCAAACAAGACTCTTTTCAGCCGCTGCCCAGCTGGCCTAGCGCATTTGTGCGATTAGCAAAAAGTTACTAAATTTGCCAGTTCCATGCATATAGGTGAATGAAGCGTTTTTCTCGCATATTGTTTCCAGCCGCAGTGATGCTCGTCAGTGCCGGGGTCTCCCTAGGCACAGTAATGACTTCCCCACTTAGAGACTCGTCACCCTCCCGCAATATAGACTCTCCTGCAATGGACACTGTCCTCTACCCGTCAGACGCCTACAAGCACAACACAAGGCATAGTTCTGATATCGTTATAGACAGTCTTGCCGCCGCCCTTGACAAAGCCGGACTAAGTCTTGAATCAGACACAGACAGCACCAAAAAACTCAGCCCTAGGGACTCACTCAGACAACTGTTGGACTCTTCGCTATGGGATAAGATAGATTCCATATACATAGCCGACTCCACCGCCAAAGCCAAGGCTGCATTCGAGAAATGGTATAATTCTCTGGATAGGAAAGAGCGGAAGAAATATGATGCTGAACAAAAGGCCAAGCGTATGACAGCTCGCGCCGATTCCCTTCGCAAAGCCAAGGAGCAAGAGAAAGAAATCCGCGATAGTATAGTGGAGAACACACCGAGAATACTTGAAACCTACGCCATACCTGATTCCATGCAGTATAAGAGGCTCATAACATGGACAGCAGGACAGGATTTTGGGGACATAAAGCCATCGGTTCCAGATACAAGTTACAATTTCCACTATTACGACTATCCGTTCCAACGGCGCGATGTAAATGCAACCTGGCTCGGAGTGGCCGGCTCGCCGGTCCAGTATTACAACTGGTTCAACCGCAAAAGTGACGAAAATGTGGAGTTCTATGATGCACTGGAAGCCTGGAGCGCATCACCGCGAACAACCCTTCACTACAACAGCAAGACCCCTTACACGGAGTTATGTTACTTCGGCACCCTCTTCGGAAAGAGTGCTAGAGAGTCCGACAATCTGCATCTATTTACCACCCAGAATATCACACCAGCACTTAACTTCAGTCTCCTCTACGACAGATTCGGAGGCGGGGGCATGCTAGAGCGAGAGGAAACAGCCAACAAAACCACTGCCGTGCAGGTCAATTACCTCGGGAAAAAGTACACCTTGCACGCAGGCTATCTTCGCAATATGGTAAGCCGCCAGGAGAACGGCGGAATGCAGGATATCAAGTGGGTGAACGACACCACCGTTGATGCCAGAGACATCCCAGTAAATCTTCAGTCAGCCTCATCAAAGACCAAGAAAAATACATTCTTTCTCGAACAGCAGCTCCGCATCCCATTTACCTTCATCGAGAAGATGAAGGCTTCGCGTGATAGCACCTATCATTTTAGTTCTGATAGCCTGAATAGGGACATCACAAGTGCTTTTATTGGGCATAGCAGTGAATTCTCCACCTACACTCGCAACTACACGGATCTGATCAGCGATGCAGCCGGAAAGGCATTCTACAATCAAGTATTCAACTACAACCCCACTGCCAGTGCTGACTCGATGAGGGTCCGCAAGATTGACAACAAGCTCTATATCAGGCTCCAGCCATGGTCCAGTGAAGCGGTAGTATCCAAGCTTGATATTGGTGTGGGCGACATGCTACGTACATATTTCGACAGCACCAGCGTACGGCCAACCACCCACAAAGAGAATAGTTTCTATGCCTACGCCGGAGCCGAAGGACAGTTCAGAGGGTACTTTTTCTGGGGTGCAAAGGGCAAGATCAATCTTCTCGGCGCCAATGCCGGGGATTTCTCCGTCCAGGCCAACGGACAAGTGAATTTCTACCCTTTCAGGCGTGCCCGCAATAGCCCGCTAAGCCTCAAGGTAAACTTCGAGACTAGGCTTGACGAGCCTACATACTATCTCAAGCATTTCAGTTCCAACCACTTCAAGTGGGACAACGACTTCTCCAAGATATCCACCACTACCCTTCAGGGTGAGGTAGACATACCGCGATGGAAGATCAATGCAGGGGTCGGATACGCACTTCTCTCAGGCAACACTTATTACGATGCCAAAGGCATAGCAAGGCAGGGTCAGAAACCAGTAAACGTACTGTCTGCACATCTAAGAAAGGAATTCGTGCTTGGACATCTTCACATGGACAACAAGCTGCTCTTCCAGCTTTCCTCAGACGAAGATATTGTACCAGTACCAACATTAGCATTAAATCTCAGGTATTTTCTACAATTCGTCATTCAGAAAAACGATGAAGGGAAAGATGTGCTCGCAATGCAGGTTGGAGCCAACGCATTCTACAACACGGCATGGAACTCTCCGGCATGGAATCCAACGCTTGGCGTATTCTACAACCAGAATGAGCGCACCTACACGAATGGCCCGTATTTTGATGTGTTTCTGAACTTCCAGTGGAAGCGAGCCTGCATTTTCGTTAAATTTCAGAATGCAGGACAGGGATGGCCGATGCGAAAATCAGACTACTTCAGTGCTGACAGATACATCGTCACGCAGAGAGGATTCGATGGGCTGAAGATAGGTATCTATTGGCCTTTCTACATCCAGCCTACGGGAAAACCGACCCAGAGATAATCCTCCACCGAGGGGACACATATTTTTTATGCATAGAGAAGACAGGAGTTTCTACATAGTATCAGGCATCACCGCAGCGATTTGCGCAGCTGTCATCATCGCATCCTTTTATACCATTAAGCCAATCGAAGAAAGAAGTCTCACGCCACACCTTGTCAGCGTACTTGAACTTGACGCCCTTGCGGACACCACAAGTTCCCTTGTCGTCGGCTATAATTACTATCTTCTTGAACGCTATGCGCAAAGCGATGAACGCACCATAGATATCAGCATAAGGGAGAAGAATGCCTCATATCTTGACTCGCTCCGCAGAGGAGTTATTGACATATTGGTAGTCCCATTTGAGCACGGGTTACAACTTGATAGTCTCATTGCTTCGTCGCCCATAGACAGTCTTAGTATATGGATAATGCGAGAGGATGAGGAGCATGAGATGGAAAACCTCAATAAGTGGATTGACCTATGGCGCAGCAGAGAAGAAAACGATGCTGTACGCGAATCTTTCATGTCCCGGTACAATGTTTTCAGAAGCCGCAAGCGTGAAAGACTTAGTCCGTACGATAGTATCATCAAAGAGAAGGCAGACTCTCTCGGATGGGACTGGAGGATGCTTGCCGCCATCATTTATCAAGAGTCAAGATTCCACATCGAGGCACAATCGCACCGTGGCGCACGCGGCTTGATGCAGATGATGCCGCACACAGCTAAAAACTACGGAGTCACCGACCCTCTCGACCCTGAAGAAAATATCAGTGCTGGAGCCAATCTTCTCAACAGCCTGCTAAAACGATACTCCAAAGTAGCAGCAAGTAAAGAAGAGTTGTTCAAATACGCTCTCGCCGCCTATAATGCCGGAGTCGGAAGAATAGACGACATCATCCGGCTTGCAGAGTTGCGCGGAGTGGATACGGGGCATTGGGAGAGCGTCATTGAAGTAATCCCGGAAATGAACGACGAGTCTGTGTTAGATACGGGAGTTGTCAGGCTAGGAGTATTCAAGGGCAAAGAGACCATAAACTACGTCGAGACGGTTATATCAGTGTACGAGCAGTTCAAAAGAATCTGCCCAGAGCAGGAGAAACATACTTCATCAGCATCCCAGGCAGAAATGCCATGATTATGGTACCGATACCGTTCACAATGCCCGGGACTCTAGAGAAAAGCACGTCAGCGAAGTTCTCGAAATGGCCACTTCCAAAAGGATTGCCAAAGAAAACCCAAGAAAGAGCCGCTGCTATCACGACCATTGTTGAGTCCATCACGACCTTCACCTTGTCAAATGGCTTTCCAAGCGTAGAGGAGAAAGCATCCACTGTCATCTCAGCAGAAAGCATCCATGCCTTAGAATGCACCTCCAGACTCACACCTATTGCCGTAACCACACACCCACCAACAAGAACAATAAGCCTAACCGGGATAGATTCCGGATAGAATCCGGACAATATCCATAGAGAGATGTCGGTAAGGTAGCCAAAGAGCAAGGAAGCGGGAATCTGCATAAGGTTACGTGGCCTGAATCTTCTCCGGAGCACAACCATCTGCACGAGCATATACACCATATTGACGATGAATATAAAAGTCCCCACGCTCAATGACGGAAACCGGAGATTGAGTACGTATGCAGCGCACGAGAGTGGCGCGGTACCAAGATTGACCACTATCGAGACGGCCACGCCGAATGAGACAAGGAATAATCCCAGAGTGGCCATAACATAACGATATAGTATGTTTGTTCTATCTATACGAACCATTTTTCCACTTCTATCAAGTAACCAAACGACACAAAAATAGCAAATTAGAGTGATTTTCGCTATCTTTGTGCTCGTATTAAAAGTTTTTCTAATGAAAAAAACAGTAGTGTTGATGCTTCCTTTACTCATTGCGGCAGTTTCATGCCAGCAGAAGGGAGACAAGGTCCCGGCTCTTGATACTAGCTATATGGACCTTAACGTAAGCCCTAAGACGGACTTCTATTCTTACGCCAACGGCAACTGGGTCAAGAACAACCCTCTCAAGCCTGAATATGCACGGTTCGGCTCATTCGACAAGCTCCGAGAGGACAACGTCGAAAGACTCAACAACCTCTTCGCAGAGATGTCCAAAATGAATCCTGCAGCAGGCACGAACGACCAGAAAATCGTAGACCTCTACAAGCAGGGACTTGATTCCACAAGGCTGAATTCCGAAGGGGCTACACCAGTGCTCAAGGATTTGAATACCATCTATTCAGCCTCTGACAAGCAGGAACTTGCCAAGGTACTTGCCGAATTAAACAAATATGGCTCCGGAGGATTCTTCGGTGTAGGGGTCGATGCAGACCTTATGGACAGTGATACGCAGGTGCTCTATCTCGGTCAGGGAGGTCTTGGCATGGGTGACCGTGACTACTATGTGGATCCGTCAAATGCTGAACTTCACGATAAATATCAGCAGATGATGGTGAAACTCTTCTCCCTGTGCGGTGTTGAAAACCCTGAAGTTAAGGCACAGAATGCCGTCAGGACAGAAGACGCTCTCGCAGACTTCTCATGGACAAGTATCCAGAATAGGGACTATACCAAGCTCTACAATCCTATGAGCACGGCACAGATTGTCTCTGCATACAAAGGATTTGATTTTGCACTTTTCTTCAAGACTCTCGGACTTCCAGACCAGGACAAGGTAATAGTTGAGCAGCCTTCATTCTTCGAGGGATTCTCTAAACTCTATGCAGACAGCAGCCTCGAGACTCTAAAAGATTATCTTGCAGCCCATCTTATCATGGACGCATCCACCTCACTTTCAGATGATTTCTACTCAGCATACTTCGATTTCTTCAGCACGGCAATGAGCGGCGTCACCGAGCAAAAGCCAAGATGGAAGCGCGCCATGAGCGTCCCTAACAGCATTCTCGGAGAGGCTGTGGGACAGATGTATGTAAAGAAGTACTTCCCTGAAGAGAACAAGCAGAAGATGCTGGAAATAGTCAATCAGCTCCAGAAATCTCTTGGAGAGCACATCGCTTCTCTCGAATGGATGTCTGACCAGACCAAGGAATATGCCGAGAAAAAACTTTCTAACTTCACAGTTAAGATTGGCTACCCTGACAAATGGAAGGACTATTCTAGCCTTACAGTGGATCCGAAGCTCAGTTACTATGACAACCTCCGCGCTGCCAACGCATGGTATGTAGCTGACAACTTCAGCAAACTCGGGAAGAAAACCGACAAGAGCGAATGGGGAATGACTCCACAGACAGTCAATGCCTACTATAACCCTACCACCAACGAAATCTGCTTCCCTGCAGCCATCCTCCAGCCACCATTCTTCAACATCGATGCTGACGACGCTATCAACTATGGCGCCATCGGAGTGGTCATAGGGCATGAGATGACTCACGGATTCGATGACCAAGGCAGGCTCTTTGACTCTGACGGCAACATGACCAATTGGTGGACAGCAGAAGACGAAGCCAAGTTCAAAGCCAAGACAGCTATTCTTGTCAATCAATACAGCGAAGTGGAAATCCTTCCGGGACTTCACGCAGACGGACAGCTCACACTCGGGGAGAACATCGCAGACCACGGCGGAGTTAGCATCGCCTACACCGCTCTTCACAATGCCCTCGGTGACAAACAGCCAGCAGATATTGACGGATTCAACGTTGACCAGAGATTCTTCCTAGGCTTTGCCCACCTCTGGGCACAAAACGCCACCGATGAAGAGAAAGCCCGTCTAACCAAGTTGGACGTACACTCTCTTGCCGAGAACCGCGTCAACGTCACAGTAAGGAACTTCCCGTTCTTCTTCAAAGCATTTGACATTCAGGAAGGAGACCCAATGTGGAGGCCTGAAAGTGAAAGGGTTATCATCTGGTAATTTTTTCACCGTGAAAGCTGAAAGGTTCATAGCATCCCGGCTCAAAACCAAAGGAGAAATGGCTATCGTACTGATAGCCATTTCTTTCTTTGTTATTATCATAGCGCAGTCCGTATCCTCTGGATTCAGAAGGACTATCGGAAGGGAGATAAGCGCTGTGAGCGGAGACATCCAGATTGCACCAACCTTTCAGAATTATCTTGACAAAGATGATCCCATTACGGACAGCCCAAGCTACCTCGAAAACATTTTGAATACCAAGGGTGTCGAAGTGGTTCAAGGAGTAATATATGCTGCAGGAATTGCAAAAAAAGGTTCAGTCATACGAGGAGTCCTCTTTAAGGGAGTAAGCAGCCCGGACTCATCACTCCATGCAATTGTTCCGAAAGAACTTGCATCTAGCCTAAACCTTTCAGAAGGCGACGAATTCTATGCATATTTCTCTTCCAAAAGGCTGAAGATAAGAAAACTCACCGTAACGTCCGTCAAGGAAGATATGCTTGGCAGCACACAGAACATCATTGTTGAGATGCCTATTTCTGACCTCAGACGAGTAAACGGATGGAAAGAGCATCAAGTGTCGGCACTTGAAATCACTCTCGATGAAAAATATCGCTCCTCCGAAGCGCTAAAAGAGAAAGCAGCCGAGATAGGGGCAATAATATACTCCAATGCATCAGATGAGGATGAAATGCTCGTAGCTGTATCCTCAGCAGAGTCTTTTGCTCACATCTATGACTGGCTTGAACTCATTGACCTCAACGTGATTGTCATTCTGGCACTGATGATTATTGTCGCAGGATTCAACATGATATCCGGATTGCTGATACTCTTATTCAGAAACATCTCAACTATAGGCACGCTCAAGTCCTTAGGGATGAGGGACAAGGGTATAGCGTCGATATTCCTTCGCATTACCGCATCTATCGTAGTCAAGGGAATGCTAGTAGGTAACGCCTGCGCTTTAATACTGTGTATCGTACAGAAAATCACACATCTGATAAAACTCGACCCCACCAATTACTTTGTCTCATATATACCAGTGGAGATAGATTTCGCACGCATAGTGATATACGACTCTATAGCATTCGTTGTCATCATGCTGCTGATGCTAATACCATGCATGTTTATTTCCCGGATTGACCCTTCTGAGACTTCGAAGACTGAATAATTTTGAGATTAGTAGTGGCCGCATAGTCCTGCGGATCTATCTTGAGAGCCTTCTTGTAATACTTCTCCGCTTTCTTATTGTTCTTCTTGGCTACCTGCCAATAGGATCCGATATTATCGATAAACACAGGGTTCTTCGGCTCAAGTTTGTTCATCATTGTGGAGAGCTGAAGGAAATAGTCATACGCAAGCGGTGTTCCTACCTTGTAGAGGGCATAGCAGTATTCACCCATTGCCTGACTGAATTCCGGAGATATTCGGGAATCAACCCCGGCAGCCAAAGGCTTAGAATCAAGCGTCCATTCATCATTTTTTGAAGAACTATACTCGCTTACAAGCGTCTTTATTTCAGAATAACTCATGTCTGGGCTATCCTTCTCATAAGCAACAAGCGCATTGATTTTGTCGAAACGGTACCTCAACTCACGTGGCTTCAAATGCACAGCCCGGCTTATACTCTGCAGCGCTATTGAGAAGTACTCATCATTGAATTCCGCCACCTGATAATAGAACACATCAGCGCCGGTAGAATCCTTCAGAGTTAAAATAGGCTTTTCACCAAGATACCTTTGAGTCGGCCTCTGAACCACTCCGGAAGAAACTGATTTAGCGTAGTTAAAATCAAACTTAGCCACAAGCATATCTGGATCATCCGGACAATCCTCTTCCCACCTGCTTACTATCGTTTCCACTCCAACCCCAGTAACACCGACATTGCGAACCTGCCGATCAAACTTCTGCCTGTACGACGCCGAGAGTTCCTTGTCCTGCGCTGTCATTGTAACACCAACGAGCATAGAGAGCATCGTCAATCCAAAGTATATCTTATTCATTTTACGTTATTTACATCCATTAATATTCTTCTCCCAGAAGGATAAAGATTGTTACATCTCCTTCCAAGATTCTTCACAAAGCCAAGCGGCACCCCTGAATAACTCACCACGTTGTAACCAAGAGGAGCATCGGGAAGAACAATTGTGTCTCGATGAAGGAAACGAAGTGCCAACTGCTCATCCAGATCCACCACCGGATACGCATCCCTATCAAAATCAATACTGAGAGCCCAATCTGCGTCCGGAATAAAATCCTTACCTTTCACTATCCCTCGCCGCTCATTAGGTAGGAACACCCTCCTCAACGGCCTCAATGAACTAAAATCGTGCACACTCGTGAATTCAGAAGAGAAGGCTGTTTTCAGAAGAGCACCTACCCACTGGCCTTCGCCGAGAACATCTCCAGCCTTGAGAAGACTGCCTGCGCGAGTGAGTTTCACTCCATACTCCGGAAATTCATCTTCAGACGGGATGATCTTTCCCCCAAGAGTCTGCGCCGCCCACTCAAGATTACTATCATTCTCAGCATCCTCGTAAGTGCATGTACTGTATATCAACACACCGCCCTCTTTCAGAGATGGCCACACATCTGCCAATATACGTTTCTGACGGGCTGCACATAGCTCCACAAGGTCCTCACTCCACTGCCGCTGCGCTTCCGCATCTTTCCTAAACATTCCCTCTCCACTGCACGGCACATCCGCCACTATAATATCAAAAGCCCCGTCAAACCGAGCGAACACGGAAGGATCCACACTTGTGACCATCACCCGCGGGTCTCCCCACTTCGCCACATTATCATCCAACACCCTAACGCGGTCTCGCATCACTTCATTCGAGACGAGAGTCCAATCCTCTCCAAACCGTTCACGGAGAGAAACCGACAGATCAGTCGTCTTCCCACCAGGTGCAGCGCACAAATCCAAAACCCTGAGCCCAGGACCAAATGAAGAAAGAATCTTCCTGAACACATGCCCAACATACATGGCAGAACTGTCCTGCACATAAAAGCATCCGGCATGGAATAGAGGCATCAGAGTAAAAGACGGCCTTTGCGAAAGTATAAGGCCGTAGCGAGACCAAGGAACCGGCGAAGCATCATCAAAGATGGATATCCGTTCGCGAGGAGTCTTGAAAGGATTGAGCCGTACTGAAACCGGTATCATCTTCCGAAGCCCTCAGGCATATTCGGCATCCGTCCCTCAGATATGTCTACCAGAGTATCCACCGCTTTATCAAGCCCTTGCTGAATCTTGCTCCCAAGCATTGATTTCATCATAAAGTTGAGGTTGGCATCAAGAACGACGCTAAAGTCCGTCTTTCCAGGGACTTCCGAGTTATCAAAATGAAGCGCCGCCACGAATTCCACCGGAGACTCTGTTGATATTACCCTAATAAGACTGTAAGGCAATCTTTCATCTATCTTCACCCCGATACGGAATCCTTGAACCTCAATACTGAGGCTATCATAATCCGCCTTGACATCGGCCTTGACTTTGTCACCTGCGAGTTGCGAGAAATTCCGCATATCGCAGAATGCCATATAAAGTTCTTCTGGACGTTTTGAAACTAGTCCGTGTTTGCTTGTATAATGTGCTGTCATAAGCATGTTTTTTCTTATCTTTGCAAAGATAGTAAAAATCCGATGCACAAGATATATTTCAAGGACCGCTGCATAATCATCTGCGGACCAGACGAACAAGCGCTAGCCGATCCTAACTCCATAGAATTTCACATAGGCGAACGTATCTCTATCCACACTCTTGTGGATATGTTCGAGGCCTCAGAATCACTTTCCAGAATATACATTCCCACCGAGAATATGGAGTGGATGTACAGAAGGGTATGCGCAGAATTCAAGGAAGTGGATGCAGCCGGAGGACTAGTATCCAACAAGCGAGGAGATTATCTACTCATCCGCCGTGGCGGTTTGTGGGACCTACCCAAAGGGCATAGGGAGGAAGGAGAGGACATTCGCACTACCGCACTCAGAGAGGTACAGGAAGAAACAGGAGTAGATGAGCTCAAACTCGGTCGACTTATATGCGTTACGGACCACTGCTACTTCAGAAACAACATCTGGCATCTCAAGCACACATGGTGGTACGATATGCTCTATACCGCGCCAGTGGATCTGACACCACAGACAGAAGAAGACATAAGCAAAGCGGCTTGGGTAGCGCGTTCCAGCCTCCCACCGTTCCTAAAGAACACGTTCCCTTCCATCGTAGAAGTGTTTAGAGAAGCAAAAGTTTAGTTCGCATGAAACTTTTTGCATTGTTTCACCGTATAGAAAAGAGTGTAAATGCAAATACAATAACGCGATATGAAACTCTCACAGTTCAACTTTGACCTCCCAAAAGAGAAAATTGCTACAGAACTTATGCCGGAAGTAAACGGCAGAATCCAGTGGAGGGACGAATGCAAGCTCCTCGTACTCCACAAGGATACGGGCGAGATAGAGCACCGCAGGTTCAAGGATATAATCGAATATTTCGGCAAGCACGACAGGTTCGTGCTCAACGATACCAAAGTTTTTCCGGCTAAACTTCTCGGCAAGAAAGAAAAGACGGGAGCCGATATTATGGTATTCCTGCTACGCGAACTCAACAAAGAGCAGAAATTGTGGGACGTGATTGTGGATCCAGCTAGAAAAATCCGCATCGGCAACAAATTATATTTCGGCGAGGACGAGAGTATGGTCGCCGAAGTAATTGACAATACCACATCCAGAGGAAGAACTCTGAGATTCCTCTACGATGGACCTTATGACGAATTCAAGGCCGCTCTTTTTGCACTCGGAAAGACTCCGGTTCCAGAGTGGGTCAAGGAGAATCCAGACGAAAGGGACGCAGAAGAGTTCCAGACGATATTCGCAAAGAACGAAGGAGCAGTATCCGCCCCGGCAGCAGGACTACACTTTAGCAGAGAGCTTCTCAACAGAATGATACTCAACGATATAGATAAGACATTCATTACTATACACATGGGTATTGGACATTTCCGTACCGTGGATGTTGAGGACTTGTCCAAACACAAGATGGACGGAGAGAGAGTTATTATTTCAGAGAACGCGGCCAACGAAATCAACGCAACCAAACGTGCTGGTCATAAAATCTGCGCCATAGGAGTGACAGTAATGCGCGCCCTTGAGACCTATGTCACCACGGAGAATGAAGTAAGGCCTATGGACACATGGACCAACAAGTTCATCTTCCCGCCATACGAATTTTCCATTCCTGACGCCATAGTCTCCAATTTCCACCTCCCGCAATCCACAATGCTCATGACAGTGGCAGCGTTCGGAGGATTCGAGAAAGTGATGAATGCCTACGACGTCGCCCTACAGCAGGATTACAAGTTCGGGCCTTACGGAGACGCAATGCTCATCATTTAGTCAGGATATCCGGGAGCGCAATAGGTTATTACCTAATTGTTTCTTACCTTTGTCTCTAATAAACGTCAGTGGATAATGCCGTTAAGAGTACATATCGGCATCTCCATTGACAGATATACAACTTAAACTATAAGAAATGGACAAAGGTGACTATCCTATCGTATGCGCGATTGCGCTCAACTCCGCATTCGGAGACAACCCCAAATTTTCACATCGTCTAATAGATAGACTCGGCTCGATTGAAGAGTTGTTTTCACTGGACAGGAAGTCCATTGAGAAGATATTCGGTCCGTATAGCCGTTTCCCATCAGCCCTTCGTGAGCAGTCGCTGGAAGAGGCATGGAAGCAGTACCGGAAACTCTCAGCTGAGGGCATCCAGTTTGTCAGTATTTTTGACGGCGCATATCCAAGCTTACTCAAAGAATGCCCCGACGCACCTCTTCTCCTGTATGTCAGGAGCAGCACTCCGCTGAAAGAGATTTTCAGTGACGGCAACTACCTCTCCATAGTGGGTACACGAGACATGACTGACTACGGCAGGGAATGGTGTCAGAAAATCATTTCTTCTCTTCCCGATACTACATCACACACAAAAGGGACAAGGCAGCCCCCGGCAATAGTAAGCGGACTTGCCAGAGGCGTGGACATCACCGCCCACATTGCGGCACTGGATCATGGGCTTAGAACCATTGCTGTCAGCCCTGTGGGCATAGATGACATATACCCACGGCATCATATTTCCGCCGCTGAGCGAATCTCCTCATCACAAGGAAGTGCCATTATCACTGATTATCCTCCTGAAACGATCCCATATCCAAGCAATTTCCTGAGGCGCAATAGGATTATAGCCGGCATGAGCCAGTCCACAATTCTAGTGGAATCACGTGCCCGGGGCGGAGGGATGATGACATCAAGGCTCGCCGCCGGATATGGAAGGATGGTATTTGCATTGCAGGGAAGAATTGACGACCCACATTCTCAAGGATGTAACCAACTTATTGCGGAAAACATAGCAGCACCAGTTGTATCGATGCCCTCGCTAGTAAGCCAGCTTTACCCTGGATGCGAGAGCAGGAGAGGGGAAAATCTTAGCACAGCTATTAATGCTGCCTTTAATAATACCAATGATACAGAGAATGCCATACAAATATGTAACAAAATAAGGGCGCACAGAGGAATCGATATAGACAGGCTATGCGAGCTCTCTGGAATGGATTTTCCAAGTTGTTCATTCATCATAGGAAGATTAGAAAGCATAGGCGTGATTCAACGTGATATTGTCGGCTGCTGCTCTATCAATGCTATTTTTGATTAACTTTGCGCTCTATGGCAACATACATAGATACACATGCACACAACTCTGATGAAGCATTTTCCGGATGCGAAGACGAGATAATCTCCAAAAGTGTAAGCGCCGGAGTAGTCATGATGCTTCAGCCAGACATTGACTCCAAAGAAAGGGGCAGGATGTTGAGTCTTGTTGAGAGACATCCAGACAGGCTTCGTGCTATGCTTGGGCTCTACCCTGGTTCGGTAGACGACAGGTGGAAGGAGGAGATTGACGCCATACTACCACTACGTAGCCCACGTATAGTGGCTCTGGGGGAAATTGGCCTGGACTACCACGAGGGAAAAGTGTTCCGAAAAGAACAGATGGAAGCATTCCGAACCCAGCTGGAACTGTCTTCAGAGTGGGATCTTCCAGTCAATATACACCTTCGTGACGCGACAGAGGACTTCTTCGACATATTGGAAGACTGCCGACATCTGCACTTGAGAGGCAACCTGCATGCTTTCGGAGGGAGTTATGAGACATTCTGCAGACTACAACGGCTCGGTGACTGGTATGTAGGAATTGGCGGTGTTGTTACTTTCAAGAATTCGCTTGTGGGCAAGGACATATCAAGAATACCTCTCGACAGAATAGTACTTGAAACAGACGCACCATATCTTGCCCCTACCCCATATAGAGGGACACGCAACGACAGTTCCAATCTTCCTATCATCGCTCGTTTCATCGCTAACCGCAAGTCTATCTCGGAAGAAGAGGTAGCATCAGCAACCACTTACAACGCCAAACAATTGTTCGCCTTATGATCGGTTTCAATTTTTTTAAAGACCGCAGTGACAATGTAAAATCCGCAGTGCTGCTCATCTACACAGGCGGCACTATAGGGATGAAAGAAGACCCAGAGAGCGGAGCACTGGTCCCTTTTGATTTCGACAGCCTGCTTGAAGAAGTGCCTGAACTAAAGAAGTTCGGACTACGGATTGACCACTATTCATTTTCTCCACTGATAGACTCATCTGACGTGGAGCCTTCTATATGGCAGTCGCTTGCAAGGCTCATTCAGGAGAAATATGACTCGTATGATGGGTTTGTTATTTTACACGGTACAGACACTATGGCTTATAGCGCCTCTGCACTGAGTTTCATGCTTAACAACCTCACCAAACCTGTCGTCTTCACCGGAAGCCAATTGCCGATAGGCAAGCCGAGGACGGACGGCAAAGAGAACTTAATATCCGCGGTAGAGATAGCCTCAGCACGTGATAACGATGGCAAAGCAATCGTGCCGGAGGTCTGCATCTGCTTTAATTCCAACCTTTTCCGAGGTAACCGCAGCACCAAGATTAACGCCACCGGGTTCGATGCATTCAGTTCACCAAACTACCCGCCACTAGCCACTGCTGGCATCAATATCAAATACAATAGCGGATTCATACACTATCCTAAAGAGCACTCCAAGCCATTCAGCATCAACACTGACCTTGATACCCGCGTTTCAGTATTGAAAATTCATCCCGGCATCACTGAACAAGCCGTCAGCGACATACTCCTTGGCAGCGGAACAAGAGCGGTCATACTCGAGACTTATGGCTCTGGCAATGCCATCTCCAAGCCTTGGTTTCTCCAAATCATCAAAGAGGCGGCCTCAAGGGGAAAGATCTTGCTCAATGTAACGCAGTGCCTGAGCGGAGAAGTAGACATGAGTCTATACGCAACAGGCAAAAGTCTAAAAGACGCCGGAGTGGTATCGGGATACGACAGCACCACGGAAAGCGCGCTTGCTAAGCTTTTCCACTTGATGGGTACGGAAAGCGATGCGGAAAAGATTAAAAACCTATTGGCAAAGAACCTAAAAGGCGAAATATCCAAGTAAACCCTTGCTATGTGGATTTTTTTTACTAAATTGCAGCGATTTTTATATGCGAATATTATTACAACTAATACAACATCAAAATTCGTTATGAAAAAGTTTTTCATGTTTTTGGCAGTTGCCGGCGTAATGGCTTTCTCTGCCAACACTGTTTCTGCTCAGGACGAGCAGGCTGCTTCCGCAGCAACTGAAGTCGCAGCTCCAGCTAACGACCTCGCTGCCCTCACAGCAGCCGCTCCGGAGGTTCCTCTTCACCAGGCACTCAAGACCAAGTTCATCGAAGGTGGTCCAGGCTTCATGGCCCTCATCATCATCTGCTTGATCATCGGTCTTGCACTCGCCATCGAGCGTATCCTTTATCTTTCTTTCTCAAAGACCAACACCAAGAAGCTTGTTGCTGCTGTTGAGAAGGCTCTTGAGAACGGTGGAATCGAAGCCGCAAAGAAAGTATGCCGCGACACACGTGGACCTGTAGCAAGCATCTTCTATCAGGGACTCCTCCGCTACGAGCAGGGTATTGATGTCGTTGAGAAGACTGTTGTTTCTTACGGTTCAGTACAGATGAGCGAGATGGAGAACGGTCTTTCATGGATTGCACTCTTCATCGCTATCGCACCTTCTCTCGGATTCCTTGGTACCGTTATCGGTATGATCCAGGCATTCGATGCCATCCAGGCTGCTGGTGATATCTCACCTAACGTTGTTGCCGGTGGTATGAAAGTCGCTTTGATCACCACAGTAGCAGGTTTGATCGTTGCAATGATTCTTCAGATTTTCTACAACTACATCCTTGCCAAGATTGACTCCATCACCATTGATATGGAGGACTCTTCAATCTCCCTCATCGATGTACTTACGAAATATAGCGAGAAGAAATAATCATTTTGCACACGTTTTAATATGAAACTCAATAAGTTTTTCAAAATACTTATGCTCGTGCTGATTCTCGTCAGCGTCGGCTTGTTGGTATGGGGCTCCATTGTGGGCTTTACTGCCAAGGATGGCCAGGCTGTTGATGTACTCTTCTACTGGGCATATGTAATGGTCGGGCTCGCTCTCGCCTCTTGGGTGTTGGTAGGCCTCGTCCTAATGGCGAAGAACAACCCGAAATCACTTATCAAGGTCGGTGTTATTCTCGTCGCAGCCGCTGCGATTTCGTTTGTAGCATACCTTCTCGCTCCAGGTAACCCTGCAGTAGGAAGGGAGAATGTCTCACCTGCAGATACAGTCGCAACGCTCAAACTCACTGATACCGTTCTCAACCTTACTTACTTTGCCGCTGCTGCTGCCGTATTGGCAATCATTGTCGGCGAGGTTCGTTTGGCAATCATTAACAGGAAATAATTATGGGCAAGAAAACACCGGCAATCAATTCAAGTTCTACGGCTGACATCGCATTCCTGCTCTTGTGCTACTTCCTCATGACTACAACCATGGGGTCACAGACAGGTCTGTCCCGTCGTCTTCCTCCTATGCCGACAGAAGAACAGCAACAGGAGAACCAGAAGGTCAACCGACGCAACATCATCGTAGTGAGAATAAACTCTTCCGACAAGATTTTTGCAGGTGGTGAGCCCATTGATATCAGTCTGCTTAAGGACAAGATTAAGGAGTTCCTCCTGAACCCGCGTAACGATGAATCCCTTCCTGAAAGGACAATGACAGACATTGAGGGATTCGGACAGTATCCTGTCTCAAAGGGTGTAATTTCACTCCAGAACGACCGTGGTACAAGTTATCGTCAGTATATCGCAGTTCAGAATGAGCTCGTAAAGGCCGTCAACGAAATCCGTGACGACTTTGCCCTTAACAACTACGGAAAGAAGTTCATGAGCCTCGATGAAGAGAAGCAGGAGATAGTTAAAAAGGCTATCCCTCAGCAGATCTCAGAGGCAGAACCTAAGGATGTAGGTAAAAGAAGATAATAGGAGATAAAGAATATGTCTAAATTCAAGAAAGGCGGCAAAAAAGAAATGCCGGCAATCACTTCAAGTTCACTTTCTGATATCGTGTTCATGCTCCTGTTCTTCTTCATGGTGACCACCCAGATGCGTGAGACCGAAAACAAGGTAAGCGTAAAGGTTCCAGAAGCTTCAGAAGTAGTCAAGCTCGAAAGAAAAGATCTCAACTCATACATCAACATCGGAACTCCTATCCGCTCTCTTCAGGCGCAGTTCGGAACCGAGCCACGTATTCAGTTGAACGACTCTTTCAAGACTACCACAGATATCCGCGACTTTATTGCTGCGGAGCGTGAGTCAAAGAGCGAGTCAGACAGACAGTTTATGACTGTTAGTATCAGGGCTGACCAAGATGTCAGAATGGGTATTGTAAGTGATGTTAAGCAGGAACTCAGAAGATGTTCTGCGCTTAAGATCATGTATTCAGCAAGAAAACCGTCAGAATAATACTCTGCGGCAATATATGAAAGCAGCCCCCTTTTGAGGGCTGCTTTTTGAAAATATGAGAGATGCAAAGCGTTTCTCAAGACAATAAAACACAAAACAGAGATGAAGGATATACTTCGCACAAAGGTAAGGGAACTGCTGAATATGGAAGCAGGTCAGGAAGTTCTTGCCAAAGGCTGGGTAAGGACCAAAAGAGGCAACAAGGAAATAGTATTCGTAGCACTCAATGATGGCTCCACTATCAAAAACATACAGATAGTTGTAGACAAAAATTCAGACACAGAGGCGATCCTACCTAAAATCACAACCGGTGCCTGCATCGGAGTAAGAGGGCGTCTCGTGGAGTCTGTCGGAAGCGGACAATCAGTGGAAATCCACGCAGAAGAGATTGTCCTATACGGCCCTTGCGACCCAGTACGCTATCCACTTCAGAAGAAAGATACTTCTCTTGAGTACCTGAGAACCGTAGCACACATGCGCCCACGTACCAACACTTTCGGTGCAGTTCTCAGACTTCGTAGTCAGATGGCATATGCTATACATGAGTATTTCCACCAGAAAGGCTTTGTATATCTCAACACTCCGCTAATCACAGCTTCGGACTGTGAAGGGGCAGGGCAAATGTTTCAGGTCACTACACTCGACCTTAACAACGTACCCAAGAACAAGAAAGGAGAGCCTGACTATTCAAAAGACTTTTTTGGAAAGCAGACAAGTCTAACAGTAAGCGGACAACTCGAAGGAGAGCTCGGTGCAACAGCACTCGGAGAAATCTACACATTCGGGCCTACATTCAGAGCAGAGAATTCAAATACTCCTCGTCACCTCGCAGAATTTTGGATGATAGAGCCTGAAATGGCGTTCTATGATATAAAGGACAACATGGACCTAGCAGAGGACTTCATCAAGCATCTCGTAAAGTACGCTCTCGACCACTGCATGGAGGACATACAGTTCCTCAACGATAGGTATGACCCGGAACTTGTGGAAAGACTACAGGGTGTAGTAAACACAGAGTTTGTAAGGCTTGAGTACACCGAGGGAATACGCATTCTTGAAGAAGCAGTTAAGAATGGAGTCAAGTTTGAGTATCCAGTGTATTGGGGAGTTGACCTTCAGAGCGAACACGAAAGATATCTCGTGGAGAAACACTTCGGAAAGCCAGTAATTCTAACAGGATACCCTAAAGAAATAAAAGCATTCTACATGAAGCAGAATGAAGATGGAAAGACAGTACGAGCAATGGATGTATTGTTCCCGAAGATTGGTGAGATAATCGGAGGTTCTGAGAGAGAGTCAGACCTTGCCAAGCTTGAGGCCCGTATTGATGAGATAGGGATGAGTAGACGCACATTGGAATGGTATCTCGACACCAGGCGCTTCGGAAGTTGTCCTCATAGCGGATTCGGACTCGGATTCGAGAGACTTCTTCTCTTCGTCACAGGAATGGCAAATATCCGCGATGTGATTCCATTCCCTCGTACTCCTAAGAACTGCGAATATTAATCTCTCATAATATGCTCGTAATAGGAATTGCCGGAGGCTCCGGCTCAGGGAAGACAACCGTAGTAAAAGCCATAACAGAAAGGCTCAAAACAGAAAAAGTAGTAGTAATTCCACAAGATTCTTACTATAAAGACTCGAGCGACCTTACCGATGAGGAGAAGCGTAATCATAACTTTGACCACCCAGATGCTATCGACTGGGAATTACTCAGTTATCAACTCTCCGAATTAAAGAAAGGACACAGCATTGAACAGCCAGTATACTCATACATCTCATGCTCCAGATCCAAGACAGAGACCGTGAGAGTCGAACCGGCAGATGTAATCATCATTGAAGGAATTCTTGTGTTTAACTGCAAGGAGCTTCGTGATCAGATGGACATCAAACTGTTCGTGGACGCAGATGATGATGACAGACTCATGCGAGTAATGGCAAGAGACATCTCGGAGCGGGGCAAAGACGTGCATTGGGTAATAGAAAGATATACTCGCACCGTGAAGCCAATGTATCTGCAATTCATCGAGCCAAGCAAACGCTACGCTGATGTCATAATCCCTCAAGGTGGGCACAATAAGGTGGCTATTGATATCATCATCAACACAATAGAGAAATCTCTCAAAGAGCAGAAGAAAGCGGAAAAGTGAAAAAGCTTTCACAAGAAGATAAGGCAGGACTATATCTCACCGTAATAGTGCATCTTGCGGTGACTATAGTCCTACTTGTCGTTGGACTTGGATACTCCTTGAATAAGGAGAATAGTTTCGTGCTTGACTTCAGTAAATATGACGAACTGGAAAAAATGCAAGCCGAGGCAGAGAAACTTCGGAAGGAAGCAGAATTCAAGGAAAGCATAAGTAAAAAACTACAAGAAGAACTCGGCGGAGAAGAAACATCTGAGATCAAGAGCGTAGCTGTCAATAGAGGCTCACTAAAGGACGATAGAGGCACAGATGCAGACCAGTTGTACAAAGACGCGGAGAGGCTTCAAAAAGAGCTAAAAGGAGGCTACGAAGTATCCCCGGACGAGGTAGCTGCTCTATCTCAAAAAACCGATAGACCTAAGCAAAACAACACACGGACAGAATATAAGGGGCCTTCAGTAATATCCTATGACCTTGGTGGAAGAAAAGCAAGTCATCTTCCCATTCCTGCGTACCGCTGCAACGGAGGCGGAGAGGTGAAAGTCATCATAACGGTTAATCCCTCTGGAGCCGTAACGGCAGCTAAAGTGGAAGAGCAGGCTTCAACAGACGACGCATGCCTGCGTTCATTTGCAATACGCGCTGCAAGGCTATCCAAATTCTCCATCCAAAAAGATGCGCCAGCCAAACAAACTGGATACATCATCTATAACTTCATCGCGCAGTAAGGACGCAGCGAAATCATCCTAATCAAAGAATAAACCATCAATTTTACGCGTAGTAGACGACAAAAAAAGGGGGCTGTTCAATTGACAGCCCCCTTAAATAAATCTCAATTAAGAATTATTTATAAATCACCTCTATGCTTGACATATAGACTGCATAAATGGAGTTATTGACAATCTTAAAATACGTATAATCTCCAGAAGAGAGGTCGTACACAGAACCAGACTCATCATCTGAAGAAGACAAGGCTATTTCGATAGAAGGATTGGAAGAAGACCCTGCATACACAGTAACGTTGTCCTTATACCATTTCTTAGTCTCAGACTTATTGAGTTTGATAGAAGAAATGGCCTTCACAGCAGACTTGTTGTAGATATATGAGCCTTCCTTCTTCATCTGAATACCATTGCCGTAATTTGCAACATTGTTAATCACAATAGTTGTACCGGAAGCGGAAATCTCTGAATCATCAGCTGCGTATGAAGAAGGGAACAAATCAGATGAAACTGTAAGTTGATCGCCTCCCGGAGTCGGAGTCGGATCTACGGCAGAACCAGACTTGTGAGAAACATAGAAGCAGCCGTCAGCCTCAATAAGGTCCTTGTAACTAGTCTTATAGCATACGATGGTAAGTTCATCACCCTCAGCAACTCCAAGTTTATCAAAATTGCCTTTCGCACCGCCAAAACCATTCCTTACACCATAGACGTAAACCTCGGTAGTACCGTCAGTAAGTGCGAAGTTGCCATAGGTAAGATCCCATTTAGTATTGGCCTCGGTACTCTTGGCAACCTTTCCAGAAATACGATAGTATGCTGTTTTATCGTTAGGAAGAGCACGGAACCCTGCAAGGTCAATATCTTTCACAGGTGTGACTGACTCCACAGAAGCATTTACAAGCTGTCCAGCCCCATTGTATGAGCCCTTAGCACCAACCACTGTAATGATATCACCATTATTTACGGTAAGCTCACCATAGCTCACCTTATAGAGGTAAAGTTCTCCAGTAGCATCCTTGATATAAATCTTTCCAGCAGAAAGATCATTTACCTTAGACACATATCCAGAGACCCTATACTGAGTTGAACCATCCTCTGCAGCAAGAATAGTAGCAACATCAGCATCTATGATAGCACCCTTCTGGCTGATAGTTGCCACAGCTGAATAGCTCTTTCCTGAATTTGTAGTAACGAAAGAGACTTCCACAGAACGGTCGCCGACTTCGTTGGCGGCAGCGGAAAGTGTTACAATAGTCTCCTTAGCACCAATCTGAATTCCAGTTACGGAAAGCCAGCTCTTGGCTTCCTCTGGAATAACAACTGAAGTTCCTTCACCCTTAACAGTAAGAGCAACATTCACATCACCACCTTCCTTGGCGATAGTGGCATCAGCAGGATCAATTGAAGCGACCTTGATAAGGGACTTCTCGATAGCGATGACGTCTACATTCACCATCTGTGGACCATTATATGTGCCCTTCTTTCCTTGAACTGTAATGATATCACCAGCTTCAATTCCAAGAGCAGCGAACTTCTTCTCCTCACCATTGTTCAGAGTGCCGTACACATACACAGAACCGTATGCATCATCAATGTAATAGTTACCGTAAGTTGTATTAGAAATGCCCCTCACAGTACCCTTTATACGCCATGTGGTACCATCTTCAGCCGCATTGACATCAGTAGTCTTGGAAATAGGAAGTTCCAACTTGCCGGCCTGCTGGAGAACGTTGATCAATTGAGTTTTGCCTGCACACACAAGCCTGAGGGTAGTGGTGTTGGAAGCAGTACCTGCCTTTGCGGAGAATACCACCTTGGACTCACCGGCCTCACCCTGAACAGGTGAGACGGTAAGCCATTCCGCATCCTTTTCACTTACAGCGATGGACCATGAGTCCGTAGCCGTAACAGTTATCTCCTGCTGACCACCCTCAATTGGAATGGCAACGTAGGAAGATGATACGCGAACTTCTGAGAGGAACATCTCCTCATTCTTGTCACATGCTGTGAAAAGAGTCAAGCCCGCGAGAAGAGCTGCAATTATATTTTTAAGTTTCATAACGACTCGTCCCTATTAGTTGAATAGATATTTGATACCAACTGATGCATACCAGCACTGGCCAAGGTTGTGATAAGGCTCAAATGTCTCAGTGTTGCCATTGACAGCCTTAGGAGTAGAGAATGTAGCATAGCCTTCCTTATCAACACCCTCGTATTTGAGAACACGAGGCTGATCTGAGCCAAGAGCAGGATTGAGATATTTGATTACACCCCAACTTGAATTGAAGAGATTAAGAATATTCTTAACATCAAGGCTGAGCTGAAGTGTGTTGGTAGACTTGCCGACCTTGACAGAGAAATCATGCTTGTAGCTGAAGTCAAGTCTGTGCACCCATGGAGAATATACGCTGTATGCCTCTGCATACTCACCCTGATGCTTGCTGAGGTACTTGTCTGCATGAACATAGTCCATAAAGCGAGCAGCATCATCATCAGATACGAAACGGAACTCCTTGTTTGCCACCTGCGCATCCGTAGGGATGTAAATTAGGTCGTAATTGAATCCGTCGTTATTGATGTCATTTGTGGTCATATAAGCATAGTTGAAACCGCCTCGCCATGTCTCGTATATGAAACTGTAGTGGTTTCCGCTGCGATCGCTATGTGTAAGAGAAGCGACGAAACGGTCAGGGGTCACATTCTGTGAGTTATGAAGACCTGGGTTGTTAGGTCCGTTGACGGTACCCATGTAGTTAAGCACCGAAGAAGCGTTAGAACCAGGCATGCTGGTAAGCTCCTTGCTTGCAGTATGAGTATACGCAGCCATAAGACGAAGTCCCTGTACAGGCTCCATGTTCACGGTTACAGAGCCAGAGTATCCATAACCCTTGCTAGTATTCTCAAGAACATATGCGTTAGGCATATTCTTATACTGCGGAGTATAAGTAGTCACACCGTCCTTTGTCTCCACCTTGTAGGAAGCAAGGTAAGTAAGCTTGGAGTTGGTATCGTAAATAGGGCGGTTGTCTACACCATTGAACCTTGCAAATCCATTAGGATCCTTGACACTCCAGTCGCGCAGAACAACACCGTTGATAGTCTTGTTAAAGATACCCTCAACACTCACAGTGAATGGGAATGAAGTAGGGAATGCATAGTCAATGGCAAGAGAGGTCTTCCAAACCTGAGGCATCTTAAACTTAGAATCCACAGCAGAGAAGTTGGAAGGAATAGTTCCATCTTCAGGGGAGATAGTAGAAGGATATCCAAGAGAGATAAGCTTCTCGTAAAGCTCGGCGCGGCTGAGTACTCCACCAGCGAACTCGCTCATGTCAAAGTATGTCTTGCCGTTCCTTACCTCAGTACGTCCGGTGTATCCATCAGGGACAGTCTTTCCTGCATTGATGGCTGCCTGATACTGAACCATACCGGAGTTTGTAGGCATATTGGTAAAGAATACTAGAGGCAGACGTCCAGAGAAGAGTCCGGTACCACCACGGAGTTTGAAACTCTTGTCACCGAGTACGTCCCATGTAAAACCGACACGAGGAGAAACGGTAATGCTGGCAGAAGGCCACTTACCGGTATCAATAGACTTACGTCCTGGGATGGTTCCGTAAGTACCGTCATCATTCTTGATATAGTCGCCCTTGGCGTCATAAACATACTCACCAGCCTCATTAACTGAGAATCTTCCTTTCTTATAGAGGTCAGCGTTATCTGCATTCCAATCAATAGAGTAGATGGAAGCATTGGTCATAAGATCCCTATTGTCGAAGAACAATCCGTCGAGACGAATACCGGCGGTAAGTTTGAAATTGTCATTTACCTGCCACTCGTCCTGAGCATAGATGCTCGGCTTGTGGAAACGAACACGGGCAGCCGGATTAAGCTCTCCGTCGTAACCGTATGTAAGGGCGACAGTCTCAGGAGTAGCCTTGCTGATGAAATCATCGACACTGCTATAACGATAATATCCAGTGCCGTTTCTCATGTATGAGTTGTCAGCCATCTGATACTCGTAGCTGATACCTCCAGTAACCTTGTGGTCACCATTGTACCATGTAAGGTCGTCCTTAACGGTAGCGACAGTGTTGTGAACCGCATTGTTCCATGTGAAGAGCTCGTATCCAAGAGCCATATAGTTGTCTGTATTTCCATCCTCATCAGTCTTGAGAATATCGATGAATGGGAACTCTGAAGAGTTAGTTCCACGAAGGTCATCAAGTTTGGAGAATGTGGCGAGGAACTGATTGGAAAGGTTGTCTGTGATACGGCTATTGAAATCTACTGACCATGTGTTCACATAGTTGTCAATGGAGTACATGGAGTTAGCGTACGACATGGAGTTCTTGGACATACGAGAACTTGGCATACGAGAACCACCATCCATAGAAGAACCGTTAGGCGAACTCCAGGACCTATTAAGAGTATAGTTGTATCGAACAGTCAACTTGTTCTTATCATTGATATTCCAGTCAATTCGTCCGAGGAACTTCATATTGCTCTCATCGGCAGGGAAATCCTCCCATGAGCCTGTGTCATATCCATACTCAGACTTAGCGAACTCAGATACTTTCTGAAGATCGGAAAGGGTGGTTCTGGAAACGAAATCGTCTGCATTAGCAACACCGTTCTTTGAGCCATGCCAACGATTAGCGATGGTTGGAGTCTTAGTATACTCTGCATTGACGAAGTAGAAGAGTTTGTTCTTCACAATCGGACCGCCGAGGGTAAATCCGTATGTGGTCTGGCGGTCGCTGTCACGGCCACTAGTGATAAGATCTCCACAAACGGCATCACCGCGCATATTCTCATTACGATGATATACGTAAGCAGATCCTTTTACAGTGTTGGTACCGGATTTAGTGATGGCGTTAATACCACCGCCGATAAAGTTGGTCTGACGCACATCATACGGAGAGATAACCACCTGCATCTCTTCGATAGCATCGATAGAAATAGGGCTTCCGCCTCCAGGAATCTTATCAGAAAGACCGAAGTTATTGTTGAAGTTAGCACCATCAACGGTAAAGTTGGCAGTACGTCCGTCAGCACCAGCGAATTTCATACCGTTTCCGCCGTATGGAGAAAGGCGGGTCACATCAGTGATGCTCCTGCTAACAGTAGGAATAGCTGTAATCTGTGCGTTGTTGATGTTGGTAGCTGCACCTGTTTTCTCCGTTGCGAAACGAGTAGCTGCTGTAGAGATAACCACTGCTTCTGAAAGCATTTCCTTGTCATCAGCGAGCTTAGCTGAAAGATTGTAACTCTCGGCAAGCTGAAGCGTGATATCAGTGTAATTCACTGTCTGATAACCGAGGGTGCTGATTTCTACGGAGTAAGGACCGCCAGCACGCATACCATTGATGAAGTAGCGACCTTCCTCGTTGGTTACAGAGTAGTACTGTGACCCGGAAGGTGTGTGTACGGCGACGACTGTCGCTCCGGGAATTGGCTCTCCGCCCATATCGGTAATCCTACCGTTCAGGGAAGAGGTTGTTACCTGCGCAGAAGCAGAGATAACAAAAAGCATTGCTGCGAAACACAGCAACAGGCTTTTGATTGTTTTGTTCATACAGTTTTATATAATTAGAAAACATTTCAGGTTTCCTTTCTCGCAAACTATTCCCAAATCGCTCGCAAATATAACCCATTCCGACCACTCCTGCAAATATGAAACGTTAAAAAAATATTACACATGCGTCCAATGTATCTTTACTCCACTACGTTCCATACCCCTAAACCATGTCATCTGTCGCTTGGCAAATTGGTGTATTGCTATGGCAAGTTTGTCCCTCATCTGGTCATACGAAAGCTCCCCAATAATATATTGCGTGACAAATCTGTACTCCAAACCATACCCAAGAAGAACATCCACCGGTACGCCTCTTTCCAAAAGTCCGCGAATTTCATCCACCATTCCCTCTTTAAGACGCACATCCAATCTAGCATCAATACGAGCATTGCGAACTTCACGGCTCACAAGCGTACCAATAAAATATGGAGAACGAGGCAGCCCATCTATGCTTACAGGCGCACGACTCGCGCTGAGCGGTGTATTAGATGAGAAATCATAACCTGCAGTCACAGCATTAATATACATACCAGTCCCGCCACACAAGATAGGTACCGAGCGACGAGAGCGGATATCTGCATAAACTTTCTTAAAGTCTTCGACATAGCGGAATACATTATACTGCTCCCCGGCATCAGCAATATCAATAAGATGATACGGAATCTCACCATATTCATCGAGATCCTTGCCAGTTCCAATATCCATACCTCGATAGACCTGCCTCGAATCAGCAGAAATAATTTCCGCCCCACTTACCGGACATTCGTCTGTCATCCTTCCAGGACAACCTTCAAACATACCCACAGCCACCATGGCATTAATTTCGCGGGCAAGTTCCACAGCGTACCTCGTCTTCCCAGAAGCCGTAGGGCCGAGTACTACCACAAGGTCAAGTTCGCCACGAAGCCACTGCCCTGCAAGAGAGCCCATATCTATAGATTCAGGCTCAGGAAGTTGGGCTAGGATATTATGAACTTTTGGCATAGATCAGTTTCTTTCCATCTCACGACGTATATCTTTTTCCTTAATGCTAGCCCGCTTGTCATATTCTTTCTTTCCGCGGGCAAGCGCTATATGAACTTTGGCATATCCATTGTCCGATATATAGACTCTCGTAGCGACGATGGTAAGGCCCTTGGTCTTGACAGCCTGTGCTAGATGCCGCAGTTCCTTGCGAGTAAGCAGAAGCTTACGATCTCTAAAAGGTTCATGGCTGCTCCAGGCAGAAGCCCAGAAATAAGTCGCGATATTCATGCCTCGGAGGTACAATTCACCTCCGGAGAAATAGCAATAGGCCTCCTGCAACGAAGCCTTTCCGGCACGTATGGATTTAATCTCCGTACCCACCAGTACAAGCCCCGCATCATACTGTTCAAGAAACTCATATTCAAATGAGGCTTTCTTGTTGTTGATCTGCACTCTACTCTTAGCCTTTGCCATATATGGTATTATAAGCCAAACTCCTTCTTGAGAAGTTCGACACTATCAAGTTTCTCCCAGCCAAAGAATTGGATACCATCCTTTACATAAGGCTCGCGTCCCATGTGTCCGTATGCGGCACATGGCTCATAAATAGGGTTCTTGAGGCCGAACTTGCTAATGATGGCAGCCGGTCTTAAGTCGAACACCTTTCGGATGACAGAAGCGATATAAGCGTCTGCCTGCTGACCCTCGTATCCAGGGATAGATGCACTGCCGTACGTATCCACAAACACGCTCACAGGCTCAGCTACTCCAATAGCATAAGCTATCTGCACAAGACACTCTTTGGCCACACCGGCAGCAACAAGATTCTTAGCAATATATCTGGCAGCATAAGCAGCGGACCTATCCACCTTTGACGGATCCTTTCCAGAGAAAGCGCCACCACCATGAGCACCGCGTCCGCCATAGGTATCCACAATTATTTTTCTTCCCGTAAGTCCCGTATCTCCAGCAGGACCACCAATCACGAACTTCCCGGTAGGATTGACATGAAGGATGAAATGATCATCAAAAAGGGCCGCCGTTCTCTGCGGAAGTGATGCTATAAGACGAGGAATGACAATTTCCCTGACATCCTTCTCTATACGCTTCTGCATATTCTCATCCGTATCGAACTCATCATGTTGTGTACTAAGCACAATGGTATGAATCCTAATCGGCTTATGCTTGGCTGAGAATTCCACTGTAAACTGGGATTTAGCATCAGGCCTAAGGTAAGGCATGAGAGCCGGCTCATTGTGACGGATATCGGCAAGAATCTGCAGCATCCTGTGAGAAAGTGAAAGGGCCAAAGGCATATACTCCTCCGTATCAATGCAAGCATAGCCGAACATCATACCCTGATCTCCGGCCCCCTGCTCTTCAGGCAGCGCTCTCACCACACCCCTGTTTATATCGACGCTCTGCTCATGGATAGTAGAAATCACGCCGCATGAAGATGCGTCAAATCCATATTCCGCCTTGTCGTAACCTATTCTCTTGATGACACGACGTACCACAGATGGTACATCCACATAAGCATCTTCAGAACGGACCTCTCCTCCTACCACTACAAGGCCCGCTGTACAGAATGTCTCACAAGCGACTTTTGCCTCATTGTCCTGTCGGAGGAATTCATCAAGAATAGCATCTGAAATCTGGTCAGCGACCTTGTCGGGATGACCTTCGGAGACTGACTCCGATGTAAAAAGATAATTCATATTTTAGCATTTTTTTGAGCGAGGTTGCAAGCATTCAAATCTGTCCTCGTCTGCGTTAAAAGACTGCAAATATAGCAAAAATATAGTACTTCGCCAATTACGGCATACAAGCCACCCCCCACCGCCCATAAAAGAGCCACAGCATTCTACTGCCCTACCGCATCTAACAACTTGCGCCTACGGGTCTCTGCAGAGTCATGCCCAAAGAGAAGCCTCGGTCCCTCCACTGACCTCCAATAATCAGAATCAAACTCCTGAGGCACCATTGGCTGGCGGTATTCCCCTTCATGGTCAATAACAAATGCGAGATAGTTAATCTTATATCCCTGCTCCCGGAACATGGTCTCATAGAATGTGGATACTTCATACACTTCGGTGTCTACAAGAGGCCTAAGTCTATCAAGTTCTCCATAAAGATCTTCAGTCTGCACCAACACCTTTAAGGAATTCACCTCACAGACAGCCTTAGTATATTCGTACAGAAACCGTGAGTCTGTCTTAAGGTGAACGACCCCTCCCCGCTTGAGCATCCCTCTGTACTTGTTCAGAAACACCGGAGAACTAAGCCGGGAGTTAGGGCTTTTGTACTGTGGGTCAGAGAAAGTGAGCCAAATCTGCGACACCTCTTCAGGCGCGAAAAAAGCGGAGATAAACTCTATTCTTGCACGAAGAAAGGCAGCATTCGATATATGGTTAGATTCAACATATTTGGCACCTTTCCATAGTCTTGCCCCCTTAATATCTACCCCGACAAAAGCCTCATCTGCGCGACGCTCAGACATAGCCACAGTATATTCCCCTTTTCCGCAGCCAAGTTCTAGCACAAGCGGACACTCTGGACTGCATGACGAAAACTTATCTTGACGCCAATGGCCCTTAATCGGATGGTCAGCAAGATGTTCATACCCGTTGGCAAGCAACTCGCGAGAAGAGGCTTGCACAAGACAAGAGAACGTGTCATTCTCCGCAAACTTTCTGAGTTTGTCGTGTCCCATTACTCAGACGGATTCGGTTCCTTGCGTTGACGACCCTGCTGACGTGGACCTTTACCCTGACGCGGGGCAGCACCTTCTTCCCGACGTGGAGCTCCGCCTCCCTGTTTCTGGGCACCTTTTTTGGCTCCGCGCGACCGCTTGCGCTTTGGAGAGTCGAAACGGCTAATGCTATCATCGCCCACAGCCGTAATGAACTCCGGTGCGGTCTGCTCTGGCTCTGTGCGAAGAGATTCTGGCTTGATGCCGTTGCGATTCATCTTGATGATCTCCATGACCTCGGAAGCCGCAAGGGGATAAAGGTTGGCATCAGAAGTCTTGTCATAAGAGAAGTACATCGTCTCCCTGAGTATATCTGTCTTGCGAAGATAAGCTTGGCCATCCTCGAACTCAAGAGGCTCATTCACCCTCGGTATCCTTGACTGGGCATCCATATACGTAGCCACCTCGTAGTTGAGACAGCATTTGAGCTTTCCGCACTGGCCGGCAAGTTTCTGCGGATTGAGGGAAAGATCCTGACAGCGCGCAGCAGCCGTGGAGATACTCTGAAACGAAGAAATATAGTTGGCGCAGCAGAGTTCTCGCCCGCATATTCCTATACCACCTATCAACCCGGCTTCTTGACGAGCACCTATCTGCTTCATCTCGATCCTAATACGGAATTCCTCCGCGAAAACCTTGATGAGCTGTCTGAAGTCCACACGCCCATCGGCTATATAATAGAATATGGCCTTGGAGCCATCTCCCTGGAACTCCACATCTCCGATTTTCATCTCAAGACCCATCTCGGCAGCAATGCTTCTAGCCTTAATCATGGTCTCTTGTTCTCTTGCGATGGACTCCTGCCAGCGATCGATATCCGACTGGCGTGCCTTGCGATAAATCTTCTTAAGTTCTGCGGTATCAGGGTCCAGTCCCTTGTATTTCATCTGGCGACCCACTATAGGGCCCTCAAGAGTAACTATTCCAAGGTCAAGCCCGGATGTAGCCTCCACCATCACCATATCCCCCACCCTTACATTCTGCGGAGAATCATTGATATAGAAACCTTTACGCGTATTTTTGAACCGTACTTCAAAGATATCCTTATATGTGCCATCCTGCGCATCCTTGAGCCAGTTACGATCGCCAAGTTTGCAGCATCCAGGGCGGTATGAGCAGCATACCTCACCAGACTCCTGATCATTGGTCACGACGCAACCCCTCAAGCAGTCATATTGTATAGATTCGTTATTTTGCATATATAATCAGTTTGTCAACCATGTCGGTAAACAGAATCTTAAGGTTAATATTCAAGTCTATTTTACGTGCGGCATCATCAAGCACGGAAAGCGTCTTTCGCGGAAAACTCTTAGGAAGAGAAGAAGCGGCACGTCGAGAAATCTCCGAAGCCGAAGTGGCTGGCAGCCCTTGCTGGATCAGAAATATCTCTCTCAATGAAAAGGCCGCATATTTGCAGAAAGACTTCGCCATATCCCTTGAAGGCAATGCAGCCAGAGCATCAGATACATCAAGAGCGGAAAGGAAATCCCTCTTGCATAAAGCATCTATAAGATCAGTATATAGTTCCGGAGACTGAAAGGAAACCGATGCCCCACACCCAGAGCCTGCCACCATAATCCGCTGACACCGAGAAGATATAGTCTGAAGGACCTTCTCTGGATGATGGGTAATCATCACGAATACAGTCCTGCTGTCGGGCTCTTCAATGCTCTTAAGAAGCCTATTGGCAGCCTCCGCGTTCATAAACTCAGGCAGAAAGACAACCACCGTGCGGAATCCGCCTTCCAACGGGCTCACCGAAAGTTCGTCCAGAAGATGCTTGGACTCGTCCACCCCTATCATCTGCTTCTTCCCCTCTATACCAAGCGCCGCAGCAAGCTCGTCCTCAGTAAAGCGAGGATTCTTCAAGACAAGTTCTCTGAACTGTCGTGAAAACTGCACTGACAGCATAGACGAGGCTGTAGGGAAGATGAAATGCACATCCGGATGAATGAGTTTGCCTGTTTTATTGCACTGCGGACAAATCCCACATGAATCTCCGGTTGCGCGCGAACGGCAGTACAGATACTGGACAAATGCGAGGCAGATCTCCATGGCCTGGCCCCCGTCTTCATCCTGAAACAACAGTGCATTAGGAACTCTTCCGGCATCTACCATACCAGCAAGAGCCCTTACTACCTCTGCATTTCCTTGTATCTGACTGAACGTCATATATTTCTTAAAGTATTGTATTCCACTATAGAAACAAGATAATCCTTGGCGGCCGAATCTTCAATATCACCAAGCGCTGCCTTAGCCTTTCCAATAAACTTTTCAAGGCACTCCGCAGCATAATCAAGCCCGCCATTATCCATCACGAAAGAGCGGATCTCATCCTGATATTCAGGATGAGCATCCATATCCATAATCATCGACCTTATCTCGGCCTCCCGAGGGGAGTTTTTCAATGCGCCGAGTAGCGGTAATGTGATCTTCTTCTCTTTCAAGTCCACACCGGTCGGCTTTCCAAGAACGTCTGTCCCCACATAGTCAAGGATATCATCCTTAATCTGAAAGGCTATTCCAAGTGAAGTCCCATAATCTTTTGCAGCCCTCACCATCTCGCCAGAAGCCTTGATGGACTTCATCGCCGAAACAGTGGAAGCATAGAAAAGTGTAGCGGTCTTACACTCCACAATCCTATAATAATCAGACTCTTGAGTATCAGCACTACTGGCTTTTTCAAGCTGAATCATCTCTCCCTCTGCAAGGCTGGTAAGGCTTTTGGAGAAAAGGCCTACAACTTCGCTGTACGACGAAGCTCCGAATACGAGTTCCACAGCCTTTGACAGCCAAAAATCCCCAACAAGCACAGCCGCAGACGGTCCAAGAAGGGAAGATACCGTAGGCAGTCCACGCCTTTCAGAACTCTCGTCCGCAACGTCATCATGAAGCAAAGTAGCATTGTGCAGAAGTTCAATAGCCGCAGCATAACGGTATGTATCATCATTCGGCTGTCCGCAGGCCTTAGCCATAAGCAGTGCAACTATTGGGCGAAGCATCTTGCCAGAATGCGACCTAATGCTATTATTGACCGAATCAAGAAGACGGACATCAGTGCTCAACGCACCGTCCATATAATTCATCACCCGTGTCCAATCGGATGACAGATAAGCCAATATCTCCTCCCTACTCACAATAACGACTTCAATTGCTCTACTGTCTCAGGAAAAGAAATCAACTCCCGAGACGCCCTATCAAGCATCCCCTTTTCCACAAACAAGTCAAGTTGTTGCTTGTATGGTTCATAGAAACCATCCATGTTAAACGCCACAACCCGACCTTTGTACAAACCCATCTTGGCAAGACAATAGGTCTCTGAAAGCTCATCCAGAGTACCAATTCCACCAGGAAGAGCGATGGCAAGGCATGTTCCCTCGCGCATGGAATCTTTTCTCTCCGACATTCTATCCGTCCACACGCAACGTGTAAGCAGAGGATGCTCAAGCCCGCTCATAAACCGCGGTATGGCACCAATAACCTCGACCCCACATGCGGCAGCTTCATCACACACGACTTTCATGGTCCCCTTGACCGTACCCCCAGACACTATATCGTATCCACACAAACAAGCCGCACGTACTATTTCACGTGCAGCTTGATTGTATATAGGGTCTATATCACTGCTGGCGGAACAGAAAATGACCGCCTTTTTATCTGACATATTTAGAATAGCAATGTAACTGTAGCGGAGATACCGTTGACATTCTTGGCATTTATGTTTCCGATGCCGGAAATGATATTATCAAGCGTGGCGTCATTTGCACCGTAAAGGTCACTCAGTGTCCAGAAATACTTCACGCTCAGCTGAAGATGACGAAGCACCTCCACACCAGCGCCGAGGCTCACACCGTACTCAAGACGATTCTTAACATTATCCCATGTCTTCTTCGGCTCAGAGGCTGCTGCGAGTGCTCCGGAAGCAGTAATCTCATTAGTGACAGCATATCCCACGAAAGGCTCTGCCAGGCCATACAATCTCACCACCTTGCCAATTCCGAAACCAAGCTGAACCTGTACGGGGACCTCTACGAAGCCTGTCTTGAAATTAAGTTTGGTATCACCGATCTTTGTCACATCGAAATTGCTTCCCTTTACGTTGTAGAGGATAGCCGGCTGAATGGCAAGAATATTACCCAGTCCCAATTTGTATGAGAGTCCGACGTGATAACTGTTAATAGCACCGCCTTTAACATCATTGGCAGCAGCTTCAAGTGTAGCTGAAGCTGAAGTAAGACCGACGCTCACACCTACCTGGGCATAAGCCGAAACTGCAAGCGCAAGGGCCGCAAGGGTTACAAGAATCTTTTTCATCTTTAAGAATTTTAATTAAAATAGTTTGTCTATACGAGATGTGATATCCTGCTTGGATACAACTCCCACCGTTCTATCCACTACCTCCCCATTCTTAAAAAAGAGAAGGGTAGGGATATTACGAATCCCGTACTTCATAGAGATGTCTTCACAATCATCCACGTTGCATTTTGCAACAATAGCCCGGTCGGAATACTCTTCAGCCACTTCTTCAACGGTAGGACCGAGAACGCGGCACGGACCGCACCATGTAGCCCAGAAGTCTATCACAACCGGCTTTCCAGAAGCAAGAACTTCTGCAATATTTGCATCATTTATTACTTGTGCCATAATTCAATATATTTATAAAAACCCGCCACCAAAACGGTGACGGGTACAAAGATAGCAAATTAATACAAAGTTTCAATATTCCATACAAATGCCCGTAAACCAAGTTCCGGTGATGCTTCATCCTTGGCTTTTAGAGCCGAAAGTATCGGTTCCACCTTGTCATCCTTGACCACGACAAGCACAGCGTGGTTCATTTCAGGCCATGCATGGCTTCCGAGATGAGGCTGGCCGTTAAAACTGCCCTTTCCTTCGATATCCTCCCACCTTGTATAACCGCGCTGGCCGAAACTTGCCAAGATGTCGCAAATCTCCTCATTGTAGGACTGATTATATGCTATGAACATCGCTTTCATTTTCTTTTCCTCCTTTCTTGAATAGATGATACCATACAGTATACGGTAGGAATCAGCACGAGAGTCACCAATGTGGAGATAGTAAGACCCCAGCAGACAGTGATTCCGAGTGAGTTCCACATCTCAGAACCCTCACCATGGCCCACAGCCATAGGAAGCATACCGAGCACAGTGGTAAGTGTAGTCATAAGGATAGGACGAAGACGACTCTTTGCTGCTGTAGTAGCCGCATCCCTTATGTTCATACCTCTTTCACGGCACAGAATAGTATAGTCAATAAGTACAATACCATTCTTCACCACGATACCTAGTAGAATTATCACACCTATCAAAGCCATAAGTCCGAGTGCAGTGCCAGTCACCCTCAATCCGAAGAATACTCCAATGAGGGCAAATGGGATAGAAAGCATGATAACCAGAGGTCCCATGTAAGACTCAAACTGAGATGCCATGACCATATACACGAGGACGACCATAAGAATCATGAGTACGAAAAGATCCTTGAACGAATCCTGCTGATCTTCATAATCACCAGCAATCACAGTACTCAATCCAGAAGGCACAGGTGTATCAGCAATCACCTCTTCCGCTACTGCCACAGCGTCACTCAAGGCAGCCCCCTTGGCAAGCATGCCGCTCACAGTAATTACTCTTTCACGATCCTTACGCTCGATGGTAGGAGGGACCAGAGTTTCCACGACAGTTCCCAAATCCTTTATTCTTACCTGTTTGCCAACAGCATTAGGAATGCTGATATTCTCAATGTCCTCCACATTAGTACGAAACTCCGGAGCATATCTAACACGGATGTTATACTCTTCTCCATCTTCCCTATAATATGAAGCCACGGTTCCACTCATGGCAGCGCTGAACGCAGCACCTGCGGTAGTAGAATTGAGACCATTCAGAGCAAGTTTGGTCCTGTCAAAGTCCACCTGAAGTTCAGGAGTATACTCGTCACGACTTAGCGTCACCTGTGCAAAGATTGGGCTAGACTTCATCTTGGCCTGAATCTGCTTTGCCAGAACATCGGAATCATCAAAACTATAGCCGTAAATCTCGACATCAACAGAAGAAGCGCCTCCCATACCCATGCCGCCATCAGTAACCGTAGCTGTTCTAACCTCAGGATACTTAGAAATAATACCACGAACCACGTCAGCTATTTCCGCAGAACTGCGCTGCCTGGTACTTGAAGTACCGATGTTGATATTAAGGGAGACGATATGTGTACCGTTACTCTGCATACTTGCAAAGGCATTATCAGAGTCGGCCTGACCGAACGATCCATTGAACACCTTGATCTCAGGAACCGCAGCCTCTATCTCATTGTAGATTTTATTGTAGAAATCACGAGTAACATCCTGCGCTGTACCATTAGGAAGATTGATGGTAGCAGTTATACGCTCCGAGTCCCCGCGAGGGAAATACTCTGTCTTGATGCCTGGAACAAGGAATACAAGAGACAGAACGAGCATGACCACAAAGACTGACACTACAATAACTCCACGTTTCACAGACCATCTGATGACATGAGCATATCCTCTTGAAATCCAGTTTATAAGTTTATTAAATGGCACAAACAGCCACTGATAAAGTTTTCCATGACTCTTCTCCGCTGTAAGCCAGCGAGAGCAAAGCATAGGAACAAACGTAAGGGCCGCTGTTGTGGAAACAATCATGATAATGCTCACAATCCATCCGAGCTGGCTAAACATGATACCTGCCATACCCTGAACCATAGTTAGAGGCAGGAATACACATAGCATGGTAAGAGTTGACGCAACAACGGAAATACCTACCTCTCCAGTCCCATGTACGGCGGCTTCTTGAGGTTTTTCTCCTCTGGCAAGATGCGTGGACACATTCTCCAATACCACAATGGCATCATCCACAACCATACCGATAGCTATAGCAAGCGCCGACATGGAGATAATGTTCAAAGTGCTTCCTGTCGCAAACAAGTACACCAAAGATGCAAGGAGCGCAATAGGGATAGACAGTACGATAATGATGGTAGACTTAAAGTTCCCCAAGAATAAGAATACCACGAGCATTACGACCAAGAATGTAATCAATATGGTTTCCACAAGAGTGTGAATAGTATTGATAATCTCGGTGGAACCATCATTAATGACAGAAATCTGAATATCGGAAGGGAGCGTCTTCTCTATCTGTTTGAGCTGCTTCTTAACATCACGAATCACATTGACTGTATTTGCTCCGGTCTGCTTCTGAATAGTGACACGCGCAGCTCTCACTCCATCAGTATAGGACTCCTGCTCGCGCTCCTCAGGTCCATCGTCAAGGGTGGCCACGTCGCGAAGATATACCACATCTCCATTATGGTTACCCACCACTACATCCAGAAGTTCAGAAGGATCTGTAAACTCTTTCTGGACCCTAAGGGTATACGTCTGGCTACCAATATCAATATTTCCAGAAGGGATATTCTTGTTCTCAGCGGAAATGACTTGAGCCAAAGAACTGATAGTAAGCCCGTATGCCTGAAGTCTGGATGGGTCACAATATACCTTAATCTCTCGGCTCGGAGCACCTATGACAGATACTGTACCGACCCCACTTACTCTGGCAAGAGGTGTTGCAAGTTTGTCGTCAAGAATCTTGTCAAGACCCTGAAGGCTCTCGTCTGCCGTGGCGGAAAGCAGCATAATAGGCATATCGTCCGCGCTGAACTTGAAGATTGTAGGCAGAGAAGCTCCATCAGGAAGCGTCGAACTCACCATATCAAGTTTATCCCGGACATTATTGGTTGCTTCATCTATATCTGTTCCGTATTCAAACGTAAGAGTAAGCAGGGAGATGTTCTCCTTGGACTGGGAATTAAGTTCCTTGAGATCCGCAACACCGTTGAGCGCATTCTCAAGAACCTTGGTCAGGTTATTCTCTATATCCCTGGCATTTGCTCCGGGATACGAGGACATAACCATAATGGTGTTTGCATCAAAATCCGGGAACTGAGCAATGGAAATCCTGCTCAGCGAGAACAAGCCCAAAATCGCACAAGCGACGAATATGAGCGTGGTGGTTACCGGATGTTTGACCGCTGAACGATAGATACTCATTTTACAACCTCCACTTTATCACCAGACTTCAGCAATGACTGACCTTTAACAACAACTTTTTCGCCCTCTGAAAGTCCTGTCACAACTTCATACTTGTCATCAAAGAAACGTCCGAGAGTAACGACCCTCGCATCCACGGTGGAATCATCATTGAGGACATAGACAAGCTTTTGTCCAGAGCCCTGCTGTTTAACTACGGCAGCGTCCGGAATCACAATACTATTTGTGTCGCCCATATTGAGAGACGCCCTTGCATACATGCCAGGACGCAGACGAGCAGATGTGTTTGCTACCTGCACTTCAACATTGAAAGTATGCGAAGCTGCATCCATTATAGGATACAGACGGATTACTGAACCCTTGAACTCTTCTCCAGGAAGAGCATCAGCGATGACTTTTACCTTGTCGCCCTTTGATACCTTGGTGTAATCCGCCTCAGAAACAGCTACAAGAAGTTTAACAGGAGAAATCTGCTGCACGGTATAAATAGGTGATGACATCGCATACATATCCCCCACATCATAATTTCTGGCCGTAACTACACCGCTTATCGGCGAACGAAGAACCGTGTTTTCCAAAAGATTGTCATAAGAACTCTTGGATACTTTGAATGAAAGCTCCATGGACTCGAAATCAGACTGTGAAAGTCCGCCTTCCTTGTAGAGCTGACGGCATCTCTCAAGTTCCGTCTCGTCATTTTTCAGTTTGAGGGCTGCCTGATCAAGCTGCACCCTGTCTATCTCGGCGAGGATCTGACCAGACTTTACGAAATCACCCACTTCCACATTCAATTTACGAATTCTACCTGCATTCTGCGGTGTGATATTGTTAATCACATTTGCCTGAACTGTAGTAGAATAGTTAGTCTCATGAGACACAGTCTCCTTGACTGTAGAATAAACCTCCACAATAGGGGTCTTGTCTTCTTCCACAGGTGCAGCTTCCTGCTTGCGTGCACCACAAGAACTTGCCAAAACCATGACGGCAAGTCCGCACATTACACTTCTTATTTTCATTTTTCCGCTATTATTCATTTATAAAATCAGCACCTATGGTACTTTCAAGGTTTGCTTTGGCCACAAGATAATTGTAGACTGCCTGTGAAGATGTCAATCTGGCCTGCGTAAGAGCAAGTTGTGCGTCATTAAGGTCAGTAAGAGTATTCTTGCCGACACTATATGACTTGCTGGCGATATCGTATGCCTTTCCAGCGGACTCAACCGCACTCAACGCAGACGAATAACTCTTGACAGCAGTATCCATTGTATTAAGATACTGTCTGATAGCTATACGAAGTTGGCGCTCTGTCTCCTGTGCCTGTACATCAAGTTCATCAGCTTGCACACGGGCTTGACGCACCGCATTGGCACGTTTACCTCCAGCAAAAATAGGAATCTGAAGGCTCAATCCGACATAAGAATATGGAGACCAACGGTACGCGCTAAAATTAAAATCGTTGGTCATGGCATTCATACTATATGAAAAGGACAAGGCAAGACTTGGAAGACTTGCATACTTCTGAGCCTTTATGCTCGCTGCCAGCTGCTGCGCCTGAATATCAAGCTGACGGAGAGATGAGTTGCCGGAAAGATCAGGCTGTTCCATCGAAACTGACGCACCAAGAAGTTCCTCATCATAGTCAAGAAGCGTTCCTTCCACATCAATGTCTTCTGAAAGGTCCACTCCCATCACAGCCTTCAACTGCCATAAAGAGAGCACTACCGAGTTCTCTGCATCGAAAACATTAGGGATGGCATTGGCAAGGCTCGTCTTGGAGCGTGCAAGATCAAGATCAGAGGCTTTCTGCGCATTATACTTGCGCTGAGTTTGCTCAAGATTGGCAAGAGCATTCTCATAAACGGACTTATACACCCCGAAGGCTTCCTTAGCAAGCAGACAAGCGAAATAAGCCTGCTTAACCTGCTTAACCATCTCAAGTTTGGAGCTACGAGCCTTCTCAACAGCAAGTTCTACATCAATATCTGATATCTTCAGGCTCTGCCACAACTGGGCATTGACAAGTGGCATGGAAGCGGACACACCAGCAGACCACGTATTCCAGCGTCCGACCTCAATACCGCCTCCAGAAGTAGTACCAGAAGACGCTTCTTCTCCCCCGCCAAAGCCAGACATATCGAAATCCATGTACATCACCTGCTTCTTGATAGTGCGCTGATATGCAGCATTTCCATCAATCTGAGGGAACAGCGAAGAATAAGAACCTTTCCTGGCATAGCCAGTTCTCTTGATTTCCATCTCCGCCACTTTGACAGAAGCATTTTCACTAAGCGCAATCTCAAGTGCCTGATCTACGGAAATCACTTTCGGAGCTGCCTGACTACTATCCGCACTCTCTTGCACCTCCTGAGCCGGAAGTACCGCTGCAGACATCATGACAGCAAACAAAAACAACATCACTCTTTTCATATACATAAAATAACTGGCGGCAGTATTGCAAACACCGCGCCAGATAACGAAAGTTATTAAAAATATTTCTAAAATTTAGAATGCGCCACTGGTGCATCGTCTTTCTTGGATGGTTTCCTTACTGCATTGTCAGGCTTTACGAGTAAGTCTGGTGACTTTCTGACATACGACATGACAAGCATAACGACGCCAGCAACGATAAATGGAATAGAGAGTAACTGTCCCATATCCAACACCATAGACTCTTCAAAGCCGACCTGTGGCTCCTTGATAAATTCTATGAGAAATCTCATTCCAAAACATCCGAGAAGGAAAAAGCCGAAAAAGAATCCCCTATACACCCTGTCTGCCTTGTAGCGGTATATCAGGACCATAATTATACCAAGTATGAGGTACGAGAATGCTTCATATAGCTGAGTCGGGTGCTTCGGCACTGTCTCTCCTCTCAAGTCAAAGATAAAACCCCAAGGCAGGGACGTCTCATCGCCATAAATCTCGGAATTGAAGAGATTACCAAGCCTGATCATACAGCCAGCAAACGCAACAGCAATACACAGACGATCGATAACCCACAGGAAGTCAATCCCCTCCTTTTTCCCATACTTAGCAGAAAACCACCACACCGCAAGCAGCAGAGCAATCGCACCGCCATGGCTTGCAAGCCCGCCTTTCCAAGGCATGAATATTTCCAGGAAGCCACTCCAGGAGCCGAAATAATAGTCTGGCTGATAGAAGATACAATGCCCGAGTCTCGCACCGACAATCGTAGCAAGAAGCACAGACACAAACAATGGATCCATAAGCCTCTCGTCAGCCTTTTCCCTTTTAAAGAACCACTTAAATAGGTACCAGCCTATCACAAACCCAGAAGCGAAAAGCAGCCCATACCAACGAATCTGAAGCCCACCGATATGGAACAGCACTGGATCGACATGCCAATGAACAAAAAACAGATTAAACATATCTTGTTATCTTTTCAATCTTATCACAATAGATAAAGGAAGCACTTTTCCAAATCTGTCACGAAGAGCCAACTCCCCTGACTGCATCTGATATCCGCTATCACCCAGTCCGAACGCCTGACGAAGCACTGTCTCACCGAGCAGCGGCGAGAATCCGTTTGAGTACAGATTAAGCACAAGGAAACTATTCTTTGGAGAAAGAATTGCAGAAACGGTCTTCATCATATCAAAAAGACACTCGTCAAGCTTCCATTTCTCTCCATCAGGGCCATGACCATAAGCGGGAGGGTCCATGATGATTCCATCATAAAGATTGCCACGACGCTGCTCTCGCATAGCGAACTTCATGGCATCTTCCACTATCCACCTTATGCCATCAAGCCCAGATTTCTCCATATTGCCCCGTGCCCATGTAACGACCTGACGGACAGAATCAAGATGTGTTACATCCGCACCTGCTTTCTTTGCGGCCAATGAAGCAGCCCCAGTGTAGGCAAAAAGATTCAGAACCTTTGGAGCTCGTCCCAATGCTTCCTTAATACCAGAAACACTGCGATAGATATACTCCCAGTTTGGAGCCTGCTCCGGGAACACCCCCACGTGCTTAAATGACGTAAGTCCGAGTCTAAGCGAAAAACAAAGTCCTTCAGACTCCCCAGGATATGCAATATACCACTGATCATCCGTTCGCCTGAGACGCTCCCATGTACCACTATCTTCCTTTCCGGCTCTTGCAAATCCAGCCCCGGGACGAAACTTTGTGTGAGCGATACGGTTCCATTCTGCCAGACTCATACTTCTATCCCACAATGCCTTAGGCTCAGGTCTTATAATGCAATAAGAACCAAATCTTTCAAGCTTCTCCCCATTTCCCGAGTCGATAAGCTCGTAATCTTTCCATGTCTTACCCGGATATTCCGTCATAACGATTTTGTCATTAGAATACAAAGATATTGATAAAATTGCTAAATTTGCACTTCAGAAAACAATAATTACGCTATATTATTATGCAGCAACACATTGACTCTTACGATTTCGCTGGCAAAAAAGCCATCGTTCGTGTGGATTTCAACGTTCCTCTTAACGAGAATTTCGAAATCACCGATGACACCCGCATCCGTGCAGCTATCCCTACTCTCAAAAAGGTACTTGCAGGAGGCGGTTCTCTTATTATCATGTCTCACCTCGGCCGTCCGAAAGGAGTTACCGACAAGTTTTCTCTTAGGCATATTGTAGCGCACGTCTCAGAGTGTCTTGGAGTCCCTGTAAAATTCGCACCGGACTGCATGAAGGCACAGGCAGAGGTGGCTGCTCTTAAGCCAGGAGAGGCTCTTCTTCTTGAAAACCTCCGTTTCTACGCAGAAGAGGAAGGAAAGCCTCGTGGACTTGCAGAGGATGCAAGCGATGACGAGAAGAAGGCAGCAAAGGCTGCCGTAAAGGAAAGCCAGAAAGAATTCGTCAAGACACTCGCATCATACGCTGATTGTTATATCAACGACGCTTTCGGAACCGCACACCGTGCGCATGCTTCAACCGCACTCATCGCCAAGTACTTCCCTAACGACAAGATGTTCGGATACCTCATGGAGGGAGAAATCAAGGCCATTGACAATGTACTCAAAAATGCTCAGCGTCCTTTCACCGCCATTATCGGAGGTTCAAAGGTATCTTCAAAGCTCGCAGTTCTTGAGAATCTCCTTGACAAGGTAGACAACCTCATCATCGGTGGCGGTATGGGCTACACCTTCATCAAGGCACAGGGCGGAAAGATCGGCAAGTCTCTTCACGAAGACGAACTCATCCCTCAGGCCCTCGAAATCCTCGCAAAGGCAAAGGAGAAAGGCGTCAACATCTACCTCTCCACCGAGACCGTAGTTGCTGATGACTTCAGCAATGAGGCCAACACCAAGTCAGTTCCATCTCACGATATCCCTGACGGATGGGAAGGAATGGACGCTGGCGCAGGCTCACTTGCCACATGGAAGAAAGTTATTCTCAGCTCCAAGACTATCCTTTGGAATGGTCCTGTAGGCGTATTCGAAATGCCTACATTCGCTAAGGGAACCCTCCAGATTGCTGAAGATCTTGCAGAAGCTACCGCAGCCGGAGCATACACACTTGTCGGCGGAGGAGATTCAGTAGCAGCAGTTACCCAGATGGGATATGCCAACAAAGTAAGTTACGTATCCACCGGTGGTGGCGCTATGCTTGAGGCTCTTGAAGGAAAGGAACTTCCTGGCATCGCCGCTATCCGCGAATAATCGGAAAGCACAATACAAAAATCAGGCTGACCCTCTTCACAAAGGACCAGCCTGATTTTTATTTGTTTTCAGCCTATTCGGCACCAATCATTCCACTGAACTTCTTCGTCAGAGTCGAAGCCATATCCGCATCTCCTCCTCTTTTCAACTCATCTGCAAGGGCATAGATATAATAACCGGCAGTCTCAAACTCATCGCGTCCCCAATCATAGAAATCGAAGTAGAAGGATGCCGTATGAAGGAGTTCGCCTGAGAACTCGTCAGCCAACTGACGCGCCTTCTGAGGAAGTCCGAGTTGATAATAATCCTTCACCATCTCTATGACCATATAGTCATTGCCAGGGAATCCAATAGGAATGGTCTCAATAGGATATCGATGCATAACTTCGCCGCACTTATCAAGCATTTCCACTGCCCTATCATTCTGGCCGGCCTTCATAAAAGCTTCAGCAGCGCATACAAACATATTCCTATATGACAAGACTCCAAGGAAAGTGTAATAGTTCTGATAGTCAACAAAGTAATTATCGGCGCTGACAGCATCCCAATGGAATGTACTTGTCATCAATTCATAAAGTTTGTCCGGCTCTATAAATCCGGCTGCGGTACTGGTAGTCTTATTTTTAATAGGAACTATCTTATATGAGAATCCCTGATACTCAAGGTACTCTTTGATGCCTATATTCAGGTCGCCACCCATACTGAGCACGTTAATTGGACGATCCCACTGATAATTAGAGAGAAGATCAAGCAAGAAGAGTTCCGGCTTGGTAATATAATCCTTATCCTTGGAAATATTCAGCACTATTGAGTCAGGAATCTGATCGGCAAATTCAGCAGACAAGATTCCGCTCTTGATGACATTCTCCTTATTGACTGGAACCGAAATCTTTCTAGAAGCAATGTAATCCACTTTTCGACCGCTTGTCATCGGCGCCTTAACCTGAGGATGCTTAAAGAGAGTCATAACATCCCTAATATCCATCACTTCTTCTCGCACATCGAAGATAGGAATCATCTCATTGGTTCCATAGAGATATTGATCCTGTCCAACGCCGAGAGGCAGAGGTGCAGACTCGTTAACAGCCCATTTCATCTGGTCTATATGCCAGTCAGTACCAAGCAAGGACGTATTGGCTATCCTAACATCTGGACGAACATTCTCTACCTCCTGCGCATACCATGTAGGGAAAGTATCATTATCGCCATGAGTGATAAGAATACCATTCCGGCCCACAGACTCGAGGTAGTTATAAGCCATCTCCACTGCAGTGGTCCTATTTGATCGGTCGTGGTCATCCCAATTCTGAGCACCCATGAGAGTAGGAACCCCAAGACAAAGAAGTGAAGTGGCACAAGCCGTCAGCACCTGTGCACGTCCCTTAGTGAGTCTATCGATCAGCGAGAACAAGAAAGCCACTCCAAGTCCTATCCACACACTAAAGAAATAGAAGGAGCCAGCATAAGCATAGTCACGCTCTCGAACCTGATAAGGAGGCTGGTTGAGGTAAAGCACGATGGCAATGCCTGTCATGAAGAACATTAGGAAATTGAGCCATGTCCCACGTTTATCCCTATCATATTGGAAGAAAAGGCCAAGAAGTCCAAGCAAAAGAGGCAGGAAGAAATAGTGGTTTTTCCCCTTATCCTGCGCAAGGACAGCGGGAGCATCGCTTTGGTCACCGAGCCTAAAATTATCAATAAACTTTATGCCGCTCTCCCAGTTGCCATGGAAGACATTACCTGGGGTAGGAGAATATATCTGATTCTGTCTTCCGACAAAATTCCACATGAAGTAACGCCAATACATCCAGCCGAGCTGATAGTCAAAGAAGAACCGCAGATTGGTACCCATCGTAGGTTTCTTATGAGTAGACCCAGAGACCTTAGTACCTTTCCCGTCCATATATGACTCGTAGAATTCCTCATAGCGACCGTCAGGACTTGAAGCCCACATCCTCGGGAAAAGCATCTTACCCTCTGGAAGGAACTTGGCATCCACTGGAGAGTCTACCTTCTTGTACTTTCCATCAAGTGGTGCCCAATACTGCTTGGTCTCCAGCTCATAAGGAGCATCAAAATATTGTCCATACAGAAGAGGCGTGGAGCCGTACTGCTCTCTGGAGAGATACCTCACAAGGGTAAAAGGATTATCGGGCTGATATTCGTTGGTCGGTGTCTTGGCGCACGAGCGGATGATATCTACGCTGAACACGGAGAATCCGATCACAATAGTGGTAAGGCAAAGAAGCGCCGTATTCAGCACTGCTTTTCCTTTCTTCAGAGAAACAAACAGTCCCCAGAAACAGAGTCCGAGGAAGAGGACCATGAAGAACACTGCTCCACTATTATATGGAAAACCAAGGACATTCACAAAGAACAGATCAAAATAAGCTGCAAGCTTCGGAAGATATGGGATTATCACGAAGAAAATCAAGGCAAGCAGAGCAACGCCCACCAGGAAAATCTTGCACAACTCCCAGAAAGTAAACGGTCTGTCCTCCCTCCTGCGATAGTAGAACATGAACACCAATGCTGGCACCATCAGCAGGTTGAGCAGATGCACACCTATACTAAGTCCAAGAATAAAGGCGATAAACACTATCCATTTATCCGCATGCGGGTTATCGGCTCTATCATACCACACTGTCATGCACCAGAACACGACAGCAGTGAAAAGCGAAGACATGGCATATACCTCTGCCTCCACGGCGGAGAACCAGAATGTATCCGAGAAGCAGTACGCAAGAGCTCCAACTAGTCCGGAGCCCATTATCGCCACTGCCTGACCTACCGTATAAGTACCGTCAGCAGAAGTCTTGAATAGTCGCTTGGCAAACCATACGATTGTCAAATACAGGAAGAAAATAGTCAAAGCGGAGCATAACGCACTCATTGAATTAATAAGAGCGGCCGCGTGCATATTATCTCCAAACAGCGTAAAGAAACGCGCAATCAACTGGAACATAGGGTTTCCTGGAGGATGCCCAACTTCCAGTTTATACGACGAAGCGATAAACTCCCCGCAGTCCCAGAACGATGCGGACGCTTCGATTGTCAACAAATAGGTCACAGCTGAAACCACAAAGGCCAACATAGCGCAAAGTCTGTGATACAGCGTGAATTTTTTATTATCCATATTGTACTCTTTTCGTAAGTGCCAAAACACAAAGATACATCCAAAATCCGTATCTTTGCAAAAATTATGCTTTAATGATGGATTGGAAGAAAAGGCTTGGGGTAGTGTATTCCACAAACCCCGATTTCAAATATCAGACAGAAGAGGTTACCGAGGAAACGACGCTTCCTCCTTCGCGTCAGAGGCTCATAGTCAAGATAGACCGCAGGCAACGCGCCGGGAAGCAGGTGACCCTTGTCGAAGGTTTTGTAGGGAGCAGCGAAGACCTTTCCGCCCTTGCTAAGACACTCAAGACGAAATGCGGAGTCGGAGGAACAGCCAAGGACGGAGAGATCACCATTCAAGGTGACCTCAGAGATAAAGTCACAGAACTGCTTACTTCCATGGGATACAACACCAAAAGAGGAAACTAATGGAAACCGCCACATCTATGCCGATGTGGGGAGACATTTTGACCAACAAAATTCTCGCTACTGCATCCGTAATCCTATTTCTCCTATACCTCGGAGATCTTTTCAAACTCATGCCGCCCATGATATATAGCATGGGAAGACCGCGAGGAATATCCACCTTCGAGCACAATGTCAGCATTGCACGCATCCGCAACCGCATTGCCATCATCTGCATCCTTCCGTTTTGCCTGATAGCGGACAGATTCTCGCTATACGAACCAACATTTTTCAGAAGCATTCCACCCCAGTGGTCTGCAGTAGCCACCACAGGAGCGCTCATAGCATACTTATCACTCCGTCAGATCCTTAATCTGGCCATTTCTCCGAGACTTCTCGGAAGAGACAACGCAATAGCAGCCAAAAGAAGTTTATACTCGTTTTTCATCCTTCTCTGCTTCGTAATGATACTCACTACAGGAGCGGTTATATTCTTCAAGGCTGACGGCTCCGTTTCAAGAGTTGTATTTTATTCTGAAATTGCCCTATTCTTTCTATGTTCCATGGTGAAGACCACGCAGTTTTTAAGAAACGTCTGTTCGAAATTGCACACTTTTTTGTATCTTTGCACCCTTGAAATCGTGCCGGCTGCTGTTTTGGTGCTGAGCACTTTAGTGTAATTGAAGGTTAAAATGAAGATTCTCATATCACAACAGACTCCGACGAATCTCGCCTCTTATGAGTCGCTCCAGAGCAAATTCGGCGCAGATGTGGAGTTTC
>ERZ808274.82-NODE-82-length-52757-cov-5.670942_pt1 | contig 52757 bp, 67 predicted proteins | sample MGYA00521277_ERZ808274 | MGnify/ENA primary metagenome ERZ808274 (study PRJEB31516, sample SAMN03275597) | gut metagenome | biome: mammalia-associated habitat; material: feces | host: Papio cynocephalus | place: Kenya | collected 2012-07-28 ... | reverse complement strand
TGATCATTTCGACCTTTAACAACGAAGAGGAAAGGAACATAGAGCGTATCGAAGATGCTCTCTGGGAAGCGCAGATAAGTCGTGAAGATATTATCTCCGTTAATTACGCCATGACGTCATATAATGTCGGAAATATGGTGGTTTTGTATGAAAAGAGGGGAAATAATGGCTGAATATATCAAGCGTGAAGACGCAATCGAAGTTGCTGAAAAATATGGGCTTGCGAATGGCTCTGTGTTGGGCAGACATACGGGACTGGCGGATTGCATTGCTGACGAAATCGCAACAATTCCGGTTGTTGACGTCGAGGAAGTGAAGCACGGACATTGGGTATTCGACGCCAGAACCATTGCCCCGCGCTGTTCAGTGTGCGGAGAAGACGCTATCGCTGAAACGGTTTCGCCGTACTGCCCGTGGTGCGGCGCGAATTGCGATGAGGAGGATGAAAATGGACGCGGTTGAATTTTTGAAAGAAAAGGACAGGATGCACGAGATGATGAAGGGCAACTGTGAAAAATGCGGGTTGTCATATGCGAATAACGGAATGCGGGCTAACTGCATTGGTCTCTTCGGCGAATGCCCTGAAAAAGCCGTCGAAATCGTCGAGCGGTGGGCAAAAGACCATCCCCGCAAGACCCGGCAGAGCGAGTTTCTGAAACTTTTCTCGAATGCGAGGATAGCCGCCGATGGGTGTATTGGAGGATTCTGTCCGAATGATTTAGACACGACATTCGATTGCCCAATGAATAAAGCTCCTTACCATACCTGCTGTCCGGAGTGTCGCCGTGCTTACTGGCGTGCTGAGGTACCAGACAATGCAGATTGATCGTTATAATCGCCATTCGTTAAGCGACATAGTTGTTTCTGCGACATTCTTCATTGTGATCGCGGTGTTTATAATCTTCATCGTCAGCACCGTGGTCAATGAGATGTATCGCATAGACGAAGGACTGATCGTCGACCGGTACATAGTTCGGGATACGGTAAATAAGATTCCTCGTTCGTCATATGTATTCGTGATCGAAGGCGACAAAGACGGCAAGACGGTTCGGTACACGTGCTACGTGTCGGCAAATGAATATGATACTTACAGAATCGGGGATTGGTATAAACGATGATCAAGATAATTAAGCCGGGTAAGATACCGGACACGACGAAGCGCTTCAAATGTTCCCGTTGTGGGTGTATTTTTGAGGCTGACAAAGGGGATTACGCCGATCGGGACATATGGACGCATCCAGAATATTTTGCCGGATGTCCGTCATGTGGGACGTTGTGTTATGTCAGTGGCGATCAGGAAAATCAGGAGGAAAGCAATGCTGATACGAATTGATGGACCAGAGGCGTATGTCGCCGTCGTGTTGAAGAGGGTAGGAGTTACTTATCAAAAGGTAACATCTGTTTTCAAACTAAAGGAACCGGGCTATCTGGAGCGTCATGAGATACTGGTTGCGAATATCGGCGCACTTCCGAAGTTCATGGAGGTGCTGCGAGAAATTCCGCAGTCGAATGTTTTTACCAGACAGCCCGATTTCGAGGCGCGACAGAGGTGCGGCGAACTCATAACAACAGAGAACCTGAGATACTATGAACTGCCAATGATAATAACGACAATGGGAAAGAGGATGATCTGAACAATGGGCGTGGCTAAAGTTGTCCGGTGCGCGGACTGTCAGTTCAGCGAAGATCTTCCTTGCGGGATGAAGGAATCGAGGTATTGCCGCATCCACGATGTGACTATGCGACCGGACGATTATTGCAGTCGTGGAATGGATAAGGGGAACATTTTTAGTTCCTCAAATCCTGACGGTGGATGGTGGAGCGGACAGGCGCTCGATCTGGCAAAGTATATTGTCACGAAATGTGCGCGAGATGAGAAACGGATAAGCAACTTGCAGTTGTGCCATATCCTGTACATCATTCAGCGTGAATCTCTGCGGCGATATGGCAAGCGTGCTTTTGATGATTGGTTCGAGGCATGGGCATTTGGAGCCGTGATTGTGGGTGTGTATTATTACTTCTGCGGAAATGGCGTGATGCCGATTATGAGTACATATGACGTCAAGCCTCCGGAAAATCGGTCATTCATCGACGAGATCGTCGAAAAGACGCGAGAGCTTGAGCCTTGGGATCTGAGAGAACTGGCGTATCCTCGTTTGTGCGCATGGGAGTGCACGTTTGATAAGGGCAGAGGGAACAGAAAAATAATCCCCAATGATTTGATTCTGAAGTGCGGATGATGGAACGAGAGATAACATTTGATGATCTGTTAAATCAGATTGAAGCCGAAGGGAATCCACAAGAAAAGCTTACGATACAAGTTGCTCGACTCATCGCAGATATGGCGACGGAAATGATAAAGAACCTCGACATGGTGAGTGTTGTTCGTTGCAGGAACTGTGTGTACGGTACAACGTATCTGTGGAGACCGGATGATCGTCTTTTGTGCCTGCTGAATAACAGTCCCGTACGTGTAGATGACTTTTGCAGCAACGGACGTCTTGAAAACGAGGAGTGATGAAGATGGCGGATTACATAGACCGGGAGAAGCTTATCGAGGCTCTCGAACAGCTCGGCACTCCGGAGATACTTGCTTCCCCGGAGGCGGATTGGCTGTACAAGCACGTTATGAAGGCGGTACGGTATTTCGCCGTAGCCGATGTCAAACCGGTCATCCGGTGTTGGGCTTGTAGACATTCGGAGGAGACAGATTTCGCGCATATCTGGTGCCGCAAGTATATGGCTTCGCGCAATCCGGATGATACGTGCGAATGTGCAGTAGGAGGGTTTGACGAATGATTAAGTGCTCGCCGGACGAGATTCCGTGCTGTGATTTCTGCATCTACTGCATTCACGCCACGGAAGAAGACGAGTATCATGCGCCCACGGAGCCTGTCGGGTGCGGGCTATATAACGACAAAAAACATAATGACGAAGCACAAATGTGCGGATATTGCGATGATTTCCATTGCTTCCGCGCGGAAGGGAATAACTTATGATGAAAATAATGGAACGATTCAAGGCGGGAGAAACCTTAACAGAAAATGACCGTATGTCGCTGGCGTATGGTGACAATTACAAAGGATCTGAACTTGACGATGATTACGAGGAAGTCGACACGCAAGAGGGCGAAGACGGCAGATGGACCCGCGGCATGGATACAATCTTCAAGCTCGGCGAGGATGAGTATTGGTGTATCCCGTGGCGCAAGGGGTTCAATGAGTGTCAGGAGGATGAGTTCTGGGACGATCCGTACCGCGTCGAAAAACGCGTCGAGACGGTTCAGATTGAGACGTGGGTACCGATGAAATGATCCGATGGCTGCCGTATCCACTCGGGCATTGGCTGCTCGCATATCACCGGAATAAGCTCGCGCCAATTATGATGGGACATTCCGAACGGTTTACAAAAGAGATGAAGCAGGACTTCGAGAAATGGTGTCAGACCGAAGAGGGACGGGAGTACTGCAAGGGCGGTTCCAAGTACAAGGAGATCAAGTTCTGATTCTTCAAAGGGTTTGTAAAAAAAGTTCGGAACAATTTTGGCAAAAGGTATTGACAAGGGCAAAATAATGTGGTATAATAATATCAGAAACGGAACGGGCGAGTCCCGAACCGGAAATAAAACTTAAATTTTAAGGAGCATGAAAATGGCAAATACAGAAACGATGACCATACATAACGCTCTCGCTGAACTGAAGGTGCTTGATAAGCGTATAACTTCGGCAATAGATGAGGCGATCTATTGCAGGGCGAATGAGCGCTCGAACACAAAAATCGCAGGGAAGACCCTGAATGAGTATCAGAACCAGATGAAGGCGGACCTCGCTTCGATACAGACGTTGATAGCGAGACGCCACGCGATAAGGTCAGCAATGATTCAGTCAAACGCCGAGACTCACGTGATGATTGCCGGTGATGATTACACTGTCGCTCAGGCGATTGAGTTCAAGAGTCACGGACTTGAGCTTCTGATCAGACTGCGTGATCAGATGGTGTATCAGTACAGACAGCAGCGTGCCGTGGTCGAGACGGAGAACGGACAGAAGCTCAGGGACGCTGCCCAGAAGTTCGTTCAGATGTACGGCGAGCAGAAGGACGCAAACAGCGCAAAGCTGCTTGATCTCATGAACTCGTATATGACCGACCATACATATGATTTGCTCGATCCGCTCGATATCAAGAAGTGCATCGACGAGATGACGAAGAAGATCGACGCGTTCAGAGCGGAGGTTGACGCCGCACTCGCGGTGAGCAACGCGCTGACATCGATCACGATCAGTTACGAAGTCAGGTAATATCCGCCCGGTGGACGCCGGAACCCTCAAACCACAACACGGTATGTTTCTTACAGCTACATAAATCGTCATCAAATAAAGAAGCTGTTGATTTGCGTCATACGCAACGATGAAAAGCATCGGGCAAATGTAAGCCATATTATGTCGGCGAGACAATTCATGGTAAGTGTCCCGGCGAGCGGTTCGATTCCGCTGCTGTAAATGGGCTAAACGGTAAAGCTTAAAGATCAGGTATTAAAGTTTAACGCTTAATTTGATTTATCCCCGGTTGTCCCCGAAAGGGCGTCCGGTTAAAGCTTACGTACTAAAGTTCAGGTCTTATTGTGTATGAAATCCGTGGATGACAGTAAGGTGTTGTTGTGATTGACCGGAGGGTCGCTGCGCGGCAGGTGTGCACCGGGTATATATCGGTTCGTCAGATACCGGAAATCTGACACATGGATGCTTGGTGCAATGGTCAGCATAAGGGTCTCCAAAACCTTTGATTGCGGTTCAAGTCCGTAAGCATCTGCCAGAAGTGCAGTTCGATTCTGCTCATTTGTCGAGGATTGGTATGACGAGTTCCGGTTCAAATCCGGCTTGGTTCTGGGAGTCATGAATTCCGGAATGACCCACTGGTAGTGGCATGGACATGGCGTCCGGGAAAGACCGGAGAATGGCACCGGAGCCTTCGGGTCAGACCGGACAGAGATTCGGTTGTGCCGGTGCTTATACGGAAGATTAAGTCATAATGGTATTGCAGCGGTTTGCTAAACCGTTTATCACTGAAAGGTGATATGCAGGTTCGAGTCCTGCATCTTCCGCCAGCGCAAAATATGCGTTAATTATAAGGAGTTCCGAAAATGGAAATTAAGTACGAATGCCCGATCTGCCATCAGAAGTTCGAGTCTCGTCTCAACAGAGACAGATGTGAGAATGTTCACCTCGAGAAGCAGAAAGAAGAGCATGACAAGATGATGGACACTTTTAAGAAGCTTTCCGATAAGTACGTCGACCTCTACGCGAGGTATTGCGCTTCTCGTGATCTCTTCCTTGATACGTCCGACACTCTTCTGGAGTTTCTAAAAACCAATAAGAGCGAGATTCCGGTTGAGGAGCAGCATAAGGTCATGGATCGCATCAACGCGATTGACAGCCAGTACGACGAGGATGATGACTGCATCGAGGAAGACGACGAGGATGATGAGGAAATCGACGGCGAAGAAGTCGCCCACGTTCTTTCGGACATCCTCGAACTGCTCGGTTCGATACTTCATGACAAGAATGCAGATAGCGGTGCCGATGATGGCAACGTATAAGGACGTTTTCAGGTGTCTGCTCGACGCCTTTGAGACAAACGAAATGCGTGCGTACTGCGAGGATATGATCGAGAAAATTCCCTCATACATATTCGATATGCCGTCGTCCACGACCGGAAAGTACCATAACGCGACGCAGTGTCAGCCGCATGGTCAGGTGTATCATGTGATTATGTTCGGTACGATCATGAACCATCTGCTCCGTCTGAAATGCGTGATGGAGAAGTTCCCGGATGCGGAGAGACGCGACGAGATGCGGTGTGTGCCGATCTTTCATGACGCGTTGAAATGCGGCGAGAAGGGCTCGCAGTACACGGTGTTTGAACACCCGTTGCTCGCCGGAAAATGGGTGCGCGAGACGAAGGTCGAGCATGATGTGCCCGCCGAGGTCAAGGAGCGCATCGCGAAGATGTGCGAGAGCCATTCGGGCGAGTGGACGACGAGCAAGCGTAGTACGGTTGTCCTTCCGGAGCCGCAGACGGACGAGGAGAAGCTCTGCCATGTCTGCGATATTCTCTCGAGCAGGAATGATATTGATATGCAGCCTCCGGAGTATCTGAGGGCGGTGTTCGCCGGGCTTGAGGCAAAGAAAAATGGTCAGGCAGATTCTCTGGAGGAGAAAAAGACGCAGCTGATAGAGCTCGCGAAGCAGATGATAGCGAACGGTAAAGACCGCGACGCGATTTACGCCGTAATAATGGAGCATAACGGCGGCAGGAAGAACCCGGCATCGATCGGTGACACAGAGACTATCGACAAAATTCTGAAAGGACTGGCAGCAATATGACAGACGAAATTATAATGACGGACAACAACCCTGTTCCGGAGCCCGCCCATACCGACATAAAAATGGTCGCGTCAAATGTTTCATCTCAGAATCCGACTCCCCGAAAGTCGTTCGGCGAGATATTCTACACGTGCAATTCGTTTGATGTGACGCCGTATCTGAAGACTAAGATGAACAGCATAAAGTATCTCCCGTGGGCGAACTGCTGGACGATACTGGCGGGACTGTTTCCGGACTTTGATTACGAGGCTGTTGAGCCGATTGATCCGCAGACCGGAGAGCCGAAGCTGTTCTTTGTGATAGGTAACACGTGTTACGTAAAAACGAAACTGACAATTGAGGGACATACAATCTGCGAGAAACTCGCGATTATGGATGGTCGCAATAATTCGATTTCGGTTGAGAACGTTACGACGAGAGACGCGCTTGACGCACAGCAAAGATGTTTTGTCAAGAACGCGGCACGATTCGGTCTGGGGCTGAACCTTTGGGTCGGCGAGGATTACTCGGAGAACGCGAAGATCGAGAAGAAGAAGCGCGATGAAAAGGCGGCTGAGGAAACGGCGGCGTTGAACGCTGCGCATAAGAGGGTTCTCGATCTCTGTATCGCGAAGAAGGAGTCTGGAATCGACGGCGACCTGCTGTACAAAACGATTGAGCAGATTGCCGGAACAACGAATCCGAATAAGATCAAAACTGTCGAAGAATGCGACAAGGTCTATGAAGCGATAAAGGCACTTGAGCCGGAAGGTAGTGGTAAATAATGGCAAATTTTAACATGAATAAGGTAATTCTGGGCGGTCGCATGACGGCGGTTCCGGAGATGAAGACAACGCAGAGCGGAGTGGCGATGGTGCAGTTCAATATCGCCGTGAACCGCGCGTATGCGGGCAAGGACGGGAACGGACCGCAGGTCGACTTCATTACGTGTGTGGCGTGGAGAAAGACGGCGGAGTTCGTCTCGAAGTACTTCACAAAGGGTTCTTCGATATGCGTGGTCGGCTCGATTCAGAACGACTCATATGAGAAGAACGGTGAGAAGAGGTATTCGACGAAGGTCATTGTCGATGAGGTGAATTTCGTCGACGGCAAGAGTGATTCGCCTGCTTCTTCGGCACCTGCTCAGACAAACACTGCACCGGCGGCGCAGGCTCCCGCACCTGAAGCACCGGCAGGAACCCCCGAGGATCCGGACGTTCTTCCGTTCTGATTCTGATACATGAACAGAGGGCGCGGGCTCCGCGCCTTTTGTTGTCCCTGAAATCAGGAAATATCTGTGTCCCGATACGATTTAGCTAAAGGAATTGGCAAGGGATAACAGAACTGAAAGGAGCAGAACATGGGGCAAAATAATTTCATTCTCGACGGCATCAAGTGGTCGTTCTCAAGTGTGAACGCTTACGCGACTTGTCCGAGGATGTTCAAGCTGTCTTATATAGACGGCATAAAGAAGTCCGGAAATGGTTTCGCGGAATTCGGCACGTTCGTTCATCTGATTCTGGAGCGGTATTACACCGGGAAGCTTGATTTCTTCGATCTGGTGCAGTTCTATAAGGCGCACTACGCCGAGAACGTTAAGCTCGGTTTCCCGCCGAACCGCTTTGTTGACCTCGCGAAGAGCTATTATGACGGAGGGCTGAATTACCTGACGAACTTCGAGGATCCGTTCGAAAGCTACGAAAAGGTGGCGGCGGAGAAGAAGGTGATGATTCACGTCGGCGGATTCCCGTTCGTCGGCATTATTGACCTGATACTCCGGAATGATCAGGGTGATTATATAATTGTCGACCATAAGAGCCATAAATTCGCGAGTAAGAAAGAGGTTGCGGAGTACTCAAGACAGATGTATCTGTATGGAGAGTGCGTGAAGGAGATGTACGGAGAGTATCCGGTAAAGCTGATCTTCAACGCGTTCCGCGAGCAGAAGATGTATGAGATAGAGTGGAATGACAAGGGACTTGTAGAAGCGAAGGAGTGGTTTGTCGGAACGATCAGGTCGATTTATTCGGACGAGATTTTCGAGCCGAAGCCGGACGCGTTTTTCTGCGATAATATATGCAGTGTGAGACACGTATGCGACCGTTCGAGAGACTATATGCCTGAACCTCCGGAGGGAAGATAAATGCTGATAGAACCGGAAAAGATTCAGAAGGCGAAGGAGCTGCTCGGAGACCGGAACGCCGCCCTCATCGCGGACATTCTGAACATCAAGGATTACGACGAAAAGAATATGAAGGCGTGTTGCCCGTTCCACGAGGAGAAAACGCCATCGTTCATATATAACAAGAAAGCCTACAACTTCAGATGTTTCGGAGCTTGCGGACGAAGCTACGACATTATTGACGCATACATAGCGACCGGTTCAACGTATGTCGAAGCGGTTCAGAAACTGTTCGAGCTTGTGGATATGCCGTACAGCTTCGGTGAGAAGGGCGTAAAGACTGACCATACGTATTACTATCCGACGCCTGAGTATGACGACAATAATGATAAGGTCTACGATTATCTGGCGAAGCGCGGGATTTCCCGGGAAACGGTTGACCGTCTGGGACTGAGACAGGACAAGCACGGCGACGTGCTGATACAGTACTACGATACAAACGACGTTCTGACAATGGTCAAGGTTCGTCCGGCGCATAAGGTCGAAAAGGGTCACACAAAAATCTGGGCGCTGACTGACGCAAATAAGAAGGCGTTCAGCACATCTCCGATACTTTACAACATGAATCGTGTCAACACGAATTCGCCTCTTGTCATTACTTCCGGTGAGTTTGATTGTGCGGCGGCGATTGAAGCCGGATGGCACAACGCGGTTTCGATTCCGATGGGTGACGCGAATACTCAGTGGGTTGAGAAGTGCTGGGATTTTCTGGAACAGTTTCAGAGTATCATAATCGTCCCGGATAACGACGAGTCCGGAGCGAAATACGCAAAGAATATAGTCCCTCGCCTTGGTTCTTGGCGGTGTAAGATAGCACACGTTCCGACGACGGTCGAGCGTCCTGACGGCACAACGATCAGGATAAAAGACCTGAACGAGGCTTTGGTAAGGCTCGGCAGGGAAGCGACGCTCGAGATACTGACACACGCCGAGGATTCTCCGGTCGCGTCCGTCGATGATCTGTCCGATGTCGAGGATATTGACCTTGATGAGATGGATGGCGTTCCGACCGGGATACTGGGGCTTGACCGCGAGCTTATCCGGCTGTTCTATGGCACGCTGACGATAGTGTCCGGCACGCCGGGAAGCGGCAAGACGTCGTTTCTGTATCAGTTGATATGTGAGGCGCTTGATCAGGATGTGAACACATGGTTGTTTTCGGCGGAGCTTCCGGAGTCGATGACTAAGAACTGGTTTAACTACATACTCGCGGGACGCCGGAATATCGATACCTTTACAACGAACAATGGCGATACTTATTATAAGGTCAGGAAAGACGCGAAGGCGGCAATAAACGACTATTATAAAGGCAGATGGTTCGTATATAAGGATGATTACGACAATAATCTGGACGCGCTTATAGATTCGATGACCGACGTTGTTCGAAAATATGGGGTGAAATTCCTCATTCTGGATAACTTCATGTGCATTGATTCGAATGACGATAAGTACAAGGACGAACTTAAGGCGCAGACTGACACAATCAAGAAGTTAATCGCGTTCAGCAAGAAGTACGCCGTGGCGACTATTCTTGTGTGTCACCCGAGAAAGATGCTTCCGGGAATGAATGTCGGAATTTACGATATCGCGGGTACGTCGAACGTAATAAATCTCGCGCACAGAACGATAGGACTTCGCCGTGTGAAGCAGGAAGAGAAGGATAACCCGGAGAAGATGCCGAAAGGAAAGCGATGGCAGGTCAACTATGACGTGATAGCGACGATCATAAAGGACAGAATGCGCGGACGATCGGACAAGGATGTCGGTATCTGGTACGATGTCCCATCGAGACGATTCTATACAAACGACAATGAGTTCGACAGACAGTACAGATGGGACACAAAAACGTATGACACGGCGCTTCCGCCGCCGCCACGCGACAATGATAATGAAGTTTTCGGGGAGGTTAAAGGGACGGCATGAGTAACATGGTACAGCTTCACGTACACTCCGACTTGAGCTTGTGTGACTCGGCGACGAAGTTCAAAAGCTATGTAGACCGGGCGGCAGAGCTCGGTCAGATGGCGATAGCGTCGACAGAGCATGGCAAGCCCATGCAGTGGGTCGAGAAAAAGACGTATTGTGATTCTAAAGGAATAAAGTTCATCTATGGAGTCGAGTGTTACCTGACGGCGACGCTTGATGAAAAGGTCAGGGATAATTACCATACTGTCCTGCTCGCGAGAAATATGGACGGCATCCGCGAGATAAACAGGGCGATAAGCACGGCGACACAACCGGATCATTTTTATTACGCCCCGCGCCTGACTTTCGAGGAGTTTATAAAGCTTTCGAGGAATGTCATAGCGCTCAGTGGGTGCACGGCGTCTCCGTTGAATCGACTGAACCGGAATGATCCGGTCTACGAAAAACTGCTTGCCCGGTATGATTACCTTGAGATACAGCCGCATATCGTGCAGGATCAGAGGGACTATAATATCTATCTGGCGGCGCTCGCGAAGGAGTATAATAAACCGCTTGTGGCGACGACTGATGTTCATAGTCTTGATCAGTACAAGGCGGAGTGTCGAGATATCCTGATCTGGGATAAACATTGCAATGGCTATGAGGACAGTGACGGCTATGACCTTACATATAAGTCGTATGACGAGATGGTGCACGCGTTCAGAATCCAGAATTGTCTGCCGGAAAATATCTGGATGCAGGCGCTTGAAAATACGAACGTGATAGCGGATTCTATTTCGAATTTCCAGATTGACCGGTCATTAAAGTACCCGATACTTTATGGCACACGTGAAAATGATGAGGCGAAATTCCGGGAGCTCGTTTACAAAAAGTTCGAGGAAAAGCTCGAGACCGGCGTGATACCGCAGAGCCAGAAGGAATCGTTTGATCTGGCGCTTGCCGAGGAGCTGCGAGTATTCCATAAGGTGGGCATGGAGGGTTTCATGCTGTCCGAGGCGGAAGCGATTTCGTGGGGAAAGGAGCGGGGCTATTCGGTCGGTCCGGGACGAGGAAGCGTCTGCGGAAGCCGCGTGGCGTATGTCACTGATATAACTGATGTGAACCCTGAGACATGGCACACGGTGTTCTCGCGTTTCTGTAATGAGGATCGCGTCGAGGTCGGAGATATTGACGTCGACGTCATCGAGTCGGAGCGTCCACATTTCTTCGAGTATGTGATAAGCCGGTTTGGTCAGACTAAAACGGCGAGAGTACCGACGTTTGGAACCCTACAGAATCACGCGGTGATTCAGTGCATTTGCCGAGGACTAAAAAACAAGCTCGGCGAAGAAGGTAAGAAGAAGTATACGCAGGACTATATGAAGAAGATAGTCGCGGACTTTGACGAAAACCCGAATGCCGCGAGAAAGAAGTATCCCGACGTCCTGAAATATTACGATGGTCTGGTGGATGTGAAGGTTTCGCAGTCGGTTCATGCCGCCGGAATCGTCATTGCTCCGATAACGCTCGCGGATAATTACGGCGTGTTTGAGAAGGATGGCGATCAGGTCATGATGATTGACATGGACGAGATTCATGACGTCGGTCTCGTTAAGTATGATTTTCTGATTCTCCGCAATGTCGCGATAATCCGTGACGCGTACGCTATGCTCGGAAAACCATTTCCGAAGTCGCATGAGATTGATTGGGATGATCAGGCGGTCTGGAAGGATATGATAAAGTCCCCGATCGGGATATTCCAGATGGAGAGCCCGTACGCGTTCTCACTGCTCAAAAAGTTTGAGCCGCGTTCGATTTTTGATATGTCGCTTGTAACGGCGGCGGTCAGACCGGGCGGAAACTCGTATCGTGATGAGCTTATGCAGCATATCATCCATCATAATCCGTCAAAGGTGATTGATGACTTGCTTGATGAGAGCCTTGGGTATCTGGTCTATCAGGAACAGGTCATAAGCTTTCTTCAGAGTGTGTGTGGTCTGAGCGGTTCTGACGCGGATTCGGTCAGACGAGGCATCGCGAAAAAGAAAATGGACGTCCTGAATAAATACCTTCCGATGATACTTGACGGCTACTGTTCGAAGTCGGACAAGCCGAGGGAAACGGCGGTGCAAGAGGTCAATGAGTTCATTCAGGTCATCAAGGACAGCTCGGAATATATGTTCGGAAAGAATCATTCGATCGCGTATTGTCTGATCGGTTACATATGCGCATATCTCAGGTATTATCATCCGGGCGAGTTCATAGCGTCTCTTCTGAAGAACGCGGCGAATATGACCGATATTGCCGATGCGACAGAGCTTGCCGCGTCGCTTGAGATACCGATAATCTCTCCGGAGTTCGGCTTGTCGCGCGGTGAGTATTCCTATGATCCGGTCGAGAGGGTGATAGTCAAAGGCATCGGCTCGATCAAATCTCTGAACTCGAAGATCGGTGACGATCTGTATGAACTGGCGCACAAAAATCACTACGACCATTTCGCGGATGTGCTTGTAACAATAAATGATCAGGTCAAAATAAACGCGGCACAGCTGAGAATTCTGATCGACCTTGATTATTTCCGGTGTTTCGGTAAGGCGAGCGAGCTTGTGGTGGTCGATACAGTCTGGGAACAGATCAAAGACAAAAAGAGCATCAAGCGTGACGCGTATCCGGATGGTTTGCTCGATGTGATGCTCAGATCGTGCAAAGCCTTAACGGCGGCGGGAAAGCCGATGGTGTCCCCAACGATTATGGACAGGCTCGGAATGCTCCGTGACGTCGAGGATTACGTGAAGACTCAGAATCTCCCGGACTACGATGTGAAGCGCAAGATGCAGATACAGAAGACATATCTTGGTTACATAGACTGCACCGGAAAGGTCGAGGATCGCCGGAAACTGATAGTGGGCGAGGTAAAACCGTCGAAGCGAAAATCGGACGGCGCGGTCTGGGCGTATATGATCAGTACAACGAGCATGGGCTCGGGCAAGACGTCACAGCTGACGATTCTGAAGAAGATATACGACGAGACTCCGGTGTTTGTAGACGATATAATTTATGCCGATTGCGTACAGCAGAATAAGAGGGGCTTCTGGAACCTGTTGGCATACCACAAAATAGCATGATATAAGGGCTATCGTGAAAAGCGATAGCCCGGGAAGGAACTTTTATGGACGCAAAGGAATTTTTCAGCGAAGCGGGCAGACTCTGCGGCAGCGACGACGTAATGGACATGGACGAAGAAATGAAAGAGGATCTGTGGGCGCTGTTGGGTCTCCGTGCGGATGAGGGCAGATTCAAAAACGGATATGATGAGCTTATAGACTATGTTGAGAAATGGAGCAAGGATCATCCTCTGAGGACTCGTCAGGAGGCGCTGTTGAAGCGTTTCCCGTACCAACGCTTGGATGCAGATGGACTTTCGCCTATATGTCCAAGAGATTTTGACACCCGTATAAAGCGCGATCGCTGTGACTACGATTGTCATAAGTGCCGAAAGAAATACTGGACATCACCCGCCGACGAGGAGGATCAGGACGAATGAGTATCAGAACCGCGATTGGACACATAAGGGAGCTTCAGTCGGTCTCCGGATCGACAGCGAAGCTTGATATCCTCCGGAAGTACAGTGATGACGAGGATTTTAGAAAACTGCTGTACTACGCGCTGAACCCCATGCTGACCTATAAGGTCTCCGAGAAAACTCTCCGCACTAAAACGGCGCTCCCGGACAGGGCTTTTCTCGACCTGACGATATATGATGTGTGCGATACGTTGAATGCCAAGTCCGCTCTTACGAATGATGATATAGGTGTTCTGGCTCAGTTCCTTGTTCTCCAGCGTGAGGATGAAGCGGAGTTTTACATACAGCTGCTGTCAAAGGCTTTGCGTCTCGGTGTGACCTCGACAACGGTTAATAAGATTTTCCCGGGCTTGATTCCGGCGTGGGAGGTTCAACAAGCATATCGTATTGACGACCATCCGGTTAAACCCGGAAAGAAGTTCTGGCTGACACAGAAGCTCAACGGCGTCAGGGCTACATATTACAGGGGAAAGATTTATGCCCGAAGCGGTGTTCCGTATGAGGGGCTTGACCATATTATCCGGGTTCTGAATGATCTGGTAAAAAATCTGGAGGTTGAAACGGTGTTTGACGGGGAGCTTACGCTGTTCGACAAGGGAGGTCTTTCGGACAACGAGGCTTTCCGCACATCGACTGGCATTATAAATTCTGACGCCACTGATAAGACGATGATTGGCTATACGATATTCGACACTCTGACCGCCGATGAGTTCGACGCGGGCGGTGGGACGGTAAAATACTCCGAAAGACGCGAGAATCTTAATCTCATAGCGTCATATCTGAGAAATAATTACCCGGACGCGCACGTGTCGGTTCTGCCGGAGCTGTATCACGGCAAAGACGCGTCGGTTATAGATGGTTTTCTCGATCAGATGGTGTGCGAGAACAAAGAAGGGCTGATGCTGAACTATGATGTTCCGTACAAGCGCAAGCGTCATGGCGGCATTCTTAAGATAAAACGCTTCTACACCATGGATCTTCGTATAATCGGAGTCGAGGAAGGAACCGGAAGGCTCGCGGGAACGATGGGCGCTTTGGTGCTTGACTATAAGGGCAACGAGGTGCGCGTCGGCACCGGATTTTCGGACGATCAGAGGGAGAGAATGTGGAATGATCGGGATAAATTGCCCGGGATGCTTTGCGATGTCAAGTATAAGGAGATATCCAGCGACAAGAAGACCGGGGCGGAGAGCTTGCAATTCCCGGTGTTTGTGTCAATGAGAAGCGATAAGGGAGAGGTGAGTTACTGGTGAACGATATTATGGAAGCGTTCCATAGAATGTGGAACAATCCGTTCGAGGACACCGGATGGTGTGATGAGAGCGGAATTCGTAAGGCGTTCTGGAAGTGCGTCGATAATGTGACTGACAAGGTGATTGCGGCTTTTAATGAAGAGGAGTGGTTCCGGAACTCCATACGAAAGAAGGTTATGCGAGAGATGGACAAGGACGCCCGGGACGCAAGACTGCGTTATATCGCGAACGAACGTCTCGAGAGACTGCGGAGAAAGGTGCGCAAAATGGTCACACGAATTCTGTATGACTCCATTGTTCAGGTGCTGTCGGACGATGTGTTGAAAGCCGGGATAAGATGGCAGGACTATGTGGAGTGGGAGGATCAATGAGAGCGACGAAGAGTTTCGTGTGCCGCCCGGAGGCGGCGACATATGTATCGGACGATTTCAAGATTTACGCCTGCGAGGTGCGGGAGGATATGTACCCTGATATCAAGCCGAATATTTACGGTTCGGTGACGATAAAGGGCGCGTTCGGAGAGTTGACGACAGGCGCGGATTACGAGGTGACGGCGGTTGAGATGTTTGACCCGCGCTATAAGTATTCGTATCTGGTGCAGTTCATTCAGCCGAAGAAGCTCGAGACGGCGGATGACGCGAAGACGTTTCTCGGCGCGATAATATCCGAAAAGAAAGCGGAAAACCTTCTGAGAGTTTATCCGGATATAATCGAGCGGATAGTCGCGGACAAACCGGTGGATCTGAGCCTCGTGAAGGGCATAAAGCAGAAAACTTTTGACAAGCTCCGCCAGAAGGTGATATCGCATTATTCGATGTACGGAGCGATTACGGAGTTTTCGGGAATCTTCGCGTCAAGCGTCCTGAAGAAACTCATGGACGTGTATGGTTCGACCGCGAGAATAAAGGAAGAGCTTATTTATGACCCGTACAGATGTCTGATGGCTCTGCCGGGCGTCGGATATAAGCGGGTTGAGAATATTCTTACCACAAAGACGGAAGCGCTCGAGGCTATGCTCGGCAGAGATTACCTGTCGGAGCTGAGAGTGTCCGGAAAGCGTCTGATGGCGTGCGCAAATGACGTTCTCGCGGACAATGAGACGGATGGCAGTACCCTGATTAACGTCGATGATCTGTACCGTGGGTGCGAGGATCGTTGCAGTGAGGCGATAGGACACTTCAAAGAAATTTACAGCGACCCGAGATTTGTTTTCGTCGGCGAGGACATGGTTATGCGCGGGGAAGCTTTCTGTGCCGAGGACGGAATTATCCGACAGCTGAAGGCGCTAAGGGAATCCGAAAATGATTGGGTGATTGACCCGGATCCGTACAGACAGATTGACGACATAACGCTGACCGACGACCAGTTCAGTATGCTCAGGCTGATTCTGAATAACAACATCGTGATTCTGAATGGTTACGCCGGAGCGGGCAAGACACAGTCGACGCGCGGGCTGATCCGTATGCTGAGGGATAACGACAAGTCGTTTATATGTCTCGCTCCGACCGGCAGAGCGGCGAAGGTTCTGTCGGGATATACGGGCGAGGACGCGATGACGATACATCGTGCTCTCGGATATCGCGGAGAGTGGGATCCGACGGCGAGAATTGACGATGATATCGTGATTCTCGATGAGGTGTCGATGGTTGACGTATACGCTTTTTATCACCTTCTGATGGCGATTGACCCGACAAAGACGAAGGTGCTTCTGATTGGAGACGACGCGCAGCTCGCTTCGGTCGGATGCGGGAATGTTCTGCACGATCTGCTCGGAAGCGGCGCGTTCGCGACCGTCACTCTTGATAAGATCTTCCGGTACGGACGAGGCGGATTGTCGACGGTCGCGACTGATATCCGGCGTGGCAAGCAGTATCTCCGCGGCATCGCACCGGGCGAGGTGAAAATGATCGGCTCGGATAATTCCTATGGGTTTATTCAGGTGGACAATAACGACATTGTGGCAACTGCGACGAATATGTACGTGAAGCTGCTTGCATCCGGATATTCGATAGACGATATCTGTGTATTGTCTGCGTTCAACACAGGGAATATCGGAACGATCGAGATAAATAAATCGATACAGGCGGCGGTGAATCACTCGAAGGAAGAATACGCGACCGGAGATAAGCTGTTCCGTGTCGGAGACCCGGTGATCAATACAAAGAATAACTATCACGCGCGGAGCTATGACAGCAGATTTTCGTACATCGGAGAGGATTTCATAGCGAATGGCGAGATCGGACGTGTGGCGTTGATTGACAATAAGAGTCTGTACGTCGCTTTCGGCGATAAGATGATACTTTACACGTCCTTTGAGAATCTACTGCTCGCCTACGCGATAAGCTGCCATAAGTCGCAGGGCGGAGCGTTCAGGGCGGTGATTCTGTCGACGCCGCAGAGACATCGTAGAATGTTGACGTCGAATCTGCTGTACGTGGGCGTGACCCGCGCGTCAGAGAAGTGTTATCACATCGGGGACGCCGGAGCCGTGAATGATGCGGTTAAAATCAGGGAACAGATAAACCGCAAAACTTTTATGAAAATTGTTTTCAACGATTTTAGTAAAAGGTATTGACAAGGGCAAATTTATGTGGTATAATAATATCACAGCAAATCCCGATAAGACAATGGTTAAATCGGGTAAGCCAAAGGTGTTAACATGGGATAGCCAAGAAAGGGAGAACAGTTAATGGTTGTAAAATTGTTGGCGCATACGCCGAATCCGGAGAAGCTTGTGGCGATGGCGGCGAAGCTTTGTTACTCGGAGTCTTCGATTGAGGATTTGTCAGAATCGTTGACGCCGGACAAGGTGGAGAGGTTTATAGCAAAGCTCATGGATCTCGGTCACGAGTCACCGCTTGAACACGTGTCGTTCACGTTCGGAATTGAGGGCGTTTCGAGGTCGCTTCTGGCGCAGATCACGCGTCACCGTATCGCGTCGTTCTCGGTTCAGAGTCAGCGTTATGTCGCGATGGATGAGATGGACTACACAGTGCCGCCTGAGATAGCGGCGATTCCGGAAGCGGCGAAGGAATTCGATGACGCGATGGAAGAGGATCTGAAGCATTATGATTCAATCAGAGCGAAGCTTCTTGAAAAGCATTATCAGGATAATCTCGACGCCGGAATGGATAAGAAAAAAGCGTACATGGCGGCTGAAAAGAAGGCAAACGAGGACGCGCGGTTCGTGCTCCCGAACGCGTGCGACACGAAGATGATGGTGACGATGAACGCGAGGGAGTTGCTTGGTTTCTTTACGCTGCGTTGCTGCAACAGAGCGCAATGGGAGATAAGGGCGCTCGCGGACGAGATGCTTCGTCAGGTCAGAATGATCTGCCCGAATCTTTTCTGTCTCGCCGGACCCGCGTGTGTGAGGGGAAAATGTTCGGAGGGCGCAATGGGCTGCGGTCATCCGAGAAAGAGAATAAAAGAGGAGTGAAAGCATGAGAAAACACAATTTAATGCTCCTGCTGACCGGCAAGAGCGGAAGCGGCAAGACGACGATAGCGGACGAGCTCGAGAGGCAGTTCGGTCTGAAAGTCCTGAAAAGCTATACGACCAGACCGCCGAGAGAGAATGACACGAGTCATATGTTCGTGAGCGACGAGGAGTTCGATAAACTTACCGATATCGTGGCGTACACCGAGTACAACGGTTATCGCTATTGTGCGACGGCGGAGCAGGTCGAGAACAGCGACGTTTACGTGATTGACCCGGCGGGCGTTGAGTTCTTTAAGGAACATTATCACGGCGGGAAAAGAATCATTGACCTTTACATAAAAGCCGGTTCGAGGACGCGTGCTCAGAGAATGTCTGACCGCGGAGACGACCCGGATAAGATCGAGAGCAGACTTGAGTATGATCAGGGCGCTTTCGCAAATTACATACCGTATGCTTACACCAGAAACGGAAAGCACGCGGAGATAGACGATGTCGTGTGGAAGATCGCGATGGCGTATAAGACTTGGAACGGTGGTTCGATATGATTATAGCGATCGACCTTGACAATGTCCTGAACAATCTGGCGGACTTCTGGCGTAGACGTATTAATCAGAAATATGGTTACTACGTCGAACAAAGCGAGCTGAAGAACTACGACATGGCGGCGAACTTCCCGACGCTTGACAGGGAACAGGTTGAGGAGTTTCTGAACCGATACGACATTTGGCGGGATTTGACTCCGACGAATGGCGCTCAGGAGATAGTGAAGGCGCTGAATATGACTGACGAGGTTTACATAGTGACCGCGCGTCATGGATTTCCTCAATATTATCCGACGTTTGTGTGGCTTCGCCGATACTTCCCGTATATACCCGAGAAGCGTATTATCTTCGCTCAGAACAAGGAAATGATCCGATGCGATGTTCTGATAGATGACTGCCCGGCGAACCTTGTCCGCGACGATTGCGTAACTTTGCAGTACAGACAGCCGTGGAACAGCGACAGGGTGTGGGGAACAGCAATCGTGAATGATTGGGTGGATGTGTACCAGAAAATCAGAGCGATAGGAGGAGCTAATGAGGAAACAAGCGGAATATCGGGATGAGGTGTTACACGCGTTGTATTTGATACAAAAACAGTTGGAGATTATCAACAATCAGAATGATCGTATCATTGAAGCGGTGGAGACGATCAGTGAAGTAAACGCCGATGCTCACGGCTACAAATTGAAGGCATACAACACATGGTCGCGGTTATAGTATCAGTGATTTGCCGATTGATAGCCTATATATCGGTTCTGGCATTTGTCTTTGGGCTTGTGGCGATGAGCGGGAATTATGGTTACTTGTGGTTCCTTCTGCTGCTTGGAACCTGTGAGATCATACCGACCTATGGCTACACACGCAGAGTAGATGGGGATGAGAATGGAGGTAATGATGGAGAATAACGCATTATTATACAGCGGATCGAACGTCGTGAACGCGAAAATAAACGGTCAGATGTATCTGATTCCACTTGACAGACTTTGGGTGCTCGCCGATGAGGATGAGTATCCGGAACATATCGAGCTTGACTGCGGAGACGGAATGACGCCGCTGATGAAGATTCAGAGAATCGATCTTAAAGACATCCCGGACGTATTCCGGTATTACTGCGACTGGAATCTGAAGCAGCATACTGACTGGACGAACGCGCACCTTATCGACGCGACGGGAGATCCATTTGTGATGCAGAACGGAATGATCAGGGTGTTTCACCCGATGAAGAGTTCGGCTTCGCGCTCGGTATTCCGCGATGAGCGGTTTGCGCACAGAGATGAGCGCGACGAGGTCTTTTTCGGATCTCTGGTCGGCTTGATTGTCGGGTGCGGCAGAATCGAGGATGATTACATAGATGTGATTATGCCTCCGGAATGCAGTGCCCCGGACGATGAAATCGAGTTCGTACTGGAGAAGGGCGTCAGCATGAAGAAGCTCCGGGAGTTTCTGGATTATCAGCATATTGAGACGACTGGAATGCCGGATTGTCCGGATGATATGGGCTTCTCGGTGAGGGACGCGGTGTTTTGTAACACGCTGGTCAGCGAGATGTATATTGATACCGGAGACCGCACGGCGTCTCTTCCAGAGGATCTGCTCATGTATAATGATGAGTTCGTGTCAAGCGTCATCCAGACGGCAAGATGTTCATGGAGAGCGATTAACCCGAACAGCGTTCTGCATAATCAGATTATGTGGCTGTGTATGCCGTCGGGAGAAGATGAGCGCACGTTCTCGGAAAACGACGTTCAATCAAAGAGTATTGACAAGGGTAATATAGTAAAGTCGCTGTATCTGGTACATACGCTGAATGGAAGATTCCTGTGCAACGGCATAAATGCCAAGGCTTCAAACTACAAGGAGGACGAAATGGCAAATGGTAGTAATTAAACGGAATAGCGAGAGGGTTGATTTCGATCCCAGAAAAATCGAGGTCGCGATTCTGAAAGCGTTCGCGGAGGTCAGATCGGAATCCGATGATGATATCCGCGAATGTGCGAAACGCATCGCGCATGAGATTGAATCGACCGGCAAGGATCTGTCCGTAGAAGAGATTCAGGATATGGTCGAGAAAAAGCTGATGGCGACGAAGTATAAGGATGTCGCGAAGGCATACATCAATTACCGTTATCTTCATACGATGGCTCGCAGCCAGTATCAGACGTTGATGGACGCGGTCGCGGAGAAGCTGTCGGCGTCGAATGTCCAGAATCAGAACGCGAATGTCGATGAGAAGTCGTTCGGCGGCAGAATGGGCGAGATGGGAAGCCTTATGTCCCGGAGATATGCTATAGATTATCTGCTGTCTCCGATGGCGAGAGCTAATCATGAGAATAATGAGATCTACGTGCATGATCTGGATGCTTATGCGGTGGGCAGTCATAACTGTATGTCAATACCGTTCGACGATCTTCTCGCAGAAGGGTTCAATACCCGTCAGACCGATGTGCGTCCGGCGCAGTCCATCAATACGGCGTTTCAGTTGACGGCGGTAATCTTCCAGCTTCAGAGCTTGCAGCAGTTCGGGGGCGTCTCCGCGACACATATTGACTGGACAATGGTTCCGTATGTCAGAAAGAGTTTTCGTAAGCATTATGTCGCGTCATACATCATGAATGACGCCGGATTCGATGGCGAGGACCTGATACCTCTGTTGTACGATACGTACATAGATGAGGCGGGAATTATCCGGAACAGATTCGATGATTGGGTCGAAGACCATAAGCATCAGTTCTATGAAGAGACTGGATTGCGTGACGAAGATATTGTATTCAGTAACGCATCGGTGCTTGATAAGACGCTTTATGGAAACGCGATGTACATGACGATTACCGAACTTCAGCAGGCGGTTGAGGGATTATATCACAATTTGAATACACTCCAAAGCCGCTCTGGCAACCAGTTACCATTCACGTCATGTAACTATGGCACCTGCACGCTGCCGGAGGGCAGAATGGTTACAAAGATTCTTCTGGACGTCCTGATCAGAGGTGTCGGAAGTCTTCATCGCACATCGATTTTTCCGTGCGGAATATTCCAGTGCATGAAGGGCGTGAATCGTTGTCCCGGCGATCCGAATTATGACCTGTTCAGGCTCGCGCTGAATGCCACGAGCCGCCGGTTGTATCCAAATTACGCTAATTGCGACGTGACTATGCAAAGGGCATGGGTTACGCTTGATCGTCAAGACAAGCAGGACGTTATTGACTCGTTAAGTGAGAACGAATACCGGAAATTGATCCGACAGCTCGAGCAGCATCCCGAACTTAAGGAATTTCTGATGCTGGATATTGAGGAGGTAGTGGCTTGATGATCACAAAGAAAATAACAGTTCGTCAAGAAGAGTTGCCTATCGAAACAATGTCGACTATGGGATGTGTTGATGGCAACGAGATTATTACATATAAGTACAGAGGGGAGTTGTATGTGGAATCATTTGAGCGTATGTGGCAACGCACATCCGAATATGCCAATGTGTGCCGTCAGATTCCTGATACAGACGATCATCTCTTTTTCGATGCCGACGACATGCAGATATTTGACATGAAGCACGGTTTCGTGGATGTTAAGCGTGTTGTTCGGAATCTGAGCACACAATGGGTGAACATTGTGTCGTCCGGGCGCACATTAACATGCACAGTTGACCATCCTTTACCAGTCGGTGAAGAGAGGATACGTGCAGACCAAATCGTTCCGGGTTCGCATTCCCTTACTGCGAATATGACCCAGTACACGGAATCGACGTTGGCATTCGACAGCGAGAGGGCGTGGCTGTTAGGCGTCATACTTTGCGACGGTTGTTATGACAATCATGTTGTTGTTTCGATTGCGGCAGAGACTGAGGATGATATCCAAGACGTATATATCAGCGGCATGAAGCGCCAGTTTGGTGTCGATGTTAAGGTGGTCGAGCGTCGCCGAGGGAAAGCAGGGTATTATAAGGACTTGGTGTGCGTTGGCAGCGTCACAAAGCTGATCGATTATCTGACATCGAAATATCAGGGGCTCACCAAAATCCGACGCCACATACCTAATGAGGTGTTTTCGTGGAATCGGGACGCTAAGATGTCATTCTTGGCAGGAATGATTGATGCTGATGGTTACATCAATGATGTCAGAAACGGTGGATCGGTGGTTCAGATAGGATCGACTAACAAGGAACTGGCTTTACAGCAGATGGCACTTGCGCAGGCATTGGGGATGCGCGCAAAGGTATACATCAATCATTACACAAGACGAAATCCTGACGCTATTCGCTATCGAATAGAATTTATTCCGACCAATGAGCTGGTTGCGCGGATTGTGTCACAGAAAAAGCGCGACAACTATGTTCCGGGCGATCAGATATGGGGAAGTGAATCTGCCGTAATAAGTGTCAAGCCGTTTGAATCCACCATGTATAGTTACGATGTTGAGACATCAAGTGATTACTTTGATGTCAGCGGTATTCTGTCTCATAACTGTAGAACGCAGAATGGGGCAGATGTTAATGCCAAGGATAGTTTTGCTCGCAACATCCGCGCTGTTATAAATGGAGAGGATATTGTCGATGATTTTCGATCCGGAGCACAGAAAGACGGTCGAGGCAACATTTGCCCCGTAACGATTATCATGCCGACGCTCGCGATGGAGGCAAAAGAAAAGATTTCTGCCTTTTCGAAGATGTCAAACAGTGAAGAATCGGACTATGATTTAGCCGATGAGTTTATGCTCATTCTCGACCGAAAAATCCAAGAAGCCAAGGATATGCTCCTTGAACGTTTCGAGTGGATATGTTCACAGCCTGCCGAATCGGCGACTTTCATGTACGAAAATCACGTGATGGCTGGTTATGTTCCCGAAGAAGGTATACGTTCTGCGCTGAAACATGGAACCCTTGCGATCGGTCAGCTCGGACTTGCAGAGACATTGCAGATTCTGATTGGGTGCGACCATACCGAACCGGATGGCATGGAGCTTGCAAAACGAATCGAGCAGTTATTCAAGAATCGATGCGCGGAATTCAAGGAGCGGTATAAACTGAATTTCGGCGTATATTACAGCCCGGCGGAGAATCTGTGTTATACGGCGATGAAGAGGTTCAAAGCGAAGTATGGGGAAATTCCCAACGTCTCGGATAAGGACTTTTTCACGAATTCGATTCATGTGCCTGTATGGAAACAGGTGACGCCGTTCGAGAAAATCGATATCGAAAGTCAGCTTACCGGTTACTCCAACGCCGGATGTATTACGTATGTGGAGCTTGACAGTAGCTGCCAGAACAATATTGATGGGTTGGAGTCACTTGTGAATTACGCTATGGATCGCGATATACCATATTTCGCGATTAATGTCCCCAACGATCAGTGCATGGACTGCGGGTATTGCGGAGACATGAACGATACGTGTCCGAAGTGCGGCAGCGCTAATATCAAGCGTCTGCGTCGAGTGACCGGATATCTCACCAATGACTATAAGACCGCTTTTAACAAGGGCAAACAGCAGGAGGTTGAGATGAGAACGAAGCATAATCAGGTGGAGGAAATTTGAATGCACTACGCAAAAATTATTCCATTTGATCTGGCAAACGGCAACGGTATCCGTATCGCGCTGTTTGTGTCCGGCTGCAATGCGCGTTGTCCGGGGTGCTTCAATCCGGAGTTACAGGACTTTATGTATGGCAAGGAATTCTCCGAAAAGACAAAACAGAGAGCCATATCTCTTCTCAATAACCCATATGTTGCAGGTCTTTCCATTCTCGGCGGCGATCCGCTATGGCAGGACGAGAAAAGCATGGCAGATCTTGAGGATCTTGTAAAAAGAGTTCATGGTCTTCACAAAACCGTCTGGATTTGGTCGGGCTTCACGTGGGAATCGGTAATGATGATCGAGCCGGACGATGAACGGGAATCGGCACGACAAGAATTACTAAAGTCCTGTGACGTCTTCGTCGACGGACCGTTCATAGAAGAGAAAAAGGACCTCCGTCTGAAATGGCGAGGCTCATCAAATCAGCGTGTGATCGACGTGAAGAAGAGCCTTGCGGCAGGACAGATTGTCCTGTACAAAGAAAAGAATACGATCTGACAAAAATATGCCGGTATGCGATCATAACGGTCGCATCCGGCGGATATGGAAAGGAATTTATGAATTATTCTGAGTTTCTGAAAAATAAGGAACGCTCGGTTCCGTGCTGTGGGTTTACCTTCTCGAAGGATGACATGAACCCGAAGCTGTTCGAGTGGCAGAAGGATATCGTGAGCTGGGCGCTGAAGAAGGGCAAGGCGGCGATGTTCGAGGACTGTGGTCTCGGCAAGTGCCACGGAGCCGGAACGCGTATCATGATGAGAGATGAGAATGGTCATCCCTATTTCAAGAATGTCGAGGACGTGCAGGTCGGCGAGTTTCTGATGGGCAACGACGGAACCCCGCGAAGGGTGTTGTCTCTGGCTCACGGGCGCGACGAGATGTATCGGATAACGCTTGGGAACGGCGACAGCTACACGTGCAATTCGGAGCATATTGTCTCGTGCAAAATGGGCGAGGACCATGACGGTCATCTCAAGGGAGAGACCGTAAATATTCCGGTCTATGACCTGATTCGCAAGACTCCGGGCGAGCTTCGCAGATTTTATCTGGCTTGGAAGTCAACTCTGGATTTTGGTGCGTCAGAATCCCCGATAGATTCGTATGTTTTGGGAACCCGTGCGCCGAATGAAAGCGGGCTTTCAACGTTCGAATCGGACGACGTAATTTTTTCGGATAAAAAGTCAAGAACCGAATTTCTTGCGGGCTTTCTTGACACATGGGGAGAGAGATGCCGTGATGGGCTGATACTTCCGATGGTCAATGACCGTGACGCGAGGATGATGAAGTTCCTGTGCCGGTCGCTCGGTTTTAGCGTCCGCGAGGAAATTCTTGAGGGGCGTTTCGGATACACGCATAAGATTGTGATTGGCGGAGACCTGAGATCGATTCCGTGCAGAACGAACGTCAACTTCATTCCGGGTTACAGAACGCCGGAGAATCCGCTGTGGTATTCGATGAAGATAGAGCCTCTGGGTATGGGTGATTACTACGGCTTCACAATCGACGGAAATCATCTTTATATGCTCGAGGACTTCACAGTGACTCATAATACGGCGCAGCAGCTTGAGTTCGCCCGCATAGTATCTGAGCACACAGCACAGCCGACACTCATCCTCGCGCCGCTCGCGGTATCACGGCAGACCGTGAATGAAGGAAAGAAATTTGACTACAGCGTAAATATCTGCCGCAGTCAGAATGAAGTCAAACCCGGAATCAACATCACGAACTACGAAATGCTCGAGCACTTCGATTTGTCTCAGTTCGGCGGTATAGTGCTTGACGAGTCGTCAATCCTGAAACACTACAACAGCAAGACAAGAACGCAGATCATTGAAAGCTGTCGAGGAGTCAAGTATAAGCTTTCTTGCACAGCGACACCGGCTCCGAATGACTTCATGGAGCTCGGCAATCAGTCTGAATTCCTCGGAGTGATGAACCGGACGGAAATGCTCGCGACGTTCTTTGTTCATGACGGCGGCGAAACAAGCAAATGGAGACTCAAGGGTCACGCGGAGAAGGATTTCTGGGCATGGCTCGCCGGATGGGCAGTAGTGCTCACAACCCCGGCGGATCTTGGATACGACGCGACCGGATATGATCTGCCTCCGCTGAATATCCAGTATGTTGAGGTTCCGTCTGACAGACCTGTCGCGTCTACGCTGACCGAGAGAAGGGACGCGAGACGCGAAAGTCTCCCGGACAGATGCAGAGCGGCGGCGGATCTGATACAGCAGGAGCCTGACGAGCAGTGGCTCATATGGTGCGATCTGAATGACGAGGCGGATGAACTGACGAGGATAATCGACGGAGCGGTCGAGGTCAGAGGCTCGGATAAGGCGGAGCTGAAAGAGGAACGGTTGACCGGATTTGTGGATCAGAGAACAAAGAGACTTGTCAGCAAGCCGTCTATCGCTGGCTGGGGCTTGAATATCCAGTCTTGTCATAACATGATCTTTGTCGGACTTTCGGACAGCTATGAGATGCTGTATCAGGCAATGAGACGCTGCTGGCGTTTCGGACAGGACAAGCCCGTGAATGTTTACATAGTGACATCAACGGCGGAGGGCGCGGTCAGAGACAACATTGACCGCAAGGATGAGCAGTGCAAGAAGATGACGGCAGAGATGGTTGAACATACAAAAGAAATTCTCTCGAAAGAGATACGGCAGACGGTCCGGATGACAGAACCGTATGAGCCGAAGGTAGAAATGGTCATCCCGAAATGGTTAGTAACAGGAGGATATGCGGCATGAAGGTGCTCGATCAGGTACAGGGAAACAATTACACACTTTATCAGGGAGATTCCTGCGAGGTTCTCGCGGGGATTCCGGAGAACAGCATTCACTATTCGGTGACGTCGATTCCGTTCGCGTCGCTCTATACATACTCGAACAGTGACAGAGATCTTGGAAACAGCAGAAACTACGCGGAGTTCGCGGAGCACTACAGCTTCCTCGGGAAGGAATGGTTCAGAATCATGATGCCCGGACGTCTCGTGTCGATTCACTGCATGAATCTGCCGAGTATGAAGGAGAGGGACGGAGTGATCGGTCTGAAGGACTTCCGCGGAGACGTGATAAGGTGGATGCAGTCCTGCGGGTTCATCTTCCATAGCGAGGTCTGTATTTGGAAGAATCCGGTGACCGAGATGCAGAGAACGAAGGCACTTGGTCTGCTCCACAAACAGATCAAAAAGGATTCGGCGATGAGCCGCATGGGCATTCCGGATTATATAGTGACGTTCAGAAAACCTGGCGAGAATCCGGAACCTGTCGAGCACACGAATGAGACGTATCCGGTCGGACATTGGCAGGAGGTCGCGTCTCCGGTCTGGGAAGAGTATCCTTCGCCGGTATGGTGGGATATAAACCAGAGCAATACGCTCCAGAGAAAGAGCGCCAGAACGGATAAGGATGAACGGCATATCGCGCCCCTGCAATTACAAGTGATTGACCGCTGCATTGAGCTTTGGTCAAATCCGGGCGACGTGGTTCTTGATCCGTTTGACGGAATCGGTTCGGTCGGCTATGAAGCGATTAAGATGGGTCGTCGTCACGTCGGCGTCGAGCTTAAGAGAAGCTATTTCGAGCAAGCGGCACTGAATCTCGCGAACGCCGAAAATGAAGCGAACAAGGAAGGTCAGCTGACACTTGAAGAAGCCGCAAATAGTAGCGAGGCGGTGTAAATGGATCCGGCGCTGATCGCCACTGGGATTACACTGCTGATATTTGTGATAATCCTTGGACCCGCAGGTATCGTAATCGCATGGTGCAATGGAAATGATACGATTCTCGATCGCACACAGACGACCTATCGGCATCTCCGGACACTGTACATGAGCGACCCGGACAAATCGCGGTGGGATTTATATTACAACAGTGCGGTGTACACACTCCATCAAGGTACAGACAAAGAACATGACATAAATCTGGGCTTCACAACTCCGTGGGGAATGATCGCGTATTACTTCGGACTATATCGCCCCGAGACACACAAACAACGAAATACTCAGCGTGTAACGACGATACTCAAGGTTACAGAAGATGTAAGAGACCGTGCCAAAACACACGCCGATGACGAGCTCGCAAAGGCGCGTGCCGAGATAAAAGAGCTTCGGGAAAAGTTTTCGTCTTCCGCCATGTCACAAGACGAGGCATGGCGGATAGGCAACGCGTATGCAGCGCAGACCGTAGGATGGAATGAGCTGCACAACATGGCAGCTGGCACAGCTGCGCAGAGGGATGACGAATGAGACTGCCCGATACAGAAGAAATCAACCTTGTCTGTCCGATCTGTGGCAAGGAGTTCACCCGGACAGACGATACGAAGTACATTACCCACGGAGCATACACGTGCTCGTGGGAGTGCTTCCTCAAAACGATCAAGGAAAATATTATAAACAAGAAAGGCAAACAAGATGGAATCGTACTTTGAAATCGTAAAACCGTTCGCACGCAAACACCCGGACGCTGAAATAAAGCTCCCGGTCAGAGCAACCAGACATGCCGCCGCTTGTGATTTCTTCGCTCCGGCAGATGTGACAATCCCACCGCACAAAATGGCAATGATCTGGACCGATCTCAAGGCAATCTTCGGCGAAAACGAGTGCCTTGAGCTTAACGTAAGAAGCTCAATGGGGAAACAGCCGGTTATGCTCGCAAACACTCAGGGCTGGATTGACAGCGATTACGCGAACAATCCGGACAATGATGGCAACATCGGATTCAGGCTCTTTAACCTCGGCGACACTGACTATGTTATCAAGAAGGGCGACAGAATCGGACAAGGAAAACTGACTACCTATATACCGATCGGTGAAGAGAGCGGAAACGAGAGAACCAGCGGGTTCGGAAGCACCGGTAAATAACTATATGTCCGAACAGGAGAAGAACATGACGCAGGCGCACGATATTATTGCAGATAAATTGCAGCGATTATCGGCGCTTGTGCGCCAATATCCGGATTATATCCCCATAGATCAAGCAGCCGGATTTCTTAACACAGACGCCGAGTCGTTGCGCACGGCGATTGATCAGGGCAAATGCCCATTCGGCTATTCGTGGAGACGCGACGACAGAGGCTACAGAGCGTTCAAGATCCCATCAACAACATTCTATCTTTGGTATACGGCTGGACACATTCAATGATTACATAAATTTTAAGGAGTGTGGCATATGAGCAAACAAAATCCAACCAGTCGGTATGAATCAAAGATAACCATCGGACAGAATGTAGACGGAACACTGATACGCAAGAGCTTCTATAGCACTAAGAGTAAAGCGGACGCACGCAAAAAGGCACAGAAGTGGCTTATCGAGCATAAGGCACAGGACTACATCGGTATAGCTGAGAATAAGCAAACCTCTGTGTCCATACGTGTATGGGCGCAAAAATGGCTTGATGTTTATAAGTACAATAAGGTGAAGTCGACAACTTATAAGAGCAGCTACGATCGACCGGTCAGGCTCTATATAGTGCCATACTTTGGGGATAGGCTTCTCGACGATATATTGCCGGTTGATGTACAGCAATTCATATCAAAACTCGAGGCAGAGAAGAGCAAGTCGCTTTGCGATAAAGTGCTACTATGCCTTGAAGGAATCTTTGAGACAGCACGCGACAATGAACTGTGCCGCAATAACCCGTGCAGAAATATCAAGGTAACAAAGAAAACCGTTCTGAAAGAGAGAACCGTCAAACGTGTATATACTCAGCAGCAGGTCAATGACATTCTTGCCTTTGCCCGTAACCATAAGTATGGTTTGCAGATGATGTTGCTTCTCGAAACAGGCATCCGTATATCCGAGATGCTTGGTCTGTTTTGGGAGGACATAGATGTTGACCGAAAGACTGTGGCGGTGCATCGTACTGTGACAGATGACAGTGGGCAAACGATAATTTCCGAGATTATGAAATCTGATACGAGCAATAGGGTATTACCGATTACCAACCAATTGGCGAAGGCAGTATCGGAACGACGTGGCGATAATGTCGGATTTATTACACGGTCAACCAAACCGCCATATAAGGTACTTAATAACAAGGCATTCACTCAGAAGCGGTACAGAACGTTCTTTAAGGACTATCGCAATTATATCGGAGATCCGGGATTTCCTATTCTGACTCCGCACGAACTGAGACATACGTGCGGCACCTTACTTTACGAAAAGACGCATGACATTTATGCGGTCTCCAAATTTCTGGGACACGCCAGCATAGATATCACCGTGAAATATTATATGCACAGCGATGTCGAGCAGCTTCGCGACAGCCTAATGATGTGATTGATATAGTTAGATACTCGAATAGTTGCGATATTCAACAATGTCGTATTAGTGTCGTATTAAGTTAGATACCAAACTATATAGCTGCCATAAGCCAAAAGACGTTTGATTGCGGTTATATTCGACAAATTATAGCGACATATCATATTATTATTCTCTGTAATAACAACGGTTTCATTGGGATTCTACATCCGTGTTGACGACAAAAATACGACAGTAAGGTTCATAAGAGATTCCCCAAAGGCTCTATCCGCAATATTATTCTGGTAATAAAAGGAAAACACAGTTTCGCCTCGAAAGCCCGAAACCCGCATAAATACTGGATTTTTCGAAAAAGACAAAGAGAAAACCCCTCACATACGTGAGGGGTTCTGGCGGAGAAGGAGAGATTTGAACTCTTTTCAAAATGCCTTAAATGCTGGATTTTCCGCACTTTTACGACACCTTGACGACACCTTTGGAAATTCGTAAAAAATAGGGTCACACCACAATAGTGATGTGACCCTAAATTCACACATTGAGACTGAGCCCCTTATTTGCAACAACAACCGCCGATGTTCTTCCGTCGTCAGCAATAACCCCTCTGAGCTCTTCCGCAAAGACGCACTTGCTGTCAAAATCGGAATGCACAAGCAGCAGTTTCGAGTATTGAGCTTTCCCATAAATTTCCAAAAGTTCCGACCTGCAAGCGTGCGAGCTGAAGCTGTTGAGAATTGTGACCCCGCATTTGTTCGGCGTAAGTACTCCGTCGATTTTCAGAAACCGGTTATTCTGTCCGTCCTTGATGGCGGTCGCAATGGTATCAATAGCGCTGTACCCGCAGAACAAAATATAGTTATTGTCTCCGGGCAGCAGCTTCTTGACCCATGACACACTACGCCCATTGTTGCACATTCCGGACGAAGCGAGAATAACTGCCGGTCTGTCCGAATTCTGCCAGCTCTGCGAATCTGTGTAATCCACGGCAAAGTTCAATTTATGCCACGTGATGACGTCGTGCCACTTTTCTTTGTCCCGGCTGATAATCTTTCCCCATATGTCACAGACGCTTTCGCCGAGCGGAGTATCTACCAGAACCGGAATATTGAATCCGCGTTGTTCAAAGACATCATACAGCACGGTCATCAGAGTCTGAAGTCTGTCGAGAGCGAAGACCGGAATCAGCACTTTCCCGCCGTTTTCGACGCAGGTGTTCTGAATAATTGTCCCGATTTTTTCTACATCTTTAGCGCGATCCCGGACAGAATGGTTTCTGTTTTCTCCGGAATATGTACATTCCCCGATGAGCAGATCGCACTTGTCCGGTGCTTCGAAAGGCGCGACATAATACTTATGGATATACGGCGACCCGATATCTCCCGTATAATGAATCCGCTTGATAAGCCCGTCAAAGTTGAATGTCAGCCGGATTTGCGCCGAGTTTACGATATGTCCGGCAGAAGTGAATTCGCACATGATTCCGTGACACAGACTGAACTCTTCGTCCATGTCCCGCTCAAATATAAACGAGAGACACCGTTCAATTTCCTTCGAGCCATACAGCGGGCAAGCCTTGTCGTAGCCTTCGTTCGCCATTTTAATCACGTCCGATTGCATAATCTTCGCGGAATCGTACAGCATGAGCCGGATAAGGTCCTTGTTTCCCCGCGCGACGTAGATCGGGGCTGTGCATCCACGCCCGTAAAGTACGGGAAGGGCACCGCAGTGATCAATGTTCGCGTGGGAAATCAGGATAAAGTCGATCTTCTTCGGACTTATCTCCTTGATGACCGAATGATTGACCTTATAGCTCTCGACGAGATCGGAGCTCTGATAGAGTCCGTAATCGAGAATGATCCGCCTGTCACCCGCGGTGAGCTGATAGATACTCTGAGTGACTTCGGATGCCGCTCTGCCGAGACATTCGACTTTGATTTTGCCGGTCTGCTTTTTCATATGGACTCGCCTTTCTTGAAATCGGGTTATTCTGCTTCCGGAGCGTCGGCGGGAATCGGCACGCCGATATTCTCCGCGGCAACGGTGTTTTTCTCAAAATATTTTGTCATATCCGAGACAGCTTGATCAATCATGTCGCTGATCTGGTCCTCGGAAACGAAGAAGGACAGCCACGGATATTTGGCATAGAATGTGGCGATGACTTCCTTCTTCTTGATCTCACCGGTCTTGGAGCCGTATTCTTTCTCCGCTTTGACGCAGAGACTGTAGAGAACGTTATAGATGATCTTCTTTCTTGCTGCGGGCGGTGCTTTGATGAGGTTTATGATAAACGACACAAGCACGAATACGCCGAGTACGGCAAAGACGATCTCGCTGAAATGATCTACTATAAATTGCATATGTTCCTCCCGCGTCTGTTACTCTGCACGAGTAGAGACGCTTTTTTCATATTCTTTGGACTGTTCTTCATCAGTCGAGTCTTCGTCCGGCTTTTTGAACCATGAAACAATAGTGTCCGCGACCTTAATGCCCGCGAGACAGCCACCTTCAACCTTAAAGAATCCAAAGAATTCCTGTACAAGAGTGTCCGGCACCGCGCCGGTGACGAGGTAAACTACAATCATGGTGATGGTGAAGAGAATCATCAAGATGAAAATGATCGCAATGATTTTCTTCGAGAACTTTATCGCGGCATCAAGAAGCCACGTCATACCTTTTCGAGGTATTTTATTGCTACCCACGAGTTGATACCTCCGAGAAGGGCGCACTCGACGTTATCGAATGTCGCGACAGAGATGACGTCGTATTGTTTTGTCCGGACGCCATACGGGACGTTCGCGCCTTCGGTGTATTTTGCTCCGGGCGCTTTGTATTTCGCCCCGGCTTTGATTTTGACCTTGGACGATTTCTCAATAGTCTGCCCGATGAGCTTGTCCTCGTCGAAGTAGCCGTAGTTCGCGTCGAATTTGACTCCGCCGATTGTTACCGTGCCGTACTGCCAGATTTTCATGTTGTTAATGGCGAACGGTTTTGAAACGCCCCAGTGAGCGAGCCAGATGTTGTCGCGGTCGAAGGCGTTGTGAATGAACTTGTACTGGATATAATTCGGGTTCGTGTAGAGCATAGTCTCGAACCCGGCGCTCTTGACGAGTGACATGAATTTTCTGACGCGGTTTGTAAGTGTCGCCTTGTCGAGTTTGCCGCAGTAGGTCGGATCTTCGACGTCGACAGCTGCCCAGAGCCTGATCAGATGCTTGTATGGCTTGATAGTGTTGATAAAGTGGTTCGCCTCAGCGACGACCTCGTCGTCATTCTGAGCGGTGAAGTAGTGATAAACGCCGATCTTAAGTCCTGCCTTGGAAGCACCGACGATATTTGTCTTGAATTTCGAGTCAGTGAAACAGAACAGCTTGCTATTCGATACGCTGTGTCCCTGAGTCGCTTTGATGATAGCAAACGAGTTGCCGGAACGTCTGACGGTCTGCCAGTTGATGTTGCCTTGGAAGACCGAGACGTCTACGCCTTTTTGCATTTTTTTCTCCTTTCTTGTGTCTATAACACACACTGTACAGTAATAAGCCTTTTTGAAAACAATCGCAGTATCGCGATTGAAATAAAACAGAAAGGAAAGCATAAATGCTTTATATTACTGTCGCAGTTCAAATTATTTGTGGAATCTTAACAATTAATGGAATTGTCCACCTGACAAACATATTCGTAAACGAAATGCCCTATTTGTCAAACGGCTTTTACAAAGATCTGGCACTCATGATTATTTCACACATACTTTCAGTGATCCTTCCGGAAATATCAATGGCGATTGACATTATATTACTGATCATAAGGTTCATACGCTACATAATCAGAAAATTTTCGTCAAGATAATCGCAAGACAAAGCAGTGCCCGGCGGGAAATCCCGCCGGGCATCACCTTACGCCTCAGCCTCAGCGTCAGCCGTCCCACCGAACTCAGTGGGTACAAGCTCCGGCAGACCCGCGTCCTCGATGAGGATCTTCGCGACCTGCGGCTTGAGCTTCTTCGGGACCTGATCGAAAGAGGTTTTGCCGAGAATAACACGGCAAGCGAAAAGTTGAGCTAACATAGTTTGCTCCTCCTTTGAAAATAAAAAAAGAATCAAAAGCCATTCGGCAATTGATCTTAACATAAGTTGTCACCGCCTTTATGCGGGAAGAATGTCAGGCGTAGACTACGCCCGCCATTTCTACGATACACTCTTCAAGAGTGGAGTTTTGTGTTTCGAGAGCGGAGATCTGCGCGGTCATCTGTTTTGCTTGAGTTTCAAGCACAGCGACTCGATCGACCGGTTCGGGAGTGGGTTCGGGTTCGGGATGCTCGTCCAGCCATTTCTGAGAGGGTTCGATGAGGAACATTGCGCCATTGTCGGCGACCTCCCATTTTCCGGATTCGTCAATGATGTAGTTATTTGATGCCATAGACTGTTACCCCCGTACCTAATTTCAGATAAGAATAATTTTTCCCTGATATTGTGATGCAGGTCGGCGTGCACTGGTCCAGTGTGTAAATAGAAGTGTCTTCGTTACGTCCATAATACAACCGAGCTGTTCCACACGCAAATAAGCATGTCCTATAAGTGTAGCCAGTGTTGTTCTGTCTAATATGCCATGAGAGATATCCTGTAAACAAGTCAGCAAAACTTCCGGTTACATTTCCGAACTGGATGTTATCGGTGTTGTATGTGGACGACGGGTCATTGTACGCATATGTTACACTGGAGTTCTCACCATTTAATACAAAATAGCTTGCTGCGAAACCATAGCGCTTGTTGGCACACGACACTGAAATATTACCCACGGATCCTATTACTAATGGCATGTAATAGTATGTGTATCCCGATGGTATGGGCATCTTCACTTCAGAAATGCCTTGTGATGATGAATTCACATATGCCTGTCCCAGCAGTTCCATTCCGCCACTCGGGACGTCATCAATCGACAACGCCCCGATATTCGTCCGAGCCTGAGCCTTCTGTGCGTCCGTGAGAGTCTGCTCAATAAACTCTACAGCAGTAGATTCGGGGGGGTAAGATTAAAAATCATAGTTTATTCTCTCTTTCTTAACATTAAGCATACACGACGTTCGCGATTTCGACGATACACTCTTCAAGCGTACTGTCCTGTGTCTCGAGCGCGTCGACTTTTGCTTCAAGAACCGTGACCCTGTCGGCGGGCTGAGGCTCTTCTTTCGGCGGATTGATGAGCTCAAATCCACCCGTTTCCGTGTTATATTTCCATCCTTCCGGAGGTGTTGGCTGAATGAACCGATCATAGCCGACTTTGGTGCTGTCATAGCCCCATCCTTCAAAAACGTAGTCGGGAGCTTCAACGAAAACGATATCGGAAGGGTATTTGCCGACAGTATCGTCAAGTGTGGGATGGACTGCTGTCGCGTCCCAGTAACATACGTTGCTTACAATCTGGAATATTTTCATGGTGTTATCTCCTTATTATGCTTTATCGATAAGGTACTGGATGATGCAGATGCCGGAGCCGCCAGAGCCGGGTGGGGTAGTTGAGTTTATGCCGCCCCCACCGCCAGCCCCATAACCGCCATCGCTGCCGTAGCCCTCGCTTACATTTCCACGCCCCCCAGCACCATATCCACCACCGCCACCACCACTTTTGTTGATAGCATTGCCACCCTGTCCACCAGCACCATAGCCACCACCGCCGCCCCCGGCGTTCACACCGTCACCGCCCCTTGAGCCATAACCGCCTCCGCCTCCGCCTCCGCCGTATTCGGCATTTCCGCCATTTCCACCATAGCCTCCCCCGCCACCGCCGCCGTAATACATACTATCGCCACCGTTTCCGCCATAACCTCCTCCACCACCGCCTCCATAGAGATGACCATCTGTAGAAGTGGTCTTGGCATTACCATTACTTCCGCTGCCTTCATATTCAAGATGATTTCCAATGGTGTTTGTTCCGGCGCTACCCAATGTGGGGTTATTGCTTTTGTCTCCACCTCTGCCGCCTGCGCCGCCGTATATCCCCTTGCTGCCGCCATTCCCACCATTGCCGCTGCTACTTTTGCTATTGCCTGTGCTTCCGCCACCACCTCCTCCGCCATATGCTCCACCATTTCCGCCGTTACCACCACCTTTGGTGTATCCTCCACCACCACCACCGCCACCACCGTAGGTGCCGCCGTTTCCGCCATTATAATTGCTCCCAGTCGCATAATAAGTACCACCGCCTCCGCCACCACCGCCGTATGATCCATCTCCGCCTCGTCCATCGCATGCCCCTCCGCCTCCAGTTCCGCCGCTTCCGCCATTGTATGAATTAGCAGCACCGCCACCATTGGCAGACAGTAGCGTTCCAAATGATGTAATTCCTCCGGCTTTAGCATTAATCCAATCGCTAAATTGATAGCCTTGTCCACCAATACCAATAGTCACTGGATAATTATGCCCCGGGGTGACGTCTATATTGGAGAACGCCATATATCCTCCACCGCCGCCGCCATTTGCTCCACCACCGCCTCCACCGAAGAGCCGCACGAATATCTTCTCAACCCCTGCCGGACAAGTCCAGCTTCCGGATGTGGTGAATATTTCCGTCTTCATTTCCTTATCACCGCCGCCACCGGCGACGATCTGATTCATAATCATAAGTTAGCTCCTTTCATAACACTGGTTGCTTACCCCGCCGCCGAATGTCATGCCGGGGTGTTCTTTTTCCCATTCAGCTGCTATACTGATCGGCTTCGGCTTGTGCCGCTGTTCGTCCTGATATCTCGCCCACGATTCCGCGAGCCACGCGTGTCTGCGTTCTCTCATGACTTCTTCCGGAATCATGAGAGCTTCCTTGACTTTCTGCTTCGTATATCTCATAGCCATCACTTCCCGATGATCACGATATTTGCCGTAAGAGAAGCGGAAGGCGCATTCTTGCAAGTAAACGTCAATTTACCAGCCGCCTGCGCGGAGCATTTGACGCCGGCTTTGATCCACGCGTCTTCAGACGTCGTGGCGGGAGCGCAAATGATTATGTCATTTGCCGTAACCCCGCTGACGCTGATGGTCTGCGAATTGCTTGACCATCCGGTTGTTGTCAGAGTTGCCGTCGTGCTTGTGACTGTTTTCTGCTTCTCGTCGAGAGCAGCCTTTACTATCTTGTTTTGAACGCTCCTCGTGCTTGTCGAGGAGAGAGCCGTATCTATGAGCGCTTCGTCGTCATAGGGAAGGGCGGTGAATTTTTTCGTTCCATCGCCGGTTTTTGTCCTTATTTCGCCTGCGCTTGTCACCACGAGTATCCGCTCGCCGTCGAGCAGTACCGGGTTTTTGTTTGTCCAGTTTGACGCGGTGTCCTTCTTGAATTTGATCCGCGCGTTCAGCGTTGTTGTCGCCATGTTTCCTCCTTTGGCAGAAAGACCGCCCCGTCCGGAGACGAGGCGGTTTGCCCGAAAATTTAATTGATTCAGATTACGGTCGAAGAAGTGCCGCAGTTGAAGATGATGTAGTCACCCTCGGTCTGGACAAGATCCTTCGCGTTGCCGCTCTTCGCGACCGCGTGGAGCTTGCCGATTTCGGTGTCGGCGTAGTCCTTCGCGTTCTGCTCGGCAGCGTCCCAGTTCGAGACCTTGGTCGCGGTGATGCCGTCGAGAACGGTCTTGTTGTCGTGGGTGTGCTTTGCGGTCTCGAGAGGAGTGACGCGGTCGGCGAGAGCGGTCAGGTTTGCCGCGGTCGCGTAGTCGCCGATGTTGAGAGCGGCGATAGCAGCCTCGACATAAGCCTTTACGGTCGCGTATTCTGTGCCGTCTGCGTCGTTTCCGAGAGTAACCTTGGTCTGAAGAGCCTGAATGGCGGTCTTCATCGCGGACGCGTCGTCCGGATGATCCTGAATCCATGCGGCGATTTCCTGAAGTGTGTCGAGGCTTTCCTTTGCGCCCTCCGGAATAAGCTGCTTTGCAAGCTCCTCGTTCGCGATGGTTCTCGCGGACTTGCCGGTATCGGTGCCAATCAGAGTGTCGACCTTGTCGCCGACGGTCTTGACCTTCTCGTCAGCGTACTTCTTCGCGCCCTTGATGGTGTCCTTGGACGAGGCGTCGTCGGCAGTACCGATGAGCGCTGTCTTCACACCATCAGCGGCACCGGCAGTGTCATAAGCGTCAGCGTCGGTGAAAGCGGCGGAACCGAGACCGTGAACAGCGACGTCGACGCCGTTGAACTTGACAGTACCGTTCTCGGTGCCTTCAGCACAGGTATAGGTGATGGTGATGGGATCCCCGACATCGGTCCACGCGGTCGCGTCCTTAGCCTTCGACTGGAGCTTGAAGGAGTGATCGTCAACCTTCGCGACCTGGAACAGTGTGTCGGTGTCCTTAATAGTCGTGTTGATGTAGTTCTCAAGCCCGGAGATCTCGTCAGCTGTATAGCTCGGCTTTTCGGCTGCTTTCGCCCACGCGTAGACGTCACCGGCGTAAGCGGTTATATAGTCGAGCTCGGAAAACTTCTTCGTGCCGTCGCCGATTTTGATGAGAACGGTCGGCTCGTTCTGAGTGACGCCGCTCTTCGCGGGAACGACGACGATGGCTGCCTCACCGGCGAGAATGACAGGGTCGTTCTTCTGCCAGTTGGCAAGCGTGTCGTACTTGAGTCTCAGTCTGGTATTAAGAGTAGTAGTTGCCATTTTGCTTTTCCTTCCATATAAATAGAACACCCGCGGAATTCATAAACCCCGCGGGCGAAAATGATTAGGTTGATTCAGGCGGTCAGACCTGTGCGCTTGTGCCGCCGTCGAGAACGAGAGTGTCGCCCTCAGCCTGAGTCAGCTTCGAGGTGCTGACCTGATTGAGCTTCATTGTTCCATCTGCGTCGACAGCGATCTTGTCGGTTTCCTCGGATCCCTTGACAGCGCCCGCGGATTCGGTCGAACCGAGAGGGATGTTGACAGACTTCTTTTCGGCGTCAACGCTGAGAGCCACGCCGTTCAGCATGATTGCCTCGATTGTGTTGACCTGAGCGTTCTCGTTGACCTTCGCGAGCTTTTCGCCTTCGGCTGTGGTCATGAGGCGCTTGCCGTCCTCGACGTCTACTTTCTTCGCGAGTTCGCCCGCGAGACCGTCGATCTTGTCCTTCGAGATCTTGCCGACAGTGAGCTTCTTTGCCGCGTCGAGAGAGAATTCGGTTTCGTCAACAGACTCGATGACGTTGACTTCCGCGCCCTCGACCATAGCTTCGAGCTTGTTCTTGAGAGCGGTCGTGAAGTCGTTGGACGAGAGACCCTTGCCCTCTTCCTTCGTGACGTATCCCTCGAGGTTGATATTGAAGCCGAGTTCAACCCACTCGGTTCCGTTGTAAGCGTATTCCTTGTCGCCGATCTGGTAAACGTCGCCATTCTTCATATCGGTGAGAGCGTTCAGGGCGTCAAGAGACTCCTGTTCACCCTTGAAGTGGAACGCACCGGCGACCTTCTGATCAATTTCGCCCTTGGTGTAGGTGTCCTTGACCTTCTCTTCGAGCGTGCCGATCTGAGTGGTGTGCTGACCGACAGTGTCCGCGAGTCCGGAGACTGTGGATGTGTCGGGAGTGAACCACTCGAGCTCGCCGTCGGCGTTCTTCCTGAGCTGCTGATTAGCAGAAGCGGCGTCGAAACCCTTCAGAGAGAGGATGCCGTCGGTGTCGATAACTGCTTTGCCGTCAGCGGAGAGATTGCCGCCGACAGCGACTGTTTCGAATGTGCCGTCGAGCTTTTCCTTGAGCGCGAAGACAGAGAGTTCGCCGTCAGAGGCGAGAGCGACGATCTGACCCGCGTACGGGTAGGGCGTCACATCAAGCCAGTACTGCGAGACGCCTTCCTTGGACGCGCCTTTGGTGATGTAGTAGTTGAGATCCGCCTGAGAGTTGAATACGCTCGAGATATCGAGAGGACCGTACTTCTGGCGGTTGAGGTTTACGCCGAGCGAGGCGAAGTTCTGATATGCAAATGCCATTGTGATTTTCTCCTTCCCTTAACCGATAACGAGGTTGTAGTGAGTAGCCGAGAAACCGTTGGCATTCTCCGCGCACCAGACGTTGTAGTTCATTGCCGTGTAGCCGTTCGCGCCTTCGACAGCGACTGTCGAGAGAGTGAAGTTCGCGAACACGTCGAGACCCATACCATCAACGTCGATGACGCTCTTCAGCTGCTTTGTGTAGCCTGTGCCTGCCGGAATGGCGACGAAGATACGCTTTGTGCCAGCCGGAATGGTTACGCCGTTCTGAGTGGATGCGTTCTTGCCTGTGCCCTTGGCGGTCGCGGAGCGGATGACGGCGCTCGAAAGTTCGGTTTCATCTGTACCGACGTACATGAACCAGTTTCTGAAGCCGGTGACTGCCGCGGAGGACGCGGTCTTGGAACCGGCTTTGATCTGACCTGCCGCGTAGTCGTTCTTGATGTTGGTTTTCGGGATCGCGCCGTCGCCATAAGAAATGGTCGCGGAGACCTTGTAGTTCGTGTCGTCACCAACGGTCATCTCGTCGAATGTGCCGGTCGCCGTGTCGGCGGTCTTGGAGTTCGAGTCGGAGATAGCGTAAGTGGTCGCGGTGATGCCGGTGTCCGGACCGAACTGATACTTGCCGGGGTTCAGCGACGCGGTGTACGCCGGGGTGAACTTGCTGCCGACTTCCTTTGCGCCAGCGCCGGTCAGAGTGACAGACGCGGAGGGCTGAGTAACAGTCGGGTTGGTTTCCTTTGCGAGGATCGACGCGAGGACGTCGTTGACATTCTTGCCGGTCGACGCGATGGAACCGGAGCCGGAAGAGGGAACGGTCAGAACGCCGATCGGAGCGGTGTAGGTGAGATCGCTTGTGAAGTAGACGTTCTCGGCGGAATAGTTTCCGTCCATAGCGCCCCAGTGCTCGCCGTCATAAACGAACGATTTGTAGGAATACTTGTCGCCGGAGATGAGAGTCTTGACGATGCAGATGTCGCCCTTGACGAGCGTGTGGTCTGCCGTCACGCGGGCGATTACCGCGTTGTCGTCTTCACCTTCACCGGTGATTCCCTCGTAATGAGAGAAGGTCGAAGCTCCTACGGCTTCGAGGTTTTCGTATGTGGTCGCGCCGTCACCGATCTTGAGTACGCCGGTGTCGACGTCGAAGCACGGTTCGCCCGCGCCCGGAACCACATCCTTGTTGAGAATCCAGTTTGCCGTAGTGTCACGACGGAGCTGGATTCTGGTCTTGAGAGTAGTTGTTGCCATGAGTTTCCTCCTGATAATATAAAACAACCGGACGATTGCCCGGTCGAGTTGACATATTATTCAATTCCTGCCGCGTTTCCGCCATCAATGAGATCTATGTCAGCGGATCCGCCCGCGCCCGGAGCGGATATAGCCTCATATGCCGATCCGTTCCACCGCATGAAGTAATTCTTGCTTTCCACGTAGTAGAGAGCGTTCATATCCGGGTGTTCGTTGGCGTCCAGCGCGGACGGCGTGGCGTATGACTGGAACCCGCCGAGACGAATGCGCGTCGTGTCGTCGATATCGAGATAGAGGGCGTGCTCGTCAGTGGTTACGTAGACCGTACCGGGCGTCTTTTTGGCGGGAAGATTGATGGCAAGCCCTTTTTTGAAAGCGATTATTGCCATGTGTCAGTTCCTTTCAGTGGAGAATGGTGAGGGTGATTTTCTCACCGTCGATATAGACAGCCGGAACGGTGTCCTGCGTCATTTCGGTGTCGTTCGCGCCGGAATACGCGTAGACGAGCCGATTTCCCGGGCAGGTGTTGCCGTTCATGGTGAGCTTGCAGCCCGCGAAGGTTGTGGTCTGCTTCCCGAACGGCTGAATACAGAGAAGTCCGTTGTATTCCGGATATTCGGCGTCGATTTCGTCGATGATGTTGTCGTTCATTTCGATTTCGCACTTCGGAGTTCCGCGCGCGCCGAACCTGACGGTGTTAACGAACTCGAAATGGTTGCCGTTGACGGTGATTTTCGCGTCGTCGGCAGCTCCATAGATGTTGATTGAGTTGTGTGTGCAGCTATTCTTTGTGAAGTAATTGTCACTGAACGAAGATCCGTCCGCGAGAAAAGCGTGCGGTTCGATCATGTTGTAGAGCGAGCCGGAGGAGGTCGCGCCGTTGTCCCCGAAGAAGCAGTGTTCGACGGTCAGCCTGACAGGCTCTGATGTGTTCGCGAAGAGCCAGTAGTTCTTGACGGCTCCGGTCGTGTCGAGTCCGTAGATACGGCAGTTACGGATGGTGACGCTGCCCGCGCCGAGAATCTGGACGTAACCGCGATCCGTGAAATCGAACCCGTCAAAGACTATATCTTTACCCGGCGCGTTGATTGTGACAAGATCCGTGATTTTTGTAACGCTCATTTCGAGACCTCCTGCTTGAAGTTCTGCTTCAGTCCGGCGTTCATACCTTCGAGCGTCACAGCTTTGTCCTTAATGGTCATCGCGTCGACTTCGCCCTCGGAGAACGAGATAGTGTCTCCGTCGTTCGCGGCGTTGACAGCCTCGGACGCCGTGGATTTGCTAAGGTCGACGGCGGTTCCCATGTCGCCCCACGTAAGGCTCTTTGTGATTTCGTCGAGAACGTCCGTGAGGTCTTCGGAGCGGTATGTGACCTTCGCGGAGTCGACATTTTTCAGTGCGACAGTGCCGTCCTCTCCTACGTCGAATTCTTCGCTTGGCTTGATGCCGCCGGTTCCGCCCATCTCTTTAATGAGTTCTTTGACTTTCTCGTCGAGACCATCGATTGTGTCGCTCGGAATTTTCTTGATTTCAAGCAGACCCTTTTCGTTGACGATGATTGTCTCGTTGTCCGGCGCGAAGAGTACGGGAACCCACTTGTCGCGGGACTCGTCGAGGACAAATCCGCTGCCGGTGTCCTTACATACGTAAAGTATCCCGTCGGCTGCGGAATCGAACGACGGCAGCTTTTCGAATGTCTCCGCGAAACGGATGCCGTCGGAATAGAGGTCGTCGCCCTTGAAAAGTTCCTTTGTGTCAGTACAGAAGTACAGACCGTTTGTCAGATGCACGGGAAGCGCGAGATACTGCGCTTTTGTGCCCTGTTTGTAGTAAACTTTTGTCGCCATGTTTACTCCTTTATACCTTTATAAAGTGATCAGGACATAGGCTCCCACTCCGCGCCGTCGATGACGTCGTAACCGAATTCGTCGTCGATGTGACGGAGCGTCCTGTCGGGATCGATCATATAGAGGTTCCATTCGTCGGCGTTTTCGCTCTTTATAACGACGAGCGTGCCGACTCTGTCCTCGGATTCATTTGCGTATGCCTGAGCTTCTTCGAATGTCTCGAACCTCGGATGGTTCGGGTCGACCTTGATTTCGTCGATTCGTTTGTTGGTGTCGGCGATGGCGGTCATGAGCTGTTCGGCGAGTGGAGTGCCGATTTCTCCGGTCGACCCTCCGCAGCAGCATCCGCCGCTCTTGTAGACCTGAATCGGGCATTCGATGGTTGTTATACGGCTGCCGAGTCCGTTGATTCCGTAGAGCGAGACATACCACGTGCCCTCGGAGAGGTTGAGGTGCTGAGACGCCTCGATTTTGCCGGAATGAAGTATGAACGGGATGGGATTGCCGTACGTGCCGTCGGAATTCAGCTTTCTGAACGACGCCCAGCGTGTGCTCATGCCGTCCCAATCGTCGCCGATGAATTTGAATTCGGCTTCGAGATAGTCGGTTGTGCCCGCGACGATGGTTGACTCATCCGCCTGTTTCAGAACTTGTTTTATTACGATAAATTGAATTGGTTTTGCGATTTTTCTCACCTCCGGTTAAATGGATCCGTGCGGTCAGAGACTGATCTCTCCCGCGGTGACTTCCCGCATAAAGTCGGTGTATTCTTTGCCGACTGCTCTGGCGGCTTCTCTCGCGCGTTCGACGTTGCCGTTGTTGTGCCCTCCGGTGAGGGCGTTTGACGTGACGATTGAGAGCTGAAGGGTCGCGTCCATCATTTCGAGAGACAGGAGGCTTTCCTTACGTCGGAGTTCGGCGTGTTCCTCGGCTCTTTTGTTCGCGCGTTCAATGCGGATGCCGACAACGGCGGTGATGACCGACGCGATTCCGGCAATCACGGCACAGATAATATTGACCATGATTTTTCCTTTCTGGGAAAAGATTACTGTTCGTCGATGACGTCGGAGGTGCCGCCGAACTCAGACGGGACGAGCTCCGGCATACCGCAGTCGTTGATGATGATTTCGGCGACGGAGGCTTTGAGCTTCGCGGGAACGGAGTCGAAATCGGTTTTGCCGAGAACTACGCGGCAGGCGAAAAGATTAGCAATGCTGGACATAGTGATTTCTCCTTTATGAAGTTAATAAAAAAGACGGCGTCGCCGTCAGGATTTCACGTCTACTATAAAGATGTTGGCGGTGAGGTCGGTTTCCGGAGTTTTCTTGCACGTAAAGGTGAGCTGTCCCGCCGATTGCGAGAAGCATCTGGCTCCGGCTTTTGCCCACGCGTCTTCGTTTCCGACAGCCGGACCGACGAAGATGAAATTGTCCGCGGTCACGCCGGAAATGCTCGCGACCTGAACGTTGTCGTTCCAACCGGCGGATGTCAGCGTCGCGGTTGTCGCTGTGTGCTTTGTTGAGTAACCGATGATCATCCATCCGTCGAGAGTGCTGTCATAGACGAATGAATATGTGCCGTTGGCGTTCGCGAGGAAGTTGTTCGTCATGGCGACGCCGTTGTAATAGATGGATTTCGCGGTTGTGTAGGACGTCCCGGTCGATGTCTTGATTTCGATTTTCAGCGTCGGGTTCGTCGCGGTGTTTCCGTTCTTGAACCTGACAGTGACCATGAGACCGTGCGTCAATTCGGAAATTGAACCGTCGATGACCGGAACCGCGATTTTGCCGGAGGCACCGGCGACCGTTTCGCAGAGACAGTGGCGGGTTACGTTCTGTGTGCCGTCAAATCCGATGCCGTCGATCAGTTTCGCGGTTGAGAGCTTCGCCGCCTGACCGGCTGTTCCGGCTTGGCTGACGATATAGGTCTGAACGTCTTCCTTGAACATTTTCTGGAGCGCGGATACGGCGTCGAGAAACTTGTTGATGGTCGACGCGTTAATAATTTTGTTTTTGAGATCCGGATTGTCCGTGAGTAGTTTCGCGGCAGCCGCCTGATTCCCGGCAGACATATACGCCTGATATTGATTGACAAGTACGATGTCGCCGCTTGTCACGTCGGAGAGTCTGTCGAAGACGTCAAGCGAATCGGGGAAATTGGTTTCGGGCAGTTCTGGATATGTCTTGCTCATATGATGATATATCACCTCAATTCTTTAGGGAAACACTGTATGATTTGCGATTTTGCCATGGCGTTCCCTTTACTCAAGCCATGGGTAGAGCGGCTGGAATCTTACGGCATTTATGGTCATGGTGCCGCCGGTCGTCGAGCCAGACTTGCTTTTGACCATATAGACCGTCATTTCTCCCGTAATACCGGGAGTGTATTCGATTTTCTGATTGACGCCGAGCCACGGGATTTCGATCATTTCGAGCGATATCTCGTTTTTCATGTCGCTCGCGAGCCACAGTTCGTATTCGGCGCGCTGCAATGCGAGGTCTTCGGAATAGATGTCCGAATATTCGCCGCCCGAGCAGACTTTACGGATGATTCCGATCTGGTCGACGCCGTACGGGGTGTCCGGCTCAACGACATACGAGATGTTTGTTGTCGGGCTGTCCGCGGCGTCGGCGGCTTTTTCTTCCGCTGTCGGTTCGCGTGACATGAGCTTCGCGATACCGCAAATCTGATATTCGCCCTCAAAATAAAAATAGCTCTGAGAGCCGTTTTTCTTGAATTTTACGACGTATGACTTGTCTTTCTTGACGCGTCCGGCGGCGATTTCCTCGTTGTTTTCACCATAGACAGGGTAAGCTGTGAAGGAATTGATCTTGACCGAGAATCCGCCGGTGTTTTCGGCGGGAGCCTTGAATCCGTATTCTTCGTTTGACGAGAGCTCGGCGATAGCGCTGTTTGTGATATTGTATACATTCTGTGAGTACGTCACCTCGGTCGAGTACGTATCGGTGTCGTTGCATTTGCCCCATACCTCGACGACGTTGTAGACACCGGCGAAGGATGTGTTGAGGCTTTCATCGATGACAAGGTCGCGCATGACGCTGTCGTCGAGAATGATCGGGTCGGACGCCGCTGTCGGGTACTGCTGGCACACGAATGTATCGTCGTCAAAGAAGGTTTCCCAACCGGAATAGAGGTCCCGGAGTTCAATATTGATCGCCTGAACGTTGGAGCCGGTCGAAAATTCGAGGTCATACGGAACGTCTTTGCCGACGTCGTCTACGCGGTATTTCTGAATTCCTCCGAGCTGTGTGACGTTTTGAACCATAGCGTTCCGGATGCTTGACCCGGCGACAATTTTGGTCGCTTTGCCCGAGAGAGTGCCGCCACGTTCGCCGTTGAGAAGAACCATAAGGTCGGACAGTGAGATTGTCAGCTGTCTGGTGTTCGCGTTGTAGTTATATCCGGCGTCCATATAGACGAACAGACCGATATCGTACCACACGATTTCGCATTTCCGGATATCAAAGATGCCGGTTTTCAGCCGGATATATTTGTCGAACCAGATACGCCCGTCATTCCGGAGTTCGAAGTCCGAGTCTTTGACGCAGAGGGTGATGTTCGCGGTTTTGCGGACGTCGCTCGTCGCGTCAAAGGAATAGCTGTCGCTGACAAGAGTTCCGTCGAGCGTGCCGATGGTCTTGAAGTTTTTGTTGAGGACGTCAAGACGCGCGTATACCGTTCTCGACGATTGCTTCAGAAGGTTGATGTCGTCCTGAGTGATGACCGCCATTACGTCACCTCCGTAAGCCCCGTGAGCGCGAGGTCTTCGGTTTTGTCACAATCCGCGACCTCGACCCAGTCGAATGCGGTCGTGACAAAGTCCTGTACGCCCTGTTCGGTGTCGGAGACTGTGGCGGAGGAGACTTCGATAATCCACATCCGCCCGTCGTCAATCTTCAGAAGTTTCATGACGCCGTTGTTCAGAAAGTCCTTAAGGGAACGTCTGTAGACATGGGATCCGATGGTGTTGTATGTGTCGCTGACATGGTCCTTCGGATTGTTCAGCTTCTCGACAAAGTACGCGCTGAGATTTCCCGAGTCGTAGTCGTTCGCTCCGTTCGCGATGACATATGGATATTTGCGGTTGATAGTTGTGATGACAGAGCGAGGTTTATTCCGCGCCTCAGAGATCTGTACTTCAAGCTCGGACGAGTAAACGCCGGTCGAGTCCATGATGAATATGCCGCTGAAATCGGTTTCGATTGAGTTCGTATAGAACGATCCTTCGACGTCGCCGAAGACCGGCACGAGGGTGTATTCGTATTCGCTTCGGCTCCGGACGGTCAGGTCATGCCATTCGAATGTGAAATCTTCTTCCTTATTAATAGCGCGTTCGTAGACAGTCTGCCACGTGAGGTCGCCCTTGAGACGACGCTTGAGTCTCATTTTGTCGACAGATGAGACATAAAACGTGATGTTGCCCGCAAGGAGATTGCCTTTGAACCCGGCGTTCAGAATGGTATCGAAGTTCCATTCGGACGGAATTGTGAACCCTTCGATGACGTCCTTGCTGATATAGAGCTGATCAATGACGCCGCCGCCGACCTTGACCCTGGTAAATCGCGGGCGGTATGTGACAGGCACAGAGAGAGCGGAGCCATCGCCCGCCATGTTGTAACCGAGAAAAATCATGCCTGCACCTCCACGGAATAGTATCCGTCAAATGTCACCTTGATTGTAACGATGGCGTCGTCCACCGGAGGATCGATGAACGACGAGTAAAAGACGCTGTTTCCTACTTTGAGTTCGGCAGCGCATTTGCCGTTTGCCGCCTTGCGCCAGTGAAGACTTATGGTTTCGATTCCGCCGGACAGCTCGACGATGAGCGCGTTCACGACAAATGAATAGCCCCTTACAAAGAGCGTGAAGTTGCCGCTGACGTCGATATTTTTAAGGAAGGATACGCTGTCGTTCCTGAGATCGGCGAATTCGTTGTCAATGTAGATGATTTCGGAACCGGAATCGGAAACGCCCTCGATGCTCGCGACGTTTGTCGATACTTTGACATATCCGCCGTCTCTGATGTTTTCGAGATAGACGGGGGAGTAGAACGAGGGTGTGGCGTAGCTGATATGAATGATTAAGTCGTTCGGATGCTCTGTGCGGGTATCGAACGCAAGTCCTTTGACTGTGCGCCCGTAGGCACGGATATAGTACGCGGCATCGTCGTTCAGCCCGGTGACCGTGATTATGTCCGACGCGTCGTAGAGGGAGCCGCTCTGATAGAAGACGGTGTGCGACGCTGTGTAAACGACGATAACGAATTCGTCAATGATGTCGCCGTCAGCCTGAGCGTAGTTTACTCCGATCTGAAGGGACGAGTTCGCGACGATCTGCCCGTCTGTTATGTCCCGGATTTCCCACGTCGGGGTTGCGAGACAGTAGAAGACCGACGAGGAGGATGACGTAACAGATTCCTCGTCGTTTCCGTTCTTGTAATACGCGGTGATTTTGATGTAGTATGAGTGACCGTTTGTCAGTGTGCCCGCGGGTATTGTGTGACTGAGAGAGAAGGATGTTATACGTTCATTGAATACTTCATCGTTCGATGAGCTGTCATAAACGACAATCCGGTTCGCTATACACTGGTTACCCTCATACCTGAATGAGACTTTGTATTCTCCGGACGCGTCGAAGGCGTCGGGAGCATTTACTGTGATTGAAGCCATGTGGTTATGTCACCTTCCCGAGAATTGATCTGTTGTTCGGGTTGTTCTGCTCAAAGAGAACGCGCACGGTGTCGCCGACCGCGTAGTTGTCCGGCGACCGGATGAGGTAGCTTTGTCCCTCGATGAGGACGACGTAGCCGCCATCCGTGACCTCTGAGACAAATCCGCGCTTCGTGACGTCGAACCGGGCACCGTCGACGAACTTGGCGCAGGTCTGCTCGATGGCTTTGAGAATTATTTCGATTGCTTCTTCGTTAAGCATGAGAAACCTCTTGACTTTTTATGGAATGTGTGATATAATGTTATTGAATGGAGTGATATCTGTGAAAAGGAAATATATTATAACTGCCATTGCAGCGGTTGTTGCAGTTTCAGCACTTGTGCCGGTGTCTGTCTTTGCGTACAGAAATATCAATTATTCCGCGGGGATATCGCATTTCGACAATGAAGAATACATAAAATCCGTCGAATGCTTCAATCGTGTACAGAACTATAAGGACTCACACGCACGATTAGCCATTGCCCAACAATACGCCGAACTTGAATCAAAGTATGAACAAGCCGAGCTGTATCTTGATATGGGCAACTATGCGACAGCTGAACAATTATTTACCGAAGCGATTGGTTATCGTGACGCAAACGATCGTGCTACTGACGTACATAATGCGGGCATATATCAGACCGCTCTTGACCAATATAATAATGGGCAATATCAGAAAGCGCTGGATTTGCTGTCATCAATACCCGGTTACAAGGACGCGGGAACTAAAGCAACAAAAATCCGGGACGAATGGAACGAACAGAGATACAATAAAGCTGTCGAAGCGCTTGCAAATAAGCAATATACAGATGCACAGAAGCTTTTCCGTGATCTTGGCAACTACAAAGACTCGGCAGAGCAGTACAATACTCTTCTGACATACGACAATCTGTACTCCAAGTTCAGAGACGCCATTAAGAAATCATTTGCGTCTGCCAAGGAATACTTTGATCTGCTGCCTTCGGATTACATTGATAACGACTCGCCGCAGTATGTATACTTCGTGGATTATATTGACTATTGCGGTGAGTATGTTTATCAAAACGGCAACATGACGCTGCTTGACATTGATTTCTATATTGATGGAACGAAATTGTATGCAGCTGACTACGTATGTTCTTTGCTGTGGTATAATGACGATCTTTGGGATATGCGAAACGATACTACTAACCTACCTCCCAACGCGGTGACCAATATACTTGCGGGAAGCGTAGGTACTGTGTTCGATTGGTGGTCGCCTTTGGTTGTTGATGATACTAAGAACGGCGTAATACATAATGGTCTCGCCACTATAACATTTACGAACGGACAGGTTATTATTGACGACACATGGAATAATGAAGACACCGTACAGATATACAACAAGAAAGGGAATAACCGATGATTGAATTAAAAATCGGCGATAAATTTCCACCGATGTACCGTCACCCGGAAGGAGCCTATTTCACAATAGACGATTCCGGTCTGATGTTGATCTACAATTACCGTATGCCGACAGAGAAGGAATTGTCCGCCGTAAAAGAGGGAAATCCGGCGGAGTTCCGTTTCCTCACCGAGAACGGCATGATTTTCTTCATGTCGAAGATGGGAAGTCTTCCATGGAATGACAGCCCGTTTGACCCGCGCCTTGAGCGCGATCATGGTCTTGAGTATCCGGTGTCCGACGACGCCGGGTATCTGATGACGTTCATGATGATTGACGCCGCGACGAATACGATAAAGCATATCCGCGCGATAGGTCTCGGTCATGATTTTTCGGTAAAGCTCTGCGAGGCGGTGGACGAATTCTATGACAGGGAAGAGAATAGTCAGATTGAGAGTATCGACGCCTTGCGAAAGATCAATGATGTCCGTATCAATATGGTCTACGATAAGTTCACGAGCAATGAACTCGCGAAACGCGCGACTGTGTCGTACAGAATTAAAAAGACATAAATCAAAAACCGCCCCCGAATCTTTATCGAGGGCGGTTCAATTGATTTTGCTTAATTTTCCGTGCCGTGTAGCTCATCCAATAAATACAACTTGACTTGAACCTCCCACGACTGAAGTCGCGGGATTCCTGCTTCATAGACTTCGTATCCTCGGTCTCCACAGGCGTAATTCCCGTAGTTCCTACGGTATTGTTAATTATAGACATTTTAGTCCCTCATTAAGAATGTTGATGGCGGCGTTGATATCGCGGTCATGACGCGCTCCGCACTGCGGACATATCCATTCTCGAACCGATAAGTCTTTCGTTTCTGGGTTTACACACCCGCACACATGACACGTCTGACTCGAAGCAACGAATCGACCAATCTTAATATACTTTCGATTGTTCCATTCTGCCTTGTAAGCCAGCTGTCGTGTGAGTTCGTACCATCCGCAATCACTTATTGCCTTCGCGAGATTGTGATTCTGCACCATGTTGCTTACTGCCAGATCCTCACTAACTATCACTTGGTTTTCGCTGATAAGTTTGTGGGAAATCTTATGCAGATAGTCGATTCTGGTGTTATGTATTTTCTCGTGAATACGTGCAACCTTGATGCGCTGCTTGTTGTAATTGTTGCTTCCTTTGACCTTGCGAGAGAGCCGACGTTGTGCACGGGTAAGCTTGTCCTCATATTGTTTGATGACACGCTTATTGTCGTATTTCTCACCATCAGAAGTGATAAGCAAGTCCTTGACGCCAAGGTCGATGCCGACCATTTTATCAGTTGGCGGCAACGGATTGTGCTCAGTTTCCACAAGCACAGAAACGAAGTATTTGCCTGTTGGAGTTTGTGATACTGTCGCTTGTTTGATCCGACCGACAAACGGTCTGCTCAATCGAGCTCTAACAAGCTTGAGTTTTGGGAGCTGGATTTTGTTCTCATCAAATAATACCTTGATGTTTGTGCCGGTTATACACG
>ERZ808274.78-NODE-78-length-53129-cov-5.361608_pt1 | contig 53129 bp, 39 predicted proteins | sample MGYA00521277_ERZ808274 | MGnify/ENA primary metagenome ERZ808274 (study PRJEB31516, sample SAMN03275597) | gut metagenome | biome: mammalia-associated habitat; material: feces | host: Papio cynocephalus | place: Kenya | collected 2012-07-28 ... | reverse complement strand
CAACGACCCCCTGATTAACAGTCAGGTGCTCTAACCAACTGAGCTACTGAAGCAGATGCAACCGTATGTTCTTGAATTGCGAGTGCAAAGTTAAGGCATATATTTGAAACCGCCAAAACTTTTGGTAAGAAATTCTATTTTTCTCTGAATTTTTTATTTTTCCAATGCCAATGACTTCATTTCTCCTTATTATATTATACCTTTGCCGCCAAATCACGAATCAACTTTAAGCAGATGGTAAAAAAGATAGTCCACGTGTTGCTGATGCTCTGTATGGTATCGGCGGCCAATGCGCAAGACAGTAAGCGGCATAACTTCGACCTGGGCAGAAACCTCGACATGTTTAACACGATATGCAAGTATCTCGACATGAACTATGTCGACACGATTGATGCCAATGAGATGGTGAGGTATGGCATCGCCGCCATGCTCAGCACCCTCGACCCTTACACGGAGTATTACCCTGCCGATGAGTCAAAGGAGCTCAAGTTGATGCTGACCGGACGCTATGGTGGTGTAGGGGCCGTCATCCGTTATGACCTTTCCAGAAAGACGGTGGTCATCGACACACCATGGGAGGGCACTCCGGCGGCCAAGGCGGGACTGCAGAGGGGCGACATCATCTTGAGTATCGACGATTCCACCATGACGGGCAAGTCCACCTCATACGTTTCGAACCATTTGAGGGGCGACGCAGGGTCGAGCTTTAAGCTCACGTTCAAGCGCCCATCGACGGGCAAGACCTTCCGCAAGATTATCACCCGGGAGCAGATACAGCAGCCTGCCGTGCCCTACTACGGGGTGCAGCCGGGCGGCATTGGATACCTCAACCTCTCTTCCTACACGGAAGGATGTGCCCGCGACGTGCGGATGGCGGTGCTCGACATGAGGCAAAAGGGCATGAACAGCCTGGTGCTCGACTTGCGGAACAATACCGGCGGAAGCGTCCAGGAGGCATTGTCCATCCTCAATATGTTTCTGCCCAAGGGACAACTCGTCCTCACGATGAAGGGCAAGACCCCGGAATCCAACCGCACCTTTACGACCACAGTGGAGCCTATCGACACCGTGATGCCCATCGTTGTGCTCGTGAACGACCAGACCGCTTCGGCAGCGGAGATTACCTGTGGCAGCCTTCAGGACCTCGACCGTGCCGTAGTCATGGGAACACGCACGTTTGGAAAGGGGCTTGTGCAGACGACTGTTGACCTGGGGTATCGTGATGTGCTCAAGATGACGACTGCAAAGTACTACATTCCCAGCGGAAGGTGCATACAAGCCATCAACTATCGGCATGACCACGGCGGCTATACTGAGCGTGTGCCCGACTCGCTGACCCACGAGTTCTCGACCCGCAACGGGCGCGTCGTGAGAGACGGGGGCGGCATACAGCCCGACATCGTGGTCGCGCCCGACACGTTGACCAACTTCGCCTCCTACCTGACTACACTGGGTGTAGACTCTACGGAGGCCTTGTTTAACTGGGAAATCAACTACCTCAAGGAGCACAAGGTCATAGCTCCCGCCGCCACTTTTACGATTTCGGACACCGATTATGACAACTTCAAGCAGTATGTCGTCAAAAGCGGCTTCAAGTATGACTGGTTGAGCAATAAGGTATTCAACACATTGGTGGATATGGCCAAAGATGATGGCTACTACGATGAGGCCAAGGCGGAGTTTGACGCACTCAAGCAGCGGCTCAGCAACAACGTTGTCAAGGAGCTGGACCGCAACAAGGAACTGCTGAAGCAACTCATTTCCCTCGACATTGTGTCTGCCCGCTACTTCGAACGCGGCAAGGTGGAGAACTTCCTTTTGTACGACAAGCAGTGGAAGGAGGCCGTCAAGCTGCTCAATGACAAGAGCCGGTATCGCCAGACGCTGCTTCCCAAGGTGCAGAATGGCGGTGCGGAAGTGAAGGCAGCTGCCGAGAATTAGGCATCGGGGGCAGTCAGACGCCAAGGGGTGTGCCATAAGAAGACTTGTGAAACGGGCGGTGTGTCCGGTGCGTCTTCTTATGGCACACCCTTTTTTATCCCAAATCGGTCATTAGATTTCGTCCCAGGTTGCTGTTTATTTCGTGCAGGTTGCAACGTAAGTGTTGAAGGCATAGCGGGCTATGGCGAAACACTTACGGCAGCAAGATGCCGAAAGAAACAGTGACAAGGGACGAAAAGATGGAAAAAGACTCGTTTTTTGTCGATTTCGGTCTAATGACCGATTTGGTTTTATGTGCGCTACGGTGTGTCTGATGTTGGAGAAACAAATTTACAAACCCTCCTTGTCCATTATTGCCTCAATGCCTTTGCGCGACGATGTCGTTGGCTTTGTGGAGCAATAGGGCCGATATGGGCTTGCAATACCAATGCTATCGTGCTGCCATAGAGGCTATATGGCATTGCAATATGGGCTATATTACAAAATATTGATAATCAGATGGTTAAGAGGTCACTTTGCGTTACTTTTCCTGCAAAGCGCGTTTTTCGATGGTCAAATGGCAGCATGGTCAACCCTCTATTCCTCTGTGAAAAAACATAACAATTTCGTGTTGCTTGGAATATGGGGACGGTGTGAGGGCAGGTTCAACCCCAACTGGCCATTAGGCCGAAATCAACAAGATGCCGAAAGAAGGTAAACGTTTCGTTTTCTTTTTGATCTCGGGCTGATGGCCGATTGGTTTTTGTCTCTTATTGTTATCTTCTTCTGCGCCTGTGCCTGCCCGTCTTGCTATGCTGCGGTTTGTGTTCCTTGGGCTTACTGTCCGCCAATACGAAGTCGAGCTGCCGGCGTTCCAGGTTGGCCTGTGCCACCCGGATGCGCACGGGGTCGCCCAACTGGTAGCGGGAGTGGTGGCGGCGACCGATGAGCTGGAAGTTTTTCTCGTCGAAGTCGTAGTAATCGCCCTCCAAGTCGCGGATGGGCACGAGCCCCTCGCAGTGGTTCTCGTCGATCTCGCAGTAGATGCCGTAGCTCTGCACGCCCGAGATGTGGGCGTCGAAGTCCTGTCCAACAAATTCTCCCATGTACTCCACCATCTTGTACTTGATGCTGTCGCGCTCCGCGTTGAGTGCGATTTGCTCCATTTCCGAGCAATGCTCGCACAGCTCCTCGTAGTGATTCTTGTTGGCTGAGCGCCCTCCCGCCTGGTAGCGGGTGATGAGTCTGTGGACCATCGTGTCGGGGTAGCGGCGTATGGGCGACGTGAAGTGGGTGTAGTAGTCGAAGGCCAGCCCGAAGTGGCCGATGTTGTGGGTGGAGTACTTGGCTTTCATCATTGACCGGAGGGCTATGGTCTGGACGAGTTTGGCCTCGCGCCGTCCCTCCACGTCGCTCATGAGTCGGTTCAAGGCGCGTGCCGTGGCCCCCTTTGTGCTCGTGCTCTTGAACTTATAGCCCAGCTTGGCCGTAAACTCGCGCAGGTTTTCGAGCTTCTGTGGGTCTGGGTCGTCATGGATTCGGTAGGGCAGTGTCTTGGGTTTCTTCCCTTTCCCCGGACAGGCGATGCTCTCCGCTACGGTGCGGTTGGCGAGAAGCATGAACTCCTCGACGAGCTTGTTGGCGTCCTTCGACCGCTTGAAGTAGCAGCGGGTGGGCTTTCCCTTCTCGTCGATGTCGAAATGCAGCTCCTCGGTGTCGAAGTTCACGCTGCCATGCCTGAACCTCCGCTTCCTCAACAGCTTGGCCAGCTTGTCGAGCATGATGAGCCGGTCGGCGTTCTCGCCCTTGTAGCCTTCCGGTCCCGGCTTGGGTGCCGGCTCACCCTGACCGTCAATCACGCCGTTCTCCTCCAGCAGCTGCTGCACCTCGGCGTAGCAGTAGCGGCGGTCGCTCCGTATGACGGTGTGGACGATGCGGTAGTTGAGCACGTTGGCCTCGTTGTCGAGCGTGAACACGCAGCTGAAGCACAGCTTTTCCTCGTTGGGGCGCAGCGAACAGATAAAGTTGCAGAGCCGTTCGGGCAGCATCGGGATGGTGCGGTCGACAAGGTAGATGCTCGTGGCGCGTCGTTGGGCCTCCTTGTCGATGATGTCGCCCTCCTTGACATAATGGCTCACGTCGGCAATGTGTACGCCCACCTCCCACTTTCCGTCCTCGAGCGGCTTGATGCTCAGCGCGTCGTCGAAGTCCTTGGCATCTGCCGGGTCGATGGTGCAGGTCCATGTGCCGCGGAAGTCTTCCCGGCGGGCTATCTCCTCGGGCGTGATGCCCGGCTGAATCTTCTCCGCGGCCTCCTCTACGCGCTTTGGATACTTGTAGGGCAGGCCGTACTGCACGAGGATGGCGTTCATCTCCACGTCGTTCTCACCCGCCGGGCCGAGCACGTCGATGACCTCTCCCACGAGGTTCTTGTGCTCTGCGTCGGGCCACTGGGTGATGCGGACCACGGCGCGGTCGCCCGTCTTGCCGCCCTTGAGACGCTTCTTGGGCACGAGGATGTCGTGGACGAAGAGTGCCTCCTGCGTGACGAGGAAGGCGATGTCGCGCTCCACGCGCAGCTTGCCGGTGAAGGTGTCCTTCTTCCGGTGCAGAATCTCCGTCACCATGGCCTCCTTGATGTGGTTGTGGCGGCGGGCAAGGAATTGCACACGGACGCGGTCGCCCGTGAGAGCGGACATGGAGTTGCGCTCCGAGACGAATATCGGCGTGCCGCCGTCGTCGGGCAGGAAGGAGTTTTTGCCGTTGGCCTTGCGCTGGAAGGTGCCTTCCTGCACCTGACCTTTGGTGTTCAGGCAGTAGGCATACTCTCCGTCCTTGGCGAGAAAGTCGTTCCACGCCAGGTCTTCCATGACATCAATGGCGAGCATCTTCGCCGGGTGGGTGACCAGCCGCAAGTCTTTGAACACCTGCTTCATGCCAATGGTGTCGTTTGGACGCAACTGGAAGTAGTCCATAAGTTGCTCGGTGAGCTGCTTCTTGTTGAGCCGCTTGCCGCCCTTCTTTTCCTTTACCATATATTGTTTCTGTTGGTATCTTGCGGGCAAAGTAACAAAAAAAAATGTACCTTTGCAAAAGTTTTACATGATTTTTTGATGAAAAAGATACTGATCACAGGCGCTTCCGGATTCATCGGCTCCTTTATCGTCGAGGAAGCCCTGCGCCGTGGAATGGAGACTTGGGCCGCCGTGCGTCGCAGCAGTTCCCTCCGCTACCTGCAGGACCAGCGCATCCACCTGCTGGAACTCGACTTGCAGCACGAGGACAAGCTCATGGAGCAGCTCCGTCCCCATTGCTTCGACTATATAGTCCATGCCGCGGGGGCCACCAAGTGCAGCCATCCAGACGACTTTTTCAGCGTGAACCGCGACGGCACGGCCCACCTCCTCCATGCCGTCAAGGCGCTGGAGATGCCTGTGGAGCGCGTGGTCTTCCTGTCCAGCCTGAGCGTCTGTGGCGCAATACACGAGACCTTGCCCTACGTCCCCATCACCGAGGCCGACACGCCACGGCCCAACACCCACTATGGCAGGAGCAAGCTCGAGGCCGAACGGGTGGCGGCGCAAAGTGGGCTGCCCGTAGTCATCCTCCGGCCGACGGGAGTCTATGGCCCAAGGGAGCGAGACTACTTCATCATGGCGAAGAGCATCAAGGATCATGTCGATTTTGCGGTGGGCTTCCAGCGGCAGGACATTACCTTTATATATGTAAAGGACGTGGTGGATGCGGTGTTCCTTGCCCTCACGGCAAGTGGAGTTGTCGGGCGCGCCTACTTCCTGACCGACGGCCAGGTGTACCAGAGCCGCACCTTCAGCGACCTCATCCACGAGGCATTGGGGCGCCCGTGGTGGATTCGGATTAAGGCACCCGTCTGGCTGCTCCGTCTGGTCTGCGATGCGGGAGAGTGGTATGGACGGCGCACGGGCAGGCTCGTTGCGCTCAATAAGGACAAGTTCAACATCCTCAGGCAGCGCAACTGGCAGTGTGACATTGCTCCGGCGTGCAGTGAACTGGGCTTCCGGCCGCAGTATGACTTGCGTCGTGGTGTGGAGGAAACGATACGGTGGTATCGGGAAAACAAGTGGCTGTAGGCCGTTTTATCCCAAATCGTTCATTAGATTTCGTCCCAGGTTGCTGTTTATTTCGTGCAGGTTGCAGCGTAAGTGTAGAAGGCATAGCGGGCTATGGCAAAACACTTACGGCAGCAAGATGCCGAAAGAAACAGTGACAAGGGGCGAAAAGATGGAAAACGTCTCTTGTTTTTGTCGATTTCGGTCTAATGACCGATTTGGGTTTATTACGCTGGCGTGAATAAAAAAAAGCCCTGCTGCGCCACAACCAGATGGGTGCTGTCGCGCGGCAGGGTATGAGTTGGTAGGGTGTGGTAGAAAAAGAGTCAGAGCTTTCCACCGAAGCAGAGGTCGCCCGCGTCGCCAAAGCCAGGCACAATATACTTGTGCTCGTTCATGCCTGGGTCGATGGCTGCGCACCAAATGGTCGTCTTCTCCTCCGGGAAGGTCTTGCGGATGTGCTCGATGCCCTCGGGTGTGGCGAGCACACAGCACACATGGATGTGCTTCGGCTCACCCTTGGTGGCGAAAGCCTTGTAGCCCAGCTCCATGCTTCCGCCCGTGGCCAGCATCGGGTCGGCGATGATGAGCACCTTTCCGTCGAGTCTTGGCGTGGCAAGATACTCCACATGGACGTCTATTTCGTGGTGGGCCACATCCTTGTATTCGCGGTAAGCCGATACGAATGCGTTGCCCGCATGGTCGAAAACGTCAAGGAATCCTTGGTGGAAGGGCAGGCCTGCGCGGAAGATGGTGCTCAGCACGATTTGCTCCGAGGGCAATTCGATGCGGCTTACCCCAAGTGGAGTCTGTACGTCGCGGGGCGTATAGAGGAGCGATTTCGACAATTCAAACGCCTCGTACATGCCGATGCGCTGGATGTTGTTGCGGAACAAGAGACGGTTCTTCTGATAGCTGACATCGCGAAGCTCAGCCATGTACTGATTGATAATAGAAGGTTGTTCCGAAAAGTTGATAATTTTCATACTCTTTTAGCTTATGGATGATGGCAAGGGAGCGGTGCCGCCTATCGGTCTCCGTCCTACTTTTCGGACTGCAAAATTACGAATTTATCTCCGCCTTTTGATATGTGGATATGGCAATTTTCGCCCTTTATTCTATGATTTTCGTTTCTTTAACGGTTTCTTCCGTCTGATTGACGCTTTTTTAACGTACTTGTTTCGTCACGAAAAATAAATGTTGTAATTTTGCAATCGATTTAGAAACAGGAATAACAACAGCCCCGCGGTTAGTTCCGCGACGGCCGATTAAGGCAAAAAGGTATATATTTATCATTATTAAAACAATCAAAAAGCAATGGCAAAGATTGATCAGAGTATTTTAGCTCAGTACGGTATCACTGGTTCCACGGTGATTGCGCACAACCCATCTTACGAGCAACTCTTTGAGGAGGAGACCAAGGCTGGCCTTCAGGGCTACGAGGTAGGTAAAGTTACCGAGCTTGGTGCTGTTAGTGTGATGACCGGTATTTACACTGGCCGTTCGCCCAAGGATAAGTATATCGTCAAGGACGAGAACTCAAAGGACACCGTGTGGTGGACTTCTGAGGAGTACAAGAACGACAATCACCCCATGAGCGAGGAGGTTTGGAAGACCGTCAAGTCACTTGCAGTGAAGGAGCTTTGCAACAAGAACCTCTATGTTGTCGATGCTTTCTGCGGTGCTAACAAGGACACCCGTATGGCAGTGCGCTTCATTGTTGAGGTGGCATGGCAGGCACACTTCGTGACCAACATGTTCATCCGCCCGACAGAGGAGGAGCTGAAGAACTTCAAACCGAACTTCGTCATCTACAACGCCTCTAAGGCTAAGGTGGAGAACTACAAGGAACTGGGCCTTCACTCAGAGACTTGCGTTGCCTTCAACGTGACCAGCCGTGAGCAGGTCATCATCAATACCTGGTATGGCGGTGAGATGAAGAAGGGTATGTTCTCCATGATGAACTACTATCTCCCATTGAAGGGCATCGCTTCAATGCACTGCTCTGCCAACTGTGATATGGAAGGCAAGAACACTGCCATCTTCTTTGGTCTCTCTGGTACGGGTAAGACCACTCTGTCCACCGACCCGAAGCGCCGCCTTATTGGTGACGATGAGCACGGATGGGACGACAATGGCATCTTCAACTTCGAGGGTGGTTGCTATGCAAAGGTAATCAATCTGTCTAAGGAGAACGAGCCGGACATCTATGGTGCCATCAAGCGCAACGCCCTTTTGGAGAACGTTACAGTCTCTGAGGACGGCAAGATTGACTTCGCTGACAAGAGCGTTACGGAGAACACCCGTGTGTCTTATCCTATCTATCATATCCATAACATCCAGCCGGGTTCTTCGGCTCCTGCCGCAAAGAACGTCATCTTCCTTTCGGCTGATGCCTTTGGTGTGCTGCCTCCAGTCTCTATCTTGACTCCGGAGCAGATGCAATACTACTTCCTCTCTGGATTTACCGCCAAGTTGGCCGGTACGGAGCGTGGCATCACTGAGCCGACTCCGACCTTCTCTGCTTGCTTCGGCCAGGCATTCCTTGAGCTGCATCCTACCAAGTATGCCAAGGAACTGGTGAAGAAGATGCACGCATCTGGCGCAAAGGCTTACCTCGTCAACACTGGTTGGAACGGCACTGGCAAGCGTATCTCCATTCCTGATACGCGTGGAATCATCGACGCTATCCTTGATGGAAGCATCCTGAAGGCCGAGACGAAGAAGCTTCCGTTGTTTGACTTCGAGATTCCTACATCTCTGCCGAAGGTGAACCCGGCTATTCTCGATCCGCGTGACACCTACGCCAACGCTTCTGAGTGGGAGACCAAGGCTAAGGATTTGGCTGCACGCTTCATCAAGAACTTTGCCAAGTACACCACCAACGAGGCTGGTAAGGAGCTCGTTGCTGCTGGTCCTAAGCTCTAAAGCATCTTAGCCCCGGAGCGATTCGGAGGCTGAAGATATAAACATCCAACCGCCGTTCCTTAGGCTTTTTACCAAAAGGAGCGGCGGTTTCTTCTTTTGGGGAGGGAGAGTCCTCCCATATTCACATCATATCAAGTAGAGGAACAATGGAATACTTGTCCAAGGAATGTTATGACAAGCTGGTCAAGGAACTCAATGAGCTGATCAATGTCGAGCTGCCCAAGGCCAAAAGTGAGTTGGCTGAGGCACGTGCCAAAGGAGATCTGAGCGAAAACTTCGAGTATCATGCTGCAAGACGCGCACAGGGAAGACTGTTGGGCAAGATCAGCTATATGCAGAATATCATCCGTTTTGCCCGCGTGATGGACACGTCGCAGTTGGATGACGATACGGTGGGGTTGTTGCGAAAGGTTCAGATGACCAACCTGACAACCCATACCACGATGACCTATACCATCGTTAACCCCCATGAGGCGAATGTGAGGGAAGGAAAAATCTCCATTAAGTCGCCCATTGCCGAGGCACTCCTTGGCAAGAAAGTGGGCGATGTGGTGGAGGCTCATGTACCTTGTGGTGTCTTGAAGTTGAGAATAGAAAAAATAACAGTGTAGGTTTCCTTCCCCAACTGGGGGCAATCCTACTCTGAAATGCAACAAGGGGAGGCAAGTAGAACATGCTGCTTGTCTCCCCTTGTCTTATAGGAGGAATCAAAAGACAGGGCCGGCCCATCTATAAGCCCAGCTGCGGCTTACCGGATCGCTTATTCCCTGGGTTCAAAGTGCAGGCTTAATCCATGCAAAAGGTTACTCAAACCGAATCGTTCCCTCCACCTTATCCTTTACCGGCACTTCCTCGTGCAGTTGCTCTGGGGTGGATTTTTTTTTGATTTCCTTCAGCATTTGTTTTGTTCTGCTGAAAGTAGGAATCGATTCTACGTCGAGTATCACGTCCTCATTATCCAGGTCTTCTGGCGAGAAGATGTAGATATGTGGGCGTGCTTTGGTCATTTTGTCGCCATAATACTTGTCTCGTCGTGCGCCACGTTCAGCCTCTTGCTCCTCCTGTACGGCCTTTTTCTGGGCTTCTTCCTTGACCTTTTCCTTCTCCATGCGGCTGTGATAGTTGGCGACGTCCTCCAAATTGTCGAGACCAAAGCCAGTGGCAAGGATGGTAATTTTGACCTTTTTCTCCAAAGAGTCATCGATGGCCATGCCCCATTTCAGCTCAAAGTCGGCCCCAAAGCGGCTCATGAAGTCGTTGATTTCATTCATCTCCTCCATGGCCAGTCCACCGTCTGCGCCGCTTTCGCTGCTGAAGGCAATAGAAAGCAATATTTTCTTGGCGTTATACACATCGTTGTCGTTGAGCAACGGTGAGTTCAATGCGTCGTCGATGGCCTTTCGCACGCGTCCTTCTCCTTCCCCGAATCCAGTGGACATGATGGCCACGCCACCGTCCTTGAGTACCGTTCGCACGTCGTTGAAGTCAAGGTTTATCAGTCCACGCACGGTGATAATCTCGGAAATGCTCTTCGCTGCGATGCTCAGCGTGTCGTCGGCCTTGGCAAATGCGTTGATGACACTGAGGTCGGTATATACCTTTCTCAGCCGGTCATTGTTGATAACCAGCAGTGCATCGACGTGTTTGGACATCTCATCGACACCGTCGAGGGCCTGGTCGATTTTCTTGTTGCCCTCCCACTTGAAGGGAATGGTCACGATACCCACGGTAAGTATGCCCATTTCCTTGCTCACGCGGGCAATGACCGGTGCAGCGCCTGTGCCTGTTCCACCACCCATTCCGGCGGTAATGAAGTCCATCTTAGTCCCATCGCTGAGCATAGCCTTGATGTCATCCAGCGACTCCTCGGCTGCCAAGCGGCCCTTCTCGGGCTTGTTTCCGGCTCCCAGACCCTCGCTTCCAAGCTGCAACCGCTCTGGAACGGGACTGTCGCGCAGGACTTGTGCGTCGGTGTTGCACACCACAAATGATACGTCATGGATGCCCTGCTTGTACATATTGTTCACGGCATTGCCGCCTCCACCACCGACACCAATCACTTTGATGATGCTGTTCTTGTGCTCCGGCTCGCCAAAATCGAGATGATCGGCCAGCGTGGCAACGTTCTGTTTATCTTTTTCCATCGTTGTTGTTCAAAGTTATCTTGATTGTTTTTTCCCCCGAAAGCTACTGCGAAGGATGATTCCACTGCCTCATTCCGTAGGGAAACGCCGTGGTGTCCTTTCATCCCGCTTGCGCACCGCGTGCCGCCCGGCTTATTCTTCCTCCATGATCTTGCCCCCAAAGTTCTTTAACTTCTTGCCGATTTTCGACCAAATGCTGGCTTTTGGGGGTTCAGACTCCGTATTTTCCTCTTTGTTTGGCAGCGGATGCGCAACAGCCGGTTCTGCCGTATTCCCACCTTTGTTTTCTCCAGTCTGTGTGGAGGATTGCACATGATTTCCATTCGGCTCTGCCTGAGAGGCATTTTCTCCAGTCTGTCCAAAGAGATCGGCTCCCTTATGGGCAATAGGCTTGCCGGCGCAATTCATGTCTCCCTTGGCCATAAGGGAGATAATGGTGTTGAGTGTCGTGTCGCGTTTCTTGACATCCTCGATGTTAGACTTGATGGAAAGGTTCACAAAGTTGGCCTTACGAATCTTCTCCACATTCGTGTATTTTTTGAAAGCCAGCTCGATGTTCTTCATATTTGATCCTCCGCCCGTGAGGATGATGCCGCTAAGGAGCTTATTTGAATATTCCACGGGGATTTGATGCCACACGTTTTGGATGATTTCTTCCACCCTTGCCTCTACCAAATCTACCAACTGCTTGCTCTCTATGGTGCGTTCACCGTCTATGGGATAGGTGCGGCTTGCTTCCATTTCGGCGTCCATTTCCGCCACTTCAGTGTAGGCAGACGCATACTTGAGCTTCAGCAGCTCGGCTTCCCGATCCTCCATCTTGAGCGCGGTGATGTCCTTGGTGATGTTGTTTCCGCCCAGAGGGATGACCGCCAGGTGGCGCAACAGGCTTTTGTGGTACACTGAAACAGTCGTCGTTTCGGCTCCAAGGTCCACTAACACACACCCGCTGCGCTTCTCCGACTCGGTCAGCACGCAGTCGGCAAGCACCAATGGCGCAGGGAATATCTCGGCAATGTCAATTCCTGCCCGTTCAAAAGCTTCGTTTAGGTTGCTGTAGAACAGCTTTCTTTGCGCAATATTGAGGAAGTTTCCTTCCAGTCTCGTGCCCTTTATTCCCACCGGGTCGACGACATACTGGTTGCCTATCTTGTATTCTTGTGTGACCACGTTGAGTATTTCGAGGTCAGGATAGTCCATTCCACGATTGCTGTCCATCAGTCCATCGACGATGTCGCCATCGACAATGGTCTCCGACGGCAGGTCCCTGACAATCACATTGCGTATGCTCCGCACCGACTGACCGCCCACACCAACGTACACTTGACTGATGCTCTGCTTCAAAGCCTTGCTGAGTTTGGTCACGATATTCTTCAAGCAGACAGCCGTCTTGTCGATATTGTTGACCACTCCCTTACGGATGCACTGCGAAGCGTCCTCCTTGACGAGTGCTTGGATGGTGATACTCCCGTCAAGGTTCTTCTTGCCGGCAATCCCCCTGAACATGGATGATCCCAGCTCAATGGCTGCAATAAATTCTGCCATATATCTTTTCCTTGTTAAGTTATTCTATTGTCGTTTCTTACAAATAATCTGATTGTCAAATTCCACGTCGATATAGCTGTACTTGTTCCACCCCGTCTGCGAGAGTCCGTAGCGGTAGAATTTCTCGATGCGGGTCAGTTGCTTGTCCATAAACTCCGCCACGGCCTCCTCTATCTGCCGGCGGGTTCGGCCTCCGGGCAGTTTTCCGAGGTAGATGATGTGTTCCCCCACCCGTGGAACCAACTCTATGCCGCGGTTGGGCAGCACGTTGATTTGCACAATCTGGTTTCTCCAGAAGTCGGAAGCCATAATAGCCTCGGCCATCGGCGTGATGAAGTAGCAGGCAAACGGCCTGTTGATGTTGCCTGTGGCGATGATCAGGTCGCTCGTGTATTTGGAGTTGGGCATGGGACGTCCCTTGTCATCCATATAATAATCGTCACCCCGTGCACTCTTGACCCGCACGATGGGCACGCGCTGTGTGAGGTCTATCAGCACATGACCGCTCTGTGTGACTTGGCATTCGGCCGTTTTGACAAACGCGCTCGTGCGCAACACCTCCTCTATCGCCCGTGGCTGGATGCTGGATATGGGCCTTCCGAGGGGGTAAAGGCCATTTTTTGTGAGGATATGCTTGATCTCTTCTGCGCCCAGAAAGCCGATATTGTTGGCATCGGAGATGTTAATGTCCACCTTGGAGCAGACCCTTCCGGCCAAAGGCGGCGTGTTCCACAGGGTCACGGCCATGACAAGGTACACCCCAAGTGCCAAGTCGGCCATGACGAATGCCATCCGTTTCCAGTTTACATTGACTCTCACGCCGCGCCTCCTCTACGTTACGCCTTTTCCTTCTCCTTCAGAATCCGGGCTATTTCGGGCACATAGTCGTTCAGGTCGCCTGCGCCCAGTACGACCAGCACGTCGAAATCGCGGCTGCGTACCAACTCCGGCACATCGTGCTTGGCTATGATTGAGCGTTCAATTCCGCTCCGCAGATGGTCATAGATGAGCTTCGAGGTCACGCCTTCGATGGGTTGCTCGCGTGCCGGATATATCTCCGTGAGGATTACCTCATCGAAATGGCTCAGCGCATCGGCAAAATCGAGGTAGAAGTCGCGTGTGCGGGTATAGAGATGCGGCTGGAAAATGACGGTCAGCTTGCGGTTAGCATACAGCTCCCTCAAGCTCTTGGCACACTGGAGAATCTCCTTCGGGTGGTGGCCGTAGTCGCTGAGGAACACATGGCGGTCGTTATTGATCTTGAAGTCGAACCGCCGCTCCACGCCCGCATAGGTTTCCATTCCCTTGCGCAGCTCTTCTGCCGTGCAGCCGTTGAGTTGTGCCATGGCCATAGCGGCCACACCGTTCTCGATGTTGATGGGGATGGGGTGTCCAAGGGTCACGTCGGCCACCGTCTCCAGCGGCGACACGAAGTCGAAGACAATCTTTCCGCCTCCGATGCGGACGTTCTCGGCGTGGAAGTCGCCCTCGTCGCGGCTGTAGGTGTAGGTTCTCACGCCCTCTGCCACGTTGGGTCTCACCTCGAGTCCTTTCTTGATGATCAGCGCGCCGCCCGGTTGGATAAGCTCTGTATAGTGGCGGAAGCTCTCAAGATAGGCTTCCTTCGTGCCGTAAATGTCGAGATGGTCGGGGTCGGTCGCCGTGATGACCGACATCCAGGGGCGCAGCCAGTGGAAGGACCGGTCAAACTCGTCGGCCTCTATCACCACGTAGTCGCTCTTGAGGGAGAAGACATAGTTGCTTCCGAAGTTCTTCGAGATGCCGCCGAGGAAGGCGTTGCAGCCCATGTGGCTCTGGCTCATGATGTGTGCGCACATGGTCGACGTGGTGGTCTTGCCGTGTGTGCCTGCGAAGCACAGCCCCTTGTGTGCCCTGGTGAGCGTGCCGAGCACCTGTGCGCGCTTCTCTATCTCGAAGCCGTGGCTTCTGAACCACACCAGCTCGGCGTGTTCGGCCGGTATGGCTGGCGTATAGACGACCAGGGTGTGCTGCTTGTCGCGGCAGTCGGTGGGAATCTGTTCCACGTCCTCTTCATAATGGATTTTCATTCCCTCCTGCTCCAGCTCATGGGTGAGCTGAGTCGGAGTGCGGTCATAGCCCGCCACGGCGAGCTTGCGGTGCATGAAGTAGCGTGCGAGGGCACTCATTCCGATGCCACCCGCGCCGATGAAGTAGACGGCTTTTATGTCTTTCAGTTCCATATCTCTTATTGATTTATCAGTTTGAGCACCTCTCTGGCGATGATGTCCGCAGAGTCCTTGATGCCCATTTTGCTTACGTTCTCGCCCAGTTGGCGCAACTTCCCGTCGTCGCCCACCGTCCTTATTGCCAAGTCCAGCAGCTTCTCGGGTGCCTCTGCGTCTTCCACGTAGAGTGCCGCACCTCTGCTGACGAGTGCCATGGCGTTTTTGCGTTGATGGTCTTCGGCCACATTGGGGCTGGGCACGAGGATGACCGGCTTTCCGATGAGCTGAAACTCGCTGATGGAGCTTGCCCCTGCACGGCTCACGACGAGGTCGGCGGCGCGGTAGGCAGCCCCCATGTCGCCGATGAAGTCCATCACCTTGAGGTTGGGCAGCTCCTTGCCGCTCATCTTCTGTCGTATGCTGTCGTAGTAGTACTTGCCCGTTTGCCAGATAAACTGCACCTCTGGATGTGCCTTCACCACGTCAAGATGCTCCAAGACGCTGCGGTTCATCGTCCTCGCCCCCAGGCTTCCGCCGACTATGAGCACCGTCTTCTTGCCCTCGTCCAGCCCAAACGCGCGGCGCGCCTCCTCTGGTGTGCCTTTCTCCTCGAGGATGTTCTGCCGCACGGGATTGCCCGTCATGATGATGCGGTCGGCTGGAAAGAAACGCTCCATGCCCTCGTAGGCCACACATATCTTCTTGGCCCTGTTGGCGAGGAGCTTGTTGGTGACGCCGGCATAGGAGTTTTGCTCTTGTATGAGGCAAGGGATGCCCATTCGCGCGCACTCATAGAGAGTTGCCCCGCTGGCATATCCGCCCACGCCCACGGCCACCATCGGGCGGAAGTCCTTGATGATGCGGCGTGCCATGAGCAAGCTCTTGACCAGCTTGCACAGCACACTGACGTTCTTCAACAGGTGCCGGCGGTCGAATCCCTTGATGGGAAGCCCCTTGATTTTGTACCCTGCAGCAGGGACGCGCTGCATTTCCATGCGGCCCTCCGCACCCACAAAGAGTATCTTTGCCTCTGGGCGCATACGCCGCAGCGCATTGGCTATCGACACAGCGGGGAAGATATGTCCTCCCGTTCCGCCGCCACTGATGATGATTCTCAATTCTTTGTCCATTCTCTTCGTGTAGTCTTAACTCTGAAAGGGATGTTGCTAACCGCTGCAATGAGCATCCGCTTTCCAATGGTTGGGTACTGTTTATCTTATGCAAAGATAGGCAAAAAAAATGTCTTTCTGCCTATTCCTCTTTATTTTTCTCTATTGTTCGCCGGTTGCGCGTCCTTTTCTGGTTTCTTTTTGGCAGATCGGCTGACGGAGAGAATCATGCCGATGTAGATGCAGTTGATGACGGTCGACGTGCCGCCACGGCTGATGAGCGGCAGCGGCTGGCCGGTGACAGGGGCAAGCCCCACTGCGACCATCATGTTGAAGAGTGCCTGACTGACGAGCATGATGGCCAGCCCCATCGCCAAGAAGGCAGGGAAGTTGTTCACGCAACGGTTGGCAATGATCATCACGCGGAAGAGGAGGAAGATATAGAGCGATGCTACTCCCGCCATGCCACAGACCCCCAGCTCCTCGATAATGATGGCATAGATGAAGTCGGAGAATGCCTGGGCGAGTCTATCGCGGGCAGTCGACTTGCCGGCCCCTTTTCCCATGACGCTCGATGAGGCTATGGCGATGCAGGAATAGTACCTCTGTGAGTCCTTGCCCCGCAGGTCAATCTTGTTGGGAGGAATGCTGTCGGGGGCGACAAACTTTTCAATGCGCGACTTCCATGTGTCCAGTCGGTCCTCAAAACGGGCTGCCAGTCCCTTCGGCTTTCCCGCCCCGGCCTTGGCCGTCTGCTCCGTCAGGGTTTGCCGGGGCGACGAGGCCATCTCCTGGTCGGTCTTTCCGCACACCAGCACCACCGACAAGAAGAGGGTGGCCAGCAGCACCGTCACGCCGAAGAGCTTTCCCAACTGGTCGCGCGGCACGCGCCCGATGAACATCATCAAGAAAATGGTGATGTATAGCAGGAAGGCCGTGGAGCCGTTCTCTATGGCAATGGGGATGATCATCCACCCCGAAAGTAGCAGGATGTAGCGGAACGCCTTCCTGTCCGCCCCCTTGTCCGTCTGCATCGCGCTCAGAATCTGGGCCGTGGCGAGCACCAGTGCGCCCTTGGCCAGCTCCGAAGGCTGAAACTGGATGCCTAAGATGGTTATCCAGCGGTTGGCACCATTGATGGTCTGACCGCCCACGAGCACCCAAATCACCATGAGAAAGGAGGCGGCAAGGGCAATGGGCGTGAGCATCTTGAAGTACTTGCACTCCACGTTGAGCACGAATATCAGCGCGACCAGACCCAGGAGAATCTTCTTGACGTGGTCGATGATGGGCGACCAGAAGTAGCCTCCCTTCAAGGTTAGCGAGCTGGAAGCCGAGTAAACCTCTATGATGCTCACCAGACAGAGGATGAAAAAAATCATCCAGATGACTTTGTCTCCTTTGAATATGTTGGCCAGCGATTTTTTTTTCATTTTCCTTTCCTTATCCTTTTTTGGACTTTAGCCGCCCCGGCGTGCCTTTTTTTATCTGCGGTATGATGCGTTTGTCGAGTATGTAATTCGCTATTTATCAGCTTATTACATAACCATTAAGGCTGTTTTTCCCCATGTTGTCTTGCCGGTGCTGGTGCATGGTTTTCCAAAACCGCCCCTATTGTTGTGCAATAGGGGCTGAATGGCGTCCTAATAGGGGCTGAATCGCAGCGTAATAGGGGCTGTATTGCAGTGCAATAGAGGCCCTATTGCAACGCAGTTCAGACAGTGTCCCATCGCAGGGGCATGCGTGCCTCACTGCGTCCTCGTCTTATAGGGCCACGCTTTGGCGCCCCGTTGTCAGAGCGCCCTGACCAATTGCTTGAACTGAGTGCCCCGATCCTCCATGTTCTTGAAGAGATCGAAGCTGGCACAACAGGGACTGAGTAGCACCGTGTCGCCCGGTTTGGCGAGCTCGTGGCAGGCGGCCACGCAGTCCTTCATCGTGTGGGTGTCGCGCACGGGAAGCCCCATGTCGTCGAAATTCTTGTGGAGCTTGGTGTTGTCTGCGCCAAGATATACGATGGCGCGGCACTTCTGGCGCACGAGTTCCTTGATGGTCGTGTAGTCGTTGCCCTTGTCCTTTCCGCCAAGGATGAGTATGGTGGGCGTGCGCATGCTCTCCAGCGCATACCAGCAGGCGTCGACATTGGTGGCCTTGGAGTCGTTGACATACTGCACGCCGCCCACCTTGCACACCTTCTCCAGGCGGTGCTCCACGCAGGGGAAGTTGCTCAGGCTCTTGCGGATGTCCTCGTTGCGGATGCCGGAGATGTCGGAAGCGATGCCCGCAGCCAGCGAATTGTAGATGTTGTGCTTGCCTGTGAGCGACAATTCTTCCTGCTCCATGTTGAAGGGAGTGGGCTTCTCGATGATGTATTGTCCCTCCTCAATGTAGCCGATGGAGCCGTTCTCCTTCAGTTCGGAGAAGGGGTAGCGCACGGCCTTGATGTCATACTTCTCCAGTTCCTTCCTGATGACCGGGTCGTCGTTCCAGTAGATGAAGCTGTCCTCGCCGGTCTGGTTCTGGATGATGCGCATCTTTGCGGCCGCATAGTTCTCAAACTTGAAGTCGTAGCGGTCGAGGTGGTCGGGCGTGATGTTGAGCAGGATGGCGATATTGGCCCGGAACTTGTACATGTTGTCGAGCTGAAAGGAGCTGAGCTCTATGACATAGTACTCGTGTGGGTGCTCGGCCACCTGCAGGGCAAGGCTTCTTCCGATGTTTCCTGCCAGTCCAACGTCGTAGCCTGCATCTTTGAAAATGTGGTAGATGAGGCTCGTGGTGGTGGTCTTGCCGTTGCTTCCGGTGATGCAGATCATCTTGCTGTGGGTGTATCGCCCGGCAAACTCAATCTCGCTGATGATGGGTGTGCCCTGCTTTATGAGTTTCTGCACCATCGGAACGCTGCTGGGGATGCCCGGACTCTTGATGACCTCGTCGGCCGACAGCACTTTCTCCTCGGTGTGATGGCCCTCCTCCCACGCTATGTCGTGGTCGTTGAGCTGCTTCTTGTATTTGTCCTTGATGCTCGAAGTGTCGGAGACAAACACGTCGAAGCCTTCCTTCTTGGCCAGTACGGCGGCTCCTGCGCCGCTTTCTCCAGCCCCAAGAACTACGATTCTTTTCATCTTTCTTTTTGCTTTATGGTGTGGGCGGGAGACGTTTTCCGCGCATCCTGGCGCGTCGTCGACGTGCTGAGGCGGTGCGTTGTGTGTCCCCCTGCGCCCGGGTTTCTATTATCTGATTTTCAGTGTGATGATGGTCAGTGCCACGAGCAGTATGGAGATAATCCAGAAGCGCGTGGTAATCTTCGCCTCATGCTTGGCGGAATGGGGCGTCTGGATGAGGTATCTGCACGCTGGGTCGAGCTGTGTGTCCTGCGTGCGGAAGTGGTCATGGATGGGAGTTCGCTTGAAGATGCGCTGCTTCACGCCCCGCCGCTTCCCTAACTTGTAGTACCATACCTGCAGGATGACGCTCAGACTCTCGACGAAGAAGATGCCGCAGAGAATGGGCAAGAGCAGCTCCTTGTGGATGATGATGGCCCCCACGGCGATGATTCCGCCGATGGTGAGGCTGCCGGTGTCGCCCATGAACACTTGGGCGGGGTAGGCATTGTACCACAAAAAGCCGATCAGCGCGCCGATAAAGGCGCAGAAGAACACCACCAGCTCCTCCGAGCCGGGTATGTACATGATGTTCAGGTAGGCGGCATATTGTATATGACTGCTCACATAGGCCAGAATTCCAAGTGCGACTCCGATGATTGCGGAGTTTCCTGCGCACATTCCGTCCATGCCATCGTTGAGGTTTGCGCCGTTGGAGACGGCAGTTACCACGAAGATGGTCATGATAACGAAGAGTATCCAGCCCGCTGCGACGCTATGTTTTCCGCAGAATCCCATCACCTTGGAGTAGTCCAGGTTGTGGTTCTTGACGAAGGGGATGGTCGTCTTCAGCGTCTTCTCGGCCTTTTCACTGTGCTTGACGACCACCTCCTGGCCGTTCTCCTGTGCAATCGCCATGTTCTGGTTCGACTTCACGTCTGGCGACGCCCAGAGCGTAAGTCCCACAATGAGGCCGATAGTGACCTGTCCGACAATCTTATACTTCCCTTTCAGCCCATCCTTGTTGTGGCGGAATATCTTGATAAAGTCGTCCATGCCCCCCAGAAAGCCGAGCCAGACGGTCGTGACAATCATCAAGAGAAGGTAGATGTTGCGCAACCGCCCCAGTAGAATGACGGGAATGAGCAGCGCAACGATGATGATGATGCCGCCCATCGACGGAACGCCGACCTTGCTGATGCCGAATGGGTCGATCTTCTTGTCGCGCGCCGTCTCCGTGATCTGCTTCTTCTTGAGGAATTTGATGAACTTTTCGCCGAACCAAGCAGAGATAGCCAAGGCCAAGACAAGGGCGAGTATCGAGCGGAAGGAGATGTAACTCCACAAGTGGGAGCCGCTCACGCCAAACTGGTCCAGCCATCTGAAGATGTAGTATAACATGAGAGTTTTGTCTTTACCTTACTTTTCGTTGAAGAGGTCGTGCAGCACCTCGTGGTCGTCGAAGTGGTGTTTCACGCCATTGATTTCCTGATAGGTCTCGTGTCCCTTCCCTGCCACGAGCACGACGTCGCCCTTTTCGGCCATCATGCAGGCCGTCCGGATGGCCTCGCGGCGGTTGACGATGGTGAGTACCTTCCGTTTCTGCTGTGCGTTGAGGCCCTCCAGCATGTCGTCGATGATGGCTTGCGGGTCCTCGTTGCGTGGATTGTCGCTCGTAAGGATTACCTTGTCGCTCTGACGCACCGCCTCCTGCGCCATCAGTGGGCGCTTGCCGTGGTCGCGATTGCCTCCTGCGCCACACACGGTGATGACCTTTCCTTTGCCGTTGAGCACCTCATGGATGGCGGAGAGCACGTTGGCAATGGCGTCGGGGGTGTGGGCATAGTCGACGATGGCGGTGAATCCCTCTGGTGACTGAATGGGTTCGAGGCGGCCGCTGACGCTCTTCAGCGTGCTCATCACCACGAGTATGTCCTGTGCATCCTGCCCAAGCAGCACTGCAGCACCATAGACGGCAAGCAGATTGCTCACGTTGAAGCGGCCGATAAACTGCACACCCACTTCCTTTCCGTCGATTTCAAGGTACATTCCACCGAAATGGCACTCCAAGATGCGCGCCTTGAAGTCGGCCATGCGCTCGACAGAGTAGGTTTTGATGGCGGCTTTGCAGTTCTGCACCATGTAAAGGCCGTTCTTGTCGTCTGCGTTGGTGAGGGCAAATGCCGTCTTTGGCAGCATGTCGAAGAACATCTTCTTGGCGTTTCGGTAGTTCTCAAACGTCTTATGGTAGTCCAGATGGTCTCGGGTGAGGTTGGTAAAGATGCCCCCCTGGAAGTGAAGACCGCCTATTCTGTGCTGGTGGATGGCGTGGGAGGAGCACTCCATGAAGCAATACTCACACCCGGCATCGACCATTTTGGCCATCAGCTCGTTCAGTTCTATGGGGTCTGGCGTGGTGTGGTCGGCCGGAATGGCCTCGCCGTCGATGTAGTTGCACACCGTAGAGAGCAGCCCCGCCTTGTGGCCGAGCTTGCGAAAGAGTTCGTAAAGCAGTGTGGCGATGGTCGTTTTTCCGTTCGTTCCCGTCACGCCGACGAGCTTCAGGTGCCTCGATGGGTCTCCGAAGAAGTGCGTGGTCACTGGACCTACGGCCTCTTCTGTGGAAGAAACCTGGATATAGGTCACGCCTTCGGCCTTCTCCTGAGGCATATCCTCGCAGAGAATGGCCACTGCGCCCTGGCTTATTGCCTTGGGTATGAAGCGGTGACCATCGACCTGCGTGCCCTTCATGGCCACAAACAGGTCGCCTTTTCCAATCTTTCGGGAGTCGATTTCCACTCCTTTAATTTCCACATCGCAGCTTCCCTCCACCTTGAGTGGGGTTACTGCCTTGATCAGTTCGCTTAATACTTTCATATCTTTGTGTCCTTTGTTTTGTCCTTATTATATATTTGTAGGCCATTGCGGCTACGACTCCAATGTAAGGTGGCAGACCATGCCGCTTCGGATGCGCGTTCCCGGTGCCAGACTCTGGCCGACCACCGCGCCTCGTCCGCTGACTTGTGCCTTGATGCCGCGGCTTTCGAGAAGATAAACCGCGTCGCGCGCCCCCATTCCCCGGACATTGGGCACAAACGCCCTGCCCGTCATGGGCAGCCTGAGTAGCCTTATTTTGTTGCGCGAGGTGCTGTCGTCGACGACACCCCAGACGGGATCGCTCCACTTGTAGTACCCTTTCCACCCGTTGATGAGGTCGAATCCCAAGTTGTTGAGAACGAAGTCGGCCGCATGGAGGTCACCTTTCTTCACGCGGGGCAGCAATAGCGATGTCGTGTCGCGCGCGTCTTCCATGCTCACCTTCAGGATTTGCGCCATGATTCCCTCGGCAATGTTGTGGAAGACGACTCCACTCATGCCGCCACCCGAGGCGGGAAGTCCATGTTTCTGGATGCAGACGATGCAGGTGTAGCGTGGGTTGTCGGCGGGGAAGTAGCCCGCAAAGGAGAGCAGATAGTCCGTTCCGCCCGTCTTGTAGCCCAGCGCGCCCTTCGACATCTGCGCCGTTCCCGTCTTTCCCGCTACTTCAAACTTATTGCTTCCTGCCTTTTTGCCCAGCCCTTCGCTGACCACTTCGCGCAGGATGCGTTGTATCCAGGTGATGGTCTGCGGCTTGGCAATGTGCTCTTTGACTACCTGTACGGGGAAGTCCTGGACCACCTCGCCGTCCTTGACGATGGCCTTGACCAGGCGCGGGCGCACCAGTTTTCCCCCATTGGCGATGGCATTGTAGAAGGTGACCGTCTGTATCGGCGGCACCTGCGTCTCATAGCCGATGCTCATCCAGGGCAAGGCCGTCCTGCTCCAGTTGACATACTGTCCCCGCTTGTTCTTCTTCGGCATGCGGATGTGCCCCGGCGTATATCCGGGGATGGGGAAATGATAGTTGGTGGCCAGCCCAAAGTCGTAGATTTTCTGCACAAACTTCTCCGGCTGATTGTGATAAAACCTGTCGACAATGCGGCTCACGCCGATGTTGGAGCTGTACTTGAGCGTCCAGGGCAGCGTTAATGTGCCGTAACCACCCCGCGACCAGTTGTGATCCTTCATGTCCCGGCCGTACATGTTCCACACGCCGCCACCCGTTTCTACCGTGTAGGTCGTGTCGGCATAGCCTTCGTCGAGCACCGCCATGATGGATGCAGTCTTGAATACGGACCCCGGCTCGAGCAGATCGCTAACCGCATGGTTGGCGATTTCCCTGTATTCGCCGTTCGCGCAACGCTCCATGTTGACCATTGCCTTGATGTCTCCCGTGGCAACTTCCATGACAATGGCCACGCCTACGTTGCCATTGATCTGCTTCAACTCGTCCACTACGGAGCGTTCCGCCAGGTCTTGCATGTTGACATCGATGGTTGTCACCACGTCCGAGCCGTCGACGGGTGGCACGTCGGTGATGGTGAGAAACTTGTTGCGCACCATCTCGTTGTGTCCGATGCCGTCTTGGCCGCGCAATACGGAGTCGAACGACATCTCTATCCCGCACCTTGGTTTGCGTCCGCCGTATTGTTCCTTGTACAGGTCGCCGATGGTGCGAGCCGCCAGTGAGCCGAACGGGTGCTGACGGTAGCTGAATTTGTCGGCATGGAGGCCGCTCCTGTTCTTTCCCCTGCGGAGCACGGGCAGCGCCGACACCTCTGTCCACGTGTCGTAATCGACCCGTTGCTTCCATATAGGCCACGCGCGGCTCTGTTTCTCCCGTCCCTTCAGTAGTTCTTCCTTGAACTCTCCTGCCGACTTTTCGGGAAATATTTCGCTCAATCCATGGCAGATGGCGTCGATGCTGTCGATGAATGCCGTGTCGTTTTGGGTCTCACTGAGGGTCTTGAAGTCCAGGTATATCTTGTATTGCGGCATCGTACTGGCCATCAGTCGTCCGTCGCAGCTGAGGATGTTGCCTCTTGTGGCCTCCACCCTCACACTGTCTCTCACGGATTGCTTTGCTGCCTCAGCCCAGTAGCTCTTCTCCACCGTCATGATGTATAAGGCTTTTGCCATGACGCAACACATCAATAGCGTCATGCCCACAGCTACAAGCCGATAGCGTGGAATTACCTTCTTATCATTTAGTTTACTCATTGTGTCTATACTTCAAGCAACTATCGCTTTTTGAACGCGCTGCAGCCACGCATTCTTTGCGCCCGTTGCCGTCAATCTTGCTCCTCCTCCTCGGGCACCTGTATTTTGTAAGGGGGCTGGTCTGGAATCTTCAACACGCTGTCCTTGCTGTTCTTCAAGGCCTTGAGCACATAGCTCAGTCGTGTCTTCTCGGTGTATTTGCTGCCCATGGACAGCGCCTTATACTTTGCGTCGTTAAGCCTCACCTCCAGCTTGCTGATCTCGATGAGCTTCTTTTGCACGCTGTATCGGTTGGTGACGGAGATGACGAGGAAGAGCGCGATGAGTGCTATCAGCCATACATTCTTGCGCATCACGCTGGCTTGGAGCATCTCTCCGCCGATAATCTGGGGGAGCGTGAAGCTGGTGGAGTGCGGGTTCTCGTCCTCGCGCGCCTGCTTCTCGATGGCCTGCTTGATGGCCTCCGCCACTCGCTCGGCTTCGGCATCCTCCTCTGCCGGCTCTGCTTCGCTCTGCTGGTGGGGCGTTTCGTCCTCTTCCGGCACGTCCGTTGGGCGCGGCTCCGGCTTTTGATGCGGCTGCTTGCCCACCTTTCCTTCCGTTGCGTTGGCTCCGTCGGAGTCCTCTACGTCCAGCTCTACGGATTGTCCCGCCAGCAGTTCCTGCGGCACCTTGTCTTTGTCCATCAGTTATCCGTCCTTTCTGCTATTCTCAACTTTGCGCTGCGGCTCCGCGGATTGCGCTCCTGCTCCTCCGCCGTGGGCACGATCACCTTGCTGTTGACCAGCCGGTAGGGGGTGCGAGGTTGGCCAAAGAAGTCCTTCTCGACTTTTCCTTCGGCGTTTCCGCTGCGCATCACGTTCTTTACGAGGCGGTCCTCCAGCGAGTGGTAGGTGATGATGCTCAACCTTCCGCCCACCGCGAGCACGTCGGTAGCCGCCGAAAGCAGCTCGCGCAGGGCGTCCATCTCGTGGTTCACCTCTATGCGCAGCGCCTGGAAGAGCCTTGCCATCTCCTTCTTCTCCCGGCTTTTGCTCAGCAGTGGCGCGGCCACGGCGGCCAGTTCGGCTGTCGTGGCGATGGGCTTTTGCTGCCGGGCCTTGACGATGGCCGCAGCCAGACGGCGCGACTGCCTGAATTCGCCGTAGAGATAGAGCACGTCGGCCAGCCGCTCCTCGGTGTAGTCGCGCAGGAGGTCGGCCGCCGTCAGCCCGTCGCGCTTGTTCATCCGCATGTCGAGCGGCGCGTCGAAGCGGAAGGAGAATCCCCGCTCCTCGTCGTCGAAGTGGTGGGAGCTGACGCCAAGGTCGGCCAAGAGGCCGTCGATGTGCTCCACGCCGTAGTAGCGCATCCAGTTCTTCAGGTAGCGGAAGTTGCTCCTCACGAACGTGAAGTTCTCCGGGACATCGGGGCCGATGTTGGCCTCGGCATCGCTGTCCTGGTCAAAACTGTAGAGGTGCCCCGTGCCGTGAAGCTGCCGCAGCATCTCGCGGCTGTGGCCTCCGCCGCCAAAAGTGGCATCGACATAGATGCCGCCGTCGTGGATGGAGAGCCCGCCGATGCTCTCATGGAGGAGGACGGGCACATGATAGGTTGTGGCTGGATGGGTCATGGCTGGGGTTCGTTAGTGTCTTTTTCGTCTTCCGCTGCCCCGAAGAATGCGTCGCCCATCCGCTCCTCCAGTGCCTGGGCAAAGGCGCCGGGCTCCATGAAGGGCTCTTGCCCTTTGCCGCCGCTCCATATTTCGATGGAGTCGTCCATGCCGATGAAGCGCACCTGCCCCTCGATGCCGGCCATCTGCTGATAGCGACGGGGGATGAGGAAGCGGCCGTTGCCGTCGAGTGCGACGGGCTCCACGTCGGAGACAAACTGCCGGAACACCATCTGGTCCTGACGATTCCAGCGGTTGAGCCGCGCGCGGAGGGTGTCGAGCATCTGGTTCCACACCGACTCTGGGTAGAGAACAAGGCACGGTTGGAAGATGTCCTTGCGCAGGACGAGCTGCTCTATGCCCGCCGTGGCAAGCACCTTGCGGAAGGGAGCGGGAAGAAACACCCGTCCCTTGGCATCGGCCTTGGAATCTATCGTGCCCAAAAATCGCATGTGTCCTTTTTTCGAAAGAATATATATTCGGCTTCAAAGGTACGCATTTTTCCCCACTTTTCCCCACGTTCCCCCACAAAAGTTTTCAAAAAAGCCCGTTTTCTTGATATAAAGCCTTTCTGGTGTTGCTTGTGAGGCGTTGCGGGGTGTTGTTGTTGGAGGAGGAAGTGGGCTGTCCGAGAAGGGGAAAAAGACCGGAGAAGGGTGGCATTTTGTGTGATATTTTTGTGTTGTTCACCTCCAGTTGGTTTGTCGGATAGGCGGAAGCGTAAGGCGATAAGGATGGTATGGCGTAGCTTTTCCCTATAAAACGCTTTGATTTTTAATTTAAAAATTGTGGAAAAATAAATTAAAAATCCGAGGTTTTTAATTTAAAAATTTATGTATAACAGAACCCATTGACTCACAATAGGTTAGGTGTTTGTGTGGTTAGTTTTCCCTATGAGGATGCCTTTCTGCTCTTGCTCATCTGCTTGTGTGCTGCATCTGTTTCATGAAACCTTGTTTTGTTAAAAATATTCGTGGGTAAGAAGCAGTGTGCGTCCGTGCACGAAGCAGTGCCTGTGAGGGTGGATTATTTGACTTCTTGTGCGGAAAATCCAGCGTGGGTTGCCCCCTTCGCCGTGCAACAAAGAAAATCGGACACCACGGCACCGATAGTTTGGCGAGGCGATGGAATTGTTACACCAATATTAAATAAAAGCGGGCGGCTCACTTTTTCGGCGGAAATAGTTGCACACTTTTGGAAAAAAGAGTATTTTTGCGCATCGTAAGAGAGAATTGACGAAAAGAAAAACGGATGGAGAAGACGATCGACATCGAGAAGATACTCACCGGAAAGCTGGGCGGCAAGGCGCGCTTTGTGCCTAAAATCCTCATCAACTGGCTGCGGAAGATAGCCCATGAAGACCAGGTGAACCAATTCCTGCACGACCACCGCGACGAGGTGGGCACGCAATGGCTCACTTCCACCGTGGAATATCTCAAGATGCACATCACCATAGAGGGCGAAGAGAACCTGCCTGCCAAAGACGACGGCAGGCTATACACCTTTGTCAGCAACCATCCGCTGGGCGGACAAGACGGCGTGGCGCTGGGAAGCATCATCGGAAAGCACTATGATGGCCGCTTCCGTTACCTGGTCAACGACCTGCTGATGAACCTTCCCGGGCTCAGACCCGTCTGTGTGGGCATCAACAAGACAGGAAAGCAGGGCCGCGACTTCCCCCGTATGGTCGAGGCAGCGTTCCAAGGCAACGAGCATATCATCATGTTTCCCGCCGGACTCAACTCGAGAATGAACCACGGGGTGATCCATGACCTGCCGTGGAAGAAGACGTTTGTATCGAAAAGCGTGCAGTATCATCGCGATGTCGTGCCCATCCACTTCAGCGGACGCAACTCCGACCGCTTCTATCGCATTGCCAATTGGCAGAAGCGCCTGCACCTCAAGGTCAACATCGCGATGCTTTTCCTCGTCGATGAGATGTACCGCAACGTGGACAAGGACTTCACCGTCAAGATTGGCAAGCCCATACCCTGGCAGACTTTCGACCGGTCGCGCTCCCCCAAGGAGTGGGCGCTCTGGGTGGAAGACCAGGTCTATGCACTGTGACCGTGCCGAAAAATATGGAATTTTCCCCGTTTTTTGAAAACAATACTCCAGACCAATGGAAGAAGAGATTATCCAACCCATCAGCAAAGAGGTTCTGCGCAGCGAGCTTACTCCCGATAAACTGCTCCGCACAACGAACAAAAGCCACAACGACATCTATGTGGTGACGGCCCACAACGCCCCCAACGTGATGCGGGAAATAGGCCGATTGCGCGAGATAGCGTTCCGCACGGCAGGCGGAGGAACGGGTAAGTCGGTGGATATAGACAAGTTTGACACGTGTGACAACTGCTATAAGCAGCTCATCGTGTGGAATCCGGAGGAGGAGGAGATAATCGGCGGCTACCGATACCTCTTCGGACGCAACTGGAAGCTCAACAATGACGGGCAGCCGGAGCTGGCCACGAGCCACATGTTTCACTTCTCCGACCGCTTCCTCAAGGACTTCATGCCCTATACCGTGGAGCTTGGGCGGTCGTTTGTGTCGCTCGAGTACCAGAATGTGCGGAAAAACGCCAAGAGCATCTTTGCCCTTGACAACCTTTGGGACGGGCTGGGCGCACTGACGGTAATCAATCCCAACGTGAAGTACTTCTTTGGCAAGATGACCATGTATCCGAACTACATCCGTATCGGCCGGGACATGATTCTCTACTTCCTCAAAAAGCACTTCGATGACAAGGACCACCTCATCGCCCCCATCCATCCGCTGACCTTGGAGTATCCCGAGGAGAAGCTGGCCAAGATCTTCACGGGGGCTAACTTCAAGGAAGACTACCGCATCTTGAACCATGAGATACGCCGGTTGGGCTTCAACATTCCGCCACTTGTCAACGCCTACATGAGTCTCTCGCCCACGATGAAGCTCTTCGGGACGGCCATCAACGACGGATTTGGCGAGGTGGAGGAGACGGGCATACTCATTGCCGTCGACGAGATACTCGATGAGAAGCGCGTGCGCCACATCGACAGTTATGTCAAGGAGCATCCCGAGGCGCTGCGTATCACCAGCGGAGCAAACAAACTCATTTACAAAGACAAGGCTTAACCTGTCGCAGAAGGCGGGCATCATGGGGCAGAAAGAGGGGCGGACCTTGCATAAGGCAGGCCTTCTCGTTCGTTTTCCGCTGCCAAATGAATGTCCAAGCATGAAGATGCGGCAGTCGTGCAGGGCTTCGCACTCGCCCTTTGGTGGGTGTGCGGGCATCTGTCAGGGGCAGGATTCCGCCTTGTCCCAATTTTTTATCATGACCAATAAAGAACGTTTCACGACATGGAATCCATCAAATACATATTCAGGATAGGCAAAGGTCCGTCGAGCAGCCATACCATGGGGCCGCAACGGGCAGCACAAATATTCCTCCAACGGCATCCTCATGCCCACCGTTTTGAGGTCACGCTCTATGGAAGCCTGGCCGCGACAGGCAAGGGACACATGACAGACGTGGCCATCAAGGAGGCGTTGCAGGCGGTTGCTCCCGTGGAGATTGTCTGGAAGCCGACGGTGTTTCTCAACTTTCATCCCAACGGAATGAAGTTTGTGTCATTCGATGCTGACGACCATCCCACCGAAGAGTGGACGGTGTACAGCGTCGGCGGGGGCGCACTGTCGGAGGGAAAAGGCAAGGAGGACCATTGCTTCTGCCATAAAGAGCGCTACAAACTCCACACCATCAAGGACATTCTCCGCTGGTGCGAGCGCAATGGGCGCGGCTATTGGGAGTATGTGGAGCAGTGCGAGGACAAGGATATCTGGGACTATCTGCGCGAAGTGTGGCGGGTAATGCAGAGCGCGGTACACCGTGGCATCGACCATGAGGGCGCATTGCCCGGGCCATTGCACCTCGCCCGCAAGGCACCGACGTACTATACGAAGTCGTTGGCGTACAAACCGTCGCTCCAAAGCCGCGGCCGCGTCTTCGCTTATGCCTTGGCCGTGAGCGAGGAGAACGCCTCTGGCGGCACGGTGGCTACTGCCCCGACCTGCGGGGCAAGCGGTGTGGTGCCCGGAGTGCTGGTACATCTGGCAGAGTTTCATAACTTTTCCGAGACGAGAATCCTCCATGCGCTGGCCACGGCGGGCCTCTTCGGCAACGTGGTCAAGGCCAACGCCTCCATCTCAGGGGCTGAAGTGGGGTGCCAGGGAGAGGTGGGCGTGGCCTGTGCCATGGCTTCTGCCGCCACATGCCAGCTGTTTGGCGGCACCCCCTCGCAGATAGAGTATGCCGCGGAGATGGGACTGGAGCACCATCTCGGCATGACGTGCGACCCAGTGTGCGGCTTGGTGCAGATTCCTTGCATCGAGCGCAATGCTTTTGCGGCCTGCCGTGCCCTCGATGCGCAGCTCTATGCCTCGCTAAGCGACGGAAAGCACCGCGTCTCCTTCGACAAAGTGGTGGACGTGATGAAGCAGACGGGGCATGATATTCCCTCGCTTTACAAGGAAACCAGCGAGGGAGGACTGGCCAAAGAGTTTTAGTAAGTCGGGCAATAGCGGGCAGATAGCAGTCTCTGTTGAGGCCAGTACAGTTGCTTGGCGGCAGACTGGTGAAATAAGAAAAGCCTGAAAGAACCTCGTTGCGAGCGTTCTTTCAGGCTTTTCCCTGTAAGTTTGGTGTCTGTTAGAATCAGTTGAAGATGTAGCGCAAGCCTATCTGTATCTGCCAACAGTTGCTGCTGTTCTTCTGGAAGTCGAATGTTGAGGTGGGCAACACGCTCTTTCCGTCCACCATAGTGCTGTACATGGAGTATTGTGGCACGTTGTTGGCCGTCGTTCCCTCATATTTCAGCAGACTTCCGTTGTTGACCGGCACTTTCACCACACCCCATTTGTCGTTCAATAGGTTGCCGATGTTGAACATATCGAGCGACAACTGTATGGTGTTTTTGTTCTTGCCTACCTGCACATAGAAGTCCTGAACGACCTTCAAATCAAACTGATTGACCCACGGGTAGCGTGCAGAATAAGCCTCTGCGTACTCTCCTTTGTGCTTTTTGAGGTACGGATCCTGGTTGACGAAGTTCCAAAACGCCTCGGATTGTTGTGCTGCGGTGAAGCCGTTCTTGTCGACAAAGGTCAGCTCGTCCTTGCTCTTCGGGATGTAAATGAGGTCGTTGTTGACGCCATCCTGGTTCATGTCGTTGGTGTATGTGTAGGAATAGTTGCCCGCTGTGGCCCCTGTGTAGAACAGACTGACCGTGGTTGCGAAGTGCTTTGCGTAGGCAAAGCGGTAGGATGCAGATGCGATCAGGCGGTCAGGGGTGAGGTATTGTGAGTTTCTAAGCGGCAGTTCGTTACCGCCATTGACCGTAGGCGTGTTCTGCCAAAGCTCATAGGGCTGTGCTCCGGGGTTGCCGGAGATTTCTTTTGAGCCCGTATGGGTGTATGCCAGCATCAGGTGCAGGTTCTCGATGGGGTCAAGATTGAGCGTGGCATTCAAGCTATAGCTGTGTCCTTTGCTCGTGTTGGTGAGCAGATAAGCACCAGTGAGGTCCTTGACCACCTTGTTGTTCGTCCCGCCGGGGTACATATAGCGTTGGTCTGGGCCTTCGAAATGCTTCACGCTTGGGTCGTTCGGCGAGATCATATTGACGTTGAGCTGTCTCACTGCGTTGATATTCTTGGCGTACATTCCCTCAAGTGTGAGGTTCGCATTGAACGGAAGCGGCAGCTTAATGTCTGCAGCCAGGGTGCTTTTCCATATCTGTGGCAGCTTGAAGTCGTGGTCAATGCCGGCCACTGCGGAGTTTTTGATGTTGCCATTGGGCTGCTGTGGGAAGTAGTCGGGGAGCAACTTCATCACCGTATTCTTGTCCTTCACGCCACCGGCGAGCTTCTTGAGCACCTCCGGATCGCTGATGGTGACGGTGTTTTGGAGCATTCCGCTGTTGGTAGGCATGTTGGTAAAGAAGACGAACGGCATCCTACCGGTGAATATTCCGGTTCCACCACGCAGCACGAGGCGGTTGTCGCCTAAGACATTCCAGTTGAAACCCAATCGCGGTGAGAACAATGCCTGCGTCTTTGGCCACTGGCTTGTGTTAATCTTTGCACCGTTAAGGAAAGTCATAGACGATATGGTCTTGTTCTCTTGTAGTTCATTAAGATAGGTAGGGATGTCTATACGGAGACCTGCCGTGACCTTGATGTTGGGGTTGGCACTCCACACATCTTGCACATAAGCAGACCATTGGCCGAAGGACAATTCTGCTTTTGGCTTGTCTTCCCCGTTGTATCCATAGGTGAGGGAGTAGAGGATGGGCGCCGCACCGTTCTTGAAATCATCGAAACTGTTATAGCGATAGTACCCCAGACCGCAGCCCATGAAGGAGTTAGCGAAGTATTGATGCTCGTAAGACAGGCCGCCAGTGACGGAATGCTTGTTGATATTCCAGGTGAAGTTGTCCGTGAGTGTCCAAATATTGTTGTTCACCGCATTGTTGTAGGTGTAGAGTTCATAGCCCGCTGTCATGAACATATCGTTGTCTTTCAGGATGTCAACCATCGGGAATGGTGATGAATCCGACCCGCGCTCATCCTTAATCAACGTGAGTGTGCCAAGGAATTGGTTCGACATATTGTTGCCAAGGACGGTGTTCAGCTCTGCGGTGAGCGAGTGAACGGTGTTGTTCATGTCGTAGCAACTGTTGCGGAATGGACGCGAGGCCGCACTGTAATGGCCATGTTGTGTCCTGCTTCCCGGCATGCTTTGGCTGGTCGGGTTGGTGTATTTGTTCCCGGTAAAGTTGTAGCGCAACGTCAGTTTGTTGGCATTGTTGATGTTCCAGTCGATTCTTGCGAGCGCTTTCTTTGTAAATTCTCCGGCATCATAATCGGTGTAAGAGCCCGGTTCGTAACCATACTGGCTGCGCAACACCTGCGCGAAGTTTTCCATATCCTGTGCCGTGACGCGGGTAATGAGGTTGGCATCGTTGCCAATGCCGTCGTTGGAGAGCCTCCATTTGAAGATAGGACGTGGCGCACTATCGTATTCTCCGTTGATGAAGAAGAACAGTTTGTCCTTGATAATCGGTCCTCCGAGGGTGAAGCCGTAGACGTTGTTCTGCTCCTTGGGCCGGTCGCCGAGGTCATATCCGTCGATGGTATTGCCGCGGAGATGCTCATTTTTGAAGTAAGTGTAAGCCGATCCACGGAAAGTGTTGGTGCCACTCTTGGTGATTGCGTTCAGTCCTGCGCCGATGAAGTTGGACTGACGCACGTCGAAAGGTGCGATATTGACCTGGAGTTCCTCGATGGCATCCAGTGAAATAGGATTTCCGCCGCCCGGCATGGATGCCGAAGACAGGCCGAAATTGTTGTTGAAGTTGGCACCGTCGATGGTGATATTGTTCATTCTGGCGTCCAGTCCGGCGAAGGAGTTGCTTGAACCAGCATAAGGCGACAGCTTAGTGAAGTCGGACAAAGACCTGTCCACCGAAGGCAGCGTGGTGAATTGGTGGGAATTGATGTTGGTCGACGCACCGGTTTTGGTGCCAGAGAACTTGCTTCCCGTCGCCGTGATGACGACTTCGCCCAGCTGTGTGGCGTCTTCGTGCAGGTTGGCGTTCAAAACATAGTTGTCTCCCAAGGAGAGTCGGATGCCCTCAAAGTCCGATTTCTTGTACCCGATGTAAGAAATCGTGACTTTGTACGGGCCGCCCGTGCGCATTCCTTGGATGGCAAAGCGTCCCTTTTCGTTGGTCGTGGCCATGTAGGATGTGCCTGAAGGCACGTGCACCGCATGTACCGTGGCGCCAATCAGTGGCTCTTTGCCGTCTGTGACTTGACCATTCATTCCTGAAGTAGTCACCTGTGCATTGGCCACGGCAGCATAAAAGACGGCCACGACCAAAAGCATCAATGCCTTAATTGTTTTCATTTGTTTAATTTATTGGGTTATTCCTGAATAATCATATTGGTTCTATCGTCGCATCGATTTACTTGCCCGAGAGCGAAGCCTTGTCGCGTTCAAGGGCAGGACGGGTCCAGTCGGTGGGCACAAACTGCCAGTCGGACAGTGGTTGGACGCTCACCGGGCCATTGTGATGACGGAAGAATTCCATCACATAGTAGCGCAAGTCCTTGTCGGAAGTCCACACGATGCGCTTCGAAAGGTCCGACAAGCTGATGCCTCCGCCCTCGGTGAGCAGGCCTCCTCCGCCACTTCCTATATAGGAATTGACCACCACGCGGTAGGTCTTGGAGGCGTCAAAGGGCGTGCCGTCGCTCATTTTGGTAATGGTCACCTTGCTTCCGTCAGGCTTTGTGAGGTCCACAGTGTAGGTGATGCCGGCTGCAGACATGAACAAGAACGACGGTTGTTTGAAGCCTGTCCGCGTGCCCGGGGCTTCTCCTATGTTGAGTGCATGGTCGGATGCCGTGTGCATGGTGTTCGTCCACAGGTCGTATGCGCGCTCCAGTGCTCCGCGCACCTCGCGCCCTGTGAGGCGGAACACGTTCAGACGGTTCTCGTAACGATACAGCTTGAAGATGTCTTTCACGTATATTTTCCCCGAGTCGATCACTTCGTTAAACGTGAGTGGGGTGACGAGGGAGATGTCAGCCTTGGCGTTGGCCATCTGAACCTTGTGCAAGAGGTCGGCCATTGACGACGGCCCGAAGAAGTAATCGAAGGTGTGTATCGGCTCGGCGAGCGTGCCAATCTGCTCATTCACAAACTGGTTCACCTTGTCAAAGGTCGGCTCATATTTGCTCAGAAACGCTTTGTCCGGCGCGTATGCGTCCATTCCTACGAGCTGTCCCTGTATGCTTTCCACTCTCAGCTTGCCCTTCTCCTTGCTGACGACCACGTCGGCCTGTGCCACCTTGTTGGCCGAAGGGCCGGAGTTGAGCAGCCACACCGTCTTGCCGTCCTGCTTGTTCTTGACAGTGCTGCAGTAGGCCCTGTGGTCATGTCCGTAGAAGATGATGTCGAAGCCCGGCACATTGAGCGCAATCTCTTCGGCGGCATTCTCGTCATATTGGTTGAAACTGCCCCCTTTCAGTCCGGTATGGAACAATCCCACCAGCATATCCGGCTTCTCGTGCTGCTCGATGTAGGCAGCCCATCGGCGTGCCGTGGGCACGATGTCGTCGAATCGCAGCCCGCTCCACAGGTCTTTGGGCAGCCACATGGGTATGGCCGGGGTGATCAGCCCCAGCACGGCAATCCTCAACCCACCCTTCTTGATGATGGTGTAGGGCTTGAGGTACTGCGAACCGTCCTTCTCCGAGACGATGTTGGCTCCCAACATGGGGTGGCTGCTGTCCCTTACCCATCGGTCAAAGACGGGATGGCCGGCCTCTATGTCGTGATTACCGAACGCCACGGCGTCGTATCCCATGTAGTTCATCATGCTTGAGGACAGGTGCGTGGAGAGCGTATCGATGAAATTGGCGTAGTACACGCAGGGCTGACCCTGCAATACGTCGCCTGCGTCAAGCAAGGCCACCTGCTCTGCGCCTGCCTTTCGGCGCAGGTCGTTGACATAGGTGCACACCCTTGGCAGGCCGCCTTCCAGCTCACGCCCGTTCAGGAAGTCATAACCATAGAAGTTGCCGTGCACGTCTGTGGTCTCAATAAGGTGAATTACGGTTTTTACATCCTTGCCCGAAGATGCCTTGGCAAACGAAAGGCAGGGTAGAAGCAATAGCCAAAGGGCTATCAGTGATCTAAACATCATACGATAAAAACTTTTTTATGTTCTGATTTCGCTTGCAAAATTACTCATAATGCCTTTTTTAACCCCCTTACGGTTGTTACAGTTTGATGAAATTGGGCTTATCACTCAGCCTTCTCCTTATTAAAAATGGCGTATAGTCGTGAGCTGTCACCCTGTCTTTTGGGATTATGCTGCCGGCTGTGTCTTGCCATAGCCCGCCATGTCCTCGATACCGGCGTGGCCGCCTGCGCATAACAAGCGGTAATCTGGGACGAAACAAAATGGCTGAAGGCGGCTTGATACAATGGCCGATGTGGGTAAATAGCGGTTTGCTCGTCAGAAAAAGGGCAAAAAGATATGGTGTTTGTCCTTTTTTTCGTAGATTTGCAGTGAGAAAGGTCTTCCTTTCCATCAAAGATTCAAATAAATATATAGGGTATGAAAGCACTTGAAATTAAGACAAAGGTGACACTCTGCTCCATGGAAGAGCTGAGCCAGGAGGACAGAGAACTCGTGCAGCGGGCCATCGAGGCCACGCATAACAGCTATGCCAACTACTCCCACTTCCACGTCGGGGCGGCATTGCGACTGAACAACGGCCATGTGGTCATCGGGGCCAACCAGGAGAACGCCGCCTTCCCGTCGGGCTTGTGCGCCGAGCGGACCGCCATCTTTGCCGCACAGGCCAACTATCCCGACCAGCCGGTTGTGGCATTGGCCGTCGCGGCGAGCAACGACAAGGGGCTGACCGAAGTGCCTGTCACGCCCTGTGGGGCTTGCCGCCAGGTGGGATTGGAGATAGAGGACCGCTATCATCAGGACATCCGCGTGCTGCTCTACGGCACAAAGGGGGTATATGTCGTGCGGAGCATACACGACCTCATGCCCCTCAGCTTCTCCGACGGGGCGATGCGCTGATGGCGCACCCCACGTTTGGAACACCACATAAGGAGCAGTTATGCTGAAAAACAACTATCATGAGGGCAAGATAGAGGCGGGATGCGACGAGGCGGGGCGCGGTTGTCTGGCAGGAAGTGTCTATGCCGCCGCCGTCATCCTCCCCAATGACTACCACAACGAGCGGTTGAACGACTCCAAGAAGCTCACCGCCAAGCAGCGTTATGCCCTGCGCGAGGTGATTCTAAGGGATGCAGTGGCGTGGGCGGTGGGCATCGTCACCCCCAAGGAGATAGACGAAATCAACATTCTCAACGCTTCCATCCTCGCCATGCACCGTGCCCTCGACCAACTGAAGGTGCGCCCCGAGGCGGTCATTGTCGATGGCAACCGCTTCCATCCCTACCACAACCTGCCCTGCGCGACCATCGTCAAGGGCGACGGTAAGTACCTTTCCATCGCCGCGGCCTCCATCCTTGCCAAGACTTTCCGGGACGACTACATGCTCCGTCTGGCGCAGGAGTATCCCGATTATGACTGGCAGCACAACATGGGCTACCCCACCCGCAAGCACCGTCAGGCCATCTGCAAGCACGGCATCACCCCCTACCACCGCCGAACCTTCAACCTTCTCGGTGGTGGAGAGCTGTCGCTCCCCTTTCCTTCCTGAACCATGGCCGACTTGATGTGGTTGCCTGGGGGCGCATCGTGGTCATTTCCCCCATGTCATCCCTACCCGGAAACCAATGTGGGGGACGTCCTTGGCAGGAATGAGAAACAGAGTTGGGAAGTCGCTTTTTTGTAAAAATCTATTATACCCCGTCTTTTTCTGAAGTCTGCAGCAGTGCATTAGTCAACTGTTTGAAAGTCAACGAGTTGGCAATAGGTGCTGAAAAGCGTTGCAATATCGCCCCTTTTATCGTGCAAAAGGGGCTCTTTCGTTGTGCAAAAGAGCCGATATTGCAAGCTCATATCATACCTATCGAAATGGCCGACGGCTTTGTCATGATATTTCAGCGCACATGCGAAGGCTTGAAAGTATAAAGCATCGATGAAAGTAGCCCGTCAACCGCTACAGTTTTTGCTTTATTATGTCGATGCGGTCATTAGGTTTCGTTTCAGGTTGCAGTCTGTCTCGTGTCGGTTGTAACGTAACTGCTGAAGGCATAGTGGACTATGGTGAAGCGTTTACGACAGCAAGCTGCCGAAAGGAGCGGTGACAACCAGGGGCGGAAATATTGTCTCCCATCGCGTGTTATTTCCAGTTTCGGTCTCATGCCGGAATAGAGTTTCAGCCCCCATCCTACTGGTTGATAGAGAAGAAGTCCGGCTTTCATCGCTCAATGGCGACGGAAGCCGGACTTCTTTTATGTAGCTTATGACAGTTGCTTACTTGCTCAGACGCTCCTCAAGGTGCTTGCGGATGGTCTGGATGAAGGTGAGCGAGTTGACGGCGTGGGCCTCTACGCCCTCCATGAGGTTGACAAGGTCCTTGGTAACTACGCCGCTGTTCATCGTGTCGAAGCATGCTCCCTCGAGCTGATTGCCGAAGTTGACGAGGGCTTGGATGCCGTCTTTCTCACCACGCTTGCGGAGTGCGCCGCTCCATGCGAAGATGGTGGCGATGGGGTTGGTGGACGTTTCCTCGCCCTTGAGGTACTTGTAGTAGTGGCGGGTCACTGTGCCGTGGGCGGCCTCATACTCGTAGTTGCCCTCCGGACTGACGAGGACGGAAGTCATCATGGCCAAAGAACCGAAGGCGGTGGAGATCATGTCGCTCATCACGTCGCCGTCATAGTTCTTGCAAGCCCAGATGAAACCGCCCTTGCTGCGTACCACGCGGGCTACGGCATCGTCGATGAGCGTGTAGAAATACTCCAAGCCGTTCTTCTCAAACTTCTCCTTGTAGCACTCCTCATAGACCTCGTTGAAGATGATGCGGAACTGTGCGTCGTACTTCTTGGAGATGGTATCCTTGGTGGCGAACCAGAGATCCTGGTGCACATCCAGGGCATAGGTGAAGCAGGCGTGGGCAAAGGAGCGGATGGACTTGTCGACATTGTGCATGCCTTGGATGATGCCCGGGCCGTCGAACTTGTGGATAATCACCTCTTCCTTCTTGCCACTCTCGCCCTCGAAGACGAGCTTGGCAGTGCCAGCCTCTTCGCAACGTATCTCGACACCTTTGTAAACGTCGCCGTAAGCGTGACGGGCGATGGTGATGGGCTTCTCCCAACAGCGCACCTGAGGCTTGATACTCGGGAGCTGGATGGGCGCGCGGAACACCGTGCCGTCGAGGATGGAGCGAATCGTACCGTTGGGGCTCTTCCACATTTGGTGGAGCTTGTATTCGTCCATGCGCTGGAGGTTGGGAGTGATCGTGGCGCACTTCACGGCCACGCCATACTTCTTGTTGGCCTCGGCTGCGTCGATAGTGACCTGGTCGTTGGTCTTATCACGGTAGGGAAGACCAAGGTCGTAGTACTCACTCTTGAGGTCAACGAACGGCAATATCAGCTCGTCCTTGATCATCTTCCACAAAATTCGGGTCATCTCGTCACCGTCCATCTCAACGATAGGGGTGGTCATCTGAATTTTCTCCATTGTTTCTTTGGAATTTCTTTGTATTAGTTATTGATAGATTCTTTCTATGGCTGACGTGAAGTCAGGGGCGGGCATGGCACGGCGCCGCCCGCTCCTGTTTCACTTTTTGGTCTTAATGCTTGTTGTGCTCCTTGTAATAGTTGATCAAGCAGCCATCGGCGAGGATGGCGCGCTCGTCCTCCGTGAGGTTCTGAAAGAGCAGATGGATGGGCTTCACCCCATTCTTGGTAATGACCTTTGCGTCGATTTCCTCCTTGCCTTCAAGGATGGCCTTGCGGATTCCGGGTACGAATACCATGTCGCCGACCTCATAGTTGAACTCCGTGTCCTTGCTGATGGTGAACGGAACGATGCCCCAGTTGATACAGTTGCTGCGGTAACGCTTCGTGGCATACTCATAGCAGATGTTGGCATCGCCCCCCAATACCTTCTGGCAGGAGGCGGCTTGCTCGCGGGCGGAGCCGTCGCCGGGCTTGTTGGCGAACACGCAAGAGCCGAAAGATGTGCTTTCTGCGGTGGCATCTACCTGCTTCAGGGCAGCGAGAATGTGCTCGGGAGCATTGCCGGCACGGCGCTCATGGTCCATCTGCTGAATTTTCTTGCTACGTCCTACATACTCTGGCACGCGGCGGGAGAGGGCAAACTCCGACAGGCGGAGGGGGTTGGAGCGGTAGCTTGAGGTCTCACCGGAGGGTATTAGCTCATCGGTCGTGGTCACAGGGTCGTGGATAACGGCGGCAAGCTCGACGAGCATGTTCTCCTGCATCGGGAACATCTCCGGCCAGTCCTTGATGTTCGGGCCATAGCGGAGGGGTTGCTCAGCGTCAGCTTTGCCGAATCCTTTGTACACACGGTGCTCGTAGATCTTGTCATCGAAGCGGTAAGGCTTGTAGTCAGCCTCGTAATCGATGTCGGTTGCGGCGGTAATGATTCCTCCATTGGCAGCTGAGGCTGCTATGCTGCGTGCGTCCATGAGTGCGACCATGGAGATTTGGCCTTGTCCTGGCTTAGATCCCTCGCGGTTGGGGAAGTTGCGTGTGGTGTGTCGGATGCTCAGTCCATTGTTGGATGGAACGTCTCCAGCACCGAAACATGGCCCGCAGAAGGCGGGCTTGATGACCACACCAGCCTCGATGAGGTCGCTGGTCACGCCTGCACGGTTGGCTGCAATATAGACCGGAGAGGACTGAGGGTAGGCCGAGCAAGTGAAATAATCGTTGCCGACCGACTTGCCGCGAAGGATGGCAGCGGCCTCGCAGAGGTTCTCATAAGTTCCTCCGGAGCAGCCAGCGATGATACCTTGGTCGGCATAAACCTTGCCGTTGCGAATCTTGCTCATCAAGTCAGGATGCACCTTGCTGCCAAACCGCTGCTTCGTGTCTTCCTCCACACGGCGCAAAACACCCTCTGGGTCGGCCTGCAACTCGTGGATGGACACGGCGTTGGAGGGATGATAAGGCAACGCTATCATCGATTCTTGCTTGGAAAGGTCGATGCGTACCATGCTGTCATAGTAAGCCACCTTGCCTGGACGCAGCTCTTTGTAGCACTCGGGGCGGCGATGCAGCTCATAATGCTCGCGCACCTTGTCGTCCGTTATCCAGATGGAGCTGAGGCAAGTGGTCTCTGTGGTCATCACGTCGATGCCATTGCGGAAGTCGACCGACAAGTTGGCAACGCCTGGACCGGCAAACTCCAGCACCTTGTTCTTGACAAATCCGCTCTCGAAGACAGCCTTGACGAGCGATATGGCCACGTCATGGGGGCCAATACCATGGCGGGGTGTGCCCTCAAGCCATACGAGAACCACCTCTGGAGCGTTGATGTCCCAAGTGTTTTGGAGGAGCTGTTTCACCAGCTCGCCACCCCCTTCACCGACTCCCATGTTGCCAAGTGAGCCATAGCGGGTGTGGGAGTCTGACCCGAGAATCATGTTACCACACTTCACCATCTCCTCGCGGGCATACTGATGGATGACGGCCTGGTTGGCGGGAACGTAGATACCACCGTATTTCTTTGCTGCAGAAAGGCCAAAGACGTGGTCGTCCTCGTTGATGGTGCCGCCGACGGCGCACAGAGAATTGTGGCAGTTGGTCATGGCGTAAGGCAGTGGGAACTTGGTCAGCCCACTGGCGCGGGCCGTCTGGATGATACCTACGTACGTGATGTCGTGCGACATCATAGCGTCAAAGCGGATGTGCATCTCCTTGCCTTTACCGCCATTGACGTCATGGGCACGCAGAATGCCATAGGTGATGGTGTTCTCACGCGCCTCGTCGGGAGCGGGCATACCCGTTGTTTCCTCAGAAACCTTATTGCCGTCGAGTAGATACACTCCATGTTTGATCAGTTCAACCATAATAGATGTGATTTTTGTTATTTGATAAAATTATGTTTTCTCATTAATATATATAAGCAACACGCACTCTCTTCTATTTCAGAATCGCATTGATTAGTATTGTCAGCGATAGCATATCGGCGCAACCTCCAGGCGAAATGTTGTGACGGATGAACTCTGCGTCGGCATCACGGAGCGCATTGATGGAGAACCGTTGCAGCAACATGCTGCTTGATTGGCGTACCAGCTCAGCCGTCTCGGCGTCCGTGCGGTAGTAGATGTTGGTGTCTTGAAGCATCGACATGATCTTTAGCAGCGTGCGGTGGGCGCGATAGGGGTCCTCCCGCAGTGCGCGGTAGTAGGGTCCCCAGGTCTCAAACAGCTCGGGGTAGCCCTCAATGGCACTCTCTCGTGCGCCCTTCACATGGTTCTTGGCCATGACTTCTGCCCCATGCGTGTGGGCGGAGGGCTTAAATCCGGCCGCTATCTTCGAAATCAGATGCCGCAGACTCTCCTTCCGCACCTCATGTTCCTCGTGTTGGTACAGCCACATGGCAGCAGCTACGGTAATGCCCAGCGCAAACAATGCGCCGCGATGGGTGTTCACTCCATGGGTCGTCTTCAACATGGCAGCCTCTGCTTCCATTCCGATGCGCTGCACGTCTTGCGTGGTGAGCGTGTCCGCCCGCATTCCGAGTTGCGCCAACTTGACGAAATAGGGTCGCAGGGCGCCGATGCTGCGCTCCATGAGAATGTAATCCATGTCTGTGTGAGCTCCCGAGTTGTCCTTGTCGACCAGTCCCGGCTTCGGAGTAGTGTCAAGTTCCTTCTGCAAAGCATCTACAGCAAACTTCGCAAGGATAAAAGGTTGCGTTGTGGGCGGCACCAATTGCATGGCCGCATGCATCTTATTGTTCTCGATGAAGGCGCGTATGCGCGACGCACTGATGGGATTTCCATCCAAGTCCTTGCGCTCTATCAACACGACCTCAATGCCACTTTTTGGCAATAGTTCGGCCATCAGCTCGTTGTATCGGCGGGTCAGCGGATCAAACGGCTCCGATCCGACGAAGCGCACCGTTGCTCCCAGTGCGGGAGCCAGATAGTGAACAAACATCTGCAAGTCCAGTTCGATCTGGTTTTCCGAGGCCTTGTCGAGCTGTTTTAGGAAATAGGTGGGGAATGTGGCCTGAGAAATGGCGTAAGCGCTTCCCTCACATACGGTCACATTGGCCAAATCGGCTGTTCCGAGGGCTATCATCTCACGCCGCTCATCATAGTTGAAGTTGCGGTTGTTTTCCTTCAGGGGGATAATATACAGGTTGTCGACTTGCTTGGAAGCCTCCTCAATGAGATATCGGTGTCCAAGGGTGAATGGATTGCAGTTCATCACGATCACGCCCGACTTGCCAGGGCGCGCCAGTTTCTCCAGACTGAGCAGATAATCCCTCAGTGGCATCTGGCTGTTTTCCATGAAAACTACGCTTCCCGTCTCAGCCAATGTCTCGAAGGCAAGGCTCTCAAAGATGGCCTTGTTGCTCGGTTTGGTGAATACTTTCACCGTGGGGTAGCCCCGTCGTTGCACGATGACCATCAGATGGGACACCAGCCAGTTGGCCAGGTGTTCGTCCTCCATGCCCTCTTTCACGGCAATGCAGCGGATGGAGTCGCCCAACAGCCCCCCTACGGCCAGCATCTCGTCACCCCCGCGGGGGTAGATGGCCTCGTAGTAGTCCACTTTGTCCAGTCGCAAGGTGCGTTTCCCGAGAAACTCTTCCACCTTCCGGCGTGCAGGGGCATAGCCGATGGGCACTTCTCTTATTTCGTAGTCGGCATACATAAGCGACAGTTTTCAGCGTTAAAGTCGTTCACCATCTCGTTGATTCGCTGCTGTATTTCCTCTTGGGTGTGGGTGTGGTTGCGCATGCACCAGCGTGCCTCGTGCTCGCAGAGCAGACAACGGCGTGGCTCAAAGCCCACGTCCGTGCGTGGGATGGGAGTAGCGTCGGGACGTATGACGTCAATGTCGAAGAGACGGCCCAGTGGATGATAGTCCTCAATGCCGCACATCTGCCGCTTGATGCGCGTCGCATCGCCATCCGTAATCCAGTAGCCTTCATATCCCGTAGGCGCGTCGTTCTTGTACCGCAGCGTCACTCGGGCCCCCAAAAAGGCATTGATGGCGGCCTCGGCGGCATGGGCAATGACTGCTGTGCGGGCATCGCGCTTGACACTTCCCGGCATGACGACGGTCAGTACGACGAGAGTTTGGTCGGGAAACGCCTTCAGAAGGCGTCGCTCGGTGTCCCATCGCTGGTCGCGACTTCTAAGAAGCTGTTCAAGCGTTATCTCCATTACGGCCCGGTCTCTTTGCAAAATTCAATAGGGGAGGACAGTGGTTGGCCATTCTCAAGAGCAGCCAACCTCCGCCTTCTCCTATTTCTGTCTTACTATATTATATAAACAAAGAGGAATCAATCCTTGATATTCTTGATGACATCCATCACTTCGCCGTTGCGGTTCATCACCACACCGACCACCTTGTCGCCGAAGGGCAGTGGTGCTGGCGTTCCGATGACGCTGAGCGCACGGTCGCGCAGGCTCTCCAGTGTGACGAGCTTGACACCCGCTTCCTGCATACGCTCTGCGAGATCCGGACGGCGCGGGTTGACGGCCACGCCATATTCCGTCACGACCACGTCGACCGTGGCACCCGGTGTGATGAGGTTGGTCACCTCATTGACCACGCACGGGATGCGGCCGCGCAGCAACGGGCAGACGACAATGCTCAAAGCCGAGTCGGCCGCAGTGTCGGGGTGTCCGCCAATGGCACCGCGGATGATGCCGTCGCTGCCCACCAGCACATTGACGTTGAAGTTGACGTCCACCTCCAGTGCCGAGAGAATGACGATGTCGAGGAACTTCGTGGCTGCGCCCGGCTCGTCGGCAGAGGCGTATTCGTTAGCCGACACCTCCTTATGCTTCGGGTCTACCTTGATGGACTCGGCGGCAACCTTGTCAAAAGACTGCACATCGATGAGGTGGTCTATCAGTCCTTCCTCATGAAGTTTCACCATGTGGGCAGTAATTCCACCCAGAGCGAAGGACGCCTTTACGTTCTGGTCAATCATCGTTTGGCGCAGATACTTCACCACGGCCAGGGAAGCGCCGCCGGATCCTGTCTGGATGGAGAACCCGTCCTTGAAATAACCGCTGTTGACAATCACCTTGCAAGCCGACTTGGCGAGCAGGATGTCGCGCGGATTCTTCGTGTCGCGGATGGCGCCGGAGGCAATCTTAGAGGAATCGCCCACCGAATCGACCACTACTACGTAGTCCACGTCATGCTCCGAGATGGAGGTCGGCGTGTTCGGGTAGCTCACAAGGTCGTCGGTGAGAATCACCACCTTGTCGGCATAGCGCGCGTCAGGAAGCGCATATCCCAGCGATCCGCAGATGCTCTTGGCGTTTTTGGAGCGTGAATAGCCGCAGGCGTTGCCCATCGGGTCGCAGGAAGAAGCGCCCAGGAAGGCCACGTCGATATGGAGGTCGCCGTTGGCAATGGCTGAGCCTCGGCCGCCGTGTGAGCGGAAAACGACCGGCTCCTTGAGGATTCCGTGGCTGATGGCCTTGGCCAGCTCGCCACGCATGCCCGAGGTAGAGATGCGTGTCACCACACCATTCTTGATGTGTTCGATGAGGGGTTTGTGCACGTCGTTGAGGCTGGAGGCCGCCACATGGAGGTCTTTGATGCCCATTTCGGCAATCTTTGCCATGACCATGTTGAGCACTTTGTCTCCGCCACGGAAGTGATGGTGGAAAGACACCGTCATGCCGTCCTTCAAACCAGACTTGCGGATGGCCTCTTCCAGCGACACCACCTTCTGACTCTCGGCCTGATACTCCTTGCGCGGCGTGGTGATTTTGTGTTCCTTGCTATGATATACGTTCTTCTTCAGGTGCTCAGCCATTTCCTTGATGAGTGCCTGTCTTTGCTCTAAATTGCTCATGCAAAATCCTCCTTCTTTAATACTCCTGCCGCAATGGCCAAATCAATAGTTCTCTGTGCGCGAAGGACGACGGGGCGGTCGACCATCTTTCCGTTCAGTGCGATCACGCCTGATCCGCGCTTCTCGGCCTCCTTGATGGCGCCTACGACGGCCATGGCCTTGTCAATGGCTTTCTGCGACGGGGTGAACACCTCGTTGACGATGTCTATCTGGCGCGGGTTGATGATGGACTTTCCGTCGAAACCCATCTTGTGGATCAGCTCCACCTCCTTGCGGAACGTCTCCATATCGTTGAGATTGGAATAGACGGTGTCCAGTGCGTCGATGCCTGCGGCCCGTGCAGCCACGACAATGGTCTGGCGGGCGAGCAGCAGCTCAATGCCTTCCGGGGTGCGTTGTGTCTTGAGGTTGGCGCAATAGTCCTCTGCGCCGAGGGCGATACCCATCATACGCTTCGACGCCGTGGCAATGGCGTAGGCGTTGACCACGCCGAGCGCGCTCTCGATGGCGGCCATGATCTTTGTACGTCCGGGGCATCCTATCTCTTCTTCCACGCGGGCAATCTCGGCCTCCATCTCACGAACCTCGTCGGCTGTCTCCGTCTTCGGCATGCGTACCACGTCGACACCCGCCTTGACGACGGCCTCAATGTCCTTCTTGCCATACGGCGTGGAGAGCGGATTGACACGCACCACCATCTCCGTTGTGCCGTAGTCGATGGTCTTCAGGGCGTTATAGACGAGCAGGCGCGCTGTATCTTTCTCTGCCATCGTCACCGAGTCCTCCAAGTCGAGCATTATCGAGTCGGGGCCGTAGATGAAGGCATCCTGCATCATGCCGGGGTTGTTGCCCGGCACGAACATCATAGTTCTTCTTAATCTCTGCATACTTCTTCTGTCGGTTACTTTCTTGTGTTTAGACTTCCGTTAGTATAGACTCATAAAGGGCGGTTTCGTGTGCGAAAGGTTAGTCCTCCCAGACGTCCTTTCCCGTGGCCCTGACTGCTGCGGCAGTCACCCGGGCGCGGATAGTGCAGTCGAGCGCACCCTTGTCTGTGGCTTTCACATGGGCCTTCTCCACGCCCAAATTCTCCAAAGTCTCTTGGATTACCTTGCGAATCTGGCCGCCGAACTGGTACTCTACCGTCGAGTCGAGGTCGATCTGAAGGCTGTCGTTTTCCGAGGGGGTGATTTGAATCAGGATATCACCCGACTCCAGCGTCCCCGCGAATGCATTCTTTACTTCCATATCGTCGTTATTTGGTTTACACGTATTCCTGTCCTATCAAGGAGATTCGTCCATACAAAAACGCGGAGGCGTCAGGAAATGAATGACCGAGAACAACCGCCATCCCTTACATGGATTTCTGCTGTTACCTTTCATCAATTACCTTACGCTCCCGCGAGTAGTGCATTGCTGGCAGATTGATTACAATTGCCTGTGATTTCTGATCACGGTGCAAATTAACGACGTTTTTTCCGAACCACCAAATCTTTTGCAAAGTTTTTGCATATAACGTGCTAAAATATCTTAATCCTGCTGGGCTTGGCCATGTCATGAGGAAGATGCCCGAAGGGTTGTAGCTGGGGGTGGGCTTGTTTCCGTGCAGAATGGGTAGGTGTGGAAGTTGGATGTGGCGATGTTTCTGCGGCTTGGGTAATAGGTCGGTAGTATAGGACGCAAGCTACTGGTTGACAATGCTTTACTACGTATTTTATATGCGGCTGTAATATAGCTTCTTCTGCGTCGACATATCTATGATATGATGCGCCACAGCGGGCTTATGGCCAACTGAAAGCAGCGGCATACCTCAGTAGATTACCCCGGTTATTTCCGTTGGCTCAATGGTACGTCATACGCAAAGACCTTGCCATTCTTCACATAAAAGCGGTCATTGAACTCCTTGCGCGTGCGTTGCCAGCGGTCATGTGTCCAGAGCCAGTAGGCCGGATGCGCGCATATCGTGTGCTCCAGCAGCTGAAAGTAGGTGTCGGTGAGCTGGTTCTCCCCGTACTGGTTGGGGGTACGGGTGATGAGTTTGAACTCTGCTTCGTAATAACCCCGCCTCACGCGGCTGACCTCTAAGTAGAAAACGGCTTGGTTCAGCTTCCGAACGATGCGCTCCGTGCCCGTCAATACGGGGGTGTCGTGGTGCAGAAAGTCGCACCAGTGGTGGATATTGAACCATACGGGCTTCTGGTCGGAGATGTAGCCGATGATGGTCGGAATGCCCTTCTGGCGATACTTGATGATGCGGCGGATGGATTCGGCCATGGGGATGCACACCGAGCCGAATCGTTGACGGAGGGAAAGAAACACCTTGTCCATGCCCACGTTCTCCAGGGGGTGGTAGATTTGTCCGCATTGTCCCCTTGTCGACACCCACAGGGGAAGCGAGCTGACCCACTCCCAGTTGCAATAATGCCCCAGATAGATGGCACACGACTGTCCCTCGTCGATGCATTGGTCGACCCGCTCCGTGCCCTTGAATGCCATCCTGCGCCTCATCTCCTTCTCGCCTATGGAGAGCAGTTTGATGCTTTCCACCATGTAGTCGCAAAACCAGTGGTAGAATGCCCGCTCCGTCTTCCGCAGTTCTGTCTCCGTGCGCTCGGGGAAGGCGCTCCGCAGGTTCTTCCATGCGATGTGTCGGCGGTAGCGTGCGATGTGGAACACCAGGAGATAAAGGCCGTCGGAAAGGCCGTAGAGCAGTCGGAGCGGCAGCAGGGAGATGGCGTAGAGCAGGCCATAGGCCGCATGGTAAAGTAAATTCCGCATGGATTCGTTGGGTTAGTGTGGGGTGTGGGGCAGCATTGGTCCGCGCTGGTCGTGCGGGATGCGCGTCATGCCTTTCATGATGTTCAGGTCTTTATGGCCATGCCGGAAGCGGATGCCCTGACTGATGAGACTCATTTTGGGCTTGCCCGTTGTCCACCCCGACCTCAGCCAGTCGGCCCCTTGGCCGGCGATGCTGTCGGGAGTATGGGGCGTAGAGCCGCTGAACTTCATTTTTCCCCTGCACGTTTGACTGCTGCAAAAGTACGAATTATCGTCGGATGGTGCAAATGATTGGCTCAAATGTTGGCCACTCTGCCTTTGGTGGCACGGGCGCGCACCCGCCTTTTCGTCGCCATACGCCGCGTGGCGAACATGGACAGGGCGAAGAACAAGACGCCCACGGGCAGTCCGGCGAGCGCGTCGATCAGGTAGTGGGCCTGAATGTAGACTGTGGAGCAGCAGAGCAGGACGTAGAACGGCGTAAGGGCAAGGAGCAGTTTGCGGTTGCGGGCGTGCCAGATAAGCAGCATGCAGACCGTGCTGATGCCCACATGGGAGCTGGGAAAGGCGGCCACGGGGCGCTCGCCGGCATCCTTTGCGCTCTCGACGAGCTGGTAGAAGAGTCCCGCAGGGTCGCCGGGCGACGGCAGACACTCGGTGTGGGTACTGAAATAGTCGTGGAGGTAGGGGAAGTGGCCCGACAGGACGTTCTCCATCCCGATGGCCTTGTAGTAGAATGTGGGGCCGACGACGGGCAAAAAGAGGAAAATCAGATAGAAGAGGAAAAACGACAGCATCACTACGGTCGATGCGCGCTCAAACTCTTGGGGGCGGCAGAAGAAGTAAAAGAACACCGTGAGGGCTATCATGGGGTAATAGCTGAAGTAGCCCATGTCGAAAGCCTCGCTGAATAGTGGGGAGGGGAGCCACTGGTGGAAGAGCAATGCGGGCTGACAGCCAAACAGCGTCTGCTCCGCGGTGGCGAAGAAGTGGTCGAGATTGGGCAGGACGCGGTTGAACTCGTAGATGTCGGGATACCACACGGCGAGAAGGCTCATCTGTCCCGCGACGCGGAAGAAGCGCGTCAGCCGGCTGGGCCACAGTCGGTAGACCAGCCAGAGGGCTGCCGTCATGGCCACGATCTGTATGCGTCGGCTCACCATGTCGCTGGCTTCGGGCAGCTTGGTGTAGAGGAAAAGTGTCAGCAGCAGCGTGATGGCGAGGTAAACCATCGCCACCCACTCCACCGCCAACAGTCCGCGGACGGGCTTCTTCTCCATGGATAGCAGGTCATGGAGGAGTCCTTCTATGTTGTTTTTCATCCTTTTCTTACGTGATTCGTCATTCCCGCGCCACCTTATTGCAGTGTTGTGGGACGGTGTGGCGGGGCATTGACACGCTACGCCGTAATATCTTAACGAGGAAATGGGCGAATTATTTCAAAACGGTTACTAAAAATTAATTTTCATCCAAGAAAAATGTGATACCGCCTCGGCATAGTCCACCGCTTGATGTAGTTGCCATTGAGTGCTTGGGGTTAACCTGTTGCAAGACAGTGTGTTACGTTCCGTGTGGTATTTTGGCCTGAACCGCTTGAATTTTTAATTTATTTTCTTTTGGTTTTTAAATTAAAAACTTCGAATTTTTAATTTAAAAATTATTGCTTTTCCAGCCGATTGATGTGACGTGTACTGCCCTTTCGGCTTCTGAAACCATTGGGATGGGTGGGCCGTAAGGTCAGCAAGCCGCTGATGTGCGCTTCGGACGGAAGTGATGGAAAGCAGGAGAATCATCCATGTCGTGGCCGATTCGGGCTAAAGACCCATCGGTATGTACAATTCAAGGAGGGGCAATCTGCGGAGAATGTCCTCTTTGTTCGTGGTGTGCGCTGCACTGTTAGATTATGGTTCAGCAGGAGCGGACGGGAAGAATATTCCCCCATGCACAGCGAAGGGTAAGGAATAATTGCGTAACTTTGCATGCTGAACACCAACAGACCGCTATAAATAGGCATTATGGAAGACAAGATTCGCGTGCTGTATGATTATCAGGCATTTCACATGCAGCGTTTCGGAGGCATCTCGCGCTACTTCTACGAACTGGCATGCAACATGCGTCGTGTGGACGCGGCGATTGACATCCGCTTCTCCATGAACCAGTACATCCGCGGGACGCAGCTTGTCCGCTACACGCCCGTGCCCAAACGGGCGTTTAAGATCATGGAGGGGGTGTTTCGGAAAATCAACCGAAGCCACTCGCTCCATGCCATCCGCCGTGGCGATTTTGACGTCTTTCACCCCACTTATTATCACCCTTACTTTCTTGAAGGTTTAGGCGGGAAGCCGTTTGTGCTCACCATTCATGACATGACCCACGAGCGTTTCCCGCAATATTTTGCTCCCAATGACCCCACTCCGCACTATAAACGGTTGCTGGCGGCACGCGCCGCGCGTATCATTGCCATCAGCGAGTGCACCAAGCGCGACGTGATGGAGTTGCTGCACGTGCCGGAAGAGCGCATCGACGTGATCTATCACGGACTCAACGCGCAGCCCCTGTCGTCGGAAAAGCCCTTGGGCGTGCCGTCGCAGTATGTGCTCTATGTGGGCGAACGGCGCGGATACAAGAACTTTGGGGTCGTGGCAGAGGCTTTCGCAAGGCTTGCTGGCAGTAACCCCGAGCTTCATTTAGTGCTCACGGGGCGGCCACTGTCGGCCGAGGAGCGGGAGCTGTTCATACAAAAGGGCATTGCCGGGCGTGTGACAGTGATGAGTGACGTGAGCGATAGGCGGCTCGCCAGCCTGTATCGCAACGCCCGTCTGTTTGTCTATCCGTCGCTCTACGAGGGCTTCGGTGTGCCCATCCTCGAGGCTTTTGCGCAGCGTTGCCCCGTGGTGTTGAGCCAAGCGAGCTGCTTTGAGGAAGTAGCCGCCGACGCAGCGGTGTACTTCGACCCTGAGTCGGCAGACGAACTGGAGCAGGTTTTCAGCCGGCTCCTCTCCGACAGCAGCTTGTGCCACCTACTGGCAGCGCGCGGGGCGGAGCGGCTGAAGGGCTTCGCTTGGGAGAAAACGGCAAGGGAGACGGAGCAGACTTACATGAAAGTGCTTGCAGACCTTTAGGCGATGATGGAACCAACCAAAACTCAAATACCGCTGGTGAGCATCGTAATGCCCAGCTACAACCATGCCCCTTACCTTGAGGAGCGCATGGAAAGCATATTGGCGCAGGACTATCCCCACTTTGAAGTGATCGTGCTGGATGACGCCTCCACGGACAATAGCCGTGAAATATTGGCTCATTACCGTTCAGAGGAGCGCGTCACGCACATGATTTTCAACGAGGTCAACACCGGAAACACCTTCTGTCAGTGGGAGAAGGGGCTTCGGCTGGCAAAGGGAAAGTATGTATGGATAGCCGAGAGCGACGACGTGGCTGCCCCTACGTTCTTGTCTGAGCTGGTGGGCAGTCTGGAGCGGCATCCCGATGCGGTGCTTGCGTTCTCGCATTCGCACATCATCGATGGCGAAGGGCGGGAAATTTTGCCCAATGTCTGGGACGGTCGGTCGCCGTTCAGCCACGGAGGTGTCTACGATTCCCGCTACTTCTGCACCACGCGCATGCTTTTCTACAATGCCCCTTACAATGCGAGCATGGTGGTCTTTCGCAGGGACTGCGCGCTCCGCGTGACGCCAGAATACAAGAAATACCGCCATAATGGCGACTATCAGTTTTGGTTGGAGATGTGCAACCAGGGAAAGGTGATCGAGATACCCCAACCTCTCAACTACTTTAGGCAGCATGCCGCAAAGGTTTCCGCTACTGGGCAGGATGAGGCTTTGCTGGAGAATGCCGCCGTTGTGAGCAATGCCATTGCCATGTTGGGGCTTGGGTGGTATCAGCGTCAGTGTGTGAAGGGAAAGTATGCGAAACGCTGGAAGCGGTCGATGGAGCCTACGAAGCTGCAGGCTCGCGCGATGTTTCCGGACGTTTATGGCGGCGGGTGGCTGAGCATAGTGCTTTACACGATAGACAAACTGCTCAACATTTCAGGTCTGCAACGCTAAGAAGGGTGGCCAAGTGGGGCTTGTGTGGGGCTGGCTGTGGCGATTCTGTTGTGCCCTAATCCTATTTTCCCCTCAACTTACACATCATCCAGGGCAGCAGGAGGTGAGGCAAAAAGCGGCATCGGTCGGCGAATCGGTCGGTCTCGCACACCACGCGGATATTGTCCCAAAGCCCTGCCGAGCGGTGAACGTTGGACACTCCGTGTGTGTCGAAGTCGGCCACAGGCAGCGGAATGTGTACGAACTTCTTCCCAGCAAGGAACAGTTGCTTTGATTGTTTGAAGTCGGCGGAGTAGCGGTGGGCCATGTCGAAGGGATATTGGTGCAGACAATCGGTGCGGGTAAACACCGCCTGGTGGCAGTAATACATCTTGTGGCAGTTGCGGGGCGGCAGAGCCGGTTTCAGTATTCCATTCTTAATGATGTCGCCGTAGGCCACATCGGCTGGTGCGTTGAGTTGTGAGAAGAAGTCGGAAACCGTGTGCGGGGTGACGAAAGTGTCGCCGGCATTCATGAAAATACAATATTCACCGTGCGCCATCCGCACGCCTTTGTTCATCGCATCATATATACCTTGATCTGATTCGCTCACCCATTGGGTGATGCTTCCCTCGTTTCCCTTTATCGTTTCGAGTGTGCCGTCGGTGGAACCACCGTCTATCACGATGTATTCCAGGCGTGGGTAATCCTGGTTTGCCACGCTTCTTATGGTGCGTTCCAATGCGGCTCGGGCGTTGAACGTCACGGTAATGACCGTCACGAGAGGTGCTTTGTGCATAAATTCAGCAGAGAATACAGACAGTATAGTTGAAGTTCGTGGCTGCAAAGTTACACATTTATTCCCTATGGTTGTCGCCTTTGTCCTGGATTTATTTTCTTTATCCCAAATCGGTCATTAGATTTCGTCCCA